>Ga0080004_1070932_pt1 | contig 28757 bp, 26 predicted proteins | sample WasSprMetagenome_FD_69207 | JGI IMG/M metagenome (GOLD analysis project Ga0080004, IMG submission 69207) | Sulfidic aquatic microbial communities from Washburn Spring, Yellowstone National Park, USA - WS (SPADES assembly) (version 2) | ecosystem: Environmental > Aquatic > Thermal springs > Hot... | reverse complement strand
TAGCAAGCTTAAGAAAAGCCAATCTCCTACCCGTATATTCTGTTTCATATCCACCAACTATCTCAGTTTCAGCATGTGGAATATCAAACGGATCTTTCTCCAACTCTGCCTGAAGCGTAATCATAAACAACACAAAAACCCATGGAATCACAAGCGCAAATGGAAGAGGCTGACTAGCCGCTATTCTTAAAATGCTAAGGCTTCTAGCCAAAAAGGCAGGAGCCAAAGCAAGAATGAAAAGTGGAATATCATATCCCAGAAACTGTGTCAAAACACGTGCAGCACCAGTCGCACTGTAGGGATTTGTTGAAGACCATCCAGAAAGAAAGAGAAAGAAGTTGGCGATGGAAATCAACGTCAAAACAAGGATAAGGTCACCTTCGAAGTTTGAATTGAGGATAGCATTCGCTCCGTCAATCGGCAAAAAGGCAAACGCAAAGACAAAAATTGAGAAAGAGAGAATAGGAACAAGCTTGAAGATGAAGTTTTTCACGTTAAAGGGGACGATGTCCTCCTTAGTCAAAAGTTTGACAAAGTCGGCAAGCGGCTGAAGGATACCAGCTGGACCAGTATATGTGGGTCCCATTCTATTCTGCATACGGGCCTCAATTTTCCTCTCAACCCAATCGCAAAACATTGTGAAAAATAGGATAAAAGCGAAACCTGGAAAAATTAACACACGAAAAAGAAAGCCCGAGTCCAAGCTCATCTTTCATCCTCCTACCTGTCTGTGCATGAAAAACACGGGTCAAGACTGATGAAGCTTGCTGGGACGTCAGCGATATTAATACCTTCAGCAATCTTAGCAAACGCTAAAATATTAGCAAAGGTTGGGGTCCTCACTTTAACACGTTCCGGATAAGCCGTCCCGTTACTCTTAACGTAATAAAACAGCTCACCTCTTGGCGCCTCAACACGCCCAATAGCCTCACCCGCTGGCACAATTCTCGGCACCCTAACTCTGTAGGGCCCGCCTGGCAAATGTTCCAAGGCATATTGTATTATGTTTGCGCTTTCAACAACCTCGTCTAAAAGAACCATAAGTCTAGCCCAAGAGTCCCCATAATCATAGGTGATAACTCTAAAGGGTATTTCGTTATAGGCTGCATACGGTTCATCTCGTCTGACATCCATATTCACACCGGAACCCCTCGCCACTGGACCCACAACACACAGCTTTAGCGCGTCTTGCTTGCTTAGAACCCCGACATTCTTTGTCCGCATTTTTATTGTTGAATCATTCTCGAAAAGCTCCTTGTAAAACTTCATCCTCTCCCTTAAAGCTTCCATTTCCACTTTAATCCTCGGAATCATTTCTTCTTTCAAGTCTCTTCTGACACCCCCTATGGTTATAAAGGATGCAATGATTCTGTTGCCAGTAAGCTCTTCCATAATGTCTAATATACGTTCTCGATCCCGCCACATGTAATGGAATAATGTTTCATACCCTATCTCAAAACCAGCATGACCCAAAAGGAGCATGTGACTGTGAATCCTATTCAACTCCAAAATTATGGTGCGTAAATATCTGGCTCTAGGCGGCGCATCCACTCCCATTATAGCTTCAACCGTCTGACAGAAACAAGCAGCATGACAAGCGTTACAAATACCACAAATCCTCTCAACTAAATATATATCTTGCAGATAAGTGCGACTTTCCGCAGCCTTTTCAATTCCCCTATGAACGTAACCGATTCTGGGCTTAACCTCCTTAACAATTTCTCCATCAACTTTTAAAATGAACTTTTCAGGCTCTATCAAGGCGGGATGCTGGGGCCCCAATACAATCTTTACTAACCCATCGTCACCGGAGACCTGCTCATTGTCTTTTAAAGCTCCGGAATTCTCTGTTTTGCTCGGAAAATTTGGCGCTGTAAAATCTTTTCTAAGTGGGAAAACATTTTCCGGCCAGTCCTCTGGAAGAATAAGCCTCTTTGGATTGGGATGCCCCTCAAAAGTTACACCAAAAAGGTCAGACACTTCTCTCTCATGAAAGTTCGCTCCGGAAATTAGATCGGTTATACTTTCGATTTTCGCATTTTCCTTTGGCAATTCGACGCCTATAGTAATTATCGTGTTGCATGGGCGGATATGGTACAATAACTTAATCATTTTGCCGAGGTCAACGCCAGTAATTGCAGAAACACCGGCATTTTCATCCTGTTTTAGGATGACTTTTATAGCATCCCTGTGAGCCCCAACATCAACTTGAACAAGAACTTTTTCAGGACGCAAAGTCCCGGTTTGGAGTATTCTATCTCCAAGCGCATCACCTAAAGCCTTCAAAATCCCATCAATGCTCATTGGCATGCCCCTCCTCCTTAATCAAATTAAGCAGTTTTACAATGCCGTTAATTATCGCCTCTGGCTTCGGGGGACAGCCTGGAACGTAAACGTCAACTGGAATGACTTTGTCGACGCCGCCGACCACGCTGTAATTCCCTTCAAAAACTCCACCAGAACACGCGCACGCGCCTATAGCAACAACAAATTTAGGCTCAGGCATCTGCTCATAAATACGCTTCAACCTATCTGCACATTGGCGAGTAACAACACCCGTGACCAATAGAACATCCGCATGTCTCGGAGAAGGCTCAAGCAGTATTCCAAAACGTTCAACATCATATTTAGGCGTTAAAAGCGCAACAACCTCAATATCGCAAGCGTTGCATGCCCCAGAATTAAAATGAAGAACCCACGGAGACTTCAGCCTCGCCCACTTTAAAAGGTATTCGCCGCCCGTTAATGGTCGCCTCCGTCAAAAAGCAGCAAGCCTGACATAAAAACAATGAGCAAATAAAGTATGATGGATAAAACATTTGCAGCTTGAAGAGCTGTTGAAGCAAAAGCAACCAAAAGCACCGAAGAATCTAGTATAACAAAATATATGAGATATTTATAATGAGAAATGCTGATCCTTAATTTACTAAAATTCGCTTTCTCGCCACAAGCATAAGCAGATTTGCCATCTCCGTTGCGCATAGGTTTAGCTGAAAACAAGCATCCAAACAAATAAATTAGGCACGACAAAGCCAGAATCAAAATAAAAGTAACTATTAACTCAACGATCATAAGTGTACCTCATACTCATTTAATGTAATAAACAGCTTCCATTTCATTCACGAAAACAGATAGCGAGATTTAAATTTTCTGCTAGTTGCTGATAACCGAAAATTAAACATTAAATTGCCTAGAGAAAAAGAGGGATTTGCGAGGAAAATCTCCATTAAAGCGCAAATAGCTACCCCGGCACTATCTTCATTAATGAAAGAGCACTTCTTTTATTTCTTTCGCTTTAGCCTTTCAACTTTGTCAAGCTTTCCTAAGTAAACCAAGTCAGCCATATCTACGAAAAGTCCTGTTTCCACGATTCCCGGAATCGTTTTCAGTTTCTTTTCTAATTCAGCTGGTTTGTCTATTAACCCGAAGTCGACGTCTATGATGAAATTGCCATTATCAGTTACAACTGGACCAACTTTTCCAGTTCCCTCTCTTATCTTCGGTTTTCCACCAAGCTCACTTATTTTGTGCATTACAAATGAGGCGGCAAAAGGCAGAACTTCAACAGGCATTTGCTGACCGTTCTCGCCAAGAATTTTGGCTTTCTTTCTTTCATCTGCAATTATTATTAGGTTTTTAGATGCTGCGGCGACAATTTTCTCGCGGGTTAAGGCGCCTCCCATACCTTTAATTAGGTTTAGGTTCTCGTCTATCTGGTCTGCCCCGTCTATTGCCAAATCCAATATGGGATGCTCCTCCAAAGTTGTTAATGGAATGCCGTTTTTCACTGCAAGCATAAAAGCCTGATATGATGTGGGAACCACCTTCACATGCAATTTCTCAGTTTTTATCCTTTTTCCAATTTCTTCAGCTGCATAGGCGACCGTGCTGCCGCTTCCAAGTCCGATAACAAAACCGTCTTTAACATGTTTGACGGCTTCTAAAGCTGCGTTTTTCTTGCCTTTTTCTACCATTTCCTCTTTAGGTTTCAATTTCCATCTGCCCCAGTCTCTCCAAAACCTTTTCCACTTCAGCTCTGATTTCTTCTATGCGTTTTTCAGCCTCTGTTCTTGGAGGAGGCTTAGCAGACACTCTCCGCTTCTTTTTAGCTTTTTCCTCCTCTGCCTCTAGCTTTTCTTCCTTCTCTGATGGTGGTTTGGCCGGCTTTTGAGCTGGTATTGTTATCTCCTTTAATGGTTTGGCTTCAACCTTTGAGCGGAGCTCCTCAATCTTGGCGCTTATTTCATCGAAGCGCTCGCTGAAAAGCTTTATTAGGTCTTCTTGCATGGCTTCAAGCTCATGCAAAGCAACTAGAGACTCGTCTCTTGCAATAGCCTCTTTTATAACCATCATCCGCTCCTTGTAGGTTTGAGCGAGCCTTTCCCGCTCTTCCTCTGTTATTTTGCCTTCAGCATGAGCCTCGTAAAGCTTCCGAATGGCATCACTTAAAATTTCTCTCTCCAAATCCAGTATTCTAAGCTCCTCCTTCGCCCGTGCAGCCTCCTCAGGAGAAACGGTCTTAACAATTTTGAAGGGTAGGACTTCCTTAGGCGTTGTCTCAACTTTCCCCGAAGCCTTCTCCTCCCTTTTCCCTTTTCGTCTTATGGCATAAAGGATTATTAAAAATGCGATGGCAACTCCTAACGCCGCTATTATAATCGCGTAGGTTTGGGAAGCATTAGGAGGCAAAAGGCTTCTCCTCTTACTCCATTAAATCCAGTTTTTGGATATATAAATTATCTAGAACTAAACATGTGAAGCTTTATAGCTTTTAAAATCTAAAGGAGGAAAAGCGGGTGTGATTATGAACAGAGAAAAAGTTTACAGGTATATTGAAGAACATTTTGAGGAGCATCTTGGACGATTACAAGAGCTTGTTAGGCAACCTTCCATATCCGCTGAAAATCTCGGCATACGCGAATGCGCAACCCTTGTCAGAGACTATTTGAGACATTTAGGATGTAAGGACGCATACCTCGTAGAAACTTCTGGCAATCCGGTGGTTTATGGGTATTATAATGCCGGTGCAGATAAAACTATTATAGTTTATATGATGTATGATACGCAACCGGTCGACGAACCTGGCTGGATTGTTCCGCCTTTAGAAGGCCGCGTTGTGGAGATGCCGCCTTTCGGAAAATGCCTTGTTGCTAGAGGAGCCATAAACACTAAGGGAGAGCTTGGCGCCTTTCTGAACGCTTGCGAATCCATAACCGCGGTGGGCGAAGAAATTCCGCTTAACCTAATTTTTGTGGCTGAAGGCGAAGAAGAGCTTGGAAGCCGCCACCTACCGGAGTTTATAAACAAATACTTGGATGTTTTGAAGGAGGCGGATGCCGTCTTCTTTCCAACAGCCGACCAGGACGAAAGGGGCAAAGTCCAAATGGCATTAGGCGTCAAGGGAATAGTTTACTTTGAACTTGAACTGGACGGAAAAAGTTGGGGCTACGGACCAACAGAGTTTGACATTCACGGCAGCAACAAGGCTTGGGTTGACAGTCCAGCATTGCGCATGATACAAGCCCTAAGCACCCTCACATCAAAGGATGGAAACAAAGTCTTAGTTGAGGGCTTCTATGACAATGTTGCCCCACCAAGTCCAGAAGACATGGAATTAATAGATAAACTGGAAAAAACTTTTGATGAGGAAACCATTAAGAAGGAGATGAAGGTTGAACGCTTCATCGACGACGTCCACGGGAAAGAGGCGCTGCTAAAATATCTTTACTCGCCAACCCTAAACATTGATGGCATATGGAGCGGCTACATAGGCCCTGGCACTAAAACCGTTTTGCCCCACAAAATAACAGCGAAGATAGATGTTCGCCTCGTGCCCAACATGACCGTTGAAGAGGTCATACCAAAGATAAGGAGGCACTTGGACAAACATGGCTTTAAAGAAATAAAAATAGCCCAGCTTGAAGAGGGGTATGGGTGGGCAAAAACAAGCGTCCGCGAGCCAGCAGCCCAAGCCGTTATAAAGGCTTACCGCGAGTTCGGCTATGAACCAGAAATATGGCCCCACATGGCTGGAAGCGCCCCCTTCTGCATGTTTAACAGAGAACCATTAAACCTCCCATTCGTCGAGGGGGGCATAGGCCACGGTGGAAGAGCCCACGCACCAAACGAGTACATCGTTGTAGGAGAAGGAGGACCAACAGGAGGCCTAATAACCCTAGAAAAATCTTATGTAGCCATACTGGACAACCTCTCAAAAATGTTGTAGAAACCAAGAAAACTTAATAAATCAACGTTTCGCTTCTATTCTCTTGGCACATTTCATAGTGTTTAATGTATGCCCTGGTAGTATAGTCCGGTCTAGTGATATTTTCAATGATTTTAGACAGTTTCTCTCCATTGATCTAACACAGAACAATGTTAGTGTTGTAAACCATTTGTGTAAGCTACGAATAATTCTAAAATTCATTAATAAACCAATAGACTTGATTTCCAAAGATGACATTCGTAAATTCCTTGATTATGTAAACAAAAACTACTCTGTTCAGACATACAACTGTTTCATAAAAACAATTAGAAGGTTTTTCAGAGATTACCTATCTAAACCAGAATTAGCATCCTTTAAGTTTAAGACTGTCCCATTTGTGCCTAAAATCAATTCACTAACAAAAACAGATTTGCTAAAATTCTATGAGGCTATTGAACATCCAGTTGTTAAAATGATGTTTCATATGTATGCTATTACTGGTCTAAGACGTAATGATGTTCTATCCCTAATGAAAAATGAATTGTTTAAAGATCAAAGAATGATCATAAAACATAACGGAAGTAAGACTAAACATCGATGGGTTACATTCTACAATGAAGAGTTAGCTAATCAGCTACATCCATATTTGGATTCTAGAACTGATAACAATCCTAGAGTGTTTCCAGTAGACAAATATAAAACATTCCAAAGACGTTGGAGACTAGCTCAAATGAAAACAGGATTATCAATAACACCAAAAGATCTTAGGGATTGGTTTATTAATGAAATGCTAAGGAGAGGAGTTCAAGAATCATATGTTGATGCATTAGTTGGACATGTACCAAAAAGTATCCTTTCAAGACACCACGTTTACTACGATCCTATGAGACTCAAGGAAATCTATGACAAATCTGGAATTTCTCTATTCTCTTAACTTCTTTTTCCCTTTTTCAGCTTTTAAAACAAAAATACGAATTCATAAAGGAAGCTTCATTAAAGCTCACACGTAGCAATAAAGTATTGACTAACTTTCTTTTATGCTTTTGTGCTTCGACTCTCTTCTTTTATGAAGTTCCTACAAAGACTGTTTCAATAAGCTGATAAGCAATGATAGTCTTGGCTTTTACGTTTTAAGATTATCTTGTCTAAGTCATGATGTGACAATTGAAATCTTATCTTATCAAAGAGCTTCTAAAACTAAATAATTTAGAAACGAAACCTCTCATAGAATCCCGGCATAGAAATAACGAGTAATCCGACTTTTTGTTTTAAACTTAAGAACCAAAAGCCAAACATTAAAAGGTTTGGGGTTTGGAATTAATACTTACATAAAAAAGAGGTACTACAATGATTTTTCATGTAGTCATATAAACCATTATATCTATATACCATGGCTTAGACGATGGCAATAGGAATCGTATTTCGATACTAGGTGTTGTGACTTCATATGTTTTCATAACCCACCCATATCCCTTGGAGAAGCTATCTATTGAACTCCAGGTTTGATAATCTACTACAACAACATTGCAGCTAACATTCGTCCATATTCGCAGTGTTATTTGTCTATACCCTTTGGTAAGGAAAGCACTAAATGATTCATAATCTGAGCTTGATAACCTATTAACGCTATACTCGATAGTCTTTGACGTTGAATCTTCTAGCGTTCCATATGTTAGATAGATATAAGCAGACATCGTAGCATTACCTTTATGTTTATCAGCCAAGTTAACCATTAGCGGTTCAAGAGACAGATAGGGAGCTTTAATTGTATAAGAAGCTGTACTAATTTGACTCCAACCTTGAAGCTGATTTATTGGGTCATGCCGTAACAGAACCAATGTTGAACTTAATGTTTCTGACGTCACTATCCCTATTGTCGGTTCCTTCCAGCAGATGTAAACTGTAAAGAGTGCATCTCCATACTCTAGAAATAGGTTATCGATTTTCAGCAATATAGTAATTTTTGTATAATCTCCAACATATAAGTCGGGCAGAGGACCAACCCGAGAAGATCTAAGACTTCCATCTTCCCAATAAAGATTCCATGTACAATAGAAGACAGTCTTCGGTTTCGGAGGCATCCAGTTTGTTACGTTCACGTTTGTTGGGTCTCCTTTAGTGTTGAAGAGGAGAATCGTGTACACCGTATCCTTTAGGTTTATTATACCATCATCGTTAATGTCAGCCCAAGGGTCATATTGAGCAGTTGTCTGACTTCCACTCATTGGAATGAACATCAAAGCAATTATCATGGAGCTTAACAATACAGCCACTAAGTAGTTTTTCCCATTCAAACAAATCACCTCCTTCTCCCTTCTTTTACAATAGAAATTTAAACGATAGTTGAATTAAGGTTTATGATGAAAACTTCTATTTCAAGGAGCATTTGCCAATGTTGTCACAAGTGACCCCTGTTTCCTAAGCCATTCCTAGCTTTATTTGTTTTAATTGCCATCGTAATCTAACGTTTTAGGTTGTGGATATAACTCCAGAACCTTCTCTGCTTTTCAGCCTAATCCTTCCATATCAAACCCACACTAATAAATAGCTACAAAATTGGAATAAACAACTATCTGGTCGAACACACACCCACACATATATCTACATACATCCAATCATATACATGCACACCAACATAATAGAAATAATGATGATAACAAATAGAACATTTTTCTATAAGCATTGTATCGAAAATTTTAAGTTGAATTCTAAGACTACATAATAGAAGGGAGAAGGCATGAAGAGAATTGTTTCTGGATTAATGTTCATGCTTTTATTGATGGCTGTGTTTTCATTATCATTTAAAATTAAACCTACTTTATCAGAACCAAGGACAATTATTGTTCCAGACGATTATCCGACAATACAAGAAGCAATTAACAATGCAAATGAAGGAGACACAATCTTCGTTAGGAATGGAATTTACTATGAAAATATAGTCGTAAACAAGACTATATCAGTTCTTGGGGAAAGTAGAGAAACAACAATTATTGATGGGAAAGGCGTTGGACACGTAGTTCAAATACTAGCTAACAATACTTTATTAAGCAATTTCACGATTCAAAATGGTGGTTATAACAAATTTGATTGTGGAGTTTTTGTTTTTAATTCCTTTAACAGTTCTATTTTAAACAATGCAGTTATAAATAACAATTGGGAAGGACTTCGATTATGCCAGTCAACCCGTTGCCTATTAAGAAACAATATCATCGCAAATAATTCCTACTGGAACTTTGGTGTTACAGGAACATCCATCGAACATTTTATCCATGATATAGACGCTTCAAACACCATAAATGGAAGAGCTATTTATTACTTAATCGACCAACACAATCTCAATATAAGCAATCTTGTGAATGTTGGATACCTAGCAATAATTAACTCAAGTAATATCAATGTTGAAGGTCTTGTATTAAGAGATAATTTTTATGGCTTACAATGTGTTCATACAACCAATTCTATCATCGGAAATGTCTCAATAACTCGTACTCACGAAGCTATTTATCTGAAGGATTGTTCTAACATAACCGTGCGTGATAGCAACTTAAATTATAATTGGCATACTAGTATTACTTCTCAATCTTCCCCTTTTTGTAGAATTTTTAATAATAGTGCCATTGGTAACCAAAATTTCGGATTTGTAATGGGTGATTCCCCCAACTCTTCTATTTATCAAAATCTAGTAGGGTATGAAAGATATGGAATATATTTAGACTCTGCAAATAATTCAATTGTTGGGAATACCGCATGCAGAACATGGTACGCAGGTATATGGATATTACCGTCATCCTATAATTCCATAATCGCAAATAATATTGTGGAGAATAACTATTATGATGGAATTCGATTAAGCTGTGACAATTGCATAATATTTGGCAATAATATAACGAATAATTATTATGGGTTATCATTTTCAACAGTTTCAGGTAATAGAATTTTCCATAATAATTTCATAAACAATAAGGGTCAGACAGTTTGGTCTGTTCCAACAAGAGTAAACACATGGGATAATGGTTATCCTTCTGGGGGTAACTACTGGAGTGACTATAGAGGTGTTGACTTGTACAGTGGTCCATATCAGAATGTGACTGGTAGTGATGGTATAGGAGATACACCTTACGTTATCGATGAAAACAATGTTGACCACTATCCACTTATGAAACCTTGGACTCCTAAACCTTCAGTTATTAATGCTACAGTTGATATTCAACCTCAAGCATTAAACCTTAGAAGCAAAGGCAAGTGGATTACAGCCTACATTGAGCTTTTAGAAGGCTACAATGTCCAAGACATTAATGTTTCAACTATAATGCTTAACGGCACTATTCCAGTGGATTTAGATGCATCCGTTGGGATCGGAGACTACGATAAGGATGGTGTTGAAGACTTGACTGTTAAGTTTAACAGAACACAAGTTGTAGAGTTCATGCTTTCTCAAGGGGTAAGGTTTGGAGATGTAACTTTAACCTTAACTGGAGAACTCTATGATGGCACACCATTTGAAGGAAAAACTATTATTAGTGTTTCATCTTTGTATGGTGATGTGAACTGTAATGGAAAAGTTAACATATCCGACATTGTCCAAGCAGCAGCAAGCTACCTCTCAAAAGAGAATGAGCCAAACTGGAATCCAAATGCAAACTTTGCACCACCCTACAACAGCATAGATATATTCGACCTAGTAACAATAGCAGCCAACTACGGAAAAACATACCCATAACAATCCAATTTTTTGTTTTGTTAAACTCGTGATGATATATCCCAAGGTTGAGACACCATAAAAATAATCTTACCCATGCCTAGAGGACTATACAAGATATTTCCAATCTAACCCTATTTTTCCTGGGGTAAATAGGCTAACCCAAAACTTTTAACTAGCTTTTACTTAACTATAAAATGGAGGAGTTGAGGGAGAAATGAATAAGGCTGTTGCTTCGATTTTAGCTTTGCTTCTGCTGCTTCCAATTCTTGCAATCAGTCCGATCGTTTCAGCCTCACATGCAAAGTGGACGTTCATGGTGTATTTAGATGCAGACAACAACCTAGACCCTGCTGGAATAGATGATATTTCAGAGATGCAAATGGTTGGTTCAACATCAGATGTTAACATTGTTGTCTTGCTTGACCGATATGACAAATTATGTGGGTTTAATGGATCAGCAATTCTCTACATACATAAAGGCTATAACGAGACTGTATGGGGAGACTGGACTGAGGAATACGAGTTGAACATGGGTGACCCAAGCACTCTTTCTTGGTTTATAGGTTACGTTTCAAAGTATTATCCAGCTGATAACTATGCCTTGGTTCTTTGGGATCATGGAAGCAATTGGGAAGGTGTATGCTGGGATTGGACAAACAAAGACCATCTCACTGTAAAGGAGCTTTACGAAGCATTGGTTGATTCGCCCGTACGGATAAATCTTTTAGGGTTTGATGCTTGTCTTATGGCGAGTATTGAGATTAGCTATGAACTGTCACTTACAAAAAAAGTTAACGTTATGGTTGCATCTGAAGACTTTGTCCCATGGGATGGCTATCCATACGATACTATCTTGGCTGACCTAACAGAAAATCCATCTTGGAATGAGAATGCCTTTGCAGTTCACATTGTGGACGATTATATAGCCTCTTACACTAACACAGCTTGGTTTGCAACATTAGCTGCCATAGACCTTAAAAACGTAGAAACCTTAACAGATTACCTGAAAGCTCTTTGCAGTGAGTTGATATCGAATTTCAATGATTACAAGGGAGCTATCACTGGAGCTAAAGGCGGTGCCGATAGATACTGGTTCGGATTCTGGCATCAAGGTCCATACATAGATTTGCATCAATTCACCTATCTACTGGGTGTAATCGAAAAAGAACTAAAACCATACACAGACTCCATAATCGACATGTGGATTAGCGTAGCATTCTATTCAAAGTGCTGCTATGGACCACACATCAAAGATGGAGCTGGATTAACAATATACTTCCCACGCAACAAACAACTCTTCTACACGCCAGAATCATACCATGAGGCAGTAACAAGCTTCGCAGAATACACAGGCTGGTACACACTACTAACAATGTACTTTGAAAGCAATTACGGAAAAAACAAAGCATTTCCAATTTAATCCCACATTTTTTCTCTCTTGTTTTTACAAATTGTCGTTTATGTTAGTTTTGCTGCCATGTACATTATGAATAGCTTTTCCAATTCCAATATCCACTTATAAGAACATATATGTTTTAGATCTAGTGTTAGAGTTTTGTAGTATTGCTGTTCTCTCTTAGTTCTTTTCCTCTTTAGCATAAATTATTTATAAGTGGATAATTGATAAAAATTTACTAAAGGATGCGAGAAATATGAGTAAAAAGAGAGAGATAGAAAAACCATATACCATTGAGAAGGTAGAGGTTTTACCACCTTCTAAAAAGGCTAAAGTAACATTCTATGATGACATTGTCAATGAAATACTTCAGAGAGATAGAGGATTTTACAAAATTACTGTTAAGGATAGGCATGTTAAAACAGTCTATAGTTCACTAATTAAACGAATAAAAGACAAACCTTTGAAAATTCATATTAGAAAAAATGAAATTTTTATAGAAAAATTGTAGAATTCTTTTCATACCCATTTTTCTTTTAATTTAGGAAGATCTAACAGACTTGTCTGTCTAAATAGCTTATAGACAATATCTATTTTCCTAACTCTTAGTTCATGGATAAGCTCTATAGTCTCATCCATTGATGGTTCTGGTAGACATACTTCATTAGGATGGCTATTGTATCCAATAAACACAAAATCTGGATTGATATCAACTATCCAATTTACAAATTCCTCTTTATCAAAGCTCATGATAGGCTCTATTGTTATGTACTTTTTATCCCATTCCAGATCCTTGAATTCTCTATATCTCTCTGAAGGTTTAGGTGCATTACTAATTTTCTCATAGCCTTCATCTCTGTTTGTTTCTAGAGTTGTACCAATATACGTGTTTTTAGGCAATATATCCAAATACTGTTTAAAGCATGAAGGTTTCTTAGACTGTAATAACCATATTCTATCTGTTCTATTATTTTTGTTCATAGTTTCAACAATTTCTTTACCATACTCAAATGGACACCAGTAGATATCAGAATCACCACATACAAAAATTACTTTAGCATTAGGTATTTTATCTAACCTTTCCCTATGAATATGTGGCGTATACAATCCACAATTCTTATGTTGCCAATAGGCTTTAGCTTGAAAACTAGGTTTACAGTAAATACAGTTAAAGTTACAACCATAATGGGGATTCCATGTTTCAACGTCTTTATACATCTTTTCCTCTTTATGCTTATTTGAATAAGTATCAACTGATACTAATCCTAACCATCGATATAATGTCATTCTGCTTTTACCTGTTATTTCCATTAGAATCTGGATAATGCTCTCTGTACCTAATTCTGGGAACTGTTTCTTTATAGCTTCATACTTAGCTCTAACACTCTCTTTGGTTTCTGGACAACTAGCATGACGTTTTAAATCTCTAAGCCATTCTTCTCTACTTTGATGCTCTATTGTTTTCTTTTCTAGTTCTAATCCAATAGCATCACTAACCATTTTCCTTTTATAACCATCTACAATTAAACTATCATCTAGACTGCTTACTAGAATTGGTTGTGTTTGTCCATACTTCAGACTTTCCATCAACCTATTGAAAACTTCTCTCTCTCTTTTACTTCTCATATTAAACACCACTAAAATACCAAAAATACTAATTTAAAAACTTTCTTTCATCGAACATGTAAACTTTGAATTATATATATTGATCCTTTACATGAACAAGTTTACAAAGTTTATAAGGATGTACAAGAGTTGAACTATCATGGTGAAATGAAATGTATGAAAGTAAAGAATCAATAATCCAATATATGAAAACTGAAAAGACTGTTTATGAGAATATGCTACAGTTTCTAGAGAACTATGAGAGAGGCTTAACATCTATAGATTTGAAGCCTATAGAGGATCTTCTGAGTATGCTTGAATCCATAGATCTTTCAACTAGCTCTGATTTTACTAACAAAAGGGTCTGTCAGTCAGCAATCTTTCTGAATAGAATCTTAACAGACTTAATTTATCTTACTAGACATGCTAATATGTCTCAAGAAGTAAAGAGAAAATGGATAAGCAAACTTGAGAATCTTCTTGAGAGATCTGAAAAGCTCATAAGATCCTATTACAATTATTATGGTTACCTTCCTAAGTACTTCCGTTACTATTATTACTGGTACGATTCTGAGAGGAGACGATATCCATATTTGCCATACTATTCTCCAAACTACTACTATGAAAAGTATCCACCTCAATACAAAGAACTAAGTGACACAGATGTCATTTGGAGAGACATAACTACGAAACAATCCAGAGAAACATCATTGTTTGTTCCTAAAAGCTTTGGATGTGATGATGGAAGTCAATATGATGAGTATGTTTTCTTACAACTTTACGAAGCTCTAGAAGACAAACCTAAAAAGATTTTGCCCTTAGATACATCTGATCAAGATAAATTACATGATTAGCTGATAAGATCATCTCAGAAACTAAACAAATCATGAAACAGAGGAGTGGTTGAAATGTCTCAAACTACAAGTTTAGAAGACAAAATCCAGAGGCTTAAATCTGAGATCCAAAAATTGAAAGTTGAACTATCTATTGCTATTGAGTTTTATGCAGAAGTCAGAGAATTCCTTTCTGAATTAATGCAACTAACCAGAAAATCTACAGAATTACAAATCTCCAAACCACAAAGTGTACTTGAAAGTAGTAGAACTCAATATATTAAAAGCAAGGATAGACTGGATTCAATGTTAGAACATTGTATAGACCTTATTTTCAAAGATTACAAAACACAATCTGAAGGAGGATAGAACAGAAAAAAAGTGAACCCGATATGTCTCAAGCAAGTGAAATTAAGGATTACCACAATATAAAGGTTTTGAAGTATCCAGTAAATAGATTGGAATATTGTTTTCATGTTGGAAAACTAGCTGAAGAAACCATTACAACTATAGTCAAAAATATTCTTCCCTACACTGAAATTCCATATCATAATGTAGTAGTCAATGGATCTGATTTAAAAATCTACTATGATGGAAAACTGATAGCAAAGTTTGAAATTTTGAACTTTGACTCTAGATCATACATTAACTCTAAGAGGGCTTTAAGTATAAAGCAAAATCTAAAAGGTGTCAAGTACAAAGGTGTAATTTGTAGTTTCTTTAATGCAACATCTAGAGCTAAAGAGATTCTTAAAAACATTCCAATTTGTACTATTGGATTCCAGTTGTTACCTTCTAAGTTTCACCAATATTATGCTAGATTGAATAAGGTATACCGTAGGAAGATAGCTAACAATAGAAGTCTTAAACAATTAAAGAACACTTTAAAGAGTTTCTTTTGCAGAATAGGACTAAATTTGCTCATGTATGTAAGTAGAACTAGAATATCTATATCTGATACTATAAACTTGAAAAATACTAACTTAGACATTGATGTTAAAAATATAGAGACTGAAAACAAAAGAGCAAGAACTGAAGAGAAGACCAATAGTTCAACTCTGAGATTTCCTACTGTTTCAATTAGTCCCTCTGAGGGACTAATTTCAGTGAAAATCAGAGCTTTCTACAATAGACTAAAAATATTGATGTTGAACCTTCTTTCCAATTTATGGAATGATAGATGTGGATCCGTGACTTTAACTAATTGGATACCTCTGAAAATAAAGATTAAACAAAAATCAAAGAATAGGAAGAGATTATTCCGATGTCCTTTTAGAATAACACTAATTTGTCCATATTATAAGCAGTTCTATGCATGTCTAATCCAAATCATAGATGACTACATTTCAAGAGTAGAGAAGTATGGATACAATGAGGAACAACTTGAAAGATTAATCGATAGAGCTTTATTGAGGCATACGTGGAAATCTAAAAATCAAATCTTAGGAAAATGTAAGTGTAAGGCTATAAGTTTCATAGATGATGAGATAACATCAAGAAGAGCTTATAATGGGATTGCTGTTACTGAACCATGTAAAAAGATGAGATGTTCTCAATTAATCAAAAGTAATAGATGTGAATGGATGGGATTACTTTCAGAACATAAAGTTAAACCTAAACAGTTGAAATTAGTAGGATTTATGAATAGGGATGATGAACATGGTTAAGCACAAAGGTCAAGCTCATGAATATGTCATGAGTGAAGTTAGAGCAAAAAGATTGAAAAACATTGGATACGATTTAAAATGTGCAAAATGCAGAAAACCTATAGTTATAGGAGATAGAGTTATGCATAAAAGAAAAAGAATTTATCACATTCAATGTTGGGAACAGATATGGCTAGATATCCCAGATCTAGATCCAGAAGATGAATTCTACATTGAATTTGGCTATTATCCAAATAGTTCAACTATTGCACCTTCAACCATTCCAGTTTCCACTATTCCAACATCTTAGTGAGTAATTTGCCTATCATAATCAGATCATCCTTTTAAAATCTTTTTAATATTCAAACATTTTGTTTAAGCTAAGAATGTTGATTTTCGTCTGTTTATTTAATGAGGTCTCGATAATGTCCATCACTTTGCTTTTCCATGACTAATCTATATTCTTCAAGAAATCTAGAAAGAAATAAGAAAGAAACAGACTATCAGCGATTAAAGTTGTAGAAACAACATATGTTCTAGGCTTTAAAATTGAGTTTAGCGATTAAAAGCATGATGGATGGTTGTACATGTACTTTAATAATCGAATCCTTTATGATTAAGACTGAAAATTTATCACTACTAACATTGAACAGCATGGTTCTATCGATTAAATATGTATTAACATTGTAAGTTTGACAGAACATAAATTCTTACACAAAATTTATATTCGATTAAAAGAGAAAATATCTTACACAAAAAAGGAGGAGGATAAAAATGGAAAAAATCACTTGTCCAGTATGCCATCAAGAGGGAGTACTTCAATGGAAAGAGACTGTAACAATAGTCAAAGGTAAAAGGTATAGCTACAAAAAACTTTATGTTTATCATCAACATCCCAGAGAACATCCAGAGAGACCTAAATGGTGCTATCTAACAAAACAACAGATAGAATCCTTGAACCTTACACAAAAGGAGTATACAATTACACAAAATATTACACAAAATGGAGAAGCTCAAAAAAGCTTTAAATCTCAAAACAGAACTGAATTTAATGGTGTATGCCCTGGTAGTATAGTCCGGTCTAGTATAGGCGGCTGTCGCCCGCCCGACCCGGGTTCAAATCCCGGCCAGGGCGCCATACCAAATTTTGGAGAAGCTACGTTATGGAAAAAGCATATGAGCAAGGGATATTTTAACAGTTTTCTGGGCGACTTGAGCTTTTCAAAAAAGCGTAGAGACAACTTTTCTCCTAATGTTTGGTTACTTGACATTTTGAAGGATTCTGGTGTGACTGCGGATATAGGCTATGATGAGAGCCAAATTTTTGTTAGAGCTTCCCGCAGTGGTTTATGCGTCGCTTGTAAGGGTTCACGTTTTCTTTGTGGTAAGACTCGCTGCCCAATTATTGTTAGGACCAACTATTTCTTGAAAAGCGTCCCATTAATGCAGAGTGAGGACATTTTCGGGGCTTCTCCGCCAAGTGTTTTCGTTGGTAGGAGTGGCTACCCATATGTTTATGCTGGTCCCCTTGTTCCGCCAGTTCAGGAAGATACAAGCCTTTACGATTTGCCGGAATACTGGTTTGGGAAACCCATAGACGAGATTGTTGGTTTTCGCTCTATGCTTATTCGTGGCAAACACCGTGTGCATGTGCAGAAATTCCTTGAAGCTGGAAAAATCATTGAGAAAACGCGGGAGCTCGCTTTAGCTGTAAAACCCGTCGATGTTGAGCTTCTCCTAAAAAAGAAGCCTAGAGGTTTCATACTTTTGGATGATGAGGTTCAGCCTTTTGGTCCTTCTGCACCTATACGGGATTTGAGGGTTGGAAACACTCGATGGGGCCATCAGATTGAGAAAGCCTTTTATGATACTGATTTGAAGGCTACCGAAGCCGTTTTAGAACTATATCGCAAAGGCGTTTTGGTGACAAAGATTCAGAGGGCCTTCAGCGTCGGTGCCTTCGGCTTGGAAAAGAATAGGCGTCTTGTGCCAACCAGATGGAGCATAACAGCTATTGACAGCATAATCTCAAAGGAACTTATGGAGAAAGTGAAAACTTTCCCCGAGATAGACGAGATCCGCGTCTACGAATCCCGCTACTTAGACAACATTTTTGAAGTTTTAATGATTCCGGGTAAGTGGAGCTACGAAGCCATAGAAGCCTGGCACCCTGGCACTGTTTGGAATCCCAGCGGAAGAAGTGTTGTAATGTACTCTGACTGGGAAGGCTATGAGGGGAGAACCACATATGCTGAAATTGGCGGTTGCTATTACGCTGCCCGCTTAGCCGTCTGTGAGCAACTCGTTAAGGAGCAACGTCAAGCAACGGTCATAGTGCTTCGTGAGGCTCATCCCGGTTACATAATGCCAGTGGGCGTATGGCAAGTCCGGGAAAACGTTAGAAACGCCATGCGCCAGAAACCTTACACTTTTAAAAGTTTGGATGAAGCCTTACAGTTTATTGCATGGCGCTTCCAGATTCCAATTCGCCAGTGGATTATGCGAAGCGAGCTATTGAAAAATGCATTGTTCCAAAAGAGGATCACGGATTTTCTCGAAAGGGTTAGAAGGAGTTGATGGATTATGCGCGCGCATGTTTTAGCAACTCTGCCCCTACAATATTCTGAAGCTAATTCAACCTTTAAAGAACTATCCGGTATCTACATTAACATCGTGGTTTTAGTGATTCTTGCAACGGCGATGATTGCCACCATAGGCATTCCAATATTAAGACGAAGAGTAAAAAAGACTAAATTGTCCTAATACCCTTTATTAGACAACCTTCTGCGGCAAGACATTTAAACCAATTTAAATAATACCCTTAATAACGGTGAAGAATTGTCGCAGGAAATTATAAAGTTAACGCTTCCCTTTTCGGTTCCAGCTGAAAACCGCACAGAACCATTCACGGAGGAAATGGAGAAGGCCGCTCTTTACTGTTTCGCTGAAGTTGAGCGGGAGAAAGGCGGAGGACTAATATTAAGGAAAGCTGAGGAAAAAACTGTTTTTCTGGCAAAGTTTTTTTATCCTTTTTGGCTTGCACATTGGAAAAGGCTAACCCTAGTTTTCGACGGATTTAAACAGTCAGTCTACACAATAATTTACAAGACGATACCGGATGCTAAAGAATTTCTTGAAAGAGCCCGTGGAAGCATTAAAACGTTGGAGACGTATACAGCTTTCCTATTAGACAACATAAACTATTTTCAAACACCAAGTGGCGAAAATGCAATTACACTTGAAGGCTTAATAAGCGAACCATTACTCCTTAACGAATTTAACGCGTATATTTCAGAGGCTAAACAAGTAGAAGCCACACCGTCCGAAATCGTTCCGCTAAATCCGATAATCGATGAGTCAACAGTTTTGTCAGCCGTCGAAGAACTTGAAAGATTAAGGACAAGTTTTGAAAAAGACATACGTGTTCTCCAAGAAGGCATAAAACTCCTTAACAGAACTACGAGAAGTTTTGCCAGGGAAATTCGTGGAAAAATAAGGGGTGTTAGAGAGGAATTTGAAGAAGCTATCAGAAAAGAGGAGGAAGTTGTGGCGCAAAAGGTTAACCGGATAAACGAGGAATACAATGAGCATAGGGTTAAGCTCATAAAAAATTTTGAGAAGCAACGCTTGCCGCTGCAAAAAGAGAAGGTTAAGCTTGAAAAGATAAGGGAGCAAACCCTTAGAAAAATTGAACACTACAATATAGAGGCAAAAACATGCGCTATGAAAAAGGATGTTGTCGGAGAGAAGGGATGGAAGGAGAAAGCCAATGAAGCCAAAAAAGAGCTTTCTGAAATCGAGAAGAGGCTTGAGGAGATGGGGGAAAAGATTAGGGAAGTTGATGAGAACGAGTCAGCAGAAACCTTTAAGCTTAGGTCGGAGTGGGAGGCAAAAATTAAAGAGGCTAGAAAAAACCTGCTTGAGTTGGAGTCTTCTCGCGATGCAAAAATTCAAATTCACAAGCAGGAAATGGAAAGATTGGAAAGTCTTACGGCAAACATAATCCAGCAAATGAATAACATCGTAAAGCTTAGGGAGACGGATTTGGCCAACATCACAAAGCTGGGAATTCAGCAAGAACACGAGCACTTAAGCCTCGTCTATATGCCCTTTTATATGGCTTGTTATGAGGCCGAATTGAAGAAACGTTATGTTGTTTTCCCACCATCAAAAGTGAACAGCATAGGATTTACTGCAAAGCTTAAAGGCGCCCTTGGAAGAGCTAGAATAAAACAGTTTTTAACCCCGAGGTTTAAGGCGGTAACATCGCTTCTGGAAAAACTTCCAGCTTTGATGGAAAAGGACGCAGCTTTCACAAGAGAAATTCATGAAGTAGGAGAGAAAACCAACATGCTCGGCGAAAAATCTAAACGGAAACCATTGGAGGACGGGTTGAAGAAGCTTAAAGATGAGGGGTGGCTTTCAGACAAGGAGTTTGAGGCTCTAAACCAGAGGCTAACGACACTTTAGTGCTATTTCGTTTCAAGTTCATTAAACTTTTTAATGGCATATTCAACTATTTTCATAGCTTCTTCGGCGTTTTTCCACTCCTTAAACCTAACCCACTTGTGGGGCTCTAAACGCTTGTAGGTTTCAAAAAATTCTTGAATCTCCCTAAGCTTGTGGGGATGAATGTCGCTTATGTCTTTATAACCATCAAATCGTGCGTCGTTCACAAGCACCGAAAGTATTTTTGGGTCTTCGCCTTTTTCGTCTTCAATTATTAGTGCGCCTATAACTCTAACCTTAACTAGGCACCCGACTTCTAAGGGCTCGTAGCTTAGTGCCATTATATCTAAGGGGTCTTCGTCGTCAAACCATGTTTGGGGAACGAAACCGTACTCGACTGGGAAAACGACCGATGATGGTATTATGCGGTCTAGAACGAATGTCTCCCATTTAATGTTATACTCGTATTTGTCTCTCGAACCGCTGATAACCTCGACAATCATATTTAAGATTTGTGGGGGTTTATCTCCGCATGGGATATCTCGCCACAAATTCATAAAGAGTCACCTAAAGCAAACTTGGTAGCTAACTATTTAGGTTTTTATTCACTCCTCCCTCAGTGGACGTTTCTTAACTTCTAAGCCTTCCGCACCATATTTGGCATAAAGCTCCTTTCTTAGGGCTTCAAGCATCTCAATTTTTCTTCCGGAAAACTCCGCGGCCGTAATAACTTTTACATCATACTTTTGGGCTTCTTCATAAACTGGTTTTATCCTCATCTTATAGTTTATGTCCCTTAAGAAGTGATGGTCCAAAACAAGTGTGCGGACGCCTGTCTCCTTTATGGCTCTGACAAGGTTGGCGTTGGATATTTCAAGGCTTTTGAAGGAGTAGCGGTATCCCAACATATATGTCATTGGTCCATCAACAAAGAGGATGTCTGGCTTCTCACTTAGGATAAAGGCTATCTGCTCTTCCAATGACGGGCCCTCAACGTCTGACGTGTGGAGGAACTTTTCGCCGCCACATTTTATGCATGTTTCTGTTACATATCCAAGCCTTGGATTTGTGCCGTGGCAGACAGCCTTCGAAAAACTTATGATTGTTTCTCCAAATTGGAAGCTTTTGCCATCGGCAATTTCAAGCCTTTTGGGCAACCCTTTAATTGCCTCTAGAAAGAAGGCTGCCCTATCCCTTTGGCTTCTGTTTATGTTTTGGGTCGGATGTTTTATGAAAACTGTTTTCCCGCTGTAAAGTTCTGGATAGTCTGGGTCATGATGATCATAATGGTAATGTGTTACAATGAGCACTTCGGATTCTTGGGCATACTGCTTTATAACATTCCATGTTTCATCAAGCCTCTGCCACTCTAACGGGTGGGGCTCCAAACCATAACGTAAAGGCGCCAAAGAAACACCCGGGTCTATTAGGATTTTCAGGTTGTCTGTTTCCACGAAGGTTGCCATGGAACGGACACCAAAACTGTCGAAGGCTAATGGGATTATCCGCCTAATCATGAGGCTTGTTCCTCCTGGAAAAAGGTTTCAAGCCGCTTGGTTTCAGCCCTTTTTAGGATTTCTGCACACTTTTTAGGGTCTAAAGCCTTAAACTCAAGTCCAAGGGTTTCGAGAAGTCTCTGCACGTCTTTAGCTATATTTGGCGCCACAAGGATTCCGCGTACCTCACGGTTTGTTCTGCTTTTAACGGCCTCTATGTACTTGGCGAGCTGTAAGACGGCTTCTTTCCCAGCTGTTTTACGTTTAACTTCGACAACAACAAAGCGTCCGTCCTTGTCCTCGCCGTAAACATCTAGGAATCCCGGCTCCACCTTCTTTTCATAGCTTATGGGCTTGAAGCCTTCCTCAAGAAGCGAAGGTTCCAGAAGAATGGCTTTGTGCATGTCCTCTTCGCTTGCGTAAAGCGAAAACTCTCCTGAATCGGCAAGTGTCATGGCTGAAACTAGTTGGATTTTGTCAAAAAATACTCTCACCGATTCTGGGGGCTTCCGTCTAACAGCGTGAATCTCCAATATCCCATCTTTAACTTGGGTGTGGAATATACAGCCTGGCGGTTGCCAGTTTATTGGCTCATAGCCCACCGAGCGGTGCACAAGTAAAGAGCCGTCTTCCTTTATGATTAGTATTCGTTCGCCTGGTTCAAGCTCTGACCTAGCTCTGCCAAGATAATGCACCCAACAATTGCCCACCATGATTATGGTTTTTCTTTGGGATAAAGCCTCCCTAACTATTTCTCCAGCCTCAGCCATGTTTGGGCTTATAAGAACTGTTGGTTGCCTTGAAGCGGACAAGTTTTCAGCCAAATAGTTTTAGAAGCCTTTATGCTAGATAAAATTTCTGTGAAGACCCTTTATGAGCGAGTGGAAGCAGAAAGCTGATAACATGCAACATTATGATATAACGGCTAGCAGCTATGATATACAATATGCTGAGGAGCAGAAAGCAAAGATTGAGGCAGCCTTAAACCGTATAAAACTGTGCGGACACGGCTTAATTTTGGATTGTGGTTGTGGAACCGGACTGCTTTTTGAGCATGTTGCCGAAGAAGCCGAAATGGTTGTTGGATTAGATATTTCAAGGAGAATTTTGGCTGAGGCTAAAAGGCGGGCTAAAACCTTTGACAATGTAAGCCTAGTTTTGGCTGATGCTGATTACACACCGTTTAAAGATGAGGTTTTCAGTCATGTTTTCGCTATAACTTTGCTTCAAAACATGCCTGATCCAGAGAAAACATTGATGGAAATTTGTAGGGTTGCGGAGAAAAATGCATGTATAGTTGTCACGGGTTTGAAGAAGAAGTTTTCTTTAAAGGAGTTTAAGAATTTATTGCTTAAATCTAGTTTAAGTTTAATTGAAATTCTGGACGGCGATGAACATTTAAAGTGTTATGTTGCCGTTTGCAAAAAGCCTTCTCATCGTTAAATTTCATGGGCGTACAGCTTAAACTATATATGAAAGTGGATGGTTAGAGCTATACTCTCATACGGTTCACATAACAGAAAACGTGTGAACTTGGTGTTGACAGATGCCCCTTAAAACGTTTAAGAGGGAAACCGCAGATGTTTTAACCCTAGAATGGGTTTTACACGTGAAAAATTACAAGCTTACTCTTGACAGGAAGCTCTGTGTTGGATGTGAAATTTGCAGCCTTGCATGTCCAAAGGAAGCTATAAAACTTGAAAAACAGCCCAGAAACCCAGACGGCAAAGCACAGCACGCTAGAGTAGATATAAGTCTCGAAAAGTGCAACTTTTGTGGGATATGCGACATCCTATGCCCATACGGGGCAATTAGAGTAACTGTTAACGGGGAACATGTCCTAAATGTTGTGGAGAAGGAAAGTTTTCCGCAACTCGTCCGCGACATTCAAGTTGACATGAGCAAGTGTCCAGTTGACTGTGTGGAATGCGAAAAGGCTTGTCCCCTCAACTTGATCAAGGTCACGTGGCTAACCCCAGACGGAAAAACGGTCGAAGATCTGAGAGCTTTAACGAGGAGGGAAAGGAAAAACTTGAAAGTCAACGTTGATATTAAGAGGGAATTGTGCCCGTGCTGTAGGCTTTGCGAGTTTAAATGTCCAGAGGGTGCTCTTCATGTACGCAAGAGCTTTTATGGAAAAATACGCATAAACCAGGAAAAGTGTCCCGAAGGCTGCAGGGACTGCCTTGATGTTTGCCCCATAACTGGAGCGCTTTACTTGTCTGATGCTGATAAGAAGGTTTACGTGAATGAAACTTTCTGCGTTTATTGTGGAGCATGCAAGATTGTTTGCCCAGTGGCTGAAGCCTTAGAACTTAAAAGAACAAAGATAATGCACACGCCTGTTCGCTCCGGAGCTTGGAATAAAGCCTTAGAAAGGCTTGCCTCACCCCTTGAAATAACTAAGGAGTTGAAGGCTAAAGGTTCTCAAAAGGCTTTGGAATCCGTTGAGAAAAGGTTAGGCTGGAGGGTGCCGTAAAATGGCTGGAAATAAGCCTGAAGAGCTTCGCATAGGCGTTTTCATATGCCACTGCGGCTTGAACATTGCTGGAGTCTTAGACATAAAAGAGCTTGTCGAATTTGCAAAAACAATTCCAGAAGTTGTTTACGTTAAGGACAACCGCTACACATGCGCAGACCCAGGGCAAGAAGAAATTAGAAAGGCCATAAAGGAGCATAAGCTTAACCGCGTCGTTGTAGCTGCCTGTTCACCTAGAATGCATGAAGTCACGTTTAGGCGAACAGTCTCTGAAGCCGGCTTGAACCCTTACCTTTTTGAGATGGCGAATATCCGCGAATTCTCTTCATGGTGCCACCCAAGCACTCCTAAAGAGGCGACTGAAAAGGCTAAAGACCTTATCAAGATGGCTGTAGCAAAGGCTAGGCTCTTGATGCCGCTTCAAACCATCGAGGTGCCAGTCATTAACAAGGCGTTGGTTATCGGCGGCGGCATAGCTGGAATGAATGCAGCCTTAGACTTGGCTGAGATGGGCTTCAAAGTTTACCTCTTGGAAAAGGGCGAGAGCATTGGCGGGCACATGGCGCAGTTGGACAAGACATTTCCAACATTGGACTGTTCCATATGCATTGAAGGACCGAAAATGGTTGATGTTGGGCGGCATCCAAACATTGAAATAATCTCTTATGCCGATTTGCTAAGCGTCAGCGGTTTCATAGGCAACTTTAAGGTTAGGATTAGGAAGAACCCCCGCTATGTTATTGCTGAAAACTGCACTGGATGTGGCGAATGCAAGGACGTTTGTCCAATAGAGTATCCGAACGAGTGGGATATGGGGCTTGGCGTTAGAAAAGCCATATCAGTGCCCTTCGACCAAGCTGTTCCGCTTGTTTACACGATTAACCGCGATTATTGTATAGAATGCTACAAGTGTGTTGATGCTTGTGGAGCCAGACAAGCCATAAACTTCGACCAGAAGCCGGAAGAACTTGAACTTGAGGTTGGCGCAATTATTGTGGCGACAGGCTATGATATTTATTTGCCCTATGACAATCAGCTTTATGGTTATGGCAAATACACAAACGTGATAACATCCCTAGAGTTTGAGAGGCTTATCCTCGCGGCTGGTCCAACGGGCGGAAAAGTGGTGCGGGCTTCTGATTGGCAGAAGCCCCATAGCGTGGCCTTCATACAATGTGTTGGCTCAAGGGACACGAACAAGTACCCGTACTGTTCGAATTTCTGCTGCATGTACTCGCTTAAGCATGTTGTCCAGCTTAAGGAGAAGTACAAGGAAGACATTGAGGTTTATGTTTTCTACATGGATATGCGCACCAACTTTAAGGGCTTCGAAGAGTTTTATCAGCGGGCACGCGAACTGGGCGTAAACTTCATCCGCGGAAGGGTAAGCCGCATATTCGAGGACCCGAAAACCAAGAACCTCATCATCCATGCTGAGGATGCAAACTTAGGCATGCCCATTGAAGTTGAGGCTGAAATGGTTGTTTTGGCGACGGCAGCTATCCCCAAGAAGGGAACTGAGGAAATAGCCCGCATCCTAAACCTAACAAGGGGTGCAGACGGCTTCTTCATGGAGAGCCACCCGAAGCTTAAGCCTTTAGACGCGCCAACAGACGGCATATTCTTGGCTGGGGCTTGCCAAGGGCCAAAGGATATTCCATACAGCGTTTCCCAAGGGTGTGGTGCAGCAGCACGTGCGGCAACGGTTCTTTCAAAGAAGACTTGGAAGATTGAGCCCATAATCGCTGTTGTAGACCCGACTAAGTGCAGAAATGTCACGACAAAGTGTGGAATTTGTGCTGAACGTTGCCCATATGGGGCAATAAAAGCTGAGGAGAAGAAGCCAGCGCAGGTTATAACGGCCATGTGCCACGGTTGCGGAACATGCGTAGCCGAGTGTCCAGCAGACGCCATACAGCAGATGCACTTTACAGATGCCCAAATACTGGCTCAGCTACGAACAGCCTTGGAAAAGAATCCTGAAGACAAGATTTTGGCTTTCCTGTGCAACTGGTGCAGCTACGCTGGTGCTGACCTTGCTGGGACAAGCCGCTTTGAGTATCCGCCAACCATACGCCCAATAAGGGTTATGTGCTCTGGAAGGGTTGACAGAGACTTTGTTCTTGAGGCTTTTAGGCTTGGGGCTGGCATGGTCTTGGTGGCTGCATGCCACCTGCCCTACGACTGCCACTACATAAGCGGAAACTGGAAGATGAAGGCAAGAATGGACGCCTTAGCTCCTATGCTCCACAAGCTGGGCTTAAGCCCAGAAAGATTCCGTGTAGAATACATTTCGGCAGCAGAGGGCGTAAAATTTGCAGAGCTTATTAGGGAGATGACGGAGCAGATGCGGGCTCTTGGAAGGGAACGCATTAAAGCTGAAAATGAGAAGCTTCGCCCAATACTGGAAAACATGCTGAAGAGGAAAGAGAAGAAATAAGCTTCCAAAAATTCTATTAACGTGTAAGGGAAAAATTTGCAGGTTAAAGCCATACTCTTCGACCTATTTGACACTCTTCTTTTGGTAATGGGTGGCGAAGCCTTCTACACGCCATGCCTTCAAAAGCTCCATGAATTTTTAACCAAAAAGGGTGTTGACGTCCCCTTTGAAGAGTTTAGAAAAGTCTATTTCGAGGTTAGGGACGCCCTTTACGCAAAGGCTAATAAGAATCTTGAGGAACCCCACTTTAACATCCGCGTTTGGAAAACCCTCCAAAGACTGGGCTACGATTACAGCCTTTCCGATGCTATTATAGTCAAAGCTACTGAATGCTTTGTCGAAGAATTTATGAACTACGTAAAGCCAGATGAAGATGCTGTAAGTGTTTTACAGTGGCTTTACGGCAAATACAAGCTTGGCATAGTCTCCAACTTTGCCATCCCAGAATGCATCTGGAAACTTCTCGAAAAATACAACTTGAAAAAGTTCTTCGACGTTGTTGTTATTTCCGCCGAAGTTAACAAGCGCAAACCAAGCCCGGAAATCTTCCAAAAAGCGTTAAAAAGCCTAAATGTGGCGCCGTCTGAGGCTGTTTTTGTTGGTGACACACCAAGCATGGACATTGAAGGAGCAAAAAATGTTGGGATAAAAGCCATCCTAATCCTCCGAAGAACATCAGCAACAGACACATCTAAACCAGCTCGCACAACCATTAAGCCGGACGAAGTGGTAAAAAGCCTAAAGGAACTGCCGAAGATAATTGGTGATTGCTGATTCAGAAATAACAATACATATTAGGGTGGAAAGAAACATTTATATCCGCTGAGACATCTTCACATCTATCTTGGTGAAGTTGAGCTGCCCGCATTTATCCGGCGGCGGCCCAACCTAGACCGTAAAGGCGTCCATACGCCTAAAAGGGATGAAAAGGGTTGGCCTCCACTTGCGGGCACAAAAATGTGGACCTGACGCTAACCGTGTTAGGTCTGAAATGGGCTTCGGCATGTGGATCCCCCCTCCAAATCCAGTCGGCTTTGCGGCCGTATGCCAATAAGCGTCTCCGGCACTCAGCCGGGAGCTAACTCCGGTTGATCCTGCCGGACCCCACTGCTATCGGGGTGGGACTAAGACATGCTAGTCGTGCGCCTCCAAGCCACGGTGGAGGCGCGGCGCACAGCTCAGTAACACGTGGCTAACCTACCCTTGGGACGGGGACAACCCCGGGAAACTGGGGCTAATCCCCGATAGGTGAGGACTCCTGGAATGGGTCCTCGCCGAAAGGGCGTCTAGACCATGCTTCTAGGCGCTGCCCAAGGATGGGGCCGCGGCCGATCAGGTTGTTGGTGAGGTAACGGCTCACCAAGCCTAAGACCGGTACGGGCCGTGAGAGCGGGAGCCCGGAGATGGACACTGAGACAAGGGTCCAGGCCCTACGGGGCGCAGCAGTCGCGAAACCTCCGCAATGCGCGAAAGCGCGACGGGGCCATCCCGAGTGCCGTCCGCTAA
>Ga0080004_1139111_pt1 | contig 28805 bp, 30 predicted proteins | sample WasSprMetagenome_FD_69207 | JGI IMG/M metagenome (GOLD analysis project Ga0080004, IMG submission 69207) | Sulfidic aquatic microbial communities from Washburn Spring, Yellowstone National Park, USA - WS (SPADES assembly) (version 2) | ecosystem: Environmental > Aquatic > Thermal springs > Hot... | reverse complement strand
TCCTTTCTGACTAAGAAGTCATAATCCTCATATGAAATCGGCATGAAGTCTAGGTCATAATATCTAGCTACAACCTCTATCCCCACGCCAACATCAGCTAAACCATGTTTTATAGCTGAAGCAACACCATTGTGCGTTTTTGATTCATACCAATATCCATTTATCCTATTTATTATGTCGTTAAAGCTGGCTCCTTTCCTTTCGGCCAGCTCCTTTAACATGAAATCCAGCAGCGCTCTAGTGCCGGAGCCCCTGTTTCTATTTATCAATCTAAATCTCCCGCTCAGCAAATCCTCTATGCCTGAAAATCCCTTTGGGTTCCCTTTCTCGAGAATGAATCCCTGAAGCCTCCTGTATCCGCTCACAAGCACTGCTATATCCCTGATCTTATATTTATCCAGAAATGTCAGGTTGTATGTTTTCGTCTCCTCATCATACGCATGCACGCCAGAGATATCAGCCTCCCCGCTCCTTATATAGGCAAAACCGCTGAATGATCCAACGCTCACAACCTTAAACTTGATTCTTTCCCTCTCTCTTACAATCTCTAAGAGTTTTTCCAGCCCTATGCAGTGGCTTCCTATTATGCTAACATCTGCTATGTCCTGAGTAGTTCCAAAGAGTCTTACAGGAACTATCTCTCCCTCCTCAAGAAAGCTTACGTTTTCCGGTACTTCTACGAATCCATCGAAATTTGTAAGCGTTGTTATCGATTCCGATCCTGTTGGTGGAGGGAATATGAGAAAATTTCCGTTGCTATCCCTTGCTATCCCAACTGGAAGAAAGCTCCTTCTTCCAGACTCTTTTGCTATCCTTCTTGCAACTCTGCCAATTATAGTTTCCTCCCGTCCGATCGGAATGCCGGATGCCTCTCTCAGTATTGGGGAGACTAGCACCTTGTATATCATCAGGGAGCTTGTCGGAAAACCGGGAAGTCCGAATACAAGCTTTTTTCCGACTCTTCCCAGGATAGCAGGCTTTCCTGGATGAACAGCTAGTCCATGCACGAGAACTCCTGGCTTACCTGCTTCATTTATAGCATTATATATAATGTCCCCAGCTCCAACGCTTGTGCTCCCGGATATTATCACAAAATCTGCTTCTTCAACAGCTTTCTTCAGGGCACTCATGATTTCTTCAGGATCATCTCTAGCTATTCCAATGTAAATAGGCAAGCATCCATCGATCAGAACAGAGCTGTATATGGTGTAGCTGTTCACATCATATATTTTTCCGAAGTCTAGGGAGATGCCCGGAGGACAGAGTTCATCCCCTGTGCTTATTATGGCCACCCTAGGTCTGGAGAAAACTCTCACTTTTCTCAATCCTGTTGCGGCTAGAACTCCTATCTCTCTAGGTCCCAGCACAGTCCCTTTTCTGAGTATTGTCTCCCCAAGTCTTATATCAGTTCCCACTCCCTGTATGTTCTCACCAGGGCTAACAGCTCTGAAGACAAGGACATAATCCTCCTCTCTGCTGGTGTACTCCTCCATGATAACGGAATTTGCTCCTGCGGGAACAGGTGCTCCTGTTGATATCTCAACAGCACAATTTTTATCAACAAATCCATGAAATGGATGGCCAGCTGAGGCATATCCTATGACAGAAAGTTTTTTGGGATCTGTCTCCGTTGCCCCATAGGTGTCCTCAGCCCTGACAGCATATCCATCCTTAGTCGCCCTGTCAAAAGGAGGGATGTCAACTCCTGCATGTACGTCCTCAGCTAGAACTCTGTTCAGAGCCTCTGTTATATCCACTTCCTCCACTCTTTTCTCATAAAAAAGGTTTTCTCTTGCTATTTTAAGAGCCTCCTCCAAGCTGACAAGAGATCTGAAGACAACTCTTCCCATTTCACCACCTCAGATACCTCTTTATCACTATCACATCAGCATAGGATCCCTTCTCAATTCCCTCTACCTCCTCCGGTATTACAAGAAGACCATCTCCATCCTTCAGGGAGGAGATTATTCCCGCACCGGATACCCTGATGGGAGAAGCCCATACCTCTCCATCAATTTTCTGGAGTTTAACTCTGGCATAGTGTCTTATTCCCGGTCTTGATGGTATTCTCGACATAACTCTTGCCCTTATCCTTGGGATAAACCTCTCCCCCTCTATTCCAGCTATCCTCTCCAAAACTGGAAGGGCGAAGTTCATGAAGGATATGGCAGTGGCCACAGGATATCCGGGAAGCCCTATTATCGGCTTTCCATCAGCGGAAATAGCTAGCAATGTGGGTCTACCGGGCATTTGAGTTACTCCATGTACTATTATCCTTCCCTCTACCTCCTCAACTGCCCTGAAGAGGAGATCTCTATCTCCTATACTTGTTCCAGCTATTGTGAGCACCATATCATTCTCTGCTATTGACTTTCTCAGGACCGGCACGAGATGAGATGGCTCATCCCTGACTATGCCATAATATTTCACCTCAACCGGAAGATCCCTCATGAGAAGCCTGAGCATCGGGGCTGAGGAGTTCACGACCTTACCAGCAACAGCAGCATCTCCCACTTCAACAAGCTCATCTCCTGTTGCTATCATCCCGACTTTAACCCTTCTGTAAACCTTAACTCTGCTTAAATTGATGGAACAGAGAGCAGCTATTTCATAGGGGCCCAGAAAGGTGCCCTTTTTCAGAATGATATCCCCTTTTCTTATATCCTCCCCAGCCCTGTCCACGTTTTTCCAAGGAGGGACGCTTGAATAGATCTCCACCTCATCTCCAAGTCTCTTGGCATCTTCTGCCATGACAACAGCATCAGCTCCATCCGGTAGGTATGAGCCAGTTGTTATCCATGCGGCCTCAAATTTTCCTATGCTCAAATCAGGCTTTCTCCCGGGATGAACTGTCCCAACAAGCTTGAGTACAACAGGAGAGCTAGGACTTGCCCCATAGGTGTCCTCAGCCCTGACAGCATATCCATCCATCGCAGCTCTATCGAACGAGGGAACATCTACATCTGATATCACATCCTCAGCTAGAACTCTGTTAATTGACTCCTCCACGTGAACTATCTCTGTATCCAGTTCTCTTTTTCTCAATGAGTTTAAAAACAGGGATAAGGCACTGTCAACTTTTTCCAATTGCTTAAAGCCCCTTGAAATGTGCATAAAAGAAGATCTCCCTCTCAGAAATAAACATTTTTAGCACCATTGTGAATATAAAAGAGTGGAGCTTAGCAGCTTGCACGTTTCCCGAGCCCTTGGGGAGCTCAGTACTCCGTGCAACGTGGCCGGGCTTAACTTCCAGGTTCGGAATGGGTCTGGGTGTGTCCCCGGCCACCATGGCCGCTCGCTCCAATAAGGTGTTGATCTTGCTATATAAAAGCTTTATTGCTCAATGCACTCTGTCGAGGAGCAGTCCTATCAAAAGCATGAGGGAGTTATGTTCCACCGCTTCTAGACGAAAGAAAGCTTCCTTCAAGTCTTTTCCAACAGATATCAATCCATGATTCTTGACAACTATAATATCAGCCTTTTTTATCAGATTTCCAACAGCGTCAGCAAACTCCTGAGTTCCAAACTTAATATAGGGCATTATCTCCATGCTTGATATGAGATCTTCTGCCTCGTAGGATATAATCCTGTAGGGAATTTCGAATGTGGCAAGAGCGGTTGTTATCGGGCAGTGGGCATGAATAACTGCTCCTATATCTCTGCTCTTATAAACTCTGAGATGGGTTCTCCATTCGCTCGATGGTCTCTCGCCTCTTATCAGCTTTCCCTCTAAATCCATCTCCACTATGTCTTCCGGTTTTATTTTCCATTTTGGAACACCAGAAGGAGTTATTAGAATCCTATCTCCTATTTTAACACTTATGTTCCCTCCAGATGCTGTTGTAAGCCTTCTTTCATAGAGAAGCCTCATGTAATTGCATATCTGCTCCTCGATTGATTGCATAGATCTAGCAACATGCCAGCCTTAAAACTGTGAGCTGTTCAACTGCTTATGGAAGTTGAGGATATGGTGCTTGAAAATCCATTCAGAATAATCCCAGAGAACAATATGAGGGAGCTTCTGGAGAGAGCTATCGAAGTTCTCTCAAAAGAACCTGTTATTGTTGATTTAGAGCCGAAAAAAGCCCTTGTTGTTGGGGATACTCATGGGGATATAGAATCCTCGATTAATGCATTGAGAAATCCTGTGGATATTTTCATCTTCTTGGGGGATTATGTGGACAGAGGGGAATATCAGATAGAGAATATAGCTTATCTTTTGGCATATAAACTGAAATATCCCGATAGAATAGTGCTGCTCAGGGGGAATCATGAAACAGAGGAGATGAACCTCTTTTATGGGTTCTACATGGAGGTTATGCTCAGATACAGAGGTCTCTTCGATCTATTTCAGGAGGTGTTCTCCAAACTCCCCTTCATTGCAAGAATGGGAAGGATCCTGATGATGCACGGGGGCATACCGAAGGGATTGGATGATCTGAGCTCCTTAAAGGAAATGAGAGTCAATCTTTCTCCTGAAAGTCCATTCTTTCAGATACTGTGGAATGATCCATCAGAGCTCATATCCGGCTTTAGCTCTAGTCCAAGAGGAGAAGGAATATACCTATTTGGAGAAGATGCGCTGGAAGACTTCCTCAAAAAGAACAATGCCGATGTATTGCTGAGATCTCATGAGTTCTTCCCGGAGGGGTTCAGGAGGATGTTCTCGGGGAAGCTCATATCCGTATTCAGCTGTAGGTTCTACGGAGGAACTCCGGCTGCTGCTCTTCTCACAGAAAAAGATATCATAAAAGTCACTCTTATTTGAATAAAAATTTTAAAATCATAATGGGCTCAGAAGACTCTCTTCAGGGCATAGAGCCCCCTTGCCGAATCTTCATCATCGCCACTAGCTCTCACTAAGAGAGCTGATAACCATTTATTCCTAACTTTGGAAATATTTTTGAGCTACTTTGAGAACTTGACTTTAGCCTCTTCATAGCCCTTTTCTGCAGCTTTTATATTCACCTCAATGAACTCCTTTCTAACTATCTCCTTCATTCCATTTATGAGATCATCCAGCTTTATCAATCCAGATATTCCCACAAATGCCCCGAGCATCACCATGTTTGCAGCTATTCTGGAGCCTATGCTCTCAGCTATATCCGTTGCCGGGATCTCAAATATTCTCTTCACCCTTCCCTTAACAGCATCCATGAATTTTATATTAGATATATCAACAAGTAATATTGTTTTAGATATATCAAACCTTTTAGAAAACGTGTTGAGAGATGCCTGATTCATGGCCATCCAGTAATCAGGCTTTGAAACCTTGGGATAATCTATGGGCTCATCCGAGACCACAACCTCGCTCCTGCTTGATCCAAGTCTGGCTTCAGGTCCATAGGTATATGTGGACGCAACCTCATAACCTCCAAGCATAAATGCTTGGGATAGCACAGCTCCGGAAAGCACAACACCCTGGCCTCCTGATCCAGATATCATTATCTCAGTTCTCATTCCGACACCTCCATCTCCTCAGCAAGCTCAACTCTTCTCTGCCATCTAAGCTCTATCTGCTCTGCCTCTCTCAGAAGCTCTACATCCTTATCAGTTATGATCTGTATTGCGAAGTCGGGACATCTGTATTCACACAATCTGCATGCTCTGCACTCCTCCAGTTTTGCCACGATTGGAACGTTCACTCCCCTATAGTTTCTCTCTTTTCCAACATCAATCACCTTGTATGGGCATGCCCAAACACAGAGAAAGCATCCCTTGCAGAGATCTTGGCTTATCCTTATCTCAATCACCTTCAAGCTTCCACCTCCTTCTTTTTAATTAAGCTCCAGTAGAGCTCTGAAAACTCAGGTCTATCATCTCTATCCAAGAACTCACCCACCACTATCTTCCCCTCTAATTCTTTCTTGTCCATTTCCTTTGCAACATCAAACAGGACTGAATTATCCTTCATCCACTGCATATAATCCCTTGGATCGGGCTTTCTGAGTATATATCTGCCTGTATAAGTGGGGCATTGAGATATCACCTCTATGACAGAAAATCCCTTGTGCTTTATGGCTTTTTTTACGCTGTTTTTAAGTTGAATGAAGTGCCATGTGGTCCATCTTGCTAAATAAGTTGCTCCTGATGCCTTCATGAGCTCGATCAAGTCGAAGTTCGGCTCTATGTTTCCATATGGGCTTGTGTTTGTGTAAGAGTACATGGGAGTTGTCGGAGCCAGCTGCCCACCTGTTAAAGAGTATATCATATTATTCACAACTATGGAGGTTATTCCTATGTTTCTTCTCGCTGCATGTATAAGATGATTTCCTCCTATGGCCATGCTGTCGCCATCCCCCATAAAAACAACAACGTTTAGATCCGGTCTGGCCAGCTTTATCCCTGTTGCTAGAGGAAGGGCTCTTCCATGCAGGGCGTGAATCGCATCCCTTCTGAAGTAAGTTGGCGTCCATCCTGAGCATCCAATCCCGCTGACAAACACAGTTCTATTCCATTCCTCTTCCCCAAGCTCCTCAAAGGCCATTAAGACAGCTCTCTGTATTATCCCTATGCCGCATCCCGGGCAAAAAGCATGAGGCAGCATCTCAGTTCTCATGTACTTCTTCGCCAGATAATGGGCAAAGTCCAGCCTTCTCATCATGCCACCTCCTTTACAGCTGATAATATATCCTCAGGTGTGTGAAGACTCCCTCCAAGCTTTGGAACGCTGATCACTCTTTTTTCTCCAGCTGCTCTTTTTACTTCTCTTGCCATCTTCCCCATGTTCATCTCGGGCACTACAAATGCTTTCACCTGTTCTGATACTCTCCTTATCATGCTATCGTGGAAGGGCCATAGAGTTATCAGCTTCACCACCCCAACTCTTATCCCCATGCTTCTTGCAATCTTAGCAGCTTTTATAGCAGATCTAAACGGACTTCCATAGGCCACGATAGCTATATCTGCATCGTCCATCATGAAGAACTCCTCTTTTGCAATTTTCTCCACATTTCCCTCTATCTTGTTCCAGAGCCTTTTTATCATCCTGCTTCCCTTTATGCTATCTGTTCCTATCCTTCTCCCGATCTCATCATGAAGGACGCTCTCTATAAGCAGGTTGTAGCCATCCCCCACGGACGGCATCTCTCTCTGGATCTCTCCTCCATAAGGTATGAACTCCTCAGGTGGAACTGATGGCTTCATCCTCTCCACAACCTCCATTTTATCAGGAATAACTGCCGGCTCTCTCAAGTGAACTAGGATCTCATCTAAAAGCAATATAACAGGGGTTCTGTAAAGCTCAGAGTAATTAAATGCCATCACAGTGTGCTCAAATATGTCCTGAACACTTGATGGAGCTATTGCTATTATGGAGTAATCTCCATGGCTCCCAAACCTAGCTTGAATAACATCTCCTTGAGCAGGCATTGTGACCATTCCCGTGGATGGGCCAACTCTCTGAGCATCCACTATCACAACTGGTGTCTCTGTTATGGCAGCAAATCCTATTGCCTCCTGCATTAAGGAGAATCCAGGACCGCTTGTTGCTGTCATCGCTTTTAAACCTGATAAAGATGCCCCTATTGCGGCCATAAGGGATGCCATTTCATCCTCCATCTGTATGAAAATTCCTCCCACTTTTGGGAGCTTTCTCGCCATTTCTTCGGCTATCTCCGTGGCTGGAGTTATCGGATAACCGGCAAAAAACCTGCATCCAGCCATTATAGCGGCATCCGTGAGGGCATCATACCCTATGACAAGCTTTCTCTCACCTTTGCCGCTCATATAGCTCACTTGGATCCTAAGCCTCTCTTATTGATAAGCATTTCCATTAGGAGAATTTTGGTTTTATTTTTTAACAGTTTATCCTCTCCCTCCTCAGCTTGGATGATCTTATTGGAGTGCCATTTTCGGAAAGAACCATAGGTATAACCACTATTGTGAGTTTATTTTTTCCACTAAGTAGCCTAGCGTTATTGACAGCAATAGCACCATTGTAAGTCTCCTCAGATACCACTATTGCGTCGGCATCTACGTGAGCAGCAGGTCCTATAGGATCAGTTATCCTACATATCTCAAATTTAGCCCCTATTGATGCTAGAAAATTCTCCACATTCTCCTTTCTTGTGGAAAAAGGTTCTATTTTCTCCCATTCCTCCTTCTCCTTAAGCATATCCCCATCTGTTATCCCAACTAAGAGCTCATCCCCTAGCATGGCCGCCACTCTTAAAAGCTTCTTGTGTCCTGCATGAAGCCTGTCAAAAGTACCTCCAACTATAACCCTTCTGAAAGGCTTTTTACAGCACTCAGGATTCCCCAAATGTCCTTCACCTCCCTGTCAGCTTCTTTCGATCTTATGTGGGAAAATCTTCCTCTCAGCAATCTTACAGTTCTAGCTCCAGCTCTTGATGCCTCTGCTATTCCACTTGGATTAGCGCTCACCAGTATTGTGGTTGAGGGATCCAGCTCTTGGAACAGCTCAGACCACGAGCTGAGCCCTACTTTATATATGTGAAATATATGATGAAGGTTCAGTCTTATCAGCTTCTCCCAGTCCTTGACAGCAGGTCCGATGGATGCAACACCTACCCTGAATCCTTCATCTCTGAGGGATAGTATCACCTTGAATATACCGGGATTTGGCTCAAGTAGGGAGAACTTTGTGTTGTGATATGCAACTACTCCAGCTGCTATTATTCTGGGATCCCATTTGATTCCAAGTTTCTCCAGCATCTCATCGAAGTGCTTTCCGTAGTCCTCTCCCGTCTCCTCAATAACAGAGAATAGGGCCTTTATTGCGGTCTCAAAATCAACTGGAAGGCCTGCATCTATCATGGATAGAACGGCCCTCTCTCTGGCCACTCTCTTGAGAAAGGTCGCATCAAAGAGAACATCATCCAGATCAAAAACAACAGTATCCCTCATCTAACCACCTTGCTGAGTTTTTCGGGGCTATCTGGATCTAAACCCCTCAGGAGGGATGTGTTATAAGCAAGAAGCTGGAGTGGAATTATGTTCACAGCAGGGGAGAACTCATCTCTCACCTTGATCACGGGCACATCCCCTCCTATCTCTATAACAGGTGCCTCGTATACCTTAACCCTATCTATCACCTCCTGAAGGCCATTGGATATTATTATCACTGGAGTATGTCTCGAAACGAGTTGAATTGGTCCATGCAGAAATTCTCTGGCTGCAAACCCCTCATAATGCAGATTTGATGTTTCTCTTAGCTTAAGAGCTCCCTCAAGGGCGGTGGGATAGTTTGAACCTGATCCCAAGATGAACCCTATGTCCCTGTCCTTTATTTCCTCTGCTACCTCAACTACTCTTTTCTGGCACATTTCTATAGTGTTTCTCATGGCCTCAGGAATCTTTCTAAGCTCTTCTCTGAGATCATCCAGGCAGCACCTCTTCCTCTCAGCTGTACAAATTGATAGGAGGAAGGAGGCTGCCAGTTGAGATGTGTAGGTCTTTGTCGCTGCTATGCTCTCCTCTTTTCCTGCTCTTGTTATTATTGTTATATCAGATAATCTATCCAACGTGCTCCCCTCTGTGTTTGTCACGGATACCACAACCTCTCCTCCATGTCTCCTGTAAAAATCCACTGCAATCAACACGTCCTTGCTCTCCCCGCTCTGGGAGAATGCAAGCAAGACAGTTTCCTTTAGATCATCGGGAAGCCAGTACGGAATCTCAGATGCAGCTATGCTTATCACTCTCTCCGATGCTATCTTTGACATAGCTCTCTGAAGGACAAGAGCAGCATGAAAGCTTGTCCCGCTTCCAGTAGCATAGATAAATCTGCCTTTTATCGCATCTGCTGCTCTTTTTACCTCTTCCTCTGTTGAACTCAGGGTTTTGGCGAAGGCATCTGGTTGTTCCAGTATCTCCCTCCTTGTCCTCTCGCCCCTCATCATCCACCTCTTGCTTGGTGCATGCTTTAAATCCTGCTGTTCCCCTGATGAGAGGTGGGTTGTTGGAGATACTTGTGCTGGGGAAGCCCATATCTTGGCTCGATGGAGTTGATGTGAGGACAGGGGAGATAGTCCAGAGGGATCATCCACAGAGAGGAACTTCCATAGCAGGAAGGGCAATAAAAATACCGCATTCCATAGGGTCGACTGTTGGTGCCTACACTTTCTTCAAGCTTGTGAGAAATAAGGCTGCACCGAGAAAGATAATACTTGAGAAGCCTGATAGCATAACGATGGCAGCTGTGCTGGCGGGAATACCAGTTGAGATGGAGCATGAAGGGCCTGTGGAGGAGCTGAAAGTAGAGGGGGTGCCTGAGAACTTCGTCAGGTATCTGGAGAAGGAGGCATCCTTCTCATCAGCCAGAGGATTTGTTAGGATAAACTCAGTACACCTTTCCGGCATATCATATGCCACAATAGGAGAAGAGGGCCTAGATTTCCTGAAGAAAGTATCGAAAGACGCTAGATTCAGGGTATTGGCAACCACAAATCCCGCTGGCATGGACCTAAAGAGATGGAGGAAGATGGGTATTCCGGAGGATTTTGCTGAGAAGCAGCTCAGGATAGTGAGGCTTCTCCTTAAGATGGGTGCTGTTCCCACGTTTACATGCACACCATATCTGGCTGGAAATCTTCCCACATTCGGCGAGCATATCTGCTGGGGTGAGTCAAGTGCTGTCTCCTTTGTAAACAGCGTTATCGGGGCAAGAACAAACAGAGAAGGAAGTATAAAGGGAATTGTGGCTGCTACTGTTGGTTATACACCTCTGTACGGTAAGCATCTGGATGAGGAAAGGATCCCAAATCTGAAAGTTGACATGGCAGGCCTGAAGGGTTTCACAGAGTTCAGCTTGGCTGGATACATTATTGGAAGGGAATATCCCTCAGCTGTCCCATTTGTTGAAGGAGTTCATCCCTCATATGAGGAGCTTAAGGCCTTTGGAGCTGCTGCTGCGGCATCTGGTGGAATAGAGCTCTTTCATATCGAAGGATTTACCCCTGAAGCGCATATTTTTAGTGTAAGCGGAAATGAAAAGCTGAAAGTGGAGGGATCAGATATAATAGAGGCTAGAGAGGAGCTCAGCTCCTATAACGGGGATCCTGATTTAATAGCAGTTGGATGTCCCCATCTCTCCATGAAAGAGCTAATGTATCTAGCTGAGCTCTCCAATGGCAAGAGAACGAAAATAAAATTCTGGGCTTTTACATCCAGATCTGTCCTAGCTCAATGCCAGGGCACAGTTAAAATGCTGGAGAAAGCAGGGATAGAGGTGTATGCTGATACATGCATGGTCGTCTCCCCGCTGGAAAAAATTGGATTTAGAAGGGTTGTCACAAATTCGGCTAAAGCAGCGAAATATTTGAGGGATCTGAGGGGTTTGGATGTGATGATCCTTCCTCTGGAGGAGATAGTTAAGAGATTTTTCATTAGCTAATGGCCGGAGGATTTTTCTACCTTGCAGAAAACTTTATTATTTTTAGTCTTCTATACCTCACACCCAAAAAAGGGTGTTATGAATGAGAGCCGGAGTTTCGAAGACTGTTTTGGTGGCCTTGGTCATCCTGATCCTAGTTGTTGTGGCAGCTGCCGCAGTTCTCATGAGACCTGCTCAACCAACAACATCAACTCAACCAACACCAACCCAGCCAACTCAACCAGCTGCCCCTCAGAAGAAAGTGAAAGTTGCTGTTATATTTGACATCGGAGGAAGAGGAGACCTGAGCTTCAATGATATGGCATGGATGGGAGCTGAGAGAGCAAAGAAGGACTTCGGAGTTGAGGTTACATACGTACAATCTAGGACCTCCGCTGACTACCTGCCGAACCTCAGGTCGCTATCTCAATCAAAGGAGTATGACTTGATAATCTGCGTTGGATTTCTGATGACGGATGCGCTAAATCAGACTGCTCATGAGTTTCCAAACCAAAAATATGCTATAATAGACTCTGTGGTGAATGCCCCCAATGTCAGAGGAATAATTTTCAAGGAGAATGAGGGATCAGCGCTTGTCGGAGCTCTAGCTGGATTTGCAACAAAGACAAATAAGGTTGGCGTTGTCCTAGGGATAGAGATCCCTGTTCTATATCACTTCGAGGCAGGGTTCTACTGGGGAGTCAACTATGCTGAAAACATAACAGGAAAGAAGGTACAAATTATCTACAAGTACACCGGTTCCTTCACAGATGCGGCATTAGGAAAACAGGTAGCTGAGGGCATGCTCACGCAGGGAGCTGATGTTCTTTACAATGTTGCAGGCCTTACTGGAAAGGGAATGCTGGATGCTGTGGCTGATTATGGGGCAGCTCATGGCCTCACAATGGGACCGCCATTTGGAATAGGAGTTGACGCAGACCAGGATTGGATACATCCCGGCTTTGTAATAGCCAGCATGATGAAGAGAGTTGACAACGGAGTTTACTACGCAATAAGGGATGTAGTATACGGCAATTTCACCGGTGGTGTCATGCCTCTTGGCTTAAAGGAGGGAGGAGTGAAGATGAGCGACGAAAATGACCTAATAGCGTTTATAGAGGTGGCGAAAATGCTTGGAGCAAAGCTTCCTGACACGCCGGAGAACATAATAGCAAAGTACAAGCAGATGAGATCTCAGATACCCCAATCAGTTTGGGATCAGCTCAAGACACTGGAGGAGAAGATAAAGAAGGGGGAGATAGTGATTCCAACGGCTAACTCCCCTGATGAGATAAAGCAGATAAGGGCTAGGTATGGGGTGACCGGATAACCCCCTCCTTTTCTTTTTTGGAGGGTCTATTTTGAGCTCAGAGCAGATAATTTTGATGAAAGGGATCCGAAAGATATACCCAGATGGGACTATTGCGCTCAGAGGTGTGGATTTCTCAGTAAATAGAGGGGAGATACACGGGCTCCTAGGAGAGAATGGGGCTGGAAAGACGACCCTGATGAACATACTGTATGGTCTCATTCCTCCGACATCGGGGGAGATATACCTAAGAGGAGAAAAAGTGGAGATAAAAAGCCCTAAAGAGGCGATGGAGAATGGAATAGGGATGGTTCACCAGCATTTCATGCTTATACCGACCTTCTCAGCGCTGGACAACATAATACTGGGAAAAGAGCCTCTATCAGGCCCTTTAACTGTTGATAGAAAAAGTGCGAGAAAGGAGATAGAGATGCTAATGGAGGAGACCGGCCTCAAGGTGGATCTGGATACAGCGGTAGAGAATCTGCCTGTCGGAATACAACAAAGAATTGAAATACTAAAGATGCTCTATAAGAAGGCTGAGATCCTCATATTAGATGAGCCCACTGCCGTCCTAACACCAATAGAGGTCAAAGAGCTTTTTTCATTTCTGAGGAAGATGAGGGATAGCGGAAAGACGATAATATTCATCACTCATAAGTTAAAGGAGGTGAAGGCAATTGCTGATAGGGTCACAGTGCTGAGGAGGGGAGAAGTAGTTGGAGTGAGGGATGTAAAAGATGTAGAAATACCTGAACTTGCTAGGATGATGGTAGGAAGGGATATCAAGATGAAAATAGAGAAGAAACCTCCCTCTCTAGGAGAGGAGGTGCTTATAGTGAGGGATCTCTGGGTCAGGGATGATAGGGGAAGAGAAGCTGTCAGAGGTCTAAGCTTCTCTGTCAGATCTGGAGAGATATTTGGAATAGCTGGTGTAGAGGGAAATGGGCAAAGCGAGCTCGTTGAGGCAATATGTGGCCTTAGAAAAGTTGACAGAGGATCCATAATTCTCTGTGGGGTTGATGTAACAGGAATGAATCCAATGAAGCTTTATTCTCTCGGACTTGGACATATACCGGAGGATAGACACAAGTGGGGCATAATACTGGACTTCAGCGTCGAGGAAAATGCAATAGTTGGAGTTCACAGGAGCAGAAAGTTCCTCAACTCAATCGGGCTCATGAACGGAAGAGAGATATTCAAGTGGACGGATAAAATAGTTAAGGACTTCAATGTCGAAACTATGTCCCTTAAGACCCCAGCTAGGAGTTTAAGCGGAGGAAATCAGCAGAAGCTAATAGTGGGGAGAGAGCTTAGCAAGAGCCCGAGAGTTATAGTAGCATCTCAACCAACTAGAGGCCTTGATGTGGCAGCAACCGAGTACATAAGGGATCTCCTGCTCAGAATGAGGGATGAGGGAAGGGCAATACTGCTTGTCTCAGCTGATCTAGATGAGGTGATGGGCCTCTCAGATAGGATGGCTGTTATGTATGAGGGCAGATTTACCGGCATAGTGGATCCTGAGAGAGTGAGCGAGGAACAAGTGGGGATGATGATGGGAGGAATTTCAATAGGAGGGATCTCATGAAGTACTGGAAACAGATAGCAGACTCTTTTCTCTCACTTATAGCAGGTTTTTTTGTTGGCGGAATTATAATATGGCTTGCTGGCTTCGATCCCATTCTATTCTACCAAGGACTGCTCATAGGAGCCTTTGGGAACCTATATTACCTGATGACAACGCTGAGCTATGCTGCTCCTCTTATGCTTACAGGTCTCTCATTTGCAATAGCTGCTAGAGCATCCCTCTTCAATGTCGGTGCTGAGGGTCAGTCCTATTTAGGAGCACTTGCTGCTGTTTCTATAGGGGCTTTTCTGGCAATGCCAAATTTGGCTCATCAGCTGTTGATAATAATAGTTGCTTTTATTCTAGGTGGACTTCTGGGAGGGCTTGCAGGCTGGCTTAAGGTCTCCAGAGGCGTTAACGAAGTCGTCTCAACCATAATGCTAAATTACTTATCTCTTTATCTATCAAACTATTTGTTTACATATCAATTTTATGATCCAATGAGAGCATATAAAACAAAGGATATAGAGGCCACTGCTGTGCTTCCTTTTGTCATGCCAGGAACAGATCTATCCTTTTCTCTCTTTCTGGCTTTGCTAGTATCCTTTTTAGTTTATGTCCTTCTCTGGAAAACTCCATTTGGATATGAGATAAGAGCTGTGGGTCTTAACCCAACAGCAGCAAGCTATGGAGGGATAAATGTAAGAAGAAGCATGATAATGTCTATGTTCATAAGCGGAGGAGTAGCCGCTCTTGCAGGGGCATTTGAGGTGATGGGAAGATTTCATTGCATGGACACAGAGCTCACATATATAAAGGGATATGGATTTGACGGCATTGCTGTTGCGCTGATAGGAAGAAACCATCCGATAGCCATAATACCAGCTAGCATACTCTTTGCCATGTTGAAAACTGGTGTGCAAGCTGTCCAGAGGTACACCTCTGTAGGAGGAAGAACCGGTGTGCCTCTTGAGCTTGGTCTTGCGGTTCAAGGAGTGATAATAGTGTTTGTAGCACTTCCCAGCATAATTGACATGATAAGAAGGAGGATGAGATGATGGATCTCGGTATACTCTCTATATTCACTGAGCCATCATTCTACTTGGGAGCACTGAGGTTGATGGTTCCCATAACTCTTGCTGCAATAGGGGAGATAATAACAGAGAGGTCTGGAGTTGTGAACATAGGACTTGAGGGCATAATAATGCTGGGGGCTCTCTCATCAGTTTATGTAGGATACTTCACTGGCAACTTATATCTGGCCCTTTCAGCAGGTATATTGGCTGGAATAGCTGTAGGGATACTGCATGCTGTGATAAGCATATATCTAGCAGGGGATCAAGTAGTAGTTGGGGTGGGCCTGAACCTCTTTGCATATGGTATAGGGGTTATAACCCTGTATCTAACATGGGGGACTTTTGCAAACAGTCCGATAATACCAAAAGGAGCTCAGATACCAAAACTTTATGGCTTCAGCCCGTTTGTCCCATTTACAATAGCAGTTGGAATAGCAGCATGGTACATAATAGAGAGGACATCCGTGGGCCTTAGACTTAAGGCAGTGGGAGAAAATCCAAGAGCTGCAGATTCAGCTGGGATAAATGTCTTCAGGGTTAGGTTTCTTGCAACCGTGACAGGATCAGTTCTGGCCTCTCTTGGAGGGGTTTTTCTGGGACTTGATTGGCTTGCCTCTTACACAAGGGATATAAGCGCTGGTAGAGGTTTTATAGCTCTGGCAATGGTCGTCTTCTCGAGATGGAACCCCATAATTGCTGTGCTAAGCGGTTTTCTTTTCGGCTTCCTCTTTGCTGTCTCTCTCTCAATACCGAGCGGGATAGTTCCCGATCAAGTTATATGGTCAATTCCCTATGTAGCCACTGTTATCGTTGCTGCTGGATTTGTAGCAAAGGCAAGGGCACCAGCAGCTTTAGGAAAGCCGTATAAGAGGGAGTAACTAGGATTTCATCCTTTACTGCTCAGGAGGAATGCTTTTTAATCTGATAAAAATATTTCTGAATAGCCCTACTTTATTATCTAACTTCCATCATAGATGATCAAGAGGTTGATATATTAGAATAAAAATCCCAGTCATTTCAGAATAACTTTTTTATTCTATCCTCAAAAAACTTTTAGGGGTTCTGCTTGGAGGTACTGAGGACAGATGTCCTGATAATAGGCTCCGGCCTTGCCGGATTGAGGGCTGCCATAGAGGCTGCAAGCAGGGGTGTTGAGGTATCCATCCTGACAAAGGTTCATGCGATGAGGTCCCACTCTGTTGCATATGCGGGAGGAACTGCAGCAGTGCTATATCCGGAGGAAGGTGATAGCTTCGACCTTCATGCATTTGACACAGTTAAAGGCTCCGATTATCTCGCAGATCAAGATGTAGTTGAGATGTTCGTCAGGCTTGCTCCACAGGAGATACTCAGACTTGAGCACTGGGGGATGCCATGGAGTAGGAAAAAAGATGGAAGGATAGACCAGAGGCCATTCGGGGGGCATAGCTTTGATAGGGCATGTTATGCATCGGACAAAACAGGTTTTTATGCAATGCAAACTCTCTATAATACAACATTAAAGTATGATAACATAAAAATATATCACGAATGGTTTGCCACATCCCTGCTGGTGGAGGACAATGAGTTCAGAGGGGCAACTGCTATAGAGATGAAGAGCGGGGAGATGTACGCATTTGAGGCCAAAGCTGGAATAATGGCGACAGGAGGTATTGGAAGGCTGTATAACTTCACAACATATGGTCATTCAGCCACTGCTGATGGAATTGCAATGGCTTATAGAGCAGGTGCTCCTATAGAGGACATGGAGTTCATCCAGTTCCATCCAACAGGCCTCGTTCCCTCTGGAATTCTCATATCTGAGGCAGCCAGGGGGGAGGGAGGATATCTGAGAAACAACAAAGGGGAGAGGTTTATGGCAAAATATGCTCCCCAAAAAATGGAATTGGCACCAAGGGACGTAGTTTCCAGGGCTATGATGAGAGAAATAATGGAGGGAAGAGGGTTTGAGGGTCCAAACGGGCTGGACTATGTTCATCTGGATTTGACCCATCTGGGAGATGAGAAGATAAGCGAGAAGTTGACTGAGATAAAGATGCTCTGCATGAATCTGCTGGGAATAAATCCAGCTGAGGAAATGGTGCCCGTGAGACCCGTGGCTCATTACCTGATGGGAGGCATACAGGTGGATATGAATGGAGCGACAAAGATAAAGGGTCTTTGGGCGGCAGGGGAGTGCAATTGCTCCAGTGTCCATGGGGCAAACAGGCTCGGCACAAACTCATCAATAGATTGCCTAGTATTCGGGTATATAACAGGAAAGAACGCAGCTGAATATGCAGCTGGAAGGCCTGAGAGGGATATACCCAAGGAAAAAGCTGAGATGGAGGAGAAAAGAGTATTTGATGGGATACTGAGGGGAGGAACTGGTGAGGATCCATATTTAATAAGAAGGGAGATGCAGAACACAATGGGCAAATATGCCTATGTCTTCAGGCACGGAGATGGACTTAAAGAGGGGCTTAACAGAATAAGGGAGTTAAGAAAACTTTTTGGAACAGGAAGAGTCGCTGATAAGAGCAAGGAGTACAACCAGAATTTGATACACGTTTTGGAACTTGATTTCATGCTTGAGATGGCTGAAGTTGTTCTGACAGCTGCATTAGCTAGGACAGAGAGCAGAGGGGCCCATTACAGACTTGACTATCCCAACAGGGATGACGTGAACTGGCTGAAGCACACGATAATATACAGGACGAAGGAGGGCCTTCCCATGCTGGATTATATTCCCGTCAGGATAACGAAGTGGAAGCCTGCTGAGAGGAAATATTGAGGTGATAACATGAAGGAGGAGAACAGAGGAGGAGTTTTTAAGTGGTTTGACTTCAGAAACTACTCGCTTGAGAGATTTCTCTACACAATGCACAGGATAAGTGGAATAGGGCTGGTGATCTGGATTGTGATACACACGATACAGAACGCATTTCCAAGGCTGTTTCCCTTCATGTATGGATGGGAGTACACAATACTGCTGCTTATTCTCTCCTTCCATGCGGCAAATGGAGTGAGGCTTCTCATCACAGAGCTTGGATTTCTCTTAGGAAAGACTTACAGGCCAGTTTATCCTTATAAAATGGGGGTAATATACGGGACTCAGAAGAAGTTCACTGTCGTGATTCTGCTCATATTCTTCATAATCTTCTTGGTGATGTTCTACTACCTGATGCTGAACATGAGGGTGATAACATGAGGGAGTCCAGCTTGATGATGCTACATTATGCAGCAGCCGTCGTCCTTCTTGTGACAGGATCAATACATCTCATGAAGAACAACATCCCGGGCATGGAGATTCATGGTCCTCTATACCTGGTAAACATGCTGATATTTGTCTCCGCCCTTATGTATCATGCGATGAACGGTGTAAGGGTGATCCTAATAGAGCTTATGCCGAAAAGGTCAAGGGCAATATCCTACATCATACTAGTGCTGGGAATAATAATTTACTTATATATAGCTAATTTAGTGATAGCATTGGTGAGGTGATGCGATGGAGGAGAGATGGATTCTGTTCAAGGTGTTCAGGTACAACCCAAAGGTCGACAAATTCCCCCACTGGGATGGATTTAAGGTAAAGGTGGACAGAGGAACGACGGTGCTGGATGCTCTTCTCAGGATAAAGGAGGAGGATCCAACTTTAGCTGTAAGATACTCCTGCAGGCAGTCTATATGTGGCTCCTGTGGCATGATGATAAATGGAAAGCCAAGACTCGCCTGCTATACAAGAGTTCTATCCTTGGGAACGGATATGGTGGAGGTTGCTCCTCTAAAAAACTTCAGGATAATAAAGGATCTCGTAGTAGATTTCTCAGATTTCTTCAAGAAGGAGAGGAGCATATATCCGTTTATAATAAGAAGCGATGCCGAGGAAATGATGAACCCAACTGGGGCATATAAACAGACAGAGGAGGAACTTCTCAAGTATTTGGAATTTGCTGACTGCATAGAGTGTGGTTGCTGTTATGCAGCATGCCCTACCACAGCTACGGATCCGCTTTATCTTGGTCCTCAAGCACTAAACAAAGCATATAGGTTCATAATGGACAACAGAGATGAAGGAGCCAAGCTAAGGCTTTCGGTTGTGGACAGCGATCATGGATGCTGGAGATGCCACTTTGCAGCTTCCTGTAGCAATGTCTGTCCGAAGGGAGTTGATCCTGCAAAAGCGATACAGTTCCTGAAGGGAGTGATAATGAGGGAGAAGACAGTGGGCTTTAAGAAGGAGGGAACAACTCTAGTGAGCTACCCACAGTTGAAGCCTGTGGGCTTCCAGCGTTCGGAGTAGGCTTTGCGCCTATCCCCTCATCTGCTGGTTCGGGGGGCTCACAGCTCCCCCATCCCATAGAGCTCATTACCCCATGGGCTATATTTATACAGGCGTTTAAATCCCTATCGTATTCCATTCCACACTTTGGACATTTAAACATCCTTCCTTTAACTTGGGCAACATGCCCGCATCTGTGGCATGTTTTAGAAGTGTTTCTAGTCTCTTTTTTCGTCAAGTATCTGACTTCTATTCCCTCGAGAAGAGCCTTGTGTTCAATGTAGATTTGGAGCTTCCTGAAGGGTAAAGAGTGGAACCTTTTGTTAAGCTTTTTAGACTTCTTGAAGTTTTGACGGATTCCATTTAGATTCTCCATCACGATTACCGGTTTCGGGAACTGTTTAGCATAAGCGATTATCTGATTGGCTATAATGTGTAGCTGTTGATCGACCTTTCTTCTCTCTTTTCCTTTAAGCTCCTTAACCTTTCCAACCCTGCTCTTTTCCTGAAGTTTCCTTCTGATATGACCGTATAGTCCTCTTATCTGCTTGATTTCCTGTCCTCTCCAGAACCGTCCCTTTATGGGCTTGTTAGGATTGCTTTTCGATATTGCTACTGCAACAGCCAAATTGTGTTCGCCTCTATCTATTGTTATCACGGTTTCAGGCTCATCTGGGACTTCAACGGATTTCTTTAGGATGAAATGGGCATACCATTGTCCATCACGCTTGACCATTTCAACTGTTGTAAATTCCCACCCGCCTCTGAGGGCTTCCTCTATCCTCTGTTTCTGTTTCTCCCCAAAGGCTACCGGCAAACTGACTCTTTCCCTCCTGTTTAAGCTCAGCGTCAGCCAGTATGGCGTCAGAACATTTGTTGTCTTAGAAAAGCGGTAGCATCTTCTATCAAAGCGCATGGATATTCTCTTAGGTCTCAAAATGCTGTTCTTTTCCTTGACTTTCTCGAAGCTTTTCAAGATTTCAACGGCCTTGTCCCTTGCGGTTTGGATTAAAGCAGTGTTCAGGTTGAAGAGCTCTTTGGCCTTTTCATAACAGTTCTCGTGCAGAAAACTCTTGGATTTGGAGTTAAAGCTGAGATACCATTTCACGAGCCTGAAATACTCGTTAAAAGTTCTGTTTAAGGCCAAAACCTTTAATCTATTTGGCTTGAAAACTTTCCCAACCACGCATACCTGGGCATCCTTCTGCACGGGAACATCCCAAAATGACTGGGCTTCTCGATTTTTAAGCTTTTTGCATTAATCTCACCCATAAATGGTGTGAGTTTTCTGGCAAAACTCTAATAAAGATGTCCTGCTTAAAAGAAGATCAGAGAAGCGAGTAAACTAGGACATCAGAGAAACCCTCTGGCTCTATTCTTCTTTTTCTAACCCTTATCCTTATGTCAATGTATGTAGCCCCTTTCTCGCTCTTAGCTACAACCTTTACGGAGGAGTAGGGCATTTTCTCCGCTATAATCCTCTTTATAATGCTGGATATCCTTCTCACTCCATATCTAGAGAGCTCAACTTCCATGCGATACAGAGCTCTTGCCTCTCCCCTTCCAAGCTCCCACCACAGAAGCTCGAGACCAAGTCTTCTTGGCTCGAGTATTGCCGACATCACCACGCTTGTCATCTCCATCACTAAGCATATCTAACTGAAACGGAATATTAATGTTATTGTGATACCATTTCGAAACGTTTCAGAGTATCTTGCATAGGTTTAAAAGCTTGTAATAATCATGATATGTGTAATTCCATAAGACATTTTTCATATTAACAAAGTATGAATTAAAAAAGAAAGAAATTATCAGTTTACTTCAGCTCCTCAAATATCTCTTTCCTCCTGCTCTCTGCTCTTTTCATCACCTCCATGAAGAGGTTCCTTCCATGGGAGTCTATGGCCACCATTGTGGGTCCAAAATTCTCAACTTCAACAACCCACATTGCCTCGGGAATTCCCAGATCAAGCCAATGAACTTCCAAAACTCTCTTCACGGATTTAGTAGCCAGAACAGATACCCCGCCTGGATGAGCTAGATATGCAGCTCCAAGCTCCTTCATAGCCTGTGTTGTCCTCTCGAACATACCTCCTTTCCCTATCACAAGCCTCACTCCAAAGGCCCTTAGGAAATCAGCTTCCACCGACTCCATCCTAGCGCTTGTGGTAGGACCGAATCCAACAATTCTCCACTCATCTCCTTTTTTCTCGGCTATTGGACCACAGTGATAAATTGCCATCCCTCTAAGATCAACTGGAAGAGGCTTTCCCTCTTTATAAAACTCCAAAGCTCTCCTGTGAACCTGATCCCTTCCCGTTATTATCTTTCCCGATATATAAACTACATCACCTGCTTCCAGCTTCCTCACTTCCTCCTCACTAATAGGAGTTTTTATATAATACTCCATCATACCACCTCATGGAACAACTATCCTGAACTCCCCATTCGGAAGAAAATCAGCTATTGACTTCCTAGCAGCCCAGCAGAGCATTGAAACTCCCACTGGAAGGCTTGCCGGATGCTTATGTGCCCACTCTATGTGCACAGCTAGGGCAAAAGTCTTTCCACCAAGTCCCATGGGCCCTATTCCCATCGAGTTTATCTTCTCCTTGAGCTCCTCCTCTATTTTTCTTAGGTTTTCATCAGGATTTCTCTCATTTAAAGGCCTGAGGGTCGCCTTTTTAGCAAGCTTCATAGCGATATCCGCACTTCCTCCAACTCCAACCCCTATTATAACTGGAGGGCATGGCTGAGTCCCAGCATTATAGGCTGCATTTACCACAGCCTGCTTTATCCCCTTGAGCCCGGCTACCGGAGGCAGCATGAACAGCTGTGAGACATTCTCACTTCCACCTCCCTTGGCCAAGTATGTCACCCTCATTCTATCCCCAGGAACTATGTCAACATGGATCACCGGGACGAACCTTCCCGTGTTATCCCCTGGGTTTTCATAAGTCCATGGATTCACTGAGTTTGGCCTGAGGGGAACTTTTCTTGTCGCCTCCCTCACAGCCTCCGTTATCAGATTGTATATCCCTGCTCTTATCGGGAAGTCCTCACCAAGCTCCACGAAGAAAGTTGGTGTGCCGGTGTCCTGGCATATCGGCAGCCTCAACCTCCCAGCTTCGTCCAAGTTTTTCAGTATGGCCATTAGATTTGACTTTGCCACACCGCTTTCCTCTTCTGCTGCCCTTTTTAATGCATTCAAAACATCATCTGGAACTCTAAAAGCAGCTCTCTCCATCATGTCAACGATACCGCTCTTTATCCTCTCCTCTATCATCCAAGATGCCTCCTGAGAATGGATCCAAGCCTATTTATGCCTTCTTCTATCTCCTCTGGCGATAGATATGAGTACCCAAGTCTCATCCCATTTCTCTCCACGATATTGTCGGAAAGTCCCACTCCTGGCTGATATGCCATTCCTATTGATGGATAGAATGCCTGTCCTGGGACATAGGCAACATCCTCCTTTATTGCAATATCCAAGAACTTCTTTGAGTCGAAGTCCTTCCTCTTGGAGCTCCACCATATGAAGAAGCCTCCTTTCGGATCAGTCCTCTCCCCTTCTGGGAAACTCTCATCTATTGCCTTTGCCATCACCCTGCATCTCTTCTCATACTCCTTCCTGACCTTGTCTATCTCCCTCTCGAAATACCTCTCATAGTAGTATCTGGCAAATCTCTGGCAGAGGACGGGAGTGCAGAGATCCAGATATCCCTTCACCTTTATCACCTGCTCTGCCACATCCTTCGGCATGACAGAATATCCAACTCTGACGACAGCTACCTCCTTGCTTGTAGTTCTCATGTATATGACATGACTGTTCTCCTTGTCAAATGCCTTTATCGGCCTTATTCTCTGATCTCCAAACTGTATCTCCCTGTATGCAGCATCCTCAACTATAAGGGAGCCATGTGATGCAGCAACCTCAAACAGATCCTTTCTCCTCTTCTCAGGCATTGTCGTGCCAGTTGGGTTATCTGAATCCGGGACCACATATATGATGTCAGGAACTTTTCCAAACCTCTTCTTGGACTCCTCTATTGCCTTATCAACATGCTCAGGGTCAACACCCTCCTTGTCCTGCGGCACTGTTATGACCCTTGCCCCAAACTTAACTGCCACATTCACAAATCCGAGGTAGACAGGCCTGGGAACTATGACAACATCCCCGGGATCTATTAAAACATCCATTATCGCATATATCGCCTGTTGAGATCCAGTTGTTATTATAACATCCTTCCACCCCTCCTCCTTGTCAAGAGGGAGATAATCCCTTCTTATCATCAGATCAGCCAGCACCTTTCTGAGGCTCATCAGACCATCTGTTGGGGCATAGTTGTAGTGATCTATCACAACCTTGTGGTCATCTGAGCTTGAGAGGAGCTCAAAGTCCTCAAGACCCATCTCCACCATTATCCTAGGGAGAACCGTCAAAGGAAGGACGCCCGGCTTTCCTCCCGCAAAATAGTACTTGACGGCATATCTGAGAAGGGCTCTTATCTCCGATTCTGGGACAAGATGGGTCCAGGTTGCAAAATCAAAAGACCTCTGCCTTATCACCAAGTTCCCACTACTAAGATGTGGAGGGGATAAAAATTTAAACATATCCTTAAAGGCCATCTTTATTCCAAAAGGAATATACGTTCCAACTAGTAGGACCGAGACTGTTAAGACAATGCATGATATTACTACAATAATGAGGTTTATCGGTCCCAACACTCTTATCTGCCGATAAAGCCGAAAACACGGGTTCTCTGTCGATGCTAAATTAGGCTTATAACATGCCTAAATTTAAATTAAAAGGCCGATTTTTCTGTGAGATGAAGAAGAGGATCGTGATAAAAGGGGAGAGAGTACAGGATGTTGGATACAGGCTTTTCCTTCTAGAAGCAGCAGAACAGCTGGGATTAGTAGGCTTTCAGGCTAAAAACATTGAGGATTATGTGGAATGCATTGTTGAGGGGGAGAAAAGCAGAGTTGACAAGTTTATCGAGTTTGCAAGAAGTAACTTTCCTGAGTTTGCAGAAGTGAGAGAGGTGATAGATGAGAATTATGAGGGAAGTGTGATGTCCATAGAGGGATTTTACAGGATATTCAGCCTGGGCCAGCTTGTGAAAATCGTTAATGTTGGATTAAAAATGCTGGAAAAACAGGATGAAACATTGAAGGAGATAAAGGAGCTCAGGACTGACCTAAAGGCTTTGAGCAAAGATTCTCAAAAATAGGGGAAGAGATAGCGAAGATAAAGGAGAGAATAGGTTTATGAGCCCATCCATTTTAACCTGCAGATTACACGGATTCTATTTAAATTCTCTTTGGAGATCTCTAATATCAGCGCCTAAATCCTCCTCTCGGCCTCCTTCCATAGCCCTGTCTTCTCGGTCTCCAGCCCTCAGGAGCCTCAGGAGATTCCTCTGGAATCTCCTCAGCGCTTACCATGGAGCTATCATCAAGCTGCTGTATGCTTCCTCTGTTTCCAACATTGAGCTGCACCTTCCCCCTGAACGCGGTGGTGAATGCATTCTGTACTTCTATCACCTGTCCTTTCCTCAGCTTTCCTGCATGGTCCCCCCATAAAGTGAGGCCTATTCTTCCGGTTTCGTCCCCAACTAGGGCCTCGGAGAGGGTCTTGGACCCACTCCTCGTCTCCACAACGCGGGGCTCGCCCGCCTCCAAAACCCTGACCCTGACATTTATCCCGTCAGAGCCGGGTGCCAGGTCCATCACCTTTTTCATCTGTCTCGACATACGGATCTCCTTCTTCTCTCGACCAGCTTCCGTTGTCGGGTAATTGACATTTACTACCCGTTCCATCTCGGATGGCAACAGGGTTGCTATCCTCATGGATGGCTTTCAGGGGCAACGGAAACTCCCCTCATCCTGAGTATGTGCCCATTCGGTGCTATATACCACCACATATCGGGCACAGAAAATAGGATCTTTCATTTATAAACTTATCGTGTGAGTATGCACATAAAAGTTAATAGTTAACTTTTTGGGAACTGCTGACGAACCCTGAAGGGTCGGCCAACGGACCCGCTGGCTAGGTCCTGCTGTTTTCCTCGAGGGAAAACAGGGCCTACTTATGTGACAGCAGGGGATTAAAAAGGTTTATGACATATAAATAGAATTAATGATTTTATCCACTCCCCTTAGCTCCTCTTTATGCTCAGTCGTGTTCACCTAATAGCAGTGCTAGTGGCACTGATAGCATTATCAGCTCTTATTCCCCTTATTTTCCCAAAGGAGAGTAATGCAAGAGCCCCACAAATGAGCCTCGGATATGCTGGAGAGGTGCAGAATGTACAAAAGGGGACATCTTACTTCTCCTTGGACTACTACAGGAGGTTTCTGGAGGAGCTTAGGAAGCCCAGATATCTTGTTTTAAATGTAAAACAATTTGTTCTGCTCAGCAAAAGTGGATGGAGAGCTCCTTCGGATAGAGTAACTGTCGTATTGAGGCATGACTGTGACAATGACATAGAAATAGCGTTTAAAATGGCAGAGATGGAGCATGAACTTGGGATAAATGCATCATACTATGTCAGGGTAAGGGATGAGAGATACAACGTCCTGTCGGAGTCTGTGTCGAAGAAGATAAAGCAGATTTATGACTGGGGCTTCGATGTAGGCCTTCACTATGAGGATCTCTATGCATCAGAATACAGCACAAGCAGATACAATCTGAGCAAAGCACTTAGTTTATTTGAGCTCGATCTTCAAATTCTCAGATCGATAGTTCCAGTTGATACAGCATGTGCCCATGGAAACAGGGCAAACATGACGTACAGAAATTTTGACATGTTTTCCATGGCAAACAAAAGCATAGAGGACTTCGGACTCGTAAGCGAGTGCTATCTATCGGTCCTTCCCTACCTGAGAACATATCAGCACTACTGGAGAACGGATAACATGGGAAAGCCGAGCGATTGGATAAGCATAGTGCAGAACGCCAAGCCCGGACAGGTCGTCTACCTCTTAATACATCCCTGTTACTATGGAGCTGGAGGAGAGAGCTATGACTATCAGCCTTGATCTTTCCTAGTAACCTACTCCACAACTAAAGTCAGGAGTCTCCTTGCATTGATCTTGATGAATTCCCAACTTTTAATATATTTTTTGAGCAGAAATCTCCAGCCAGTTTATATATTCAACTGAGTTACATTTAGCAGACCATGGAGCTCGTCCTCAGATATGGGCTGGATTGTGTAAATCCGAATTTCAGGGAAGTTCTAAAAGATGTCCTATCGGAGTTAAAAGAGCTTTTTGGCGATAACTTGATATCCGTTGTCCTGTTTGGAAGCGTGGCAAGAGGGGATTTCAAGGAGGGCAGTGACATAGACCTGCTGGTCGTGGCAAGGAACTTTCCACAAAAATACTCCAGAAGGATGGATCTTCTCTTTCCAATAGCTGAGAGAGTAAGAGACAGAATTCCAGGACATCCTCTGCAGTTTTATCCTCTGAGGGTGGAGGAGGCATTGAAAAGCAGGCCTATATACCTAGATCTACTGACAGATGCAATAATACTTCACGATAAGGACGAATTTATGACAAAGGTGCTGAAAGATCTGTGGAAAAAACTGATAAAGCTGGGAGCAAAGAGAATTGAGCTTGAAGATGGGAGCTGGATGTGGGTTCTCAAGCCGGGCCTTAATGTGGGAGAGGTGATCGAGATTTGAACACTTATGCGATGGCTAAGGCGTATATAGAGGATGCCGAACGCTCTTATAGGGAGGCAAAATTCAATCTGGACGAGGGAGCTTTTCATAGATGTGTGCGTAGAGCGCAGGAGTGCGTTGAATTATCCCTGAAGGGAATGTTGCGTCTCATGGGGATAGAGTATCCGAGATCTCATGATGTCTCAGTGGCTTTAGATAAAGCCAAGGAGGAAGTTAATCTTCCAGATTGGCTGAAGAAAGAGATAGATGAACTGAAGAAAATAAGCACATATCTTGCAATAAGAAGAGGACCCGCTTTTTATGGCGATGAGAAGGCTTTTATACCTCCAGAGGAGCTTTATTCCGAGGAAGATGCAAGAGAGGCACTTAATATGGCATTCAGGGTTCTAGAGACCACAAAAAAATTATTACAGCATTACAAAAAGCAGTAAGCTGATATCTTTGATTTTCTAGCTCAGAAATCTGTTCTATTCTCTGCAGCTCTTTACTCTTCTATCCACAAACTTTTTAAAAAACCTTGTGGATATAGCTGTGTGGAAGTGCAAGAGTTAAAAAGGATAATAACGGCTCAAAAGGAGGAAATAGAGGATAAATTCAGGAATAGAAGGATAATAGAAAGAGATATAGACTATGAAAGGCTGAAAAGATATATATCGGCTCCGAATGTTCTAGCAATACTGGGAGTCAGGAGATGCGGGAAATCCACCCTCTCTCATCTAATTCTGAGGGATCTAAAAGCATGCTACATAAACTTCGATGATGAGAGGCTGCTGAGATTTAATTCAGCCGATTTTGATAGGCTGCTTCAGGCCTTCTATGAGCTACATGGGGATTTCGATTATCTGCTGCTTGATGAGCCCCACAACGTGCCAGGATGGGAGCTTTTTGTGAGCAGGATGAGGGAGAGCAAAAGAGTTGTGGTGACCGGATCTAACTCAAGGATGTTATCTGGAGAGCTGTCAACGGCCCTTACCGGAAGATATGTCGATTTCACTTTATTTCCATTCAACTTCAGGGAGTTTCTGGCTTATGAGGGCATTTACTTCGACGGATATTCTGCAAGAAAGGTGGGCATAATAAAAAGCAAGCTAGAGGATTTTTTGAAAAGAGGAGGTTTTCCAGAGACCTATTTATTCGGAAGGGATATAATTGTGAGGATATACTCGGATATAGTGGAGAAGGACATATTAAAAAGGCTGAGGATAAGGAAGAGATCCGTGTTCAGGGATATGATAGCCTATCTGACGTCAAACTTCTCCTGTGAGTTCACGATGTCCAAGCTGTGCAGAGTTTTTGGAGTAAGGGATGTCCACACGGTGAGAGAGTGGATAGATGGTGCCAGAGATGCATACCTGATAATAACTCTGATGAGGTATTCCCCAAAGCTGAAGCAGCAGTTCATAGCCCCTCAGAAGGTGTACTCAATTGACACAGGAATTGCATATGCGATGGGCTTCAGGATATCTGAGAACTTCGGAAGGCTCATGGAAAACCTGGTGGCAGTTGAGCTCATGAGAAGAAAAAGCTACTTCAATGCAGACTGGGAGATATTCTACTGGAAGGATCACA
>Ga0080004_1127881_pt1 | contig 28806 bp, 24 predicted proteins | sample WasSprMetagenome_FD_69207 | JGI IMG/M metagenome (GOLD analysis project Ga0080004, IMG submission 69207) | Sulfidic aquatic microbial communities from Washburn Spring, Yellowstone National Park, USA - WS (SPADES assembly) (version 2) | ecosystem: Environmental > Aquatic > Thermal springs > Hot... | reverse complement strand
CAGTTTAAAACAGTCAGGCACTACGGGATCTACGCAAGAAATCAGCGAAGATTCTTCAAGCGGTTGCTGGGCGTTGTAAGTATAGTCCAGAAGAAGATCCTGAGCCTTCCATGGCTGTGGGCTCCGAAGTGCCCCAATTGTGGGGAAAAGATGGAGTTCGTGTGCTCTTCCGGGATGTTGGGCAGGCTCGATAGACCTTCTCCCGAGTTTGAACCGGTGAAAGAGCCCAGATTTGGGGAGAGAATAACGGACTGGGGCTACATCACGAGCAGTTCAATCTATCGGTAATTTCCCCGAAGGGGGTTTGTTCCCTTGAAATTTTGTGGTTATCCATTTACATTGCACTAATCCGTAAAGATCTTCCCGCCACACTAAAGATAGGTCATGAGAAGACTAAATCGGTTGCGTTGAGTATCTGATAAATCGATTCCTAAAAGAAAAAAAAGTGTAGGGGATCTGCGTGCCTAAATTTAATAGTCATCAAACAAGACAGGTAAAACGTCGGGATATCTATGGTGGAACTGATATCGCTCGGATCAGGCGGCGGGAGATACATGACAATAAACCAAGTTTTTAAGACAGGTGGCTTCCGATTACATGCCGGAGTCAAACTGCATGTCGACCCAGGTCCGGGAGCGTTGCTTCTGACCTATCAGAATGGGCTTAATCCCTTAGACTTGGATTGCGTGGTGGTCACTCACTGCCACCCTGATCACTACAATGACGGAGAAGTGCTCGTCGAGGCAATGACCGATCACATGACCAGAAGGCGCGGGGTTCTCGTCGGAAGCGAAAGCGTGCTTCGGGGGAAGGAAAAGTTTGAGCCGGCAATATCTCTTTACCACCAGTCAAAGGTGGAGAAAATTATTTGCGTAAGGCCCAATGAGGTTTATGAGCTTGGAGACATCAGGATAGAAGCTACCCCAACACAACATTCGGACCCGACGACATTTGGATTGAGATTTCACACAAATTCAGGAATTATCGGATACACAAACGATACTCAATATTTCAATGGGCTATCTGAGCACTTTCGGGGATGCAGAGTTTTGATCGGAAATGTCACAAGGCCTCTAGACATGCGGATTAGGTGGCACCTTTGCTCCGAGGACTTCATCTCGCTTTTAAAACATGTAAAGCCCGAGCTTGCGATTATGGTCCATATGGGCATGCTTTTTCTCAAATACCCGCCGGAGAAGGAGGCTGCGAGAATAAAGGCTGAAACCGGAGTTGAGACTTTGCCCGGCCACGCGGGTCTGAGAGTTAAGGTTGATGAGAAAATTGAAGTTAAACGCCCCATATATAAACCCACGCTGGAGACGTTTGCACGGAAGGAGCTGGATCACATAGGCGCGGAGTAGTTGAGCGAATTCTAAGACAAGACATTCATTAATGTTAATATAACTCAAATGCTGAGCTGAAAAAATAATTGAACTCTCGTCAATTTACACAACACAAAGCGAGGTTGCATAGAATTGCCTGAAGTTCATTAGGAGGGTTTGGTTGTGGTGAACATATGATTATACAAGAATTGCACACTAGTTCTTAATAAATTGATACGCTAAAGTTAAATCCGCATGAAAAATTATACTTTTAGGATATAGAGGGATGAGACAAATGGAAATACCGAAGGATTACGACCCGCTTCCAGTCGAGCGCAAATGGCAGGAAAAATGGGAGGAGCTGGGCGTATACCGCTTCAGGCGCGACGATTTCCAAAGGCCGACATATGTCATTGACACCCCGCCGCCATATTCCTCGCAAGAGGGTGGAACCGAGCGGGGAGTTCCATATGGGCACGGCCTTAAACTGGACTTATCAGGACATAGTCGCGCGCTACAAGCGTATGCGTGGCTTCAACGTGCTGTTTCCCCAGGGAATCCATGAAAATGCCCCGAGCATTTTTATGGGCCTGATTGGGACTGCCACGGCCTGCCCACTGAGGTTCAAGTGGAGAAGCGATACGGCATAAGAAAGGGTGATCTCCCCCCTGAGAAATTTAGGGAGCTCTGCGTCAAGCTAACGGAAGAGAACATTTCCCACATGCGGGAGGAAATGCACTCATTGGGGTTCTCCATAGACTGGACCACAGAGTACAGGACAATGGACCCGAGCTACTTCTACAAGACTCAGCTTTCTTTCGTAAGGCTCTACAAGAAGGGGCTCATCTACAGGGGGGAACATCCGGTAAACTGGTGCCCCAGATGCGAGACCGCAATAGCCGATGCTGAGGTAGAGTATGAGGACAGGGAAACAACCCTGAACTACATCAAATTTAAGCTGCACAACGAAGAGGGCCACCTAATCATAGCTACCACAAGGCCGGAGTACCTGCACGCATGCGTGGTCGTCGCGGTGCACCCTAGCGACGAGCGGTATAGGAGTTACATCGGAAAGGAGCTAGAAGTACCCCCCTTCGGCAGGGTGGTAAAAATTATCTCCGATGAGGGGGTCGACCCTGAGTTCGGGACCGGCGTGGTAATGGTCTGTACCTACGGCGACAAGACCGATGTAAGATGGGTGATGCGCCACAAGCTGCCAGTTATTAAGGCTATAGACGAGCGAGGGAGGATAACGGAGGCTGCCGGAAAATATGCAGGGCTAACGCTCGAGGAGTGCAGGCGAGCTATCCTTGAGGATCTTAAAAAAGGCGGCCTGCTCGTGAAGCAGGAGAAGCTTTCCCAGAGCGTGGGGGAATGTTGGCGCTGCAAAACTCCTGTAGAAATACTCAGCAAGGAGCAGTGGTTCATGCGCGTCTTGGATTTAAAGGATCAGGCGATAGAAGCGGCGAAAAAGGTGAGGTGGGTTCCGGAGCATATGATGGTTCGCCTCATAAACTGGATTGAGTCAATGGACTGGGACTGGGTCATCTCAAGGCAGAGAATTTTCGCCACAAGGATACCCGCTTGGTACTGTTCAAAATGCAGGGAGCCCGTGGTCGCCGAGGAGTATCAGCTTCCTGTTGATCCTGATAAGGATAAGCCCCCCATAGATGTTTGCCCCAGATGCGGGAATGATGAATTTGAGCCTGAAAAAGACGTGCTCGACACATGGATGGACAGCTCAATAACAATCGCGGCCCATGCCGGCTGGCCAGAGATCGACCGCAGACTATTCCCCGCTGACCTCCAGCAGAATGGAACAGATATAATAAGAACATGGGATTACTACCTCCTCGTCCGCCACCTCGCGCTGCTAGGCGAGGTCCCCTACAGGACGGTCCTCATCAACGGCATGGTCTATGGGGAGGACGGCAAGAAAATGTCAAAATCCCTAGGAAATTACGTCGACACGAGCATGGCGAGGAGGAAGTACGGTGCGGATGCGCTGCGCCAATGGGCCGCGATAGGCGCCTCAACCGGCTCAGACGTCCCTTTCTCTTGGAAGGATGTAGAGTTCGGATATCGCTTCCTGCGAAAATTCTGGAATGCAGCTAGGTTTGCCGGACCCCAGCTCAAAGGCATTAAGATCTCCAGCATTAAACCTGAAGAGCTAAAATTCAGACCGACCGACCTTTGGATACTAAGCAGACTAAATCGCCTGATAAAAGAGGTGACGAACTATCTAGAAGAATTTCAATTCAACCATGCGATGAGGGCAATCCATGCGTTTGTATGGCATGAGCTATGCGACATGTATATAGAGGAGGTCAAACACCGCCTCTACGGCGAAGACCAGACGGCCGATGCGGCCAAGTTCACCCTGTATCAAACCATTCTGACCGTGATCAAACTTCTTGCGCCTTTTACCCCCCACTTCGCTGAGGAGGTTTACCAAACCTACTTTGCTGAAGGTGGATCGTATACGAGCGTCCACTCCCTAGAATGGCCCACCGCTGACGAAGGATACATCAACGACGACGCGGAGGAGCAAGGAAAGCTGGCAAACCTCATCATAAGCTCCATCCGCCAGTTTAAGTCAAGGCGATCGATGTACATGGGGAAAGAGATGGAGGCTGTCTCCATATACGCCTTGGATAAGGGAATCGCGGAACGGATAGAAAGGATTTCAGAAGATATCAAAGGCACCATGCGGATAGGGGAATTGAAGATAACGGTTGGGAAGCCCGATGTTGAGGAAAAGATTCTGGCTGTCGAGCCTGATATGTCAAGACTCGGACCACGTCTGAGGTCGGACGCAAAACTGGTGGTGCAGGCTCTTCGAAGGGTTGACTTAAGCTCAATCGCTTCTCAGCTCGCAAAGGGAGAGATAAGGTTAACTGTGAACGGAAAGGAATTCAAGTTAGAACCTGAGGACCTAAAGGTGACGAAGGAGATTTCCAGCGGGGGGCAAAAAGTGGAGGTGATCAGCATTCCAGCGCCCGCATTAACCCTCTTGGTGAAGATTTAAAGCCAGCCCTCAAATTTCTTCAAAAATAATTTCTCATTTTCTCTCATGCTACGGGCTCTATTATGGTGCCGCTGTGCTTTTTGCCCTCTACTATCTGGGGCAATCTCCTGATCTCACGCCTGCCCAAAACTAGCGTTAAAACGCGGGATCTCTCTATTATCCTCGCAGCGATGGGGTCCATAATCGTTCTAACTCCGGGCCTCATCTGCACTTTGGATACGAGTTCAAATAGCTGATCTGCTTTCATCCTCTCAATTTTTTTCGCATTCGGGTGCAATTTTGGGTCTGCCGTATAAACGCCGTCCACATCTGTAAAAAATATGAGCAAATCTGACCTGCTGACCTCAGCCAGCATGGCCGCAACAGCATCCGTCGTCTGACCTGGGGAGATCCCTCCCATTACAGGTATTTTTCCGCTCAGCATCGATTTTACCGCGTTATCATAATCCGTTACCGGCTCCGGCTCAGCTAGCTCGCCAAGCGCATTTATCAAAAGCCTCGCATTTACCCGCGTTATTGCTATGCCAAGCATGTCGAGGTCCTTCTTCGAGAACTCTAACTCTTCGGCTGCGCGAATGTAGTTTCTGGCTGTTTTTCCCCCGCCCACCACTATGGAAATCCCGTGCCCCTTAGACTTCAATCTTCGGACCCCCCTGACGATTTCTCTAATGCATTTAACATCGGGCAAGTTTGGGACCACTATGGAGCCCCCAAAACAGAGCGTGACCATCATGTGCCCACCGACGTCTTCATTGGGTGCTATGATTATAAAGATTCTTACCAAAGGTTACGTGGCGAGAAAATTGACGACGGAAGAAACTCTAAAGCGCTACCAGTTCAAGAGGCTGCTGGACGAGCTTTCCTCCAAGCGGGGTAGGGGGACCGAGCTGATTTCGGTTTACATTACTCCAGATTTCGATCTTAACAAGGTGGTCCAACAGCTGCGCGATGAACAGGGGACCGCTTCAAACATCAAGTCAAAGACCACCAGAAAAAACGTCATAAGCGCTTTGGAGAGAATAATCCAATTTCTCCGCACCTACATCGAAACGAATAAAACCCCTCCTCCGCACGGTATGGCAATTTTCTGCGGCAACGTCGCAGGGCGCGATGATGTGGCTGACATCCAGCTTTACTGGATAGAGCCTCCCGAGCCCATAACCGTTAGAATGTACAGATGCGACCAAGAGTTTGTGCTTGAACCTTTAAAGGAAATGCTCAGGGTAAAGGAAACCATAGGATTCCTCCTGCTCGACAGGCGAGAGGCAACAATCGCGACCCTTAGGGGAAAGCACGTTGAGATAATCCGCCATTTGACCTCTGGGGTGCCGGGAAAGCACAGCAGAGGGGGCCAATCGGCTAGGCGGTTTGAAAGGCTTATAGAAATAGCCGCACACGAGTTCATGAAACGCATTGCAGAAAATGCGAATGGAATCTTTTCTCAGATACCAGATTTGAGAGCGGTAATTGTGGGCGGGCCGGGCCCAACAAAGGAGGATTTCATTAAGAGCGATTTATTGCGCGATGAAGTTAGGAAGAAGATTGCTGGGGTGATCGACACCGGATACACGGACGAGCAGGGCGTGAAGGAGCTCGTGAACAAGTCAGGGGAAATTCTCGCGGACCTTGAGATAATCAAGGAAAAATCTTTGATGCAACGCTTCATGTCCGAGCTCGTCTCGAAGGATGGGCTTGCCGCATACGGCGAGAGGGAAATAAAACACTATCTGGAGCTTGGGGCTGTGGACACGATTTTAATTTCCGAAGGCATAAACAGAAATCGGGTTAGGGTGAAATGTCAAGCCTGCGGGCATGAAATGCGGGAAACTGTGGATGACGTTGAGCTTTATAGAAAACAGCTACAATTCAAACCTTGCCAGAAATGTGGCGAGCCAAGGCTTCAAATTGTGGAAAGCAAGGATATAGTGCAGGAATTTGCCGAGCTTGCCGATAGATACAATGCCAAGTTGGAGTTCATATCAGTCGAAACTGAAGAGGGAAAACAGCTACTCGCAGCGTTTAAAGGGCTAGCTGCGATTCTAAGGTTTAAACCCACCTGAACATGCTTTAAAATTAATTTCTAAAAGATTGGGCAAAATCTATTAATATTTCTTCCATGTCTAACTTTACCGATGAGCCCCCGAAAAGCGGCCAAGAACGGCATCTTTTGGGAGCTTAAACCCAATTGATGAAGGGGTCATGTTGAGCAAGGCTTTGAAGGGCAAAAATAGCCCTGAGTAAGCCGCGAAAGTTAGGTCGTTAAAAAATTTTGGTGGTAGCATGAGGCTTGAGCTAATTGGCAAAAGCGTGAATGCGCCAAGGTTCCTTGAGACCTTAGAGGGGAAAGGGTGGTTCGTATCTTACACTCTTTTGCTCGCAGAAAAACACTTTGAAATGCCGGACGCAAAAAAAAATTTACATCGTTGTCGTGCTCATAGGAAGTTATCTCTGGGACATCCAAACCATAAGATTTGAGGAGGTCATCTATGAAAAGGATCGCACCCGACGCCGCAAGATAGCTTTACCTCCCAAGCCAGTTCTCGACCAAGCCCTAAGCGAGCTGAACGCCGCAAGTGAGTCTGCCAAAGAACTTCCAGCCCACATAATCGAAAGGCTTGAGGAGGTCAAACTTGAGAGCGCCCAGAAAGTTGAGGGAAAAGAAGCATGAACCATATTTTCAGGCCATGTCGAAATTCATTCAAAAAGCCATGAGAAATCAGGTGCATTATGCCTCTTTTTTACCCTCTCGTTTAACGCGTGGGAAATCAGGGGAAGGGCAATGGTCACGTCGCAATAGCATGTGATGTGTTTTCCCCTAGGTGAGACCTTTCCCCAGCTTATCGCCTCCTCAAGGGTGCATCCGCTCAGACCTCCCCACTGCGGAGAATCCGTGGTTATCTGAATCGCGTATTCGTGAGGGTATGGCTCCTCTCCCCCCCTTTTTAAATCGACAGCCACCGCAACCAGCTGGGTGAAGTCCTTCGGCACCCCGCCGCCAAGGTAAATTACCCCAGTTCGCTTGCTTCTCTCCCCTATGCTTACGATCTCCTCAAAGTCTTTTACCTGATCTATTCTGACTTTTACTCCTTTCTCTTTTGCGAGAATTGCTGCTATACCGTAGCCACTATCAACTATGGCGGGGCAAAATATTGGGACTTTCTTGCGGTAGGCAGTCGAAACTATGCAGTTTATTCCCTTCTCTTCATAGAGCCATTTCCCCAGCATGTAGAGAAACTCCCGAGATGAGAGGTCGTGATCCCAGTTCAGACTCTCCATGAATTCTCTAAGCATTTGCTCCATCTTTCTGTATTCAAGCTCGTCCACCAGCACATCATAAAAACGATCTATTTTTTGTTTCAATAGATCAGCGTCGTCCAGCTTGTCACTCCCCTTCCAATATGTCGACCCCATGGCTTCTATTATGTCCTCGGATATGTTTGCGCCCGTGGAGATCAGCACATCGATAAATCGGTTTTCGATGAGCCAGCATATTATCTTCCACATTCCAGTGGTGCTCATCGATCCCGCGTATCCCAGAAAAATTGTCAGGTCCTCCTGCCCGAGCATCTCCCCCCACACTTCTGCGGCTTCACCAAGCTTTCTTCCCTGAAAACCCGTGTCTTTCATCTCTGCGAGCAGTTGAGATATCGTCTTATTTTTAACCTCAATCGCCTTTACCTTTTCTACAAAGTAAGTAGTTTTCCTCATTTTCATCGCACCTTCGTTTAATTAAACCCTCATTCTTTATATTTTTTTGTAAAATTTCTGTAAAGGTGAGCAAGCTGCAAGCTCATATGCGGCAGGATAAAGTTTTTCAGATTGTAAATCAATTTAGTTTGGTGCCCCGGTAGCTCAGTCGGTAGAGTGCGCGCTTGGTATGGGCGCACAAAAAGCGCGAGGTCGCGGGTTCGATCCCCGCCCGGGGCTCATACCTAAATTCCTCTCATAGCAGGTCTGCTTAAGGATGGAAGATATCTTGAGGGCTATAACACCTGCAAAAGCGTAGTCGAGCCTCCTAAATGCGATGTAGCCTCCTTCTGATAAAGCCCCCCATGAAATACGACAAAGGCTTGCTGGGCTTTACCTTCCTTACTTCCCTTAGATGGGGCAACATGAAGGCCGAAAGAATAAATCTCAAAATCCCAGAAATAAGAAACAGGAACAGGATCGGATGGAACCCAATTTTGAAAGGGAAATGCGTTGCAAGCAAACCACCTACAGAGGCACCGATAAAAGTTCCCAGCCCATTCAACGCGTTGAAGTAGGCGAAGGCTATTTCCCTTCTCTGTCTCGTCACCACATCGTAGACAAAATTGAATGAAGAAAGATCGAAAGCAGCCCATGCGAGACCGTCGAAAATTTCGATGGCAAACAAATAGATGGGATTAGAAGACCATAACCACAGAAGGGGCACAAAAGGGATCAGAAACCCACCTATCTTCAAGGTTTTTAGCGTTCCGTACCTGTCTAAAAATTTTCCCCACTTGGGCATGCTTAGGAGCCTAGTTAAAGAAGAGCTCACAGTGATGAGGATAAAAACCGTATAACTAAATCCCAGATCGCGAAGCATGTAAACGGCAAAAAATGGTGCAGCCAAATTTACCGCAAAGCTCACCAGCGCAGTGTAAAGGGTGAATCTTCCGAAATTATTTGGTCTTCTCCCTCTTCTCCAAATTTTTTTCACAAATTGGGAGAAACTGAAGTAGTATTTTTCATCTTCCTTAAATTTAGGTTCATACTGTTTTATCAAATAATATCTTGAAACGAGCCTCGCTATCATTGCTAAAAAGAAAAGTATTGCGAAGCCCAAAAACAGATTGCCCCCCCATCCCTTAAAGAGGTCGAGGAAAAACCCTGCAAATATCATTGAGATCAAACCAGTAAAACCTATTATTTCATTCCTCCTCCCAAAGAATTTTCCCCTTTCCTCCTCCGGAACCAGATCACCCATCCAAGAGGACCAAGCGGGTCTCGCCAAGCTTCCAAATGTGAGATAAAGGGTGTAGAAAAATATCAGTAAGAGAGGGATAATTAAACTGTCTATCCTTGTAATAAAAGATAAAGATAGAATGGGTACCCACATAAGTGCCTGCAAAAGGACCAGACTGGTAACCAAACTTTTTCTGCTCGTTTTTTTCACAAATTTTGGCGTCGCAAGTTGGGAGGAATTGGCGATGAAGTTTGGGACGGATGTTAGCATGCCTATTTGGAAATTATCCCCCCCTAAAGCGATCATGTATGGCGATACATAAGAATTCCCAAGGCCTTCATTCACGGACCAAGCGACTCCATCCTTGATGCTGTACTCCAAGGCTTTTCTCGTATTTATGTGGGTTCTCATCACCCATCACCTTTCCTTTTGGATAGATCTGGTCCTAGCGGTTATCAAGCCGTTAATTTTGTCTTCCTTCTATTTTCGCGTCTCGCTAATTAAAATGAGAGTATTTAAAATTAATACCGAGGCCAAGCTGACTGTTTTTTTCGACTTTCCTAAGTCAAAACCGAAGTGGCAGAAACGTCGCTGCCAAGACTCACAATTGACAGAATCAGAGTGAACACTATTCAATCTCTTTCACAAAATCTTGGGCCCTTCCATTTTTTTATAGCGCTCATTTATGAGGCACTTTTAAACGACCATCTAAAGAACCTAGGTGAATTCGTTTTAAGTTCGCAAAATGGGGAAATCTTAGAAAATATAGACGCCTGGTCTCAAGGAAAATATACAAAAGGAGTGGCACATGACCGAGAGAATAGATTTTTTGGTTCGCATGCTGTATCATATCAAAAGAAACTATAAAAGGATTCAGGATTCTAGCAAATGGTGAGCTGGGGGTGAACAACATACACATAAAAAAGCAGATACAAGCCAATCGAGCCGTGATTATTGCTCTCACAGAATGAATTTTATGGCACCTCCCCTCCTTAATTTCACGGCTGGAGACTGGAGATGAAGGTAAGAAGTATGCAATCATAACAAATAGCAAGATCATAATTATGGGGGTTTGAGGATACATATGGCTATGGGAGGAAAAATTAAAGAAAAGCCAAACCTTTCACTGATCGCACTGATCTCCTTCGTTACGTCCTTTGCAATAGCCAGAATTTTCACGGCGCTTAATCCAAATTTCGTTCTTGTAAGCGGCAACTATCACATCCATCACTTCTGGTATGGTATAGCGCTTTTAGCTATAGGCGGGTGGCTGGGCATAAACTACCAAAGTGAAAGAACGGACCGTTTGGCAGCGATTCTTTTTGGCGCTGGAGGGGGGCTGATAGGCGATGAGATCGGGCTTTTACTTACCTTTGATGCGCAGGCCTATTGGGCAGGAGTGACGTACACATTTATAGTCGTGTTGGTGGTGATCGCCTCTGCATCAATTTTAGTGTGTAAATACAGAAAGACGATTCACGTAGAATTTAGCCAATTTCTGCGCAACAATGCGAGCCTTTATGTGGGAGTTTTTTTAATCGCAGTTTCGGCATCCTTCATACTTGAAACGGACAACATTTTGGCGATTATAATCTCAAGCGTGTCCACTGCGGTGGCGTTTGTAATTATTCTATCCTATTTCATTCACAGAATGAAAAGGAAGCGGCATAAAGTTTGAGGATTTCAGGATCTTTCTTGTTCATTCAAGTATTGTGGAGCAAAAAAATATTCAGCAGCCCATTTGTGCGTTTTTGCTTCTTATTCGCCTTCGCGAGAGGCTTTGGCAGTTATTCTTTCAAAATTTCCGCAACTTTTCTTATCGCTTCTTCTTTACCTATCAGGGCCAAAATGTCGCCCGACCTTATTACTGTATTGCCCCTCGGGATGATAAGCTTTCCCCTGCGGTATATTGCTGCGATCACGCACTCGACAGGAGCAAGTAAGTCCCCTACCCTTCTGCCCGTGGGTAGGTCCTTAATCTTTTTGCCTATGGCACTAGATCCCTTTGGTACATGAACCTCAACAGCCCTTGTTATCGTCTCGGAGATAAGGATGGAGGTCGTTCCAGGCAAAGCAATAGCGTCCGCCAGAGCAATCGCTGTGACGAGTGAAGGATTGACGACCAGGTCTATGCCTAACCCCTCTAGCATTCCTGCCTTATCTACGTCGTCAACTCGGGCCATTACCAATGGCACTTTGTAAACGCGCTTAGCAAGCTCACACGCAACGATGTTCTCATTGTCATTCCCTGTTGCCGCAACGAAAACGTCTGCGAACTTGATCTTAGCTTCTTCAAGCGTTTTTTTATCGCTCGCATCTCCGCAGATTATTAGCGCTTTTAATTCAGACGAGAGTTTCTCGCATACTTGGGGGTCTTTATCGATGATCACAATATCTCTACCGCTCAGCTCTAGAGCTTTTGCCAGCGAATAGCCGACCCTCCCTCCGCCAGCGATGATAATGTAATTTGCCCTCTTCACGTGAGTCCCCCTTTTTATTTGGATTTCATGACGAGCAATAAAGTCATTATTTTTTTATTGTAACATCAGCCAAAAACCACTTTAAATGCTGGAAAAATGTCTGCTCAGAGATATTTAAATGATATGGTTCACTCGCTCCACCTTTCTATGAGTCTCGCATCTTAAACTAGTTTCGTGCGCTTTAAAAAATCGTTTTAACGAGTTCTTGCCTCAGAAAGCTCCTCAATGTATCTTTCTGCCATCTGCCGGCCTAAATCTCCGTCTAGGACGAAACCCGCGGCTAGGGCTGATATCGTTGAGCGCAGCGTAGTTGCCCAGCCGACCTTGGAATTTTATGCCTTCGGTTTAGTTGAAGGCAGGGTGCTTCGAGTTTGGCATCCGATTTTTTCCCGTTGAGATCTCGACGGAGAATTGAGAGCCCTTTGACGAAAAACAGAAAGTGCAAAATTTTTGGACAAAGGCAGTGGAAATGTGGGGAATTGAAAAAATCGCATCCCGAATCTAAAAAAGAGCCTCTAATTTCATGAAGCCTCCTAGTTACATAATTTGAAATGAGCGAGCAACCCAGATAGAAAATCGAGCCAAATTAATAGTTTGAACGCCAAAAATAATTCGATTCATATGATCCACGTTGTAAGGATGTGGATGAAACGAGGATGGAAAAAGGTCAGGTGCCCGCTTTGTGGGAAGGAAGAGAATTTTAAAAACGTGCTAGTAACTGAAAGAGTCGATGAGGTCGAGGACCCGAAAAAGGTCGATTTTGTCCTCAAAACGGAGAATGAGGAAGTTAAAAAGATTCCTATAGTTGGGAAAGTTCCCGGCCTTATCAGTTTTGAATGCGAGGAATGTTGCATCAAGGTTGTCATAGAGCTTAAGACAAGATCGGACTGAGAGACTTCCGGTACCTATCACTTTTATTAATATGTTTTGATAATTCGATAATTCGCAAATTGACAAATTGTCGTGCAAAAAATCATGACAATCAGAGGGTTAGCGTAAGATCGTCCTTTTCAACACCGGATCATGTGTAGCATATAAGCTGCCCCTTTCTATGGGTATCGAGGTTGACAGAACATTCAGGATATAGAAATTTTTGATCTGTCACAGGAAAAGAACGCCAAACTTTTTATTAATATTGCACAATAAAAAATGGGTTATTTTATGCACGATCTGGTCATAAAAAATGCCTCGCTCCTAATAGCGAACAAAGACATGGTCCAGAGAAATGCCTTCATTGCCGTAGATGAGGGCAAAATAACATTTTTGGGGAAGGCTCCCGATTTTAAGGAAAAGGGAGACATAGAGATAGATGCCTCCGGAAAAATAGTTATGCCGGGCTTGATCAACTCCCACTGCCACATGTACGGAGTCCTCTCCCACGGTATGCCAATCGAAAATGCTCCATCCTCATTCATAGGCTTTATAGAGGATTTTTGGTGGCCCTTCGTTGAAGACAGGCTGACAAAAGAGCTGATCTATGCGGCCTCAAAAATGTCATGTGTGGAAATGATTAAAACGGGCACCACATGCGTGGCAGATATTTTAGAGGCACCAAACGCAATACCCGGTGCCCTCGCTGTGGAGGAAAAAGCCACAAGAGAGATCGGGATCCGCTCAACGCTTTCATTTGAGGCCTCCGAGAGAAAAAGCATCGAAAATTCAGAGCTGGGAATAAAAGAAAATCTTGAGTTCGTCAAGGCGCATAAATCGCAGGAGGATTTGGTAAGGGGGATGTTTTGTGTCCACACGAGCTTCACTTGCTCTAAAGAAATGCTGTTGAAGGTCAGGAAGCTGGCTAACGAATTCGGGGGCGGAATACACCTCCACTTAGAGGAGGGAGCATATGAAACAATGCATTCCATAGTCCACAGAAGAAAGCTGCCCGTTGAGTTTTATGACGAAATTGGCTTTTTGGGGCCGGATGTTTTAGTCTCTCAGTGCGTACATACCACACCCCGAGAAATTGAAATTCTCAAGAGGCACGATGCCAAGATCTCCCATATGCCCTTAAGCAACTGCGAGGTTGGTGGTGGAATTGCCCCCGTCACTTCGTTTTTAAATGCGGGCCTAAACGTGGGCTTGGGGACGGACGGCTACATAAACGATATGTTCGAAGTGATGAGGGCCGCATTCCTAATTCATAAGGGCAACCTGCAGGATGCCAGCGTGATGCCCGCCGACGTTGTCTTTGACATGGCGACGAGAAAAAACGCGAGGTCAATAGGCTTAGAAAGACTCGTAGGTGAACTCGCAGTTAACAAGAAAGCCGACATAATAATTCTTGATAACGCTTTTCCAACACCTGTTAACGAAAAAAATGCTCTGGCGCAAATTGTGACATTTGGGGACGGATCTATGGTGAACTCGGTTATAATTGACGGGAAGCTTGTGATGAAAGACCGCAAAATTTTGACTGTGGATGAAGAAGATTGCAGGGAGAAGTGCAAATCTGCGGCGGAGGAACTGTGGAGGGGGATCGCATGAGCAAACTTGACCTAGAGGTTGACCTATGCGGTGTACACTTTAAGAACCCATTACTTCTCTCCGCTGGCCCACCTACAGCGAACGCGGAAAAAATAATTGAGGCTTACAGGCAAGGATGGGCCGGAGCCGTGACTAAAACCCTGCGCCTAGAAGCAGCGGTTAACCCATATCCCCACATCGCCGCCATTAATCGGAAAAATTTGCTAAACGCCGAAAAGTGGTCCGATCTCACCTACCAACAATGGATAGAGAAAGAGATACCTGCGATAAAAAAGGAAGGTATCCCGGTGATCGTCAGCGTCGGACACACTCTAGAAGAGGTTGAGAAAATTGTCCCCTTGGTGGAGGAGGCAGGTGCTGACATAATTGAGCTGGTCTCCTATGAGCAGGAGGGTTTCGACGAGATGGTCAAAATAGCTAAGGAACTCGTGAGCGTCCCCGTGCTGGCAAAGATCAGCCCTAACTGGAGCGATCCTGTGGGGATAAGCCTGAAATGTGAAAAGCTTTGTGCAGACGGCATAACCGCGATAGATTCATTCGGTCCAGTTTTGAGTATAGACGTAGAGACCGGAAAACCTTTTCTAGGAAGCGTTAAAGGGGAGGGATGGCTCTCGGGTTTTTCAATCAAGCCCCTAGCTGTTTACTATGTTGCCGGCTTAGCTTCGAAGCTCAAAATACCCGTCATAGGCGTGGGCGGGATTTTTTCAGGGAAGGATGTTATCGAGATGATAATGGCTGGGGCGACATGTGTGCAGGTGTGCACAGCAGCCATTCTCGAAGGGATAGGTTTGCATAAAAAGCTCATCCAACAGATTTCAGATTTCATGAATACTCATGGGTATGACAAACTCGAGGAGATAAGAGGGATAGCTCTCAAAGAAATCTCAAAACTAACCGAAGAAAAAAAGGATAAGTTGCACCCCGTGATTTCGGAGGAAAAATGCACGCTTTGTGGGCTATGCGTAAGGTCATGCCCGTACGGCGCCCTGACCATGGGAGACCGCAAAGTGCTGTTAGAAATTGATATGTGCCAAAGCTGTGGGCTTTGTTACTCGGTTTGCCCATTTAATGCGATCACGCTTCAAAAGAGATGAAGGCTAAGCTTAGAGCAGAGGAGAAAATGAGACTTGAGAGGCCGCCGACCGCAGTCTACGTTTTGAGCGTCGTGGTATTCCTCTCAATGCTGGGGATGGGAATAATCAGTCCAGTGCTCCCCCTATTTGCAGATATTTTTGGAGTTTCCTCAGCTCTGGCGGGGCTTCTTGTCTCGGCTTTCGGCATGGCGAGGATACCAACGAATTTGATTGCGGGTAATCTCTCTGCTCGCTTCGGAAAACGGAAGACAATGGTTGCAGGTATGCTCACGATCTCCGCTTCATCTTTTTTATGCGGGCTTGCCGCTGACTACGCCCAACTTCTTTTATTTAGGCTAGCAGCCGGGTTTGGCTCAGCATTTTACATAGTCTCCTCCTCCGCTCTTTTAGCGGACATATGCCCAAGTGAGAAAAGAGGTAAATTTATGGGATATTACATAGGGAGCCTCCTGCTCGGATCTTCAGCCGGGCCGGCTATTGGGGGGTATATAGCTTACTATTTTGGATACAGAATGACCTTCTTCTCATACGCCATGCTCACGATGCTCGGAGGTATCATTCTAGCGACCTTCATTAAGGAAAAGGAGAAAATTTGCACGGGCGCAGACTCAAAAACCGAAGACAATTTTTCTAAAAGAATTTATGGTTCGTTGCTTAAGGACCGAACATTCGTACTCGTAAATCTCGCCGCTTTTGCGATTTTTTGGAATAGGTCAGGGATCAACAATACCGCCATTCCATTTTTTGGGGGGACGGCTCCACCTGCGGGGCTTGGACTAAATGAAGCCGAGATAGGGCTCGCGATGGCGGCGATAATGATAACTAATTTAATTGTGATTTTCCCTGCGGGCATTGCCTCAGATAAATTCGGAAGGAAAACCATGCTTATCCCATGCTTAGTCCTCATGGGAATCGCCGACATCGTTTTCCCGCTCTCAAAAAGTTTGAATGGAATGATTTTAAACGGACTGCTGCTAGGGTTTTCATCGGGACTTGCTGGGCCAATTATGGCTTACATTTCCGACATAGCCCCCGCGGGACACTCGCTCGAAGCGATGAGCATCTATCGAACCATAAGCGATTTTGGCTTTGCTGTAGGACCCATCTTCCTAGGCTGGTTGATCGATGTCGAAGGTCTGCACTTTCCATTCTATTTCTCTGGCGCGCTCATGCTATTTGCTGGCGTTTTAATGTTCTGCGCCAGGGAGCCTCTAAAAAAATAGACAAGAACCTATAGCAAATATTTTAAAATCGAGTATCAACCATTATTGGATATCCATGAAAGTGCTCATAACATCAGATCTTCACGGGTTGCCGGTTGCTGAAAAAAATCTCATGAAATTTTTAGAGAGGGGGTATGATTGCTTAATTTTGGCCGGAGATCTTACAAACTTTGGTCCGATAAGCACCGCCGAAAACCTTTTTGAAAAAATAAAATCTATTGGGATTCCGACCCTTGCCGTCCCCGGGAACTGCGACCCAAAACCAATTTTAAAAGTTCTCGATAAATACAACGTCAATCTTCATGGTAGGTGCAGAAAAATTTACGACATAGAACTTGCGGGATTCGGGGGATCAAATTTAACCCCCTTTCATACGCCATTCGAACTATCGGAGGAGGAGATAAAGGAGGGGTTGTCAAAGTTGCCTTGCGCAGAAAGTGATAAACTTGTGCTCGTGACCCACACACCACCTTTCAACACTAAGGTGGACCTGACATTTCAGAATCTACATGCAGGAAGTAAAAGTATCAGGGAATTTACGGAGAAGAGGCAGCCTGCATTACTGGTATGTGGTCACGTGCATGAGGCGAGAGACATAGACAGCATAGGAAGAACGATCGTCGTAAATGCCGGCCCATTAAGCAGGGGGCATGCTGCCGAGGCGATAATCGACGAAAAAATCTCCGTTAGATTGATTGAGCTGAGTGAGCCTTAACAACTAGATAACGCCCGTGGTTGAGGCGACTTCCTCAGCCTTTCTCCTGCTAAGGCCATCGCCCAAGATGGTGTACCTATCAGGCCTTATCTTGTGCGCGGTGACGAGCGCCTCCACGATGTATCTAGGTTCAATTCCGAGTTCATTAGCATTGATCGGACATCCTATGGTTTTTAGCGCCGTGCGAATTTTTCTCCAATTTCCCCCTTGCAGGTAGCTCATCATTATCGCACCCACTCCACACTGCTCGCCGTGAAGAGCCGGCTGAGGCGCAATTTGATCGAGGGCATGACTAAACAAATGCTCTGATCCGCTTGCGGGCCTGCTGCTGCCCGCGATTCCCATCGCGACACCGCTGCTTATCAAAGCCTTCACCACCTTCCTAACGCTTTCCTCTGTGTGTTTTTTGATCATGGCTGCATTTTTTATTATCAGCTGGGCGCTCATTGACGAAAGGGCGGCCGCATATTCGCTAAATGCCTCGCCTCGCAGGCGATGCGCTAATTCCCAATCACGGACTGCGGTTATGTTGGCGACGAGATCTCCGCAGCCAGAGGCAAGAAGGCGATAAGGGGCCAGCTTGATGATGAGCGTGTCCGCAACAACGGCAATTGGGGGGCGGGTTCCTATAGAAGTCAGCTTTTTTCCCCCCTTGATAGAAGCACGAGCCGAAGCTATGCCATCATGTGATGCTGCAGTGGGGACGCTCAAAAACGGCTTTCCCTCCTCAAATGAGGCGAGCTTCGCCACATCAACACACTTTCCGCCTCCGACCCCGAGCATAAATTCGACATTTTTCCTTCTGGCGAGATTCCTCACGGCTTTGACAGTCTCCATATCTGATTTTTCAATAAGTATATAGCAGACCTTAAACCCTGAACTTTTCAAAGTGTCTCTAACTCTTGCTCCAGCAATTTCAAAAGTTTTCTCGTCAGCAATTATCATCGACCGCTTGCCCAAAGGCAACCTGCCGCAAACTTCGCCGATTTGATCGATAACCCCGGGGCCCATGAGAATTTCGCACGGCAGCTCAATCCGCTTTGGCTCTTTCACCGTTCCACCGATTCCAAATATCTGAATTCGAATCTATTAGAATCTTGGCAAGTTATTAAGGGCTTTGATGATGCTGTTAGTGGGTCAAAGTTAAATCGATAAAAGGACAACTGAAGACCAGCGTTTTTACATTCTCAAATAACTGCTGCACATGACTAAAAATTAAGTTTTTACATACGTAAAGAAAATCTTTATATATGTCTTATTGGAAAAAATCTGGGAAGTGATTCAATTGAAGATAAAAAATGTAGATTTGGCGAAGCTTGAGGAGGAAAAACAAAAGTTTGTTGAGAAAATCAGAAGCCTCAGCCCTACAGAATTTGATCCGCAAGCATGGGAGGAACTCAGGAAAACTGTTTACAGCCCTGACCCGCTTAATGTCGATGTGATAATAGACGACACGACGCTTAGAGAAGGTCTGCAAATGGCTGGAGTTGTCAGCCCGATTCCCCAAGACACGGTCCGCATTGCAACAATGTTAAGGGACATCGGCGTTGAGAGGCTGGAAGTACTCACCTACACGCGCTCCGATCAAGAGGCCATTAAATTAATGGTGGATGAGGGCCTGGGGGACATGCTCGCTGCTTGGTGCAGGGCAGCAAAGGAAGACGTGGACATTGCCTTAAAATTTGATTTTAAACAAGTGGGCATCTCTCACCCAGTTTCTTACATTCACTTTGAAAAATGGCCTGACAAGACGCTATCTCAACTGGTTGAAAGAATCGTTGAAACCGTAACATACGCGGTTGACCACGGTCTAAAAGTTTTCGTACACGGTGAGGATAGCACACGAGCTGACTGGAATTTTGAGAAATTTTTGATAAATTCTGTGGCAGATGCTGGCGCGAGCGTTTACCGAATCTGCGATACCATTGGCTACGGCAGGTCTGACCCAAATGCCCCCTTACCCTTTGGGATCCCTGCCAAAATTAGGAGCATAAAAGAGGAAACAAAAATTCCACACGTTGAAATACACGCTCATGACGACCTAGGCAATGCGGTGGAAAATACAATGGCGGCAATAAGGGCGGCTTCGGGGATCTACGATAAGATTTACGTTAGCACGACCTTCTTAGGAATAGGTGACCGCGCCGGCAATGCTGAGACGGAAAAAATCATAATGAATTGTTATATGCATCATGGAATGACCAAGTGGAATCTTAAGCCATTTAGGGAGCTGGCCCTTTTTATCGCATCCGCTCTTAAATACCACCTTCCAGTTAACAAAGCGATCGTGGGCGATGCTGCATTCGCGCATGAGTCTGGCGTTCACATCCATGGGGTCATGGCCCTCCCGCTTACATATGAACCATTTCCTCCTGAGCTAGTGGGTCAGAAAAGGACGATAGTCGTCGGGAAAAGATCAGGAAAGCATGGCGTTAGGGTCAAACTCGAGGAAATAATGAAGAGGGAGATCAAGGAAGATGACCCCAGACTCATTCAACTCGTCGAGATAATTAAGAATAAATTTGTCAACGGGGGGAGGAGGTACCCGATAAAAGAGATTGAATTCAAACAGTACGCGAGAAAGGCAGGATTCGAGGTAGACTAGTCGGATCGGGAAAAATATGGGCAAAACTATTGTTGAAAAGATACTCAGCAGGGCATCCGGCAAGAATGCATACGCAGGGGATATTGTTGTTGCCGCGGTTGATGCCGCGATGGCCCATGACGGGACAGCTCCCCTCGCTATCAAAGCCTTCAAGGAAATGGGGGGCAAAAAAGTCTGGAACCCCAATAAAATTGTTTTGGTTATAGACCACATAGCTCCTAGCGCATCAGAGGGTACCTCCTCGCTCCATGTGATGATGAGGGAATTCGCAAAAGAGCACGACATAAAGCTGTTTGACGTGGGGAGCGGGATTTGTCATCAGCTCATGCCTGAAGAGGGTTATGTGATGCCCGGATCTGTGGTTGTAGGAGCAGACTCTCACACCTGTACTTATGGCGCATTCGGGGCCTTCTCAACTGGCATTGGGTCAACCGAGATGGCGGCGGTGTTCATTTCAGGCAAACTTTGGTTCAAAGTTCCAAAAACTCTAAAATTTAGCATTGATGGGACAATCCCTCATTATCTTACGTCTAAGGACATCATCCTTCACATCATAGGTATAGTCAAAGCAGATGGGGCCGATTATAGGGCCGTCGAATTTTGTGGGCAAGCAGTTGAAAGAATGAGTATAAGCGACAGGATGACCCTCTGCAATATGGCGATTGAGATGGGGGCAAAGGCGGGGCTTGTGGGTACAGATGAGAAAACCCGCGAGTATTTTAGAGAACTTGGCGCGGATATTGAGACTGTAAAGAGCGACGAGGATGCAATCTACGAGGATGTTTTGAATTTCGAGGTAAGCGATCTAGAACCTCAGATAGCGTGCCCGAGCGCAGTCGACAATGTGAAAGCGGTTAGAGAAGTTGAGGGGGCGGAGATCGACCAAGTTTTTCTAGGAAGTTGCACAAACGGCAGGCTTGAAGATCTTTACCTAGCAGCGAAAATTCTGAAGGGAAGAAAAATTAAAGATGGTGTGAGAATGCTTGTCATCCCCGCCTCAAAGAGGGTGTATTTACAAGCCCTAAAGGAGGGCCTGATTGAGATCTTTTTGAGAGCAGGATGCGTGGTCTGCAACCCAGGATGTGGTCCCTGCCCCGGAGGTCACATGGGGGTTCTCGCCGCTGGGGAGACATGCCTCTCTACATCTAATCGGAACTTCGTGGGTCGAATGGGGAGCACCGAGGCAAAAATTTATCTGGCATCGCCTTTAACCGCGGCGGCATCTGCTATAACTGGCAAAATAACTGATCCAAGAATTTTTGGGTGAAAAAATGGTCAAAATTCAAGGCAAAGTCTGGAAATATGGAGATAACATTAATACCGACTTAATAATCCCTGGTAAGTACAAGTTTAAAACAGTGGACCTGAATGAACTTGCTAAACACGCTATGGAAGGAATCGACCCAAAATTCGCGGAACATGTTAAAAAAGGCGATGTAATAGTGGCCGGAAAGAACTTCGGATGTGGCTCAAGCAGGGAGCAGGCACCATTGGCGCTTAAATATGCAGGCGTGGGCGCAGTCATCGCAAAATCTTTTGCCAGAATTTTTTATAGAAATTCCATAAACGTCGGCCTCCCCATATTTGAAAGCCAAGAGATATACTATGCGACCGAAAACGGAGATATGGTTGAGATTGACTTGGAGAGTGGGTTAGCGCTAAACTTGACTAAAAAAAGATCATTTGCAACGAAACCTCTTCCTGGCTTTCTCTTAAAAATAATGCAGGACGGTGGACTTGTAGAACATTTTAAAAAGCGAGGAAGGTTTGAGTGGGACTAGTGGGAGAGGGCCTGAAATGCGAAAAGTTACGCTGATACCTGGCGACGGTATAGGGCCAGAGGTCATTGAGGCTGCAGTGAAATGCATAGAAGCTACTGGCGTTTCCATAGAATGGGAGAGGATAGATGCCGGAGAAAACGCTTTAAAGAAATTTGGCACTCCCCTTCCAGATGAGGTAATAGATTCCATAAGAAAAAACAAAGTGGCTTTAAAGGGGCCAATAACCACCCCTATTGGCTCAGGATTCCGGAGCGTCAACGTCGCTTTGAGAAAAGCGCTCGACCTTTACGCATGCGTAAGGCCCTGCAAGCTTTATCCAGGAGTAAGGTCGAAGTTCAGGCATGTCGATTTAGTTGTCGTGAGAGAGAACACGGAGGATCTTTACTCCGGGATAGAGTTCGCGGAGTCGCGGCCCGAAACGGGTGAATTCATCGATTTTCTTAAGGGAAGGGCTGAAATAAGGCGGGACTCAGCAATAAGTTTGAAGGTCATCTCTCGATTCGCCTCAGAAAGGATAATCCGGTTTGCTTTTAAGTATGCGCTAGAGAACAAGCGCAAAAAGGTTACAGTCGTACACAAAGCAAACATAATGAAATATTCCGATGGCCTCTTTTTAGAGGTGGCCAGAGAAATCTCCAAAGAATTCCCAAACTTGGAGTTTGAGGATAGGATTGTAGACAACATGTGCATGCAGCTGGTCCAGAAGCCAGAGTTATACGATGTAATAGTCGCTCCAAACCTTTATGGGGACATCATCTCAGACCTTTGCGCGGGCTTAGTCGGTGGTCTTGGCATGGCTCCAAGCGCAAACATTGGCGACGAAGCCGCAATTTTTGAGCCAACTCACGGAAGCGCCCCGAAATATGCGGGTTTAAACAAGGTCAACCCAACCGCGGCAATTTTGTCAGGAGCCTTGATGCTTAGGCATATAGGAGAAAACATCGCGGCACAAAAACTCGAAAATGCAGTCGCAAGTGTGATCTCAAAAGGCGAGCACGTTACATACGATCTCAAAGAGGACCCAGCGGACCCTACCGCCGTCGGAACTAAAGAAATGGCAGAGGCGATCATCAGAGAGATGCGGCGAACCTGACCGTCAAATCCCACCAACTTTTTGATAATGATTTGGAACTAAAATTTTGTTCCGAGCAAATGTTTTACAATCTCTCTTATCTCCCGCTGAACCTCTTCTACGCTTCTTCTCCCATCTATTACCTTTAAGCCCTTATCTCTCGCTATTTGCAGGTAGTTCTCTCTGACCTTCCTTTGAAGTCCGAGATCCCTTTCAAATTTGTCCAAATTCCCCCTTCTTTTCTTCCTTCGCATGGCGATTTCCACGGGCAGATCGATAATTATAGTCAGGTCTGGCTCTATTGCCCACCTGTTGATCTCCTCCAGCCAGCCCATCGGCAAACCCCGGGCATGCTGGTATGCAAGGGACGAATATACGTATCTTTCAGTTATTACGATTTTACCTGATTCTATGGCGGGTCTAACAACTTTAAAAATGTGTTGCATGCGATCTGCGGCAAAAAGCAAAGCCTCTGTTTCGACTGGAAGATAAAATTTTCCGGAAAGGGATTTTTTAATAATTCGCCCTATCGGATTGTCCGTTGGCTCATCAGTTATTAAGACTTCTAGCCCCATCGAGTTCAGCCATTTTTTTAAAAGCCTAGCATGGGTGCTCTTCCCGCATCCATCAATACCATCTATGCATAGAAAAATTCCTCTTCGCATTTGCTCCCGCATAAGTTTAAAATTTATGTATTTTAATCTTAGCGTCGGGAGTCTTTAACTTGACCCAAATGGAGCATTTATAAATACAGTATAAGCTCAACTGATATGGGATAGTTTTGAACTCAAATGAAGAGCTTGTAAAATTTCTGAAAAGGCAAATTGAGATAGAAATTAAAATTGTCAGTTCGCTGAATGGCGCGCTTTCCAAAATAGAGAACCCTGCTGTCAAAGGAGTTTTGAAGGGGATATCTTTGGATTCTGCCAAACATGCGGAGATGTATGATGCCGCCATTAAGTTGCTGTCTGGCGCAACTCCAGCCCTTTCCCAAGAACAGCTAGATGAGCAAAAGGAACTCGTGCAGAAACACATACGAATTGAGTCAGAACTTATTGAAAGACTCGAAAATGTCCTTAAAAACATCGATGACGAGAAAGTTAGACTCCTGCTAAACGCGATACTCTCTGATGAGAGGAGACACCATGAACTTCTGAAGAAAGTATTAGAGATCATCGTTCGCGGTGAAACAATAACAGAAGAGGACTGGTGGGATGTCTTATGGAGAGACGTCCCATATCATGGAGCTCCAGGCGGATGAACGCCTTTCAACTTCCAATAAAAGAGTTTTTGATATGGACGAGTGCAGAGTTAGTTGATTTTGTTGATTTGCACTGGCGAAACTTTTTTATCCCATCCGCTTAACTCTTTTGGAGAGCGATATTATGAAGATTGCTGAAGGAGCAGTCATTTTGGAACCTGGAAGCTCTATACGTTATGAAACTGGAAATTGGAGAACTTTTAGACCCGTCGTCGATCCCAAAAAGTGCACATCATGCGGGATATGCTGGCTTTACTGCCCAGACATCGCGATAGGCGTGATTCAAAAGGGCAAGCCCGCAGAAATAGACTACCGATATTGCAAGGGTTGCGGGATCTGCGCAAACGAGTGCCCGGTCAAAGCCATAACAATGGTCTCGGAGGAGAGAAGTTGAAAGAGGTAATCTCCGCGAATGAGGCAGCTGCGATTGCAGCGAAGCTGGCCAGAGTAAAAGTTATCTCCGCCTACCCAATAACTCCTCAGACTGCCATCGTTGAGAAACTCTCAGAATTCGTGGCGGACGGCGAGCTGGATGCCGAATTCATTAAAGTTGAATCTGAGCACAGTGCTTTGAGCGCATGTGTCGGTGCAGCCGCAGCCGGGGTGAGAACATTTACCGCTGCGTCTTCTCAGGGATTAATGCTGATGAGCGAGATACTTTTTGTCGCATCCGGGCTAAGGCTACCGTTAGTCATGGCAAATGCAAATCGTTCGCTATCAGCGCCGCTCAGCATATGGTGCGATCAACAGGATTCATTCGCCGTCAGGGATAGCGGATGGCTGCAAATTTACTGCGAAAATAGCCAAGAAGTTCTTGACTCCATCCTGCAAGCATACCGGATCTCAGAACAGGCACTATTGCCAGTCATGGTTTGCTTTGATGGATACATTCTTACTCATACAGCAGAACCTGTCGATGTCCCGGATCAAAAAGAGGTCGATGAGTTTTTACCCCCTTATAAGTATCCCTACTCCTTGGACCCTGAGAAGCCTTTGACGATAGGTGCTGTTGGAGTACCCGAATATTACGAGGAGTTCAGGTACATGCTTCACGAGGCGGTGGCCGCATCTAGAGAAAAATTAGTTGAGGTCGATGAGGAGTTCGGCAGGCGCTTCGGAAGGAGATTCGGACTAATTGAGAGATATTTCAGCGACGACGCGGATATCGTCTTAGTAACTGCGGGCTCCCTGAGCGGCACGATAAAAGACGTAGTGGATGACTACCGAGCAAAAGGAGAATCCGTGGGTCACCTCAGGATAAGAGTGTTCAGACCGTTTCCATCGGATGATATAGTTGATGCTTTGAAAAACGCAAAAGTTGTTGCCGTGTTGGAGAAAGATATCTCTTTGGGCTATGGCGGCGCGATTTTCACGGACTTGGCAGCCGCCTTCGCAAATAGGGGCAGAAAACCTCCGCTGATGATAAACTTCATATGCGGCCTGGGTGGCAGGGATGTCTCGCCGATGGACATACGCGAGGCTGTGAGGCAGTCCGCGTCGGCTTTACAGGCGGGAGAGGTCAAGCGAAACGTTCGATGGCTCGGGCTCAGAGAAAAGATCTTGGGGTTGAGAGCATGAAGAAAATTTCCGAGGTAGAGCTTTTTGCATCCGGCCATCGCGCCTGCGCCGGATGCGGCTGTGTTCTAGCCATGAGACACATACTAAAGGCGCTAGGTAAAGATGTCATAATTAGCCAAGCCACAGGATGCATGGAGGTCGTCTCCACACTTTATCCTGAAACATCGTGGCGCGTTCCTTGGATACATGTTGCATTCGAAAACGCGGCCGCGGTCGCCTCCGGTGTTGAGGCGGCATTGAAAAAATTGGGCAAAAAGTGGATAAAATCGGTCGCGATAGCTGGAGATGGGGGCACCGCTGACATAGGCTTGCAGGCTCTTTCCGGCATGGTCGAAAGGGGGCACAACTGTCTCTTCATATGCTACGATAATGAGGCGTACATGAATACGGGCATACAGCGCAGCGGTCTAACTCCATTCGGGACATGGACGACCACGACTCCAATTGGCAGGGAAAGGCGGGGTGAGGATAGGCCTAAAAAAGACATCCCTGCGATAATCGCGGCCCACGGTGCACCCTATGTCGCAACGGCATCTGTGGCTTATCCCTTCGATCTCGTTGAAAAGGTCAAAAAAGCTGCGGCGATAGAGGGGCCAACCTACATCCAGATCCACGCGGCTTGCACGCCTGGCTGGCGCATAGATACCGCAAAATCCATCGAGGTCATGCGCATGGCAGTTTTGACAGGGGCGTGGATACTTTACGAGATAGAGAACGGAAAGCTTAAAGTCACGTTCAAACCGCCAAAGCGCAGGCCCGTGGCAGATTATCTAAAAATGCAGGGCCGATTCAGACATTTGACGGACGAAGAAATTGCTGGAATACAAAAAATGGTAGATGAGCAGTGCAAGCGATTTGGGATAGACTAAATCCAAATTTAGTGTAAACATGGTCACATGAGCGAATTAAGAACGAACCCACCAAAGTTATTGATATACGGTAATTAGCCCTATTCCCAGAAAATTTAGAAGGGTTCGCCTTGAACGCCAGAGCTGAGATCTCAGTAACGGGCGTGGTTCAAGGAGTTGGATTTAGGCCATTCATATATCGCCTTGCATTGCGGCTAAATTTGAAAGGGCTTGTCAGAAATATGGGCGACGCTGGCGTTCAGATTATCGTTGAGGGAGATAGAAAATCAATTGAAAATTTTTTAAAAGATATCAGAATAGAACACCCACCCCTAGCAATTGTCGAGGACATAAAAGTAGAATGGAAACCGCCTACAGGAGAGTTCGTGACCTTTAAAGTGGAAAAAAGCGAAATATCCGGATTAGGATCTCTCTCATCAGTTCCACCAGACATCGCTCTCTGCGATGACTGCCTTAGAGAAATGTTAGATCCAAAAGATCGAAGATATCTTTATCCATTCATCACGTGCGTCAACTGTGGTCCGCGTTTCACGATTATCGAAAGTCTGCCTTACGATCGTCCCAAGACCTCAATGGCCGATTTTCCCCTTTGTGAAAAATGTTTAAATGAATACTCTGACCCAAACGACAGGCGCTATCATGCCGAGCCGACATGTTGTCCGGTTTGCGGGCCGACATTAGAGTTATACAGCTCGAACGGCGAAAAGATCGATAGCAAAGATCCGGCACGTGAGGTAGCAGGTCTTCTCGATGGCGGTTTTATTGTGGCGATCAAAGGAATCGGCGGAATTCACATAGCTGCAAAGACCACTGATGACGAAGTCATAGCAAGGCTCCGAAAAAACTTTAATCGACCCTACCAGCCCTTCGCTGTTATGGCAAAAAATCTTGAGGCGGTTAAAAAGTTTGCAAAAGTAAATGAGATCGAGGCGAGTTTGATTACATCCCATCGCCGCCCAATTGTCGTGCTCCAGCGCTCTGAAAATTTTATGCTTTCGGAACTCATCGGGCCAGGTTTGGATTCGATAGGTGTGATGCTTCCCTATAGCGGAATCCACCATCTTATTCTAAACTACTGCAGGGGGCCTGCCTACATAATGACTAGCGCTAATCTTCCAGGTCTTCCGATGATCATAAAAAACGAGGAGGCTCTTCAAAAATTAAGGGGGCTGGTGGATTACCTCCTGCTACACAATCGCAGGATAGTTAACAGGTGCGATGACTCGGTAGTCAAAGTAATTGAAAGCTCCACAACCTTCCTAAGGAGATCAAGAGGTTATACGCCCGACCCCTTACCATTAAAATTTAAGAGCAGATTAAACGTACTAGCGGTCGGAGCAGAATTGAATAACACCGCTTCCCTTCTGACGGATAATAAGTGCTTCATCACTCAGCACGTGGGGGACACCACAAAAATTGAGACCCTTGAGTACTTACAGTCAGCAATAACAGCGCTCATGCGACTTTTGAATATCGAGCGAATCGATCTCGTTGCCCATGATTTGCACCCCAATTACGCCACAACTAGGCTTGCATTCAAACTTGCGAAGGAATTCGGGGCGGAAACTCTCGGTGTTCAGCACCACTATGCCCACCTTTGCTCGCTTATGGCTGAGCATGGTTTGGACGAAATTGTAGGAATTGCCGCGGATGGTGTGGGTTATGGACAAGATGGGACTGCTTGGGGAGGGGAGGTGATTTTAGCGGACATGAACTCCTTCAAACGCTTAGGGGGGCTGATGAAACAGCGCATGCCTGGTGGAGATCTAGCTGCACAATTCCCTGCGAGGATGGTGGCCGGCATGCTCTGGGAGATCTTTGAGCCTGATGAAATTAGAGCGCTCTTGGAGGGGTTGTGCTTCGATGGCTTCAGACATGGCAAACTTGAAATAGATGTCTTAATTCACCAGCTTGATAAGAACATAAACGTTCCTTTGACGAGCAGTTGTGGCAGAGTGCTCGATGCCGTGGCATGTGTACTGGGAGTATGCAATTTTCGAACTTATGAAGGCGAGCCCGCAATTAAGCTTGAGGCAGCGGCTAACGAAGGAAAAGCTGATTTGGTTAAAATAAGACCTTCATTCAAAAGTGTGGATGGCTTTGAGGTCGTTGACACCTCCAGGGTGTTGGGTGATGTAATCGAAGCTCTTCGATCTAATTTGCCCAGAAAACACATAGCTGCAGCCGCGCAAGAGGCAGTGGCAAAGGGTTTGGCGGACCTAGCGATAGAGGCGGCCGAAAAGGAGGGCATAAAGGTGATAGGGGCTTCAGGAGGGGTATTCTATAATCGCGCAATTACTTCCTCAATTAAAAAATCTGTGGAAAGAGCTGGTTTGGCATTTGTAATGCACAGAGTTTTGCCTC
>Ga0080004_1060462_pt1 | contig 28806 bp, 34 predicted proteins | sample WasSprMetagenome_FD_69207 | JGI IMG/M metagenome (GOLD analysis project Ga0080004, IMG submission 69207) | Sulfidic aquatic microbial communities from Washburn Spring, Yellowstone National Park, USA - WS (SPADES assembly) (version 2) | ecosystem: Environmental > Aquatic > Thermal springs > Hot... | reverse complement strand
CGTCTATTATTTGATGGGGTATTGCCTCCTTCCTCCCGACGTTGTTTGTTTTAATGTTTTTTGTTTAAATGTTTATATATGTGTATATGTATTACGTATCTACAGGTGATGCCCATGAGCCTATGGAATACGCTTAAACTCGATAAGAACCTTAAGAGGTTCGCGGTCGACTCCATGGCCCACACCATATTCTACGGCCTCCTCGGGGCCGCCATCGCCTTAGCCCTAGGAATAGAGCTTAAGCTATACCTGGCCATGTCCATAATAGGGACGGCCGTACAGCTCCTGAGCGGCGGCTTCTTCGGAAGATTCCTAGACCTAGTCAGGAAGCTGATGGGGGTCTAAGAGAGAGGATCGAGCACGTCGACCAGCCACATATTTATTTATCATCCCAAAAAATCGCCGAATACACGATCTTGATCCCGATACAACCTGGCATCTTCTAACCTATATATTGGTCCCGCAACTTGAGATGAAGTACTGTCGTGAGCTACCCACCCATGGGAGAGTGTAGACTTCCTGCTTCAACTATGGGCCTTGGAATTCAGTGCAGTTATCACATGGTTAATCGTTTGCCGAGAGGCTTCAGCATATTTTCTTCCGGACTTCGATATTAATATCCTTGAATGCTTCAGTCCTCTGTCTTAGGGGTTCCTCTACTGCCAGGCGTTCTATGGCTGAGCCCAGCTGTACCCCCACGGCATCCGTGTTATTTAGAATATATTCGGCGTCTTCAGGTGAGGCTAAGGCCGCCCCATGCGCGAGCAGGATCGTCTCAGGCTTTATCCTCTTCACTATGTCATAGAATCTCTGCGTCTTCTCGGCCATCTCCTTCAAGGTTAAGGTCTTGGATACCCCCGTCGATCCCCCTCGGGTTATCCCCGCATGGTAGATGTATATGTCGACGTCCCCCTCTCTGATCAGCCTCTCGGTTTCCTCAGCGTTGAAAGCGTAACCTATGGTTAACATGTCTAACTCGTTAGCCATTTTAAGCATCTCTATCTCCATCTGGTAGGTGAAGCCTGTGGCTTCAAGCGTCTCCCTGAACTCCCCCGAAAACCATGACACGGTTGGAAAGTTGTGGACCCCTGAGAATCCTATCTCCTTTATCTGTTTAAGGAATACCCTCATATCGCGCGTTATGTCCGTGCCGTTTAACCCGGCTATTACAGGGGTCTCCTTTACTACCGGGAGAATCTCTCGAGCCCCCATCTCGTAGACGAGGCCGTTCGCATCCCCTAGGGGGAGCATGCCGGCTAGGGATCCCCAGCCGTGCATCCTATAGTAGCCCGAGTTGTATACGCCTATGATGTCCGCTCCACCTTTCTCGATGAATTTGGCGGCTATCCCGATGCCGGCCCCGGCCATTACTATGGGCTTACCCCTATCCACTTCCTTATTTAGCCGCTCCAAGACTTCCGCCTTACTATACCTCCTAGCCATGGGACACTCACCCCTACTCATCTTGAGTTCAGCGTTCGGTTAAGGTATAGCCATGTTATCCTTTAAACCTTTCAACTTAGATACCTAGTCTTTGTCGAGCAAGCCCTTCTGCACCATTAGCATTATTAGGGCGTTGACCATTTCCTCGGCAAACCTAGGATCATTTATATCGTAGTCCAATTCGACAACTTTAATATTCGATGGAAGGGCTGCCTTCAACGTCTCTGCGAAGGCTTTATCCGACTCAGGTTCCCAGAAGGGTTTCCCCTCGACAGAGTACGAGTCGTAACCCTTGTTAGGTATCATGAATACGGCTGGGTCCCTTGTATGTTTCAGCCTCCTAGCCAACTCTTCGGCGACCTCGACCTGCTCCTCCTTTGTGACACGGACATCCGTGATCAGGGGGCTATGGCGTATAATCTTCCTACCCCTACATTTTTCAGGTATCGTCTCAGGCTCCCCGAAGACCAGTATGGCGATGGCGCCTGGGGCCAAGACCTGGGGGATGCCGAGTTTCCCGGCTACCGTAAGCCTCTCCTCGCCGCCCGCCAGTAGGCCGCCATACATCTCATTCGTAACCTCTATAGTGGCTATATCCAAGACAGCTTTCACCACCCCTTGCTTCATCAGGTGCTCCATAGCCCTCCCCCCGGTGCCGACCGCATGGAATACGATGGTTTCGCATCCATGCGCCTCCAGGAGTTCTATTGCCCTCATCGCGCAGGGCGTTGTGATGCCCACCGTCGTCACGGCCACCAGCGGCTTCCCCGTAACCCTTATGTCCTCCTCCGACCCGGCCATGCCGCATATGGCGTGGGCCGCGTTGGAGAGTATCCTTCTAGTGACGGGGTTCAAGCCTAGGATGTCGGCTACGGAGTGCATCATGGTTATATCGTATATGTCCACGAAGGGAGCCGTATTCCCCGAGGCGATCGTCGAAACCATCATCTTCGGGAAACCTATGGGGAGGCTCCTCATAACGGCCGTGGCTAAGGAGGTCCCCTGGGTGCCTCCCATGGAGATTATTCCATGAACCTTCCCCTCCTTGATCATATCCCCTATCAGCTTCGAGGCCCCACGGCTCATTATAGGGCTTGCAACCTCCCTGGATGGATTCTCTGAGAGCTCCTTGAAGCTTATACCTGCCGCTTCAGCGACCTCCTCCCTGGAAACGTCGGGTTTGAAAAAGGGCTCACCGATAATTCCTACATCCATAACCAGCGCTTTGAAGCCAAGTTTTTCAATGACATCCTTCACGAACTTCGTTTCTCTCCCCTTAGTATCCAGGGTTCCGAGAACCACTATTGTCTTAGTATCCCTAACCAAAGCCCTTTCCCCGCAAAATCCGACTTAATGGACCTATGATTGTAAACTGCGGGATACACTAATAAAATTTTGTAATATCCTATCCCGTGGGTATAAGAGCTATACTTTACAGCCCCGTCAACAATTTTTTAAAATTTAAAGTCACGGTCTCTCCCAATAGGAGTCCCAACCAGCCGTTGCCCAACATCCATTCCTTTCCATATATTCTTGAGGTTCTAAGCTGAAAATCCGATGGTTCGGTCCCCCTTTAAGGTTATCTAGATGGTGAATCAGGGCATAGCCTCCAACGACCAAGATGGGGTGAAGCGAGTATAGGAAAAGCATAAATGGCGCGACCCCAGACCTTCCCGTCAAAGAAGGAGGTTTCGCTTTTGAATATATTTGAGGGTAGAGTTAGAAGGTTCCAGGACTTAATCTCCCAGAAGAATATAGGTGGCGCCATGATAAGGAATCCATACAGCTTCAGGTACTTCACGGGTGTAGGCTGGTGGCAGCCTTCAATTTATATACCTGCCTCAGGCGACCCAACCATCTTCGCCTTTGAAGACGAAGTCGAGGAGCTCAAGGAGGCAACCTGGATCGACAACATTTTAGGTTACCGGAGAGTTGAGGAGCTGATGAGGAGCGTCGTAACCGTCATCAGGGGCAGTACGGGCGGAACCCTAGGCTTTGACTTGGACATAGACTCCTCAGCCCTCCTCTACCAGATGTTCCTAAACATGCACGCCGATAGAAGGGTAGTGGATGTTCACGACCTAGTCATGGAGTTGAGGATGATTAAGGATGAGATGGAGATATCCCTTATGAGGAGGGCCTCCGAGATAGCTGGAAAAAGTTTGAGGGCAGCTTTGGAGGCCGTGAGGCCCGGGGCCACCGAGGCGGAGGTGGCGGGAGAAGCCGTATACACGGCGATGAGGGAGGGCGCGGAATCGGTGCACATATACGTCAACTCCGGAGGGCCGAGGATACACGCTCACCCGAGAAACAGGAGAATTGGGGCGGGAGACGCCGTGATGGTCGACGTCATGCCTAGATACGAGGGGTACTACTCGGACAAAGCGGACACCGTTATCCTGGGCGACGCGAGGGATAAGGAGAAGGCTTACCGGGCCTTCGAAGAGGCCGTTGAGACGTGCGCTGGGAAGTTGAGGGCTGGGATAACCATGGAGGAGATCGAGGGTGAGGCTAGGAGGATCTACGAGAGGAATGGGTTAACGAACTACTACGTCTACGGGTTCGGCCACGGCGTAGGGTTAAGGTTCGAGGAATCCCCTATAACCACCATAGTGGTAGCCCATAGGAGGATGAGGCTTAGGGATAAAATGGTCATAAATCTAGGGCATGCACCTCTCACGGGGAAGCCCATAGGTGCCATAAAGGTGGAGGAGACGTACCTGGTCAAAGAGGATGGAGCCGAAAAACTAACCTGACAACCGGAGTTTCCTACACCCGCTTCGATGCGCTCCCCTGATGGCCTCCGAACACCCTCCTGATAATCTCGGATGGGGGATCGATACCTGATCGCTTAGATGGGTGATCCCTTATGCCCCCATTCAGGTACCTTGGATCCTATAGGTTATCCTTCGCGACATCTCTTCCAGGGCGGAAGTCGAGGGCTTCCAACTTTTCCTCAGCTTTAGGCTTCATCAGGGAGAGCTCCCTCTCGCCGATCAGGTTACGCGTCTCGGGGTTTAATCGGACGCGGATTGTGACTATATCCGAGGAGCGGGGAGGTCCTCTAACCACACCTTCTCCACGCCCCGCCGGCGCATCTCCCTCTCGGGGACGGAGGGGTCGTAGGCTACGACCTTAATCCCGAACCCTTTAGCCAATTCGCCTACCATGAGGCCTACCGCCCCGTACCCCATTATGCTGAGGGCCTTCCCTGAAAGCTCGGGCTTGAGAGGTCGAAACTCCAATGATTAGCATAACATACTCTTTTAGGGCAGATCCAGGCCGCCCAGCTGAAGCATGAGCTCCCCCCTTTAGGTCATCTGAATTGAAAGATAGAATCCCAGAGGAGTTTTATGACCGTGAGCTGATCGTTGGAGAGCATCCTCGAGGCAAGCTCCTGCAGCCCCCTAAGGTTCGCTATGGATTGGGTATATACACTCACGGGGTCATCCCTGTACGGATATACGTCTAGGGAGAGCCATCCATCGTAGCCGATCTCCCTGAGGTAGTAGAAGAACTCTGTAGCCCAAAAAGTACTGTGAGCCCACTATCATGTCGTCATCCCATTCCCTGAAGTTGTCGTTCACATATATGTGGAAGAGCCGGTTCCACCCCTTAGCCAATGTCAGGGATTCGGCCGGGTTCTCATATGCGTTGAAGGCATGCCCTATATCTATGGTCACCCCTACGTTCTTCAGGCCTACCTCATTGGCTATGAGTATGGCTTTAACGCGTCTCTCCAAGTTTATAAGAAGTTTTTAGGAAATCGCTTACTATCACTGCATTAAGCATCGCTTCTCCCGCTTTCCTGTAGAGTTCCCTGTCCTCGGTGACGAATGTTAGTCCTTTGCTCTTAGCCATATAAAGGTAGGATGCATCGTAGAAGGTTAGTCTCAGCTTTACGGCCAATTCCATTACCTGCCTAAAATCCTTAATGGATGCTATTTCCTCTACATTTAAGATTTCAAGCATTTTAGCCATATCCCCTGCTCTATCTGCGGCCTCCTCAGGGTTTATCAGCTTCTTCAAAGCGCACTCCTTCCATAATGCATTTCCCAGCTCGTAGCGGGTTAGATCTAGAATGGTTTCACCTCCTAAGACTTCGATGGATTTATCCTTAAGCCTCTTTAGGAGTATGGCTATGGCGCCGGAATCGAAAATGTACATTACCTGTACTTCCTCGACTCTTTCACAATTCTAACTATTTCCTCATCCGGTATTTTAGAGAAGAGGTCTCCGAGCTCACCCGCTATCCTTTTGAGTTCCTCAAGCCTCCTCCTCTTCACTTCCTCCTCGAGGGCCCTCCATACGACTTTGCTCACTTCAACCCCCTACTTGATGAGGCTTTCTTTAAGCTCGTCAGGGATCCTAACGGTGATCATCGCGTCTTTCATGCCACATCACATATATACAATTATAACAATTATACAATTATAACAATTTTATCATATTATCATAAGTATTATGGGGTTTCAGTACATACTTCCCGAGCAGCCCTGTCCGTGGTCCGTCCGGAAACCTATAGCTTCAGCATGATATTGTGCCTCCATCTGTTCCTTGAAGCGTCTTAATCCTTCCTTTGGAATGAGGATCACCCATTTAAGGTTCATGCACTCCCAAGTCTTTTCAAAATCCGAGCCTGGGAGTTATAAAGACAGAGGATTCCCTGTAGGTCCATTGACCCTAAAACCCTTAAATCCACGTGATATCCGAGGCAGATTTTTGATGGTGGGGCCGAATAGCTTGAAGCGGTCTTTTAGATCTGTCATCTAAGCCGATTTGGAGCCGACTTTAGGTTAATGCTTTGCCCATTCTCGTGTTAAGGGGATTTAAAGGTTGAGTTAGGTTGGCTGCCCCATGGCATCCTTTAGGCGCTCGTCTCGTCTAGTAGTTGGTTTGAATATTTTTCCGGCTATGGCTGAAAGCTGCGACTCGATGTCGATTCCTTTACCCCTTAACCTTTCATCCATCTCCCTCACCCTTCTCATCGCCTCGGCGCCTATCAAAGGGCTTAGGAGCCATTCATCCTTGAGGTTTAGCCGACCCCTCAGCTCCCCCTTGTACGTGGACTCATGGTGGGCTAGGAGCATGTGCTCCCTCTCCCTCCGATAAACCATCAACGCGTAGAATAGGGAGAGCTCTGGGTCCGCTTCGACGGCTTTCCTCAGCCTCCTCGGGTCCCCTCCGAGGAGGTGGGGCGAGCCCGTCATGGCCGCCTCGAAGAAGGCCTCGTAGATCTCCGCCTCAGCCATCTCGATCGCCATCTTGGGGATGAGCAGATCGGCCTCGAGGGGGTGCCTCGCCCTCCCCCTGTCGGCCCTGAGCTCCCTGATGGACGGCAGCCTCGCCCTGGCGCACGCATACTTTAAGGCCTGGAAGGCCTGTCCATCGACCCCCCTGTCCTTGAAGTAGCCCCACTTCATGAGTATAGGCGGGAGAGCCCCAGGGTTTGCGCTGGAGACATTGTCCATCTCCGCCAGGGTTAGCTGATCCCCCTTGAGGAGCTCCGCCAACCCCAGCGCCGTAATACCATACTTCAACGGGGCCTTCGGATTGAAAACGCTGCGCCTGCTCAAGAGGATTATCCTGGCGCCGTGTCTGAGGTACCTGCAGGCCAGGTGGATGGAGGAGTATGAGATCTTCGTCTCCTTGCGGAGCTCGTAGGCCGACCTCGCCCCTCCCAATGCTAGGACTTTCAGGACCGTGGTCTGGTTTCTTGAAGCCATTTCCACCGCCGCATCATCCTATTCCATATTAAATCTATATTATATGGTATGTGATATAGTTTATAAGCATGTTCCCCCATCCCTTATTATTAGTGGATGGGGAATGCAGGCGAGAAGGTTGGAGAAGGTTGGGCGTCGAGCAACCCTGGGGGCGAAGGTCAGGTTCAACACGACGATATCGGGGCTCCCCGCATACTGGGTATTGGAGTGGCAGAGGATAGGGCTTATCCGGAGCAAGTCAGATGCCCTACGCCAAGCCCTAATCGCTTTGAAGGAGAAGTTCTCGGCGCTGGAGGCGGAGCCAACCGGTGAGGGCGAAGGCTGCGAGTGAAGGATAGGCGCATAGTTTGGTCCACATCGATGGGTGTCCGAGGTGCGGTAGGCCGGGCTTCGCATACGTGAAGCTTGTGAGATGCGGGAAGGAGAACTGCAGATGCGCCCGGGGCCGGCTGCACGGCCCATACCTGGTCGTCAAGCATTACACGGGCTACGATAGGGTGAGGGATCAGCGGATAACCCGGACCTGCCATATAGGAAGGAGAAAGGAGCTTACGCTCGGAGGGAGGAGAAGGATAGCCATGCTCCTGAAGAAGTATGAAGAAGGACGGCGGCTTCCGATGTCAACCGGCTTTGAAAAGGGCATCTAGGCGAAGGGCCTCAAGAGTAAAGAATTATTTCCACTATGATTTTGGAGGAGGACAAGGTATCCCTGCCCCTCTTCTACACCTCTCGTCCGCCCTCTTTGTCGCCGTCGCCGCCCTCCCATCGCCCGCTGGAATTTTTCGGCCCTCCTCTAGGGAGGCTGGCTCGGTTGAATGTCCATAGTCTCGATGCGGAAAGGAGTTGGATGGCGGTTCCATGGGCTCTCTCTGGTTGAATGCTTGCCCTGTCTGAGGCTAGGTGAGTATATGCACGTCTATTTCGATGAATTCTCCGTGGGTTTTCCGCTTATTGACCCAGTAGGCCTTATACTCCGGTTCCCCGTCTTCCCTTATCCTCAGGTTTATCGTGAAGTCGTAGTCTCCCGCCCCCATCCAGTAGGCGTAGTGAAGCGTGAGCTCTAGGTCCGGCCTGATGACCACGGTGCCCACGAACCTCTCCCCGCTTTCCCTATCCGGGTAGAACATGTTCACATAGTAGAATACGTCGGGCTTAACCTCAACCACCTCCAACGGCCTGCACTCACTCACCACGTACGGCAAACCCTGCCCCCGCCTGCAGTAGAGGGAGAAGGCCCTTATCCTTCCACCCGCTCCCTCAGCGGCCTTACAGATCCTCTGCCAGTCCTTCCGATGGATGTAGACCGTCGGCTTCTCGCAGCCCTCTGCATCTTCCCGTCTTTCTTCACCCAGCTTTATCACCTCCCCTAAACTCGTTCTCTCTGAGTTTGGACGTTCCCACGCGGCTTGGAGGCGTTTAATTTGAAACCATACATAGGTAGGCTCGGAACATGGGGGCTATTGACGGCGGAGTCGAACGGGTCTCCCGAGGTTTAAGGCTTCAATGCATCAGGTAGAGTATGCTTGTCAGGATGCCCTTTGAACGGCTCCACTCCATGACGGCCCGGTAGGCCCTATTGCTCAACCGCCAGTAGGTTAGGAGGAGGACGATGCTTGGTTTAGGTCTGCATTCGCGTATGAGCCTTCTAACGTCGTCGAGGCTTATGGTGCCGTTTGGCCACCTGGACTCTATTCCCGCCTCAACGCCGTACTTCATGGCCCTCACGCTCGGGGAGCCGCCGTTGGAGCTTACTATCGACCAGCCCGCCTCGTCGAGGCAGCCGATGAGGTTCATCCTGAAGAGCTGGGCCCTCAAGCCGCCTTTTCCGAAATAAGATTGGTCCATGGAAGACCACCTCTCGTTGAGCCTCCCATAACAGGCGAGGGATAGCGCCTCCAAGGCCACTTTTCTCAGCTCGGCCGCAATCTCCTCAAACCGTTTTTCGTTGTTTACGCCCTTAATCAATCCCTTCACCTCCTACATTCCCTACATTACCTACATGTAGGGGTAAAATATAAATGTTTCCCTACAATACTTGAATGTAAGGAGAGTAGGTAAAAAATGGGACGAATCCTAGGAATGGCGAAGGTCTCCACGAAATTCCAGATTACGATCCCAGCCGACGCCAGGAAGGAGTTCGAGCTCAAGATAGGCGATAAGATGCTCTTCATAGAGGAGGGGGGAAAGCTCATACTCCAGAAGGCGGAGTGAGCGAAACGCCCCAGAAAACATTAACATGGCCTTGGACCACGCCCATCATGAAAAATGCCCCTGCTCCTTAGGCATAGCGATGGGGGAACATGCCAAAATTTCAACTTTCTAAGAAGTATTTTTACCTCTGCGCGGAAGGAAACAGCTTGAGCGTAGTATGGGGAATGGGCTTAAAGGCTTAAACAAAATCCATTATAGCGAATTATTGATGATTGGGAGAAACTTGTTTTCTGATGGTTCTTCCGCCAGGTGAGGCAATAGTGAAATCAGCTACGGGGTTCAAGGTTCCGGGGCAGGTAACGCACGTAGAATTTGAAAGTGCTGGAGCCATCATCTGTAAAGTACGGATTAGAGGAAAGGTTTAAGCCTAGTGATGGAGGATAAAGCCAGACATACCAGAAGAGTAGCAAGGAAGGCTTTAATCAGGCCAGGCGCAACTATGAATTCCATCGATATAAGGCTGAATATAGAGCATCAGCGAATGTTTCCTCCTTTTGGCGTCTCGCCTCCATTCTTATCAAAGCAGATGAAACGGTAGGAAGAAGTAAAAAGGTTCTTAAAGGAATAAAATTTTTATTTTCTAAAGGCCTAAAGGGCTTTCTTTAGGGTTGCTTAATGGGTAGGTATGCATCTGGATAAGTTCGATTAGGAGATTAAAATACTACTTTCGCATAGTTAAGAGGTTACTCTATGAATTCGTGATTGATTTTATTTTTCGGGCAATCCTAAAAATTTAAATGCGTAATATTAAACTTTTCATTAACAGGTTGAAAGTGGAGATAAACCTTATGAAAATTAGGTGGTTACGACATGAGGAGGATTTTAGTTACTAGTGGAGCTTGCTTGTTTTATGTTTAAATTTTTCTAAAATCTTTTTCATGGAGGGGATATTAAAGAAGCGTCACTTAACGTTGAATGCTTCTTAGCCCCCCTTCACAACTTACCTTTAGATGTTTGTTTATATAATCTTTAGGTAGACCTAGATTTATGGCTGATTCCACAACTATTTTTTCATATTTCAAGGATGGCTTTCCTAATTTACGAGGTTCTCTAAAATAGGTTAATGCCTTATATTCATTACCTTCCTTATCTTTCACAAAAACATATTTTTTCTCATATACGTTTGGATAACCTTCACAATTATCCAAACTCCTCTCGTCTTCTAAAGATATTTCAAAAAGAGCCCCCCATACAACATCTCCTTTGCTTATAACTATGTTAGCAACTGCTCCACCGCGATAAGGAGAATAACCATCATAAACAAATTTATGGTTTTCAAGATAAACTATCTTAATAAAATTAGAGTGAGGACATCTCTCTTTCATCTGCCCTAAACTTATATTTGAACCATATGCAAAATAATATTTTTTATTTCCTATCATATACCTCAATCCCTTGAACATCAAAACCAAAGCCTTTAAAAGCCTTGTGGCTTAATTCTGGACGTGGCAACTTAAAGGTTTATACGCCTTTCTCAGTTAAGGCTTTTTCATATTGAGCATAAGTCTTTGGTTGAAGGTCTAGGCGTGTTTGAGGGGAACAGGGGTTCCAGTTGAGCTTGAGGTTTTGGGCTTGGCTCAGCCTTCCACTTTCAGCTCCCAAGCATTAGGAGGGCCGTTAGGGCGCTATCCTATCTAAGGTTCGCAAGGTTTCTAAGACGGCTGCGTGGAAGGGGGTTAGGAAGCCCTGAGGAGGTTAAAGTTAAGCCCTCTAGAATGCCTAGGAGGCTTTATAGCCCTTAATGAGGCCTGCGTTAAAGGTGATTAATGGTTTAGAATGTTGGGTTTAATTACGCTGCGATGGATGTTGATGGGGGCGAGACCCTGTCGATGGGGGTCTACCCTTTGAGGAATTTTCCAGCCATGGAGCCCTTCGTAAGCGACGTACTAAGGTACTGTAATAAAAAGCCCATGTTCGTCGTCGATGGAGCCACCATGGCTGACGAAAACCCTAGAAGAGCTTGGGCCAAGATACAACGTCGAGTCCTTTCGGCGATAGAAGCCCCGTAGAGTCCGTATACTCATCCTTCAAGCAGGGGGACGAAGGCATCCTTCAACGATATAACGGCTAACCCGCCTAATAGAGGCGAAAGGTTCAGGAGGTCGATGCTATGCTGGGAACTATTCATAAGGCTATTCATATTGTACTATAACACCATTTAAGGAGGTGAGCTTAAGTTGTCACTTCCCCCGAACAAACTATAAACCTATAGCATCTCTCAAATCAGGGTCCAAGCTTCCCGCTACCCTAGATTTTCCAGGCTCTGCGGCTCCTACTATGGCTAAATATCTCCTAGCGATTTGAAGGTTTAGTGGCGGCGGCTCACCATACTTGCGAGTATGGTGGAATAATGCCAGCTTCTCTTGGATGTCAGCAGCGTCTCCCGAATCAAATGTTTTAAAGTAGACGTATATTTCACTATCCTTAATTAGATCGATAAGTCTTGTGTATACCAATGAGGAGCCAAATGTATGCGGGTACCTTTTCCTCCTCCTAACCCCTTTAGCCACTTCAATGCTAGTGCGTAAATCTTTTAGCCTCCTTCTTAGATTCGTTTCACTAGCACCTATATAAAGCACACCTTTTCCGCAAACGCTTAGAACTCTTGGAATGCTCACAGGCGCATTATTACGCATCCAATAAACAATGTAAACTCCAGGACTCTTAGGTACCTTATCTAAGTCAAGATTGGATAATATTTCCATTGAACTTCACGCTTCTAACAGAACTTTAGAAGACGCATTTAAAAATTCGGCGGTAAGATTGGGTAAATTCAAGGCTGCGTATCTGAATGACGAGGTTTTAAAGAGGTTTAAGCAGCTTAAGTATAGGGCCTTTAGAGAGCGCTTATGAGAAGCGCTTACAAGGCCATGCTGCCTTAGATGTAGGTAATAAAAACAAGCCGAGATGTAGTCGAAAGCTTATTACAAGACTATTTATATTTAATGGTGAAGGGAGTATTCACAGATTTTGTTAAACTCACATACTGCGCATTTTCCTTTTTTGGTGGTGGGTTTTGGTGTTCTCTCGTTAGCCCAGAAGCTTAAAGCCCAATCAAGCTCGTCAACCGCCTCTTCTAGGTTGAATTTATTTACATAAATGTTGGCGAGCCCTTTCTGAAGTTCTACTTTAAATTTTTCCTCTTTAAGTTTTCTTAAAATGCTTAATGGAATTTCCTTTAATTTACCGTCTTCTCTGCAACTTGGAGGGGCCAAGATCAATGCATACCTCAATTTTGAAGTGTCGCAGCCCATTAAATGGAGTAGATAGCAGTAAAGCCTAGCTTGAACATGGTGATCTCTAAATGGAATGGGTTTAGTTGAAAATTTATGCTCGAAAAGGATTATTGGGAGGCCTCCATAAAAGAATACGGCATCCGCTACGCCGGCGATAATCATGTTGGAATGTTTGCCTAAAAGAGGCATCTCCCTTGCGAGAACAGGCCGACCCAAGTATATTTTGCGCCAAAGCTCCTCAAGCTTAATCTTAACTGAGCCCTTAAGGAGTGCTTCATGCGCTTCCTTTCCTAGTTTCATTCCAAGCGTTTCTTCTTCCCCGTATAAGCGTTTAAGCTCAACCTTCTTTTCGCAGTAATACTGTTCAGCCAATTCAGATACGCTTAAAAGCTTGGCTCCAAACCTAAGCCTCGCTTCCTTAGCTTCAGCCGCTTCCTTAAGCAGTTCCTCAAAGTGCTTAAGCGATTCCATAGACGGATGTCTCACCTTTTAAGCGCTTTCTAAGCTAGCCTTTATCATATCTGTCTTCTTTAAGACGATAAAATTTTAAGGCTAGCTTAATCCGACATTCAATCCAACCATATTAATCTCTGATATAAAACGAACTTAATTTTACCCCTTTGAATCCCACAATAGCTTAAATCATTGGAGGCCCACAGCTGAATTGAGCCGAAGTAAATTCGTTTTCCATCGCCCGGACGCCCCCAGCGGACCCCCTCCATAATGGGCGAATCGGTGAAAATCCTCCCAAGTTGAGGAGTGGCTGCAAGGGGGAGCGGTTCAAAAATGGGTTAAAATAGGGTGATTAACCATGTCTTTAGAAAGTGAAAGTATGCATACAAACCTAGGTTTGTATGCATACAATTTTGAGAAACCCGTCTCAGTAGGCTTCGGTCTGGGCACTTGGGCCGTAAAAATCGTCAATCCGCTAACCCAGGAGAGGCTTAGAATATTCTCATGCGTCGGCGAACTGCCCGAGGCGAGGCCCCCCAACCCCCTTGTAAGAAGGGAAAATGCGCGGGATAACTAGTTTACAAGGGGGTGAGGAGGCGATTCCTAGTCGGGGAAGCTGCCAAAGCCTTCTCCCCTGGGGCCAGATGGGTCATGTACAGGGGCTTCGCCTCTATAGCGGACCTCGATTACGCGGTGGATGCCATGAAAGCTCGTTTGTCTGTACTTAAGCCATTCAAGGAGGAAGCGCTCAGGAAGAGGCTCTTTGAAGATAGCCCGCACAGCTTCTCCATACAAAACTACCTGACCGGGGAGGAAAAGCGGGTCACGTTGGCCGTGAAGGATATGCGAATATGATACCGGGATTTATTGTATTTTGATTGGAAAAACCGTTTAAACGGAACATTTTTATATAGCCCTTTCTAAGAATAAAATGGACTGGACCATACGCCCTAGGCTTCCAGGCCAGCTGGGCAAAATGGTTTCAGTCGTGATGAGATCGGCCGAGCGTCGTTGCGACAACGCCGATCGAGACGCTAGGAAAACGCCCGAAAAATGGCGGAAAACCCGCTTCTCCTATATTAGCGTAGCTTATAAAGAATGATAAAATTTCATAAGGAAAACCGAGAAAACTATCAGAAAACTCTGGGAAACTCCTATAATAAGACGCTCTCATTTAAATTTCAATAATATGATAGAATTTAAAATTGAAAGTCCATTTTTACTTAATTCATCGTTTGAATTCAGAGGTATACCAGGGCTCCTCCTATGTAATCATCGCAATTTTTTGCCAAAAATGGAAAGCTTCGCCCCCTGTCCTTTAACAATACTTTATCCATCTTATCCCTACAGTTTTCTTCTCCCTCTTTCAACATAGGATCCCGCACAGTTATCCCGCCCTATAAACTCGCTTTAACTCCGCTGACCCTTTTCGCCCACTTTAAGCTCGCGTCCCTCATCGGCCCCATCTATAAACGCTATCCTCAAGCGTCTCCGCCCTTTTCCGCTGCCGCTACCGATTCCATCATATAGCCTTTTCCCTCTTCGCCATCACGCCATTGCGCAAGCCCCTCTCAAGGATGCGCGGGGGAGCTGAATGCATTCCATTTTTGACAAAAACCGAAAGATTAGGAAGGATGGATGAAAAAAGAAGTGGGTGAAGGTTTAGGGCCTCATTAAGCCTACGCTGTCCACTCTGTATCTGCTTTGGACCGGCTGCCGCCGGATGGATACGCCCGTTCGATAGGGCATTCGACGGCCAGGAGGAGCCCGCCGAGTTGAAGGGATTTGGGCCAAGAGTTTTCAAGATGTGGAGCAAAAGGCCACGACCATGCGATGGGCGCTTAAAAGGAGATGAAAAAGAAGTGAAAAGCATGCGATTCTTAACTTTGATTTGCCTGTTGAGTTTCATGAGTTTTCTTTTCCCAAACGTGAACGAAGCCTCCGCCGCCATCATAAGCCACACCGACTACCTGAGCTCGACCGGACGGTATCATGTGGCCGGCGAAGTTGAGAGCACAGGATCCACGCCCACCTGCGGGGGCGAGGTCATCGGGCAGATCATCGCCAACAAGCCCGCCTTCGAGAAGCTGCTGCAAGCCCTAGCCGAGAAAATGAACTCAAAACTCCCACCCATGTAAAAGATCATAAATTTAACCGCCGAAAAATCGATGCTAACACTAGTAGAGCTATTGCCAAGTTACGATTTGATGAAAAAGCAATTCCACAGACCACAATGAAAATCCTTATTAAACGAATAGCATCACTTCTATCATGAGGCGATTTCATGTCTAATGTATTATGGCTACCTCTAGTGTTTGGGATGCTACTCAGTTTATGGATTACTTTTCGAACTGAAGAGGCTGTAAAATCAAGAGCAATCATAGCGTTTTTTGCATTGCTAATCGCCTTCCTAATCTTGTATGTTCCTCAACTCATGGTACCAACTGTTGTCAGTTCTCTAACAACTCTAGGGTTGAGAGCTACTGACTTTGTGGGATATATACTGGGGGAAGGATGGCTTTCACAGATTTGGCTTAGTTCTCTAATAGTAGATGGTATCATTTCGTGGACAAAACACGAATAAGCGAAGCAAGAGATTTTAGCGTTCTTTTGCATTTTATAGTTATTCTCGGTTTTCTATGGGTACTATTGTCATTTCTTACTGGGCATCCGATGAGAGCATTTGGATAATTCAACTACTCACCTCCTTTTTATTTTTTCAACCGAATTTTGACAGAGAAAAAATAGGTGAATCAGCCGAAGACTTCAGAGCCTGGAAGAAAAACCTTAAAATGGATTGTTAAGTGAAGCTTCTAGGAATATTGGTATTGAAATATCTTACCTGAGGATATGGCTATGAAAGCTGAGATAGGAGGATTCTTAAGGAAATTTGAAGCCATCAAGGACTCTGCCATGGAGCTAGGAAAGCAAGCTTTTCCTGACACTAGCCTTACCGATGTTCTCTTGGAAGAGTACAATAGCACTCTGGTACAGTTTTGGAATATGCGAGATGCTTTAAAAATCAAATACCTACAACCGAAGCATATTTATAAAACAGTGGATGTCTTCAACGCAAAATCAGTTCTGAAAAGCATAGAGATAGAATGTGAGGGAGTGATTGATGTTTTAGAGCATTTACTCATCCCACTGCCGAAGGAGGAGTTGGACAAACTCTCTTCGCTTAGAAAAGAGTTAGAGGACCTATCAACCGACTTGCCAACTGTCTATTTCGAGAGGAATATTGAAGAAGCAATAAAGGAGTGTGAGCAGGGGCACTTTCTAGCTTCAGCTTTGATTTCTGGTCGGGTCATAATCTACACTTTGGAGCAAATTCCCGGGAAGACTTTGCAGGATAAAGTAAAAGCCCTCCAGGAGAAGGGGGTTATAGATAAAGAGAGGAAGGTCGTCTGGGAGGCGGTAGTAAAGGCCGACAAGTTGGCTAGAAACTTCTTTTCGCATGACATAAATGTGACCCCATCACCATCCGATGCGCTTTCGCTACTCAGCGGAGCTGTGAATATATTAAAGCTTTACAGGCGATTCTGCAGCTCCTCAACACAGGCTCAAGAATAGGTAGATATAGGGACGCCTGGCAGGACGAGAAGCTCAACACGGCGTTGGGGAGTTGGGCTCAACTAAGGCATGACACAATACTTTACGCGAAGCAAACCTACATACCCGGATTTGTATGCAGTTATCCGGAGGCCTTCGTCGAGCCTAACCCAGCCTTCTACGCGAGGATGCAAAAATTAAGTGAAAGAACCTTAGGGGCGGTGGGCTTGCTTAATCCAAGCGAGGTTGAGCCCACGATAATATCGTCTCTTCAAACATTGAGGAATGTAACGCAGAAGCTTGAGGTTATTTCTGAGAAGGAGTTGGCGGGGGAGCCCCTAGCCAAGGAGGAGGTTGAGTTCGTAAAGCAGCTGGCTTGGCTATGCGCCTCCGGGGGCTTCATAGGATGGTATGTGGACACGATCCACGCCATCGCCGACGCGGCTCACAGCGTTTCATCGTTGGAGGCCCCTGTCATAGCGGATGTAGCGACCTTTACAGGCGACTATGAATATCCGCCTCAAATCCTCCACGTCGGCGTCGGCTACGTGAACGCCCTGGTGGTCTTGTTTCCTAAGCCGGATGGGGGGCTGGTGGCGGCCGTCGGCCCGGTCTTCTCCTACTACGAGTTTAGGCTCAAAGAGATGAAGCGTTTGAACGATGTAGAATGGAAGAAAAAGTTAACTTTGGATAATAGGAGCGATTACATCCCGGAATGGCTCCAAGACATTTACGGGAGGGCTGAGCCGTGGCCCGTTCCAGAGTATCCGAGGGGGGACGTTGTTGGCCGTGGCGGCGACGTTAACCTTAACCGCCTTAGCTTTTAGAAGGGGGATCGGAAAAGGGCATCATAGCGGGCGTGTTCACGGCCGTAAAACGTCTCCATCCATTTAAGCCATCGTTAATTGCTATTTACTCCTCTAGCTGAAGATTTAAGTATGTACGCCCGCCTTATGGAATTTCCTTTTAGCGTTTCGTTCTTCTCGTAAGCCGCCTAAACGCTAACAGGCCTAGGATCAGCGCCACCCCGAGGAATGCCTGGGGCGTTGGAAGCTCGCCTATAACGGTGAACTCGGTTGAGTAGAAGGCGATTCGCCAAGTCTTGGTTTCCGTTATCGTAGTTATGGTCAACGTCCTCCCGTCTATTACGGCCTTTTCCTCCATTATCCAATGCGGGTAGGCCGGCGTCATAACGGCCTCTATGGTGTATACGCCTGTTTTGGCGGTGTTGGGTATCTCATAGGCTCTGGTGAATATTGTGGTCGGTTGGGGAGGATATACGCCAACGATTGTGTTGTAAAGATATTCGCCTGAGGGACCCTTAATCCTAACGTTTGCGGGCCAATTGAGCCAAGTCATCGTTATCCACGGCGGAGCATTAAACATTCCTTCACCAGCCAACCACACGGTCCCCCCAAGCGTATAGGTTGCCCGGTCTGGAACCACCCTAACGGAGGCACTTGGAGTGAAAATGGTTTGATTAACATATCTGATTGTAAGGGTTTCATGTTGTGATTCGAAGATGGGTTCTGATTGGTAGTCGCTTGACTCAGCGATCAAGGCATAGTTTTTAATCGATGGGACGGTAGCCCTGGAGTATATGGCGATGTCGAAAGGTGCTCTCTGATCTTCTTTGAGGTCCTGAGGGCTTGCATATGATGTGGCGACCCAAACTAATTTACCGTCGCCATCGTAGCCGGTAAAAATAACCCTTGCATTCTTAGTGTCGCCACCCTGATTCTCCAACTCTCCAACAATATGTAAAAATCCCTGCCCATCCATATGCCTCCTATGGGATATTATTTCCAGCTTAATCGACGGCTCAGGTAATCTCACCTCATTAAGTGTGAAATAAACGGTGTAAAGGCTGTAACGAGCAATTTTTGAGAACTTTGTTTTCTCAGATCCATAATCTACCCGGAATGGGGCTTGCATGCCTGGTCGAATAACCAATAGAAGGCTTACGCCGTACTCCTTTTCAACCAGTTTATTTTTAGCATCCCAGAACATGGCTATAATATAAACAATAACGTTGTCAACCCCCATGTTCTTAATTTCCCCGATAACATGATGGTATCCAAAATCATCCGTAACGCTTACATGACTTAACACTTTTACAGGTTTAGAAATGGTTATCGCTGCAACCGTCTCTTCAATTTCGCATTCTCCGAAAGCTATTCTGAAAAAGCCCCCTTCACCCCAAAAACGCCCCCAGCTATTCTTACATATCCAATATCTCTCAATATTATTATACCCTATAATCGCAATGCAATGATAACCTCTAGAACTCCCCCAGCGATGTCTATAAACGCCTCCAGAATAAAAATCAAAATCTGTGTATACCTTCATGCTTGCAACCACTGGCCCATGCTGTAAGAATGCTTGAATAGTTTGAACATTCGCTTCAATCCACGTCCAATCTTCTATTTTATACATTCCAAAATATGATCCGGGGCATGAAATATCCCACCCCCTATATGGACAATCTGATTCTGATGGTATGCCGTAATCCCTCAGATGGTTTAATGCCGGCTCGATTCGCCAGCCTTCACAGGAGCCGCCTCCGCATGAAAGGAGGCATTGCTCAGAAAGATCAATATTTGAATATGGATCTTTTGATTGAATTTTAAGCATAGCCTCAAAGACGGCGACCACCCCAAATGCAACGCAGCTTCCACATAATCCTTGATTCCGAACAGGAGTTAGCCAATTCGTGCCGTTTATGTTTCTCCAATCAAGAATGCTTGGAGGGGTAAAAAATAATGGAGAGGGGAGGGTAACCCTCTCCTCATCATGAATTACCTCCTTTTCCTTCAAATATCCAAGCCCGTGCTCACCGCCTATACTAGTCGTCAAAGTTGTTTCAGAGGTCGTCAACGTTGAAGGATTTACCTGCGAGAAACCTACTTGGAAATACACAGCTACCAATATCGAAAAAATAATCATTAATGTGGGGAAGGCTTTCCTCCACGCGTTATTCATGGCAGGCGCATCCCATTGAATTTTCTTATCGCTATGCTAATGGTTATCACCGCGAAGGCTAACGTGGATAGGACAAGCATCGCCGTAGCTATCCTCATTATAAATTGAGAAGTTGAAGCCTCCCCCACAGCCGCTATAAGCAGAGATGTGGGCACAGCCGCCGGGAAGCCTTTGAAGGCCTTTAAACTCCCTTTCCAGGCAATAGATAAAGCCAAGGCCAATGGGGAAAGGTAAATAAAGCCCATCAAGAGTGAGGCTATGAACCCGGCAGCTATAACAGCAGCCTCAGGGTTAAAGCTTAAAAGATCGTAGGCTTGAGCCGATAGGCGTAAAATACCTATAAGAGGATATAAGGCGATTTTCACGCCCGTTCTCAATGGCTGGTTGCCGGTTATAAGCTTAGCCACGTATGGGCTAAATGAATAGTACCAGGCGTTGAACACCGCCATAAACTGGCTTCCAGCGAAGGTCTTCATAACCTTACCGTCCCTAAAGCTTCTTAAGAATTGAACCTCAGGCGTTAATTCTGAGCCGTAGGCGGCCGTCGCTATCAGGCAGGTTGGGGTTGGGGGTGATGGTGTAGGTTGAATCGGGGTTGGGCTGGGCGTAGGCGAAGGTGTAGGTTGAATCGGGGTTGGGCTCGGGGTGGGCGGAACTCCGGCCCGTGGCGTGGAGAAAGTCATCTCGGCGGAGGCTGCTTGGCCTTGATAGTTCACGTTAACATAAATCTTATATGTTCCGCTTTGGGCATCCGAGGGCAGGGTGAACTGTTTACTGTAGCCTCCATCGCTCGAGGTTGTCGCGTATCCTGAGGCGATCACCGTACCTTGGGGGTTGCGGACCTCAAATACGACTACGGCCCCTTCGATAGGATTTCCAGCCGATGTAACCCTCCCAGAGAACGTGACGGCTTCACCCGCATTATAGCTGCTGCTGTCCGTGGAGACGGTTACCTCCAAGGCTCCCTGAGCCAAGGCGTAAGGCACGAGAAGAGACATAAATAATATGGCTAGGGCTTGAAGCTTCATCCCCTCTTCCCCCTACGTTGTTACCTGGAAATCGATCGAGCCGTTTCCATCCGGGATGTAGACTCCACCATTAGCCAGGAAGTCCGTTAAGACTATAACTTCGACCCTATATGTCCCCGTGGCGGCCGAGGGGCTTAGAGTGAAGCCCTTAATCGAGGTCCTCTCCTCACCGATCTCCAGGTCAACTATGTCGAAGATGAAGGATACGGGCACATTGTTCGAATCATAGAATGTGGCAAGGATGTGGGCGCCGCCTATCCTCGCGCCCCCATCGTTCCTCACGGTTATCTTCGCGGCGACGGCCTCCCCACGCCTGAACTCCGACTTAGGATTTCCATCCGGATCGGTCGTGGAAAGCGTTAAATTTACATGGGATCCCCCGCTGACGGAGAATCTTACGCTGTTGGAGGCGGATTGTCCCTGATAGGTTGCAGAGGCGTAGGCTGAATAGGTTCCTACCATGGCGTCTTGGGGTAGGGTGAAGGACTTCCCAGCCACGCCGTCGGCATCGGTCGTTGCTGAGCCCGACGCAACCACGCTCCCCACAGGGTTACGCACCTCGAAAACCACATCCACACCAGGCAGTGGTTGACCTGAAGATCCCTTGAGCAAGGCCGTTAATGTAACCAACTCGCCAGCCAAATAAACTGGCTTATCCACGCCCAAGTTCAGGGTTGGGGTAGGGGTTGGGGTAGGGGTTGGGGTAGGGGTTGGGGTAAAATCGACTGTGCCACTTATGAATGTGCCATTTGTGATGTAAATGGTGGCTGTCGTAGTTGTTGGCGTTGTAATAGTGCTAATTGTTTCCAAGGTTCGGGTCTCTGTATAGGTGCCAAGGTGGATGGTTGAAGTTGTGGTTGTATAGGTGAAGGATGTTATGGTTCTAGTGGTATATGAGGTCACCGTAGTTGTGACCGTTACGATCTCTCCGTTGATTATATTGGCAGATGGTAAGGATACTAGAGGTAAAATTACTAGTGAGAGTAAAATGAGATCTCTCAATTTTCTCCTCAATCTCCTCCTCCCCTAAAATTTTTGGTCATCTTTCCATGTAATGAACAGGTTCTCTTCCTTGAGGATAGGAATAGTAGACCTAAAATGCATAACGATATGGTTAACGTTACTCCGAGGAATGCATGGGGCGTTGAGGACTCTTGAATTATGAAACCAGTGACGGTAAGGCTCTCCGTTATGGTGTAAGTTGGTGAGTAGATGGTGGTCAGCCTTGTGAGGGTAGCGGTTACCGTCCACGTAATTGGAGCAATGTAGGTGGTGGTTGTATAAGTTAAGGCAACATTAGTCATGGTGGTTACCGTGGAGACCGTTGTTACAGTGATTGTTTGTGTACTAGGTGGTGGCGTAGTGAATTTCCAGCCACCAAAATCGCCTGATGCTATATCGTCATCTACATATATCTGATTGTTACAGGAGAGATATTGGGAAGATTTTTGTCTTATATTATAACCAGGCCAGTCATCTTTGTTTTTACCTCCGCACCATCCAGGAGCATATGCTTGGTAGAAGTATGTGGCTATTCCTTGTTCTTTTGTCCAATCTAACACCCAATAACTTCCATAGACGCCTATTTCATAAGGTGCATTCATTTCTCGGCGTTTATCCTTAATTCCTCTAAAGTAATCCAAAATATTCTGTTTATACTGTAAAGTAGCATCAAAATCTACTGCAAAATATATAGGCGTGTTGAACGGTTGACCTACAGATGATGCATAATTAAATGCTTCTTCAGCATCCTTCTTACCCTGCTCATATGTATAATACGAAGGTGTATTGCCAACCTCCCAAATAGAGACGATATACATCCCTTTTTCGGAAATAGCTTTTGCCTCATCTCTTGTTAGTGATTTCCAACTATTTGGAACAACATAACGACCTATAAAAGAAATTCCTCTATTCTTGAAACAATCTAAATATTCCTTCGTGTTGCTGGCTGTATCAATTCCTAAAAGGTTTGGAGTAGGTGATGGTTGAACTATAACCCCATACTCTGCGTAATCACGATCACAGGGAACATTTCTGACAGGATGCGCATATTGTATTGGCTGCGGTTTTCCATCAGGATCATACATCCAAGCGGTGTACCATACAGATTCATAATTGCTGGCTCTCTTACCTTTGATGCCGACCAAGATATAATCCGAATCTCCAGGGTTAAGGCGATTGAACTTGTACCACTCGGCTGCCCTATCGTTACACACTTTCTGATTCCAAGGGTAGGATGAATGCTGAACCAGCTCCAAACCATCACCAACTTTAACCTGAATTCCCCAAGAGGAAGTGTATTCTGTCCCTTCATTCTTAACTGTGAACTTTACCCAATCTATTTTATCTACATTTATCACATTTTCATTGTCGCTTACACTTATGGTTGGTTTCGGATAAGTGGGTGTTGGTTGAGAGCTTTCATAGACATGCATAGCGAAGAATGTATTGTCATAGGTGCGATCCCAGTAAGTAAGCAGGGTTTTATCAGGGTTAAAAGTCAAATCCCAAGGATCATTTATATAGTAGTTTCCAGGATAATTAACCGCTCCCCCTTTAAAGCCTGTTACTAAGACATAATGAGTTTCGAGCTGGGGTGTTGAGAGATATGCGTCTACGCATACAACCACAAGACGCCCCTGTTTCAAGTTCTGGTTTAAGTCTTCCCACCAATCGTTATTCGTAGGCCAATCCTGAGGTGTTGGTTTCGAGAGATCATCCCTGTATATAACTTTCCCTTGACTATAATCAGCAGGCTTTCTCCATTTAAGTGCTCCACCCTTAGTTTCACCCCCAATGTAACCTTTATTTGCATTTAGCCAGGAATTAAGTTGTTTGGGATCTGTATCTACACCATAGTATTTCAAAATCATTGCGGTGCATGTCATTGCGCAGCCAATACTCCCAATAGTTCCTCGCCTAATGCCGGTCTCATCTATAATCGGGTCATCTTTCCATCGTTGATCCCGTTGACTGAAGAACGGTACCGTTGGGGTCCCCGTGGACAAGCTTGGTTGTGAAGGGTTCGCGTTGATGATCCCTCCCTGCGAACCTGCTAAATCGCCAAGCATTAACCCTATTATCAAAAACATAACACTGATGCCAATAACCTTACTGATTACTTTCCTCTTCATAGCTTGAGCCTCCTACAGTTCACCATGGCGGCCTCCCAGTTTCCTCAACTATTCTATTGAATCGCTTCGCAAGGTTGTATGCATCATAGGTTTGCCAAATCCATAAAATGAATAAAATAATAGCAAAAATGATCCAGAATATGAAGGTTATCCCGAAGGTAACGAAACCTAAAATGAAGCTTCCCCAAGATAGAATGCCGAGGATTATGCCTACTATTAAAAGTGCGATCCCTCGCCCCAGTCTCCCTACATAGATGTGCCCTATCCCCATAAGACCGAAAAATCCGGGGACAAGTGCTAGAACCGCCGCTATACCAGGACTTTTATGCTCTAAAGGTACTGCAGGCTGAGGTTTCGGAACTGATACCGCCTTAAGATTATACCCGCAGGAGGGGCAGAAGGCATCCTCCGCATTTACCGCTCTGCCGCAGTTAGGGCAAAAGGGCAATCAACCTCTCCCCTATAAAGTTTTCCTTCCATTAGGTTTATAAGCCTATATGTCGAACTTCGATATATTCCGACTATTCCCATCCTCTGAATAGTTAGACAGAATCCTCTTTAGGTTCCTGAAAAAGCATTTTGTTTAGACTTCATTCTCTATGCTATGAGGCGCTTTAGGCTGCTTCCCTCCACGTAAAAGCCCTTATGGATAACTGTCGGCTCCATCTCCGCTTCACGCCCGCATCCCTATCCCAGAGGCGGGAGAAGCCTCCCAGAAGCCCCTCGGGTGTCCCTGATGCTATTCGAGGATAAAAGGCAAGTGGGCAAAACCTAACACTAAAAATGTTATGGACCCCCCTCCATTTAACTGGTAAAAATTTAGCGGATAGGGGGGTCCTCTCCACAGCTTCTCCTCGTAGGTCAAGAATAAACATATCTGGGATCAAGTAGCGGTATTTCACGAGCCTTTGTAGTATAGCCCGGTCTGCACAATATGCTTATTGAATCTGAAAAGATCAACTATATGAAGCCGTGTTTGAAAATATTTTCTTCATTAGATATGGGAATTTCTTGTTATCCTTTCATGTTAATGTAGATTCTTTAAGGTTTTGTGGAAAGAAAATTTGGGGTTAAGGTTCTTGTTTTCCTCCACACATTGGACAATACTGAGCTGTTGAAGGGATTTTAGCTCCGCAATTAATGCAGAACTTCTCCTCGATAAAGTCCCTTCCTATGCCTGATGGCCCCTCCAGCTTTCCATTCGAATAGACGTAAACGGTTGGGGTTCCAACGTATTCACCTAGGCCAGGCATCTCCTTGGACTCCTGCTCCATCGCGACGGTGATCTCATATCCATAACCTTCCCTAAGCGGCCTCTTAGGCTTAATTATCACCTCTACAAGTTCGCCCGGGTTCACCATGTTAAAGCCGGAAACCCTCCATTCGCATGGAAGCCTCTCCCCATCCTTCACTGCGGATATAATACCGCCCAGAAACCTGCGTACCTTAGGCTCCGGGTAAATCTCCCTCATAAGGACTTGCGCTACCCTAGCTGGCCTGTTATGGGCGTTGACGGCTTCCAAAAGTATGAGACCATCTTTAAGCTCGGCCGAGTTTATCATGAAACCCTTGGCCTTAGCCCTCACCCTACTTTTAGCCTCAGCCTCTCTCTCAGCCATTTCCCTCCCAAAACCGTAGCCCCATATAGTGGAGTTGGGATCACCCATCCATTTCTACCTCTGCCTCTACAATGGAATTCCTCTGGAAATCACTTAAACGTTTTTCGTGGGCCTATAGGAAAATCTGATTTACAGCTTAGGAGCCCTCAAGTCGCTGTAAGGCGTCGAAAGAATATTGGGTGACTTTTATGAGGATGGGGAAGGCCCATCAAATTCCTTTTTAGATTTACTAAAAAGCATTTTGCATCTTTCACATTAATTTGGGCATGAACTCGAAGAACCAAACCATACCGCGGGTATTTCAACCCATGATCATTAATGGTCTTCCACGCCTAGGTTTGCACCTATCCATAGGGTTTAAGGGTACGTTCGCCTTCACACTCCTACGCCTCAGGCGCCCTTATCCAATTTGAATCGTATGCGGAGTCCATATAGCTCTTTAGGCCCGCCCATCGGTCTCCCTGCTCCGCGCCTGACCCTTATCTTCCCCATGATTTCAATGAATCTCATGCTATCATGCCCGTCTCCAAGTCCGATCATCATGTGCAATGGTAGGGATTCGGCCATTGCTGCTGCATGGATCTTAGCCCTTCCCATGCTTATATCCGTCGCAGCCTATGAGCCCCCCTTTCCTGGCTTCTATGGTCGTACTATCCACGGCAACTCCATCGAGGCTGAGCCTACCATTGGAGTAGCCGATGCTCATTAAGGATTTGAGCACCATAGTCTATTCCCATGCGCCCTCCTCCTGCCAAAGCTTAAGCATTAAATTTTTATATCGCTCTTACGTAACTAAAACATTCTATGCCGAAAGAATATACTGATCTAACTTATAGGATGGCCAAATTACTGGAGAAAAATCCAGTACAGCCAGTCCGAAAGCCGGCAGTGGAGCTGAAGATTAATGGAACTTTTCTTGCCGGATATTTAGAAAAGCGAAAAAATATTTCAAGGAAATTGAAAATTTATTTGAGCCTAATTTTATGTATACTGTTAAGCACTTCTTTTTTTATTCCTATTTATGGTTCACCATCCAGTAGTGTTGAACTTTATCCAATAGCAGACTCCTACGTTGACTCTTCTAATCGAGAGAACAATTATGGAGGCTCAAGCAGCCTATTCGCTGAGCATATAAAAATGGAGTATGCTACAGATCTTGTCTATAATGCCTATTTGATGTTCGATTTAATTGGTTTACCTTCAGGAACTATTGTTGAATCCGCGAGCTTAACGATCTATGTTTTTTGGGTTGGTTCAACAACTAAGGTTTACCTTCATTTTTGCGAGGATACCTCTTGGAATGAACTTGAGATAAATTGGCGAAACGCTCCAAAATATGTTGACAAGCCAGTAAGCGTAACAATTATGGCTGAATCGATGAAGTTTTATTCAATGGATGCCACCGAAGCTGTTAAACAAGCTTTAACTAAAGGATTGAATAAGCTTACCTTAGTAGTAACTACCGAACCTAAAACAAGCATAGGAGATTTTATTCAATTTAACTCTAAAGAGTCAATAACAGAAGAATATAGACCTAGGCTTAAAATCACTTACTCTATGGGAGCATTAACCACAAAAACGATAACAACAGAAACCAAGACAGGAATGGTTAAAACAGCTCCTATATCGACAGAAATAAAGTGGGCTACTGTAACTGAAGTTTTTACAAAGACGGAAATACAAACCCTTAAGGAAGTAGTTTATATTACCACTACGCTGTTTAAAGAAAAACCTTCCTTTAGCTTTATAGCTTTAACTTTCATTATAGGATTAGCTATAGGCCTTTTATACATGCGCTTAACCTATAAGCCTAAAGGTGAAAAAGTTCAACTTAAAGAAGCCTCTAAGGAATTAAGCAAGCTTAACGTAAAATATTGTCCTAGCTGTGGCGGAGAATTAAAGCCTTTAGGTACCACTGGAAAAAGCATATGCTTAAACTGCGGTAGGATATATGATTAAAAAGATTTAAAATTTAAAAATTTAATAGTATATTAACATAATGCGGATTTATTAATATAAAAATCAATATATCGAATGACAAGAAACTGATATGTGTATTAGGAGAAAAACCATAGTATGGAATGGGGCCCCACCAGCGCTATCGCGCAAGGCGCGGACAATTCAGGAAGCGAAGCCGGGAAAAGACATACGAATTCTGAAAAGGACTGTATCACGCAGGTGGAGCAGGAGTCTCAGCCCAATAAGCCGGTCTCGAAGAATGTTTCACCTTCTGTTAAGCATGAATCCCGTCGCATGGGCGTTCCGAAGCCTCGTTGTCCGAAGCCCTGGTCAAGTCGGTTCACCACATCAACTTCAAATCCAAGACATTTGGAGAGAGGCTATCGCCAACCCATTTAGAAGTGCCGATCTAGCATACGAGATCCTAGAGGAAATCGTTAATCTCTTCAATCGTGATAAGCAGTGTCGCGGATTATACCTCATTACCGACGCGTGGGATAACTACCAAGCAGCCTACAATACTCTGGCAAAAATGGAAAAACTATATACTGAGAACATGACTCATATCCGGTCCCGAGGGAATCTAACGAGGCTTACAAAAGACAACTAGCTTCTCGAAGTATAGGTCTTGGACCAAGTGGTTTGCGGAGCCTTCAGGTTGGGAGAGGAAATTGGCCACGCCTCAGGAGGGAAATTTATTTTTCTTGGATAAGCTTGATTTGCTCGGCTTCGATAGATCGAAAATTGGCCCTTTGCAAAGAGACTGAGGCCATGTGGAATGCGCTTGGGATGGATAAAAGGAAAATCAAGTGCAATTGTACTAGGTGAAGTTGCATAAATTAATGACGGGCTAAGGAATCGATTAGGAAGGTTTTTAAACGATCTCAAACAAATATTTAATGGTTTTCACGCTGAAAATAAAGTGCGCATCCAGGAGAAAACCTTGGGTGAAACCTTTCCTTAAACTTCTGGCAATCCTTCTTTTAGCTTTAGCGATTGGGCTGCCCATTCAGATTGCAACGATGGCGAGTACCTCAACCGAGTTGGCCTACGATGACGACGAACCAGAAAATCTTTCGGGAGGAGGTGCCGGTTCATATCAAGCTGTCAGGTTCTCCCCGCCAACAGGCTGGCCTAGTGCAAGGATATTGAGCGTCAGCTACTACATAGGAAAATCGGGCGCTCCCTTCAAAGTCCACATCTTTGGAAGCGATGGAGCCGCAGAGCTGCTGACCCATCCCTTGGAGGTGAAGCCAACCGCCATAGGATGGTTCAACATCGACTTGACCACCTACAACATAGTGGTTTCAGGGGACTTCTATGTAGCCATGCAATATGAGGCAAATTTCGACCCATCTATTGGTTTAGACCTAACAAATCCACACAGCCGATCCTATGTCGGTTCTCCAGGCAAATGGGCGCCCTTCGGTCAGGGGCCTCCAGCTGGAGACCTAATGATTAGG
>Ga0080004_1232065_pt1 | contig 28828 bp, 27 predicted proteins | sample WasSprMetagenome_FD_69207 | JGI IMG/M metagenome (GOLD analysis project Ga0080004, IMG submission 69207) | Sulfidic aquatic microbial communities from Washburn Spring, Yellowstone National Park, USA - WS (SPADES assembly) (version 2) | ecosystem: Environmental > Aquatic > Thermal springs > Hot... | reverse complement strand
AATGGCATTCCAGAACCTGAATTTTTAGAAAGAGAAATTGCAAGGAAATTTTTTGAAGAAAAAATAAAATTTGATTTAAAGAATAAATTTTTGATTGGCTCAATTGGCAGATTAGATTATCAAAAAAATTATGAATTTTTGATCAATGTTTTTCCTGAAATTTTAAAAATAAAACCTGAAGCCATCGCAATTATTGTTGGCGAGGGACCAGAAAGAAAAAAATTGGAAAATTTAATCGAAAAAGCAAATTTAAAAGAAAAAGTATTTTTAATCGGTGAACTAAAAAATGCCTCAAAATATTTAAAAGCCTTCGATTTATTCCTTTTACCTTCCCGCTACGAAGGGTTATCGATCACTTTAATCGAAGCTCTTTTTGCTCAAGTTCCGATTTTAGCTAGCGATGTCGGAGGAAACGAAGAAATTGTTGGCAAAGAATGTATTTTTAAAAAAAAAGAAGAACTTTTAGAGAAAATAAAAAACCCAAAATTGTCAAAAACAAAACGAGAAATCTTCGAATTAAAAAATATGGTTAAAGAATATTTGAAAGTTTATCAATCACTTCAAAATCTCTAACCATTTTGGAATAATTTTCTCTACTGAAAAATCTCTTGCTCTTTCCAAAGATTTCTTTGCATATTCTTTTCTCAAATTTTCATTTTCTAATAAAAGAGAAATTGCTTTCGAAACTTCTTCTGAATTTTTAAAAGGAATCAAAATTCCGTATTTTCCTAATCTCATTTTTTCAACTTTCAAATTGTACTCTGGGTTCAAAATCTCTTTATTCCCTCCGGGGCAATCAGTGGCAATTACTGGTAATCCGCAAATCATCGCTTCGACTAATACATTAGGAAAGCCCTCATATAAAGAAGGTAAAACAAAAATGAATGAGTTTTTGAAAAATTTAAATGGATTTTTCTGAAAACTCAATAGAAAAACTTTTTCTTTTAAATTTAATCTTTCTATTAAACCTTCTAAATTTTTTCTAAAATCTCCTTCCCCTAAAATCACCAAAGCAGTATCTGGAAAATTTTTGTTAATTTTTTTAAAGGCCTCAATTAAATATTCAAAACCCTTTTGAGAATCCAACCTTCCAGCAGAAATTATTACTTTTTTCTCTGAAAATAATTTTTTAAATTCTCCTAAATTTTCTTTTGAATCCTCAATTATTTTTTCAATATCGTAAAGATTATAAATTACAAAAATTTTTTCTTTTGGCACTTTGAAATTTTCAATTAAATCTTTTGCAACCCAATTTGAATTTGGAACAATTTTATCAGCTAATCTATAAACAATTCTCATCACAAAATTGTAATACCATCTTAAAAGGAAAAAATATCTTTTAAAATGAGCGCTTTCAACGATTCTTACACTCATAATTGTCCTGATTCCCTTTAATCCTAAATTTGAAAAGATATTAACAGCATTTGCTTCTGGCCCGAAGCTTAAAGAAAAATCAGGTTTTATTTCCTTTTTAATTTTTCTAACCACAAAAATTCTCGTAAACAAAAAAATAATTTTTGCAAAAATTTTAATGGGCCCTTTAAAAAGAGGAAGGTTTAAAAAAATAATTTTTCCGTTGAAAGGGTAATCGACTCGATCTCTGTAAAAAACAATCAAAAATCTCTCAAAAGAATTTGGTAAAACAAAACTTAACCTCGAAGCTACTCTTTCTTGCCCTCCTTTTGAAAGCGTTGGAAGGATAAAAAGAATTTTCTTTTTGCTTTGATCCATCATTTAACTAAAACTTTTTTAAAGCTTTCCTTAAACTTTTTTAAGAAATTTTCATAAATTTTAATAACCAAGAACTTTGGCGCTATCAAACAGAAAATTGTCCAAGCGAGTAAAACCAAAAGGAGCTTCGGATAAGCCTTTATTGAATTGAAGCACAATTTTAAAGCTTCTTTGTATTTGCCGGCTAATTTCGAAAAATAAATTCCAATTAAAGAATTTCTCACAAAAATTTTTGGACAATATTTTTTAAAATCTCCACCAAACTCTTCCAAAAATAAAACATAATTTAAATAAGCCATTTTTGCTTTTTGAATATAAAATTTAGAAACAGCATTTGGAGTACTCACTGAATAAATCCTTAGTGGTTTGTGTAAATAAAACCCGACTTGAGTTTTTTTCCAAAGTTTCATCCATAAAATCCCTTCCCCTCCCCAACATTCTTCATTGAATCTTTCCCCTTCTAAAAGAGAAGTTTTTGTTAATCCAACATATTCCCCTTCGTATTTTCCACAAAGCATATCTTTGTATGAAACTTCTTCACTTTTTCCATAATGCTTTCCGGTAAATTCTCTTTTCACATTATCAATGCAATTTGCGAAAATCATTCCATAATTTCCTTTCAAAGCGCAATTTAAAAGTTCCTCGATGGCATTTGGGAACAAAGTGTCGTCATCATCTAAAATTACAAAATATTCTCCTGTGATATGATCTAAACCATTGTTTTTATTTCCAGCAGGTCCGTGTTTATATTTTGTGTTGATTGTATATTTGATCCTTGGATCGCTTACATATTTCTCAATCTTTACCCTCGCTTTCCCTTCTTCTGTGTCATCAGTTATAATTATTTCTAAATTTTTGTAAGTTTGATTCAAAACGCTTTCTAGGGCCTCAATTAAACTTTCCCTCCCAATTGTTGGAATGATAACTGAAACTTTTGGATTGTTATTCATTTTTTACTGCTAGCAAATTACTTTTAAAATTTTCTAAATGATCGTCTATTTTAAAAAACTCATTTTTCTCGTTTAATCTATAGAGCGAAAATTTATGATTTTTGAGAAAATCAATAATTTCCTCGCCCCCGTAATTGAATTTCTGATAATTATCTTCGTTAAACTCAAACCAAACATATTTTACCTTATCGATGTCTTTCCCTAATGATTTTAAAACTAAAAGTTCTGCGCCTTCAACATCAATCTTTAGAAAATCAATTTTGCTAATTCCTAAAATTTTTATTAACTCATCCAATCTTAAAGTTGCAACCTTATATTTTTCTGATTTCCAATCTTTATCAATCACTAAAGCACTTTGGTCATCGGCGTAAGTGAAAGTAAAAAAATTTTTTATTCCATTTTCTTCGGAAATAGCAAAATTTAAAGGAATAATGTTGTTAAGTTTATTAATTTGAATATTATCTAGGAGATAAGAGAATATTCGAGGAGAGGGTTCGATACTTATTACTAAACCATTTTTTGCTTTTTTTGCCATTAATATAGATAAATGTCCAATATTAGCACCTATATCAAAACAAATAAAATTTTCTTTAACTATTTTTTCTATTACAATTTTATCAGCCTCAAAGGAATATTTTCTCCTCCAAAGCCCCAAAGTAACACTTGAAGGATGAAGCTTTAATAAAACTCCATTTCGCTTGAAAGTAAATGGTAAAGAAATCCTTGTCCTCGATAAAAAAACACTTATTAAAAACACGGGTGAAAATTTTTCTTCAGAGATCCGTTCTAAAATTTTGCAAAATTTCATTTTATTATTTTAATCAATTCAACCTTTCGACAAAATTTTTAAATAAGTATTATAGATTTTCTCTCCATAATCATCCCAAGTAAATCCTGTTTTCACCCGTTCCATTGCATTTTGCCCCATTTGTTTACACGCTTCGGGATTTTCATATAAATACAATATTTTTTCTTTTAATTTTTCTACATTGCGAATGGGAACAATAAAACCGTCAATCCCTTCCCGTATAATGCCTTCTGCTCCTGTATTTGGTGTGCAAATTACAGGCAATCCACAGGCCATCGCTTCAATTGTTGCTCTTGACAATCCCTCTGTAAGTGAAGGTAAAACAAAAACAGATCCTTGTGAATATTCTTTATAAATTTTAAAATGAGGGGCAAACTTTATTTTTATATTCAAATTTTTATATTTGCCCAAAATGTTTTTCATGTTTGACGCAACTTTTCCTAATAACAAAATTTCTGAGTTAGGTAATTTTAACTCTTTAAAAGCTTCAAGTAAATATTGAACTCCTTTTTCCAAATCAATTCCTCCTGCAAAAATAATCCTAAATTTATTATCGGTTTTTTGAACTGGTTTAAAAACCGATAAATCTATACCGTAAGGAACCTGGATTAATTTATTTTCTGGAACACCGTTTTCTAAATAAGTTCTCTTAACAAACGAAGAGGGAATACAAATAAAATCTGCCTCTTCTATTTCTTTTAGTAGTTTTTCAATAACTCTAGGGTCTGGAACTTCAAATGGATTTCTCTTTGTTATTCCAAATTTTTTATATTCTTCTTCTATTATCCTTGTGGCATAATTTGGGTGAGCACTCCCATGTTCTAAAATCACTATACTCCCCATTTTTTTGGCCTTCCTTAAAGTGTGAAGTGAAAAAGTAGCCCAACCTACAAAAATATCAGTTTTTTCTAAATATTTAGATGCGAGTTTATCAAAAATTTCTGCTAAGTAAAATTGAGGGTTACATAAATTTTTAACTATTAAGGGTAATTTTAAATATATCCTTTCTAAAACACCAATAACTCCAAGCGATTTAACTTTTTCGTCCGGCAAACTATATTTTCTGGTGGCGAATTTTGGGTAAGAAGTAATGATAAATTTTAAAGCATCACGTTTAATCAATTGCTTTGCCAAATCAAATGCGTGCCATCTTCCACCCACTGAAATAATTACTTTCATTTTATTTTTTATCATTTTAGACTCTGAAATTGGTTTAACCACTCATTTAAAATTAATAGAGCCCACAACCTATAACTATGATTTCTGACTCCTTTTTGGTGTTCGTTTATTAATTGTTCTAAAAAATTTTTATTAAATCCGTAGTTTAAAAATTCCCGAGATAAAATTCTTTCTTTAAGAAAATTTAACAATTCATTTTTGAACCAAAATTCAAGTGGGACGCCAAAACCTGTTTTTGGTCTAAAAATGCATTCTTTGGGAATATATTTTTGAGCCAATTTTTTAAAAATATATTTTTTATTGTGCCCTTTCATTTTTAAATTTGAAGGGATTTTGGCGCAAAGTTCCATAAATTCATGATCTAAAAATGGCGATCTCACTTCTAATGAATGAGCCATAGAAGCAATATCAACTTTTACCAAGAGATCGCCTGGCAAGTAACTATTGATATCGAGATATAAAATTCTGTCTAACCATTCGCCCATTGTGTTTTTAGAAATTTCTCTCAAAAAATTTGATCCTCTTGAATTTTCAATTAATTTTTTGATGTCTGGCTGATACAATTTTTCTTTTTGTTCTTCTTGAAAATACCCAATCAATCTCTCATAAAAAGAAATAAAGTCTTCTTCGAATGAAGATAAAAATCTGACTCCTTTGTGAAAAATTCTAAGTTGAGTTAGGTGATAAAGAATTTCGTTTGTTTTTTTGAGAATTTTTTTCCCAGGAAGAAATTTTAAACTAAAATAAAGTTTTACTGCGTTATATCTATCATAACCTGCAAAATTTTCATCTCCCCCATCTCCATTTAGAGCAACGGTAATATAATTTTTTGTCATTTGGCATAAATACCAAGTTGGCAATGCAGAAGAATCTGCATAGGGTTCTTCGTAATGATAAACTAATTTTGGCAAAATTTCGATCGCGTTTGGTTCAACTATTAATTCATGATGATCTGTTCCATATCTTTTGGCTACCAACCTTGCATATTTTGTCTCGTCATATTCTTTTTCTCTAAATCCAATTGAAAAAGTTTTCACTGGTTCTTTCATTTCTTGAGCCATCATCGCAACTATCGTTGAAGAATCTATTCCGCCTGACAAATGAGCGCCCAAAGGAACATCAGAAATTAACCTTATTTTTACGCTCTCTTTCAATTTTTCTTCGATTGCTTCAATCCACTCACTTTCAGAAAGGTTTAATTTTTGGCCAAAATCCAAATTCCAATATTTTTCCTTTTTTATTTTTCCATCCAAAGTGATTAACAAAAAATGAGCAGGCTCCAATTTAAAAATTCCTTTAAATCCAGTTTTTGGATGGGGTACGTATTGATAAGTCAAATATTCATCGATCGCTCCCCAATCAATTTCTTTTTTGACTTCTTTATCTTTTAAAATTGCTTTCAATTCCGAAGCAAAAACAAAAAATTTATCGTTAAAATAATATTTCAAAGGTTTTTTTCCTAATCTATCTCTTGCCAAAAATAAAATTTTTTCTTTTTTGTCCCAAATTGCAAAAGCAAACATTCCCCGCAAATATCTCAAACAATCAACCCCTTTTTCTTCGTAAAGATGTAATAAAACTTCGCTATCTGTTCTTGATCTGAATTTATGTCTTTTTTCTAAATCCTTTTTCAATTCCAAAAAATTATAAACTTCTCCATTAAAAACTATCCAAAACCTTCCATCTTCGTTTGTCATTGGCATATGACCTGCTTCAGATAAATCAATAATCGCCAATCTTTTTGCTCCCAAAATTATGTTTTCATCAACATAAAATCCCTCATCATCAGGTCCTCGATGAGAAATCGCATCCAAACAATCTTTATAATCTTTTTCTTCAATTTTCGTTTTTTCAAAAAACAATTTTCCAAAAATTCCACACATATAATTTTTTCAAGTTAAATTTTCTGAAAGACGAATTCATTATTTCCCGTATCTTTACTTCGAAGTTTTCCGAAAATTCCCACTTTTTTATTTTTTCCACAAGGCAGTTTTGTAGGAGCTTTTATAAATTTAAAACCTAATTTTTCTACATATTCTTTTACTTCATCGAAACAAGCAAACTCATAAGGAAATCCACCTAACCAATCGATTGCATCATAAAAAACGTGCATTCCTCTTTCCCTTCTTAAGTTTAAAGTTTTTCTCCGGATCATAAATCCTAAGCTTACATACGTTCCATAAAGAGCTATCAAAAGAGGTTGCAACAATGGATGAGCATTATAAAATTTTTTAACTTTTACCCAAAATTCAGAAGAGGGTGCATGATTATAGATAGCTATTATAAAATACCCATTTTCTTTAACCAACCTTGCAGCATTTTCTATCGCTTTCCACATATTGCCTGTGTGATGAAGAACGCCCCAACTATAAACAATATCTCCCTTCGAACTTAATTCTTTAACTAAAACTTCGTCCATAATATCTCCTTTAAAAATCTCCCACTCTATTTCTTTTTTTGGAATTAAATAAGAAAATTTTTCTCTAAGCATTTTGGTTGCCTCAATACTATTTTCATCTACATCGAAACTTATGACTTTTTTACATCCCAATAATACTGCTGATAGAGAGAATAAACCGCTTCCACAACCTACATCGATAAAGGTTTTGTCCCTATACTCATCCGCAGATAAATATTTCAAAAGACTTTCTTTAGCTTCGCTAATCACTTTTTCATTCACAACATTCTTTATATAATTTTTCCAATTTCTTCCAAAAGAAAAGGTTATTTTCATAATTTTTGTTTCCTAATTTTCTTTTTCAAAAAACAATTTCCCAAAAATTCCACACATTTTATCTCCCTATTCCTTCATAAATTAAACCGACTTTTTTAAATTTTTCTTTGCCCCAAATGTTTCTGGTATCTATTACGATTTTCGTATATTTTTTAATTTCTGTTGGTTTTACTTTTTTGAATTCTTCCCATTCAGTCATTAAAATTAGAGCATCGGCACCATTGAGAGCATCGATTTTATTTTTGCAAAATTCGATATTTTGATTATTTAAAAATTTTTTTGTATTTTCCATCGCTAAAGGATCGTAACATTTAATCTTTGCGCCTTCTTCAAGCAATTTTTTTATTACCTCAATCGCTGGCGATTCTCTCACATCATCGGTATTTGCTTTGAATGCTAAACCCCAAACTGCGATTTTCTTTCCAAAAAGTTCTGGTAGATATTTTTTTAATTTTAAAATCGCAATTTTCCTTTGAAATTCGTTGACATCTCTCACTGCATCTAAAACCTTTAATTTGATTCCATGATCTAAGGCAAAATTAATCAACCCATCAACATCTTTTGGCAAGCAAGAACCTCCAAACCCAGGACCTGGATTAAAATATCCCTTTCCCATTCTTTCATCCAACACCACTCCTTTTATTACTTCCTTTACATCCACTCCAACTTTTTCGCACAAATTCGCAATCTCGTTAATAAAAGAAAGCTTTGTTGCCAAAAATGCATTTGAAACATATTTTATCATTTCAGCACTTTTAATATCGGTGATGATTAGGGGATATCCTCTCTTTGTAATCGGTTCATAAAGTTTTCTTAAAATCTTTTCTGCTTTTTTTGATTTGACTCCAATCACAATCCTGTTTGGTTCTAAAAAATCTTTTATCGCTGATCCTTCTCTTAAAAACTCTGGATTTGAGGCAACATCAAAAGTTATCTTTTTCTTTAAATTCTTTTGAATAATTTTTTCAACTTTTTCCGTCGTGCCTATCGGAACTGTAGATTTATTTACGAAAACAATGTAATGATCTAAAATTTTCCCCACTTCCTCTGCCACCTCCCAAACATATCTCAAATCCACTCTCCTCTGTTCGCCAGGAGGAGTTCCAACTGCGTTAAATACTAAAAGAGATTCTTTAAGCCCCTCCTTTAAATCAGTAGTAAAAGAAATTCTTCCTTTTTTTAAATTCTTTTTCAAAAGAGGTTCCAATCCCTCTTCAAAAATTGGAGAGATTCCTTTCTTTAATTTTTCTATTTTTTCTTTATCTTTATCTACTCCAACAACTTCGTGACCAATTTCTGAAAAACAAACTGCGCTCACTAACCCTACATAACCTGTACCAACTACACAAATTTTCATTTTTTGAGATAAACTTTTTCGAACCATTGTTTTGTTTTCTCTAAACCATCTTCTAATGAAACTTTTGGCGACCAGTTCAGTAATTTTTTTGCTAAAGTGATATCTGCTTTGGTATGCAAAACATCGCCCGGCCGAGGAGGTAAATATTTAACTTTTCCACCAATCAATTTTGCCAAATAATTTATTGAATGAGATTTTTCGCTCCCAATGTTTATTACCTCCCCTCCTTTGATTTTTTTACTCTCCATCGCTAAAATATTAGCTTCCACAACATCATCAACATAGCAAAACCCTCTTGTTTGATTTCCATCTCCGTAAATTGTTAAAGGTTTTCCTTCTGCCTTTAATTTCAAAAATTTTCCGATAACTAAACTATATTCTGAATCAAAATCAATTCTGGGACCGTAAACGTTAAAATAGCGAAGAGAAACTATTGGAATTTTATAAAGATTAGAAAAAAGTTTTCCAAATTGTTCACAGACATATTTTTGAAGTCCATAGGGTGAAATTGGATTAGGAACCATATCCTCTCTTAAGGGTAAATTTTTTTGATTTCCATAAACGGAGGAGGAAGAAGCAAATATTACTCTTTTCACTTTCGAATCTACAGAAGATTTAAAAACATTTATTGTGCCCAAAACATTAACTCTTGAGGTTAAAACTGGCTCTTTCACTGACAAAGGAACTCTTGGAAGAGCTGCTAAATGGAAAACGATTTCTGGTTTTTCTTTTTCAAAAATTTCGCTAACTTTTGGAGAGCAAATATCAACTTTGTAAAATTTTGCTTTGGCACTAACCTTGCTTTTTTTGAAAAATTCAGGATTGAGATTTTCTTTTTTTCCTGTTGATAAATTATCAATCACAACTACCTTGTAGCCTCTTTCAATTAAAGCATCAACTAAATGGCTGCCAATAAATCCAGCTCCTCCTGTAACTAAAATTTTTTGATTCATGATTTATGATTTTAAATTTTGAATTGTTTTTTGTAAACCTTTTTCTAAATCAAATTCTGGCCTCCACTTCAATTCTCTTTTCGCTAAAGAAATATCCAAACAACTTCTTTTTAGGTCGCCAAGTTTTGAATTTTTAATTACTTAATTTTAACTAAATTTCCTTTGAAATTAAATCCTCAAAAATATCCAAATAATAAACTTTTTTCTCATCGATGAAAAATTGGTAAAATGTAAAGCGTTTCCTTTGATAATATCTTTTTGTTATTATTGGAAACGAATTTTTACGAGGATGTTAGATTTAAAAAGTATCTCTTAATAACCATTTCCATAAGGGAATGAATTTTATTTCTTTATTTTTTATTCTTTCTTTGCCTTCATAATCTTCTGTTATAATTAACCCTTCGCTGAGGTCAAATTCTTTCATTGCTTTTATTAAAGCTTCTATTTCTCTTTTTCTTGTTTCTTTATCTTCAATATTCCAGCAAACTTGCAAAATTTTAGTGATTTTTAATTTCTCTTTTATTAAAAAATCAACTTCTCGGTGGCGTTCATCTTTCCAATAATAAAATTCTAAATCGGGAGAAGAAAGGACTTTTCTTTTTAATTCTAAAAAAACAATATTCTCGGCAAGTCTGCTCAAATTTTGGCTAAATCTAAAACCAATAGTATTTACTAATCCAGTATCTATTGCATAAACTTTTCTTGGGCTTTTTTCTTGTTCTCTGAATTTGAAAGAAAATCTTTTTAGGAAAAAGTTGAGATAATCTTCTTCTAAATAATTCGAAAATTTTTCTATTGTATCAGCCGAAATTTTCAAAGATTTTTCTAAGGAACTAAAGGTTATCAAAGAGGAAGTGTTAGATAAATAAAACTTTGTCAAAGCTTTTAGTTTTTCTGGTTTTCTTATCTTGTATCTTTTTATTAAATCCTTATTTAAGATATCGTCAAAATAAGACAAAAGTATTTCTTTTTTTTCTTTTTGTAAAACCACCTCCGGAAATGAACCAAATTCAAGATAATTTCTCATCAATCTTTTTATTTCGATCCTTTTCGAGACAAAATCCAACTCTTCTTTCAGATGAAGACCGTTGAAATCTAAAAATTCTTTAAAAGAAAGAGGAAAAACAGTAATATCCAAATGTCTGCCGGTTAATAAAGTCGCCAATTCTTTACTTAAAAGTTTGGCATTAGACCCGGAAATAATAATCTTTGCTTTTTTTAATTCTTGCATTGTCGCTACCCATTTTTCCCAATTTTGAACTTCTTGAATTTCATCAAGAAATATGTAGGGTTTATCTTTGGGATTTAAAAATTCTAAATAGGTTTCATAAATTTGCTGAAGCAATTTGGGATTTAGCTCAATAAATCTCGAATCCTCAAAATTTACTATCAATATCTGATTTTTATCTATCCCTTCATTTATTAACTCTTTTGATAATTGTCTCATAATAAAAGATTTACCACTCCTTCTGGCTCCAGTAATAACTATTACCTGCTCTGTTAAAAGGAATTTCTTTAATTTTTCTAAATAAAAAGGTCTTGGAATTCCGGTTTCAAGCGATTTTTTCCAAAAATTCCAATCTTCTAATATCGTTATTATCTCATTTTTATCCATTTTTTTAAAATTATTAGGGAAAATTTGCGAATTTTACCTAATAATAATATTAAAAAAGAAAATTTTGTTAGTCGACCCTAAAATATCAAGATACTAAATTTTTTTCTCATGGAGTAAAAAATTGGCTAAATGTAAAGCGTTTCTTTTAATAATATCTTTTTGTTATTATTGGAAATAAAATTTTTGTAAGTATTTTAAAGGAAACTAAATTGTACTTTTTTGTTTCCTATAGGAAACGATTTGAAAAACATAAATTCAAAAATATCTTTCAATTTCTGGGAACAATTTATAAAATGGAAAAAACTTTATCTTTGTTTTGTTTATTTTAATTTCTTTTTCTAAACTTAAATTTATAATCCAACATTCTTGAGGATGATATTTTTCTATAAAGCTTCTTATCGACCTCTCGATAACGCAATCTTTTAACTTTTTAAATTTTACTTCTATTGGTAGAACTTTTTTTCCAAAATCAATTATAAAATCAACCTCTGCCTTATCCTTAGTTCGCCAAAAATGAATTTTTGCTCCGGTAAATCTAATTTTTTCTTTTAAAATGTTGAAAATGAAATTTTGAAAAAGAAAACCATTACCTGTTGAAAAATCTATTTTTCCAAAAAAAGCTAAAGCATGATTTCTAAGGCCGAGGTCGTAAAAATAAACTGTGGGAGATTTTGTGATTTCTTTTCTTGGATTTTTAAAATATGGGGTTAATCTCTGAATAACAAAAGTTTTTTCTGCATACCAAAGATAATTTTTTACGCTTTGAATAGAAATTCCCAAAGTAGAAGAAATTTCAGAATAATTTATCAACTTTCCTATTTGACTTGCCAAAATTTTAATCAAAGAACTAAAAGCATCAACTCTTTCTACTTTCAATAAGTACGAAATGTCTTTTTCTAAATAACTGCGAAAAATTTCATCGATAATTTTAATTTTCTCTTCCAATTTTTCTTCCAAAATTACTCGAGGGTAGCCTCCAAAATTCAAATATTCTTTCAAAAAGGTTTCTGTTTTTTCTTTTTCAATTTCAAAAAATTCATTTAGCTTTTTCTTATAGCGATAATCTGTTTTGAAGTTAACGAATTCTTCAAAAGAAACTGGGTTTAATTCAAAAATTCTTTTTCTTCCTACTAAAGATTCGTGAATTTTCTCTTTCAATTCTATACTTCCAGATCCTGAAACAATAAATTTATAGGGTAAATTTAAATCGTAAATTCCTTTGAGAAAAAGACCGGCGTTTTCTTTTCTTTGAATTTCGTCAATAAACATATATCCTTTTTCTTTTCCAAATTCCAAATTCAGTTTTTTTAAAAGAGCATTTTGAGAAACGAAATATTGTTTGTCCGATTCAAAATCAAGGCTTAAAAAAATTGTTTTTTCTCTTTTCTTTTCAAGATATTCTTTGAGTAAAAGCATTAAAGTAGTTTTTCCAACTTGACGAGGCCCTACAATTAATGAAATTTCTTTTGCGGATAAATGCTTTTTAATTTCTTCTAATAAATCTCGTTTAATTATAGCCATACTTTTATTTTTTTAATTATAGCCATACTTTTATTTTAGTCCGAGAATTTTTAAAGTCAAGTTTCAAAAATCTCGCCTTCTTTATCAATTTCACTCGAAAATTTCTTTTTTTAATTTTTTGCTTGTTCAATTACTGAAACATTTAGTTTTCCTGCCTTTTCCTCAATGTATTTTGCAATAAAAAACTTTCTTGCGGGATGAGTGTTGGAGATTAATTTTGTTTTAATAATTACATTGCCAAATCTATCTTTCTTGTTTAAAATTTTTACCCAAATCGCCTCGGGTTGATTTTTTAAAAAGTTGACTATCTCTTCAATATTTTTGAATTTTTTTTCATCTACAGACCAGTTATACATAATAATGAATTTTATCAAAAATGTTTTCAAAAAATTTGATCGTCTTTATTTAATGTTCACTCAGTATCCATTTCCAAAGTGGAATAACTTGAATTTTGTATTTTTCTTCTTTAATTTCTTGCTCTTGGTTATAAGTGAGAATTAGACCTTTTTTAATTTTGAAATGTTTCATTGCTTCTATCAAACCCTTTATTTCTCTTTTTTTGTTTTCTTCTGTCAACTCCCAAACAGCTTGAAGGGCTTGCTTTGAAGGAATAACAAAATCGCATTCAAAATTGTTTTTGAAATAATAAATTTTCTCTTCTTTTTTTCTAAGCTCGATAAAAACTAAATTTTCTAATTTTCTTCCTGCCTCTTTGTTTCCAAAAACAATATCGTTTAAATAAACCTTTTTAATTCGCTCTCTTGGGCGATGACTTCGCAGGAAATGAAAGAAAAGGGAACTTTCGAAATACTCCAGATAATTGTAAAGAGTTTTTTTACTCAAAGAGATATTTTGAGATTTCAAATAATTGTAAAATCTGTCAATGCTGATTTCTTTAGTGAAGGCTGAAATCAAGTATTCAAAAAATCTTTTTACTACATAGATATTTTTCGCTTGGTATCTTTCAACTACATCGCGAAATAAAACTAAATCTTTATAATCTCTGACAATTTGTTCTTTTAGGTCTGGCTCTTTAAAAATTTGAGGATAACCACCAAACTCAAGATATTGATTAAACTCAAAGAGAATTTTGTTCAACTCTGGAGTAGAAATTAAATCTTTAGGAAATGGTAAATTTTTTATCGAAAAAATTTCTCTTAATGAAAGGGGAAATAAAGTGTAAGTTATCGTTCTGCCTCGCAATTGGGTCGCTAATTCTTTGCTCAATAGTTTTGAAGAACTTCCTGTGATAAAAATAAAATATTTTTTCTCTTCATAAATTTCTTTCAATCCCCTTTGCCAATTTTTTAAATTTTGGATTTCATCAAAAAAAATGTATTCTAATTTACCAAAAAGTTGAAGGTGAAGGTTAACCAATTTTTTTAAATCTTTGCCATCAAAATCTAAAAATTCCGGCAAATCAAAATCCACATAGAGGACTTTCTTTCGGTCTTTTATTTTGCTAATTAAATTAAAAAGAAAATAGGTTTTTCCAACTCGGCGAGCCCCGATTATTGAGGTAATAAATTCCTTAGTAAACTTAACTTTTAACTCCCTATCAAAGGTTTCAAATTTTCTTTTTTGAAAGTCAATAAGATATTGTTTTATTTCCTCCATAGTATTCTGTAGGAAACGAAATTTTACACTTTTTGTTTCCTATAGGAAACATTTTATTTGAGTTTAATTTACTTGTCAAGCTTCAAAGAATTAATCGTTTTTTCTAAACCTTTTTCCAAATTATATTTTGGCTCCCATTTTAATTCTCTCTTTGTCAAAGAAATGTCTAAACAACTTCTTTTTAAATCACCTGGTTTTTCCGGAGCGTATTTTGGTTTGATTTTTGTTTTTAATAATTTTGAAAGAATCTCATAAAGTTTATTGACTGAAGTTTCAATTCCTGTTCCAATATTGAAAATTTCTTTTTCTCCTTTGTATTTCATCGCTTTCAAGCAAGCAGAAACTACATCTTCAACAAAAATGAAATCTCTGGTTTGATTTCCATTGCCAAAAATTGTTGGACTTTCTTTTTTTAAAAGTTTGTCAGTGAAAATTGAAATTACTCCGGCTTCTCCTCTTGGGTCTTGCCTTGGGCCATAAACGTTTGAAAATCTCAAAGAAATAAATTTTAAACCAAAATTTTCTTTATAAAATTTCAAGTAATTTTCAATCGTTAATTTTGCGATTCCGTAAGGCGAAATTGGATTTGTGGGGTAGTTTTCTGGAGTAGGAATTTTCTTTACCCCTCCATAGATTGCACCACCAGTGGAAGCGAAAATGAATGTTGGAAGTTGGAAGTTGGAGGCTCGAAGCTGGAAGCTGGAAGTTGGAAGTTGGAGGAAATTTTGAATGATATTTAGAGAACCTAAAATGTTCACTTTTGCGTCAAAAAGAGGATTTTCTACCGATTTTCTTACATTAATTTGAGCAGCCAAATGAAAACAGATTTTTGGCTTTTCTTTTTTGAAAATCTCTCTGATTCTTGGAGAACAAATATCAATTTTGTAAAATTTTGCTTTTTTGTTTATGTTTTCTTTTTTTCCAGTAGAGAGATTATCGATAACAACAACTTTGTATCCTTTTTCAATTAAAGTATCGATTAAATGAGAGCCAATAAATCCTGCGCCCCCGGTAACTAAAACTTTTGGATTCATAAAAGTTATTTATCCTTATAATTTAAATCTTAAATTTTATCAAAAATTTTTAAAACTTTCTTGATTTTTTAGAACAAAGTTATTAAAATTTATTTTAGAGCCAAGGTAACCGAGCCCTCGCCCCCCAGATGTATATCTGGGGGGAGGAAGGTCCGGACACCTCTTTCTCCCCCCAGATGTATATCTGGGGGGAGGGGAACGCTCCGGGTAACGCCCGGCCACCGTAAGGTGAGGGGTGCGAACAGAGACGCCTTGCTGGGTAACTGGCAAGGGTCCCCCCAGATATATATCTGGGGGGATAGCCCAGTTATAAGGAAAATCACATGTTATTTTGTCGGGAAAAAACCGACAAAACAACTCTTTTGCCGAAGGCTGGGGTGAAACGGCTAAATCCCTGCGGGGTGCAACTTCTCCCCCCAGATGTATATCTGGGGGGAGGGGGCTTGAGCCAAGAGGAAACTCTTGGCCCAGACAGATGAGGGCTTAAAAACAGAATCCGGCCTACGAGTTGCCTTGGCTCTTTTATTTTTGGTAAATTATAAGTAGTGAGAAGAAAAAGAAGAAGAAAAGAAAAAAATTATACTTTCGTTTTTTTGGTAGTGTTAATAGTGTTTTTTCTTGCTTTTGCAAATGTTAAAGCTTTTTTACAAAATAAAAAAATAAAACAACAACTTGAAGATTCAGTAAAAAAACTTGAAATGTTAAAAACGCAAAAAGAAAGATTGGAAAAAGAATTAGAGAGAGGAAAAAAAGAAAGTTTTTGGGAAGAGAAAGCAAGAGAGCAAGGTTATCAAAAAGAAGGAGAAGAGCCAATGATAATTAAAATCAAATGAGCGGGCGTGGTGTAGTGGCAACATATCTCCTTCCCAAGGAGAAGTGGCGGGTTCGAATCCCGTCGCCCGCTCAAAAAATGCGTCCCTGTAGTTCAACGGATAGAACGCATCCCTCCTAAGGATGAGATGGGGGTTCGATTCCTCCCAGGGACACAGGGGAATAGAAGTTGGAAGTTGGAAGTTGGAAGTTGGAAGATGGAAGATGGAAGATGGAAGATAGGTTGCGGAGCGAACTGAGCCCGCGTGAAAATTCACGAAAAATACTATAAAACCAAAAAGAAAACGGAAGTGGGGTGACAGCGAATCCCCCCAGATGTACATCTGGGGGGAGAGCGCCAGAGGGGGGAACCTCGGTTTCCCCTTGGGTCGTAAGAGTGAAACTTTAAGATTAAGATTATGTAAAAAAGAAGAGGATGTAAAAAAGAAGAGGAGGGGGTGATAGCGAGTCGATTTTGTTTACAAAATGACGAGCGCCATGGAGGGGGAGCCTAGGTTTCTCTTTGGGTCGCGAGCCGAAGTCCAGCCGTAAATTTTACGGCTGGACGCTGGCACGAAAGTGCCAGGAGAGGCGAGCGACAATGGGCCTGTAGTTTAACGGTAGATCGCCGCTGTGGCATGGCGGAGGTGGGGGTTCAATTCCCCCCAGGTCCACTGATATAATTATTTTGATGAAGAAAATTAACGAAAGGTTGGAAAAAATATTAAAAGAAATTGGAGAGCTCTTAGAGATTGAAGGAGTAAAATACAAGCCAAAAGCTTACTTTAAAGCAGCAGAATCGATAAAAAACTTGAAAGAAGATGTAAAAAAAATTTATGAAAAAAGAGGAATCGAAGGGTTAATGGAAATTCCAGGGATAGGAAAGAGCATTGCGAAAAAGATTGAAGAATTTTTAAAAACAAAAAAAGTAAAATATTTGGAAGAATTGAGAGAAAAAAACAGAATTAGAATTATTGTGACTTACTTTTTTGAGACCAAGGGGATTGATTTAAAAACATTAAAGATAGCAGCTAAAAAAAAGAAAATAATTTATTCAAGGTATACAAAGCCTGCAAAACAATTATTAGAATTAGCAGGCTCGATTGAAAAAGCAAAAAAAGCTATAGATAAAGTTGCGGATTGGGCAAAATCAAGAGGTTTAGATTACAGTATTGAAACTGTTTTTAAAAAATGGTTAGAATTAGATAGGCTCCGACCAAAAGAAATAGTGAAAAAGCCCTACTACAAAGGAATGCCGATGGTTTGGTCTGAAGCTCATAAAAAATGGTACGTAATTTCACCAGAAGGAGAATGGTTAGAATTTGCAGGAAAAGAAAATGAAATTGAGTGGAGGATCGAGAAATAAATCAAAAATCAAAAATCAAAAAGAAAAAATCAAAAATCAAAAAGAGAAGAATAAAAAATTGAAAAATAAAAATTATGTTGAGTTATTTTGATTTAAGAAAGGGAGTAAGGTTTATTTTCGAGGGACAACCTTTTGAAGTTTTAGAATTTGAACAAGTTTCAAAGGCACAAGATGTAGTGACAGCAAGAGTAAAAATAAAAAATTTAATTACAGGACAAGTTTTAGAAAAATCTTTTCATCAGTCCCAAACTTTTGAAGAAGCAGACATTGAAGAGGTGGATTTGAAATTTATTTTTGCAAAAAGGGGAAAATATCATTTTGTAGATGTTAATAATCCTCAAAATAGAGTGGAGTTAGATGAAGGTAAAATAGGAGAAGGAACGAAATTTTTAAAACCAGGATTAATTTGTAAAGGATTAAAATTTGGAGAAAAAATCATTAACGTTTCTTTGCCCACAAAAGTAAAGCTAAAAGTAGTTTCCACTCAACCCCCGATGAAAACTGGAAGAGAAAAACCTGGAACAAAACCTGCGGTTTTGGAAACAGGAACTATAGTAAAAGTTCCAATTTTTATTGAAGAAGGAGACATTATTGAAGTGAATACTGAAACTGGCGAATATTGTCAAAGGATAAAAGAAGAATAAAAATGGCAGAAAAATTTTTAATCGAAGGTGGAACAAAACTTGAAGGTAAGGTAGAAATTTTTGGTGGGAAAAACTCTGCAGGAGCTATTTTAGCTGGGATTTTGCTTTCAAAAGAACCATCCATAATTTCTAATTTGCCATTGTGTCTTGATGTTTTAAACCAAATTAAAATTTTGGAAGAAATGGGAGCTAAAATAGAGTGGTTAGGAAAGAGAACGATTAAAATTGATCCAAAAGAAATTAATCCTCAAAAACTTCCTTTTGAAACTTTTGAAAAAATGAGAGTTTCTGTTTTGTTAATTCCTCCTTTGATAGTGAGATTTAAAAAGATTCAAGTTCCACGACCTGGTGGAGATAAAATCGGATTGAGGCCGATTACCACTCATTTGAGAATGTTTCAACAATTTGGAGTTTCTTTTAAAGAAAAAGATGGGTTTTACTTTTTTGAATTAAAAGAAAAAGAGTTGGTTGGAAAAAGAATTATTTTAGATGAATTTTCTGTAACTGCGACAGAAAACGCAATGATGATAGCGGTTTTGGCAAAAGGAAAAAGTAAAATTGAAATTGCAGCAGGAGAACCTCAAGTTCAAGATTTGGGGAATTTGTTAATAAAAATGGGAGCTAAAATTAAAGGTTTAGGTACTCATACTATTGAAATTGAAGGAGTAAAAAAACTTTCTGGGGTAGAATTTGAAATTTCTCCAGATTGGGCAGAAGCAGGAACTTTTTTGATTGCTTTTGCAATCACAAGAGGAAAAGGAGAAATTTTAAATGTAAAAGAAGAGCATTTAACTTTCTTTTTAAAAAAAATGCGGGACATTGGAGTGAATTTTAAAGTAGAAACAAATAAAATTTCTGTTTTTCCTTCAAAAAAATTTAACCCAACCAAAATTCAGGTACTACCTTATCCTGGCTTTCCTACGGATTTACAACCTCAAACTTCAGTTTTGCTTTTAATGGCAAAAGGAAAATCTTTAATTCACGATCCTCTTTATGAAGGAAGGTTTTCACATTTACAAGAATTGAGAAAAATGGGAGCTGACATTGAAATTGTCGACCCTCACCGAGCTTTGATTTTTGGAGGAAAAAAGCTTTTTGGAACAAAAGTCCAAGCTCCAGACATTAGAGCAGGAGTTTCTTTAGTGCTGACAGGATTGGTAGCAAAAGGAAAAACTATTGTAGAAAATGTATACCAGATCGATAGGGGCTATGAAGAATTTGAAGAAAAACTAAAAAAACTTGGAGCTAAAATTAAAAGAATTTCTTAAATTTTCTGAATCTCTCGTAATAAGTTTAAAAATTCTGGGCGCCATTTTCCTCCATAAAATTTTTCGCTCAAAATCTCTTTTTAATCTTTGATAGTAAGAAAAATCTAATTGACAATATTTTGAAAAATTTTCATCTAAAAATCTCAATTGTTTGTCTATTTTTTGAACCCTAAATTAACCTTTGAGGTAGGACATTTGACGATGGATTATATCGTCATATGAAAAAAACCTCGTTATATGAAAAAACAAAAATATCATCATATTAAAAAAGCAGAACGATTAGAAATAGCCATTCTGCTTAATAAAAGTTATTTCTGTAGAGATATTGCAAAAATACTGAAAAGAAGCTCAAATAATATTTCAAGAGAAATAAAAGAAAATAGTGTCAATGGAAAATACAATCTTCATAAAGCTAATCATAAGGCTTATGCAAAAGGGAAGTATTCTAAATATCAGGGAATGAAAATTGTTGCAAATGACAAATTATAGAGAGTATGCCAAAGAGAAATTAAAAGAAGGTTGGCCTCCAGAACAAATAGCTGGAAGGTTGAAAGAAAATAAAATCTCCAAGTGTCCTACTTGAGGATTTAATGTACTGCAAAAAAGAAAGGAAAATTTAAAAAAATTAAGAGTAAAACTTTTAAAACGAGAGAGAATTTTTTTCAAATTCGAACACATAATTTTGCGACTAAAGAAATTATATTAATTTTCTTTAAAAACTTCTTTTGCTTTTTCCCAAAATTGAGGTTGATTTTTTGTTTTCTTTTGATACCACCACTCGACTCCCCAAAAATAAATTTTGGCAAAACCTGCTCTTTTAGCAAATTCTATATTTTTTTTGAATTGTTCAAGGTTCATTGTAATTTTTTGTTCTTTCTCAGAACATTCCAACAAAAAAGGGGTTTTGCACCAAGGTTCAGCTTGAAGTTCTGCTAAAATTACTTCTTTTTTGAAAAATTTGTTAATGAAAAGTTTTTTAAAGAAATAATATGAAGAAGGAAAAGGTAAAGAAAGATAAATTTTGAATTGATCAGAATAAACTTTTCTGTGTAAAGTCGTTCCTACAATGTCAGCTAATTTTGCAGCTTGAATCCAAAAAGAATACTCCCCAGAATCGACAAAAATTGTTGGCCTTGAATCTAAACTCTTTACTAAATCAAATTCTTTCTTTACTGTATTCTTTTCTATTTTTGGACATACTCCAAAAGGAAAAAAAGGTTCATTTTCAATTTGCCACGCTAAAATAGCTTTCGAATTTTTGTATCTTTCAACCAATATATCAATGTAATCTAAAAATTTCTCGTTCAAAAATTTGTCATTAGAAATTAGAAATTCCCGGCCCCAGGCCGGGATGTGGCATTCTGGCCATCTTCCAGTTTTCATTCCAATTACCAAAATAATTTTTACTCCTCTTTTTTCTGCTTCTTTAATTTGCCAATCTAAATCTTCAAAATTAAATTCTTCCTTTTTCGGTTCTATTAAATCCCAATGAGAAATTAACTTTATGTTTTTCACTTTCAAATCATCTAAAATTTCAAGATAAACTTTTTTCCAATCTAAATTCAAATATTCGCACTGCTTTTGAGAGAATACCACTCCCCATTCAATTTTCTCTGGAGTTTTTGGATGCCAAAAGAATAAAAAACCAACAAAAAACAAAAAAAGAATTGGTAATACAAACAAAAATTTTTTAAAAAATTTTTTCATTTTAAATTTGCGATAATTACAAACTGGTAATTATTCTTTCAATGTTTAAAGTTCCAAATTTTTCTCCTTCGACAAATCCTTCCATTGCCATTTCTGCTAAATACCCTCTTTTTATCCAATCGAAAAACCATTCTCTTGTATATTTTGGGTTTTCTTGCAAAATTCCAAACCCTGATTTTATCAACCATCTTAAATTAAACTCTTCTTGAGAACCCAAAGGAGGAGCGCAAATTATAGGAATTCCTAAAGCAGAATAGAAAGAAAGTTCTGATGGTTTTGTCCATAAAATGTCTGTTTTCTTTAACAAAAGATTAAACTTTTGAAAGTAATTCTCAATTTTTTCTTCATACAATATTTCCAAACTTTTTTCGATTTTTCCTTCCAACTTCAAAGATTTTATTTTTTTAAAAAAATAATCTTTGGTTTCTTTTCTAATTCCAGCAGAAAGAATTATTTTCAAATTCTCTTTCAAAATTTCTTCTTTTAAAGATTTCAAAATTAAAAAACCAATCTCTTTTTGTGCTCCTGCTCCTCCTACTGAAAACAAAATCGTTAAAGGATGGTCAGGTTTTTTTGGTAAATTTCCCAATTTTAAGTTTACTAAATCTTGGTATTTTTTTAAAAAATTTTTTTCTGGGTCCAAATTCAAAATCCTAAATTTTAAATCTTCTTTTAAAGTTTCCAAATTTTCTCTTGGTAAAGGATAGCCTGTCAAAAAAATGTTTTCTGGTTTTACACCATAAAGCTTTAACCTTTCGACAACTCTTTCTGTGGGAGCGAAATATTTGATTTTGCTTTTTTGAGGATTCAAAGGTGCCCAAGATCTTGAAATGTCAGCATCGCAAACTACACAAAAAATTTCTCCAGGGTATTGAAAATATTCTGCCATAAAGGCAGGGGTAAAAAAAGTTGAAATAATAGGCAAATTATTTTTGATTTTTGATTTTTGATTTTTGATTTTCTCAATTAAATTTTTCCCCCAATTGAGTTTTTTAAAAAGAAAATAAGTCATTCTCGTTGAGAAATTTGGAGAACTTAAAAGTTTTTTAGGATAAAAAGGCCTTATTTTTTGAAATCGATCAAAAATTTTAAAAATTAATTTTCCAAAAAAGGGAAAATTAGTTTCCAACCTAGATACAGTTTCGTAAAACCTTCTTGTATTTTCCCAAATTTCTTTATCTTTTTTTGGAATTCCTGGATGATCGTTGGCTACAATTACTTCACCTTGAGACAAAAATTTTAAAGGGAAAGCAGTTCTTTGATGGCCATAACCCATATTGACTGTGATCAAAAAACATTTTTTCATTTGAGCCATCTTAGTTCAAAAGATTTTTGAATTTTGTAAGCTAAAATGAAAAGTAAAATATAAAGTAAAATCAAAATTGGCAAAGAAATTTTAAGCATTAAAAATGTACCAGGGAGAGAAAATATTTTTGCTACAATTTCCATAAAATAAATTAAAACAAAAATTGGCAGAGAAACCAAAAGAGAAAAAGTTTTTGAGATTAAACAAAAAAGAGAAAAGAAAATTAAAAGGAAGAGCAAAAGAGGGAAAAAAGGACAGACCAAAAGATTGCTCAAAATAGAAGAAAGAGAAAGATAGCCAAAATGATACAGGGTTAAAGGTAAAACAAAGAATTGAGCGGATAAAGTTAAGGAAGCAATTTCTCTTGCCTGGAAAGCTTTTGGTAAAAATTTTAAAAAGTTATAAAAAGGTTCGTACAAAGTTAAAATTCCGAGCATTGCCAAAAAAGAAAGCTGAAAAGAAAGATCGTATCTTAAAGAAAGAGGGTTTAAAAAAAGCATTACTGCTAAAATTAAAGTTAAAATTCTCAAGCCAGAAGTTACCCTTCCAAAAATTTGAGCTATTAAGAATACAAACCCCATCAAAACAGCTCTTGTAGCAGAAGCTTGAAAATTTACCAAAATTAAAAATAAAAAAGAAAAAATTATTGAAAGAAAAATTGCTTGCTGTCTCCAAAAACCAAGAGCTAAAAACAGAAATAAAAAGAGCGAAACCAAAACGGTAATATGTTGTCCAGAAACAGCAATTAAATGTCTCAAACCAGAAAAATTTAATTTTTCTAAAATCTCTTTTGGAACTTGACTTTCTTCTCCAAACAAAAAAGCAATCAAGAGAGAATTTTCTGAGAAAGGAAAAACAGAAAACATTTCTTTTTTTACTTTTTCTTTTAGATTTAAAATTTGAGCTTGAAAAATTTCCCATAAACTTTCAAAATTTTTACTCGAAACCTTTTCTATTTTAGGAAAATACAAAATACCCAAAATTTCATCTTTGGCTAAATATCCCCTAAAAGAAAAAATTTCTTCATCTTTTGGAATTTTCAACTTTCCGTAAATTTTAATTTCGTCCCCAAAATTAAAGGGAAAATTCTTGCTCGTTTTTACTAAAATTTTTTCCCAACTTAATTCTTGCTCGTTTAAAGTTTTTATTTTTACTATCAAATCTTGAGAATTTTGATTCAACCTTTGTGGTTTGATTATTTTTCCAAAAACTTGAACGTTTTCATCTTTGAAGTTTAAAAGTTTACTTTTTTGTAGCCTTAAAAATTCAGCCTCTGTTTTTAAAAAACCAAAAAAGAAACAAAAAACAAAAAGTAAAAAAAGAAAAAATTTTTTCGGATTCAAAAGAAAAAGAGGGAGAAAAATAAAAATGAAAGAAAAGTAATAAAGAGGAATTTTAAAAAAAGAGGAAACAAAAACTCCTAAAACAAAGGAAAGACAACAAAGAAAAAAAATTTTTGAAGGAAGCATTTTAAGGAATAAAACCTTTGAAAAAATTAATGATTTTAGAAAATACTCCTTCTTCTTCTCCTTTTTCTTTTTCTTTACTCAAACCAGCCAAAATCAAGCCTTCGCAGACACAAAAAGAAGGATCTTCGTCCAAACCCAAAATTTTTTTTGGTTTTTTCACTCTGCAAAAATGTTGAAATTTTTGTTTTGCAATTTCTTCAATTCCTTTTATTTTCGCCCCTCCTCCGCACAAGACAAATCCGCCTGGAAATTCCTTTTCTTCCGAATTTTTTCTCAGTTCTTTTTTTACTTCCTCAAAAATTTTTGAAAGCGATTCTCTGATTTTTTTAGAAATGGTGCCTTGAGAAAAATATGTGCCTTCTTCTAAAACCAATTTCTTTTTTTTCTCTTTTGAAAAACAACTTCCAAATTCTATTTTTATTCTTTCTGCAATCTCAAAATCTTTTTTTAAAAAAAGCGCTAATTTATTAGTAATAATTTCAGAACCCAAGGGCAAAACAAAAAAATTTTTTAAAAAACCATCTTTAAAAATAGAAACTTCTATGGTTTCTGCTCCAATGTTTAAAACGCACACTCCTTTTTCTTTTTCTTTTTCTTTCAACACAGAAAAAGAAAGTGCAATCGGGCTTGGAATAAAGTCTAAAACTTCAACGTTTGCCATTTTCAAGCTTTTTTGGAGATTTTCAAAATAAGGTTTAATTCCTAAAATTAAAAGAGCCTGAAGTTCCATTTTAAACCCTTTCATTCCCAAAGGATTTTCAGTTTTAATTTCATTATCTAAAACGTAATATTGAGGGATAATATCTAAAACTTCTTTATGAAAAGAAAATTTTTGGGCTTCTGCAGATTTTAGAGCTCGTTTTATATCCTCTTCGCTTACTATTTGATCTGCCCTTGAAATATTGATAATTCCTTTAGAAGAAACTGCCGAAAGGTATTCTCCGCTCAAATTTACAAAAAAAGGAGGAACCTTTGTCATTTCCCTTGTGATCCATTTTAAAACCTTTGCTAATTTTTCAGGTTCGACTACTTTTCCTCTTTTTATTCCTTCCGAATCTTTTTCAATTTTTTCTATCAATTCAAAAGACTCTTTATCTTCTCTGACAACGACTGCTTTTATTTTAGAGCTTCCCAAATCCAAAGCCCCAAAAATTTCTTTCCTCATAAAAATAAAAAAAATTGTAATCAAAACTTTAAGAAATTAATTTTTTTACAATTTTGGCTATTACCTCTCCGTCCGCCTTCCCTTTTAATTTCTTCATTAATTCTCCCATTACTTTTCCCATTTCTTTTACATCTTTTACTTTCAATTTTTTAATCACTTCTTTTGCCATTTTTTCAATTTCTTCTTCTGTTAACATTTCCGGCAAGTATTTTTTCAAAATTTCAATCTCTTTTTTTTCTTTTTCTGCCAAATCTTGCCTTTCTCCTTTCTCATAAAGAGAGATTGCTTCTTTTCTTTTTTTAATTTCTTTTAAAATAATCTCTCGAATTTCTTCGTCAGTTAAATTTCCCTTTTTATCAATTTCTTTTTTGTGAATTTCATTCTTTAGCAATCTCAAAACATTCACTTTTTCTAAATTTTTTTCCTTTAAAGCGGACAAAAAATCTTTTTCAATTTCTTCCTTTAAATTTTCCCCCATTTTTTCAACTTTTCGTATTCTTGAGATTTTTTCAATCTATACAAAGCCTTTTCCCATTTTTTTCTGGGAGATAAATTCCTATCTTTGTACATCCTTTTTCTTGCCTCAAGTAAAACGCCGCTTTTTATTACTGCTAAATTAAACCTTCTTATTAAACTGGCGACACTCTCTTTTGGTTTTCTTTTAATTTCAATTGCCATAATTTTATTTTATCACAAAATTTATTAATTTATCTTCAACAAAAACGACCTTTTCAATTTTTTTCCCTTCTAAAAATTTTTTTACTTTTTTAGATTGTAAAGCCAAACTTTCTGCTTTTTCTTTTGAAATTCCTTTTTCAACTTCTATTTTATCTCTTACTTTTCCGTTAACTTGGAGCAAAAACACAATTTTTTCTTCTAAAATTTTTTTGGGGTCTGGTTTTGGGAATTTTTCAAAGAAGACCGAATTTTTTTTATTCGTCAATCTATGATATAATTCTTCGCTCAAATGCGGAGCAAAAATTGCTAAAACTTTTATAAAATCAACAAAAACATCTTTTGGGATTTCCTTTTCTTTTTCCAAAAAGTTACAAAAGATCATTAAACTTGAAATTGCAGTGTTAAATTTAAAATTCTCAACATCCTCTTCCACTTTCTTTAAGGTTTTATGCCACCATTTTTCTAAATTTGAATTTTCTATTTTCTTTTTGGAAACTCTTTTTGCTAAATTCCAAACCTTATTCAAAAACCTAAAAACACCCAAAATATCTTTGTCTGACCATTCAATAGCTTGGTCTGGAGGACCCATAAACATTTCATACATTCTTAAAGTATCCGCTCCGTATTTCTCAAAAATGTATTCTGGTGTAACCACGTTTCCTTTTGATTTCGACATTTTTGCTCCTTTGTAATAAATCGTTCCTTGATTAAAAAGCTTCAAAAAAGGTTCATCAAAATCTAAATATCCTAAATCTTTCAAAACTTTTGTAAAAAACCTGGCATATAATAAATGCATGACCGCATGTTCTGCTCCTCCAACATAAAGGTCAACCGGTAAAAATTTTTTAACTTTCTTTTTATTAGCAAAAACTTTTTTATTTTTGGGGTCAACATACCTTAAAAAGTACCAAGAAGAACAAACGAAAGTATCCATGGTGTCTGTTTCTCTTTTCGCCCTTCCTTTACATTTTGGACATTTAGTTTCTACAAAGCTTTTAACTTTTGCCAAAGGACTTTTTCCTTCGCCAGTGGGCAAGAAATCTTTAATTTTTGGTAATAATACCGGAAGGTCTTTTTCTGGGACGGGAACAATACCACAATTTTCACAATAAACGATAGGAATAGGGGCCCCCCAATATCTTTGTCTTGAAATACACCAATCTCTAAGTTTGTAATAGACTGCTTTTTTACCCAATTTTTTTCTTTCCAAATACTTTGTAATTTCTTCTCTGGCCTTTTTACTTTCTAATCCTGAAAAAGGACCGCTGTTAATTAACACTCCATCTTCTTCAAAAGCTCTTTCATAATTAATTTCTTCTTTTCCTTTGATTACCCACAAAATTTCAAGATTGTGTTCTTTAGCAAAAACAAAATCTCTTTGGTCGTGGGCTGGCACTCCCATTACCGCTCCAGTGCCATATTCTCCCAAGACATAATCGCCTACAAAAACCGGAATTCTTTTTTCTGTTAATGGATTTTTGGCTTCAATTCCCAAAAGTTTGATTCCAGTTTTCTCTCTGTCTTCTGCCAACCTTTCAATTTCTGTTTTTCGTTTCGCTTCTTTAATATAAGCTTCTACTTGTTTCCAGTTTTCGATTTTATTTTTGAGCTTTTCTAAAATTGGGTTTTCTGGCGCCAAAACCAAAAAAGTGCATCCAAAAATAGTATCTATTCTTGTGGTAAAAATTTTAATTTTTAAATTCTCATTAAAAATTTCAAAATCAACTTCTGTCCCCTCTGATTTTCCAATCCAATTTCTTTGCATTGTTTTTATGTTTTCTGGCCAATCTATTTTTTCTAAATCTTTGAGCAATCTTTCAGCGTAGGATGTAATCTTAAAAAACCATTGTTCCATTTCCCTTTTTTCAACTTCGCTCTTACATCTTTCGCATTTACCATCTATTACTTGCTCTCTTGCCAAAACCGTTTTACAAGAAGGACAAAAATTTACTGGAGATAGTTTTTTATAAGCTAAACCTGTTTTATAAAGAACCAAAAACATCCACTGAGTGAATTTGTAATATTGAGATTCTGAGGTAATTATTTCTCTTTCCCAATCATAACCCAAGCCCGCTCTTTTTAATTCTTCTCTGATTTTTTTTATCGCTCTTTTTGTAGTAATTTGAGGATGAATTCCGGTTTTTATAGCAAAATTTTCTGCAGGAAGACCAAAAGCATCAAAACCCATTGGATGCAAAACTTCATAACCTTCCATTTTCCTTTTTTTTGCGATGACATCAGAAAAGGTGTAACCCCTAAAATGTCCCACGTGTAACCCTTCTGCAGAAGGATAGGGAAACATGTCCAAACAATAAAATTTTGGTTTTTTTGAGTTATCTTTGGTTTTAAAAACTTTTTCTTTTTCCCAAAATTTTTGCCACCTTTTTTCAATTTTTGAAAAAGGATAAATTTGCATTAGATTAATTTAACAAAAAATCAATTTTCTTTCAATTTTAGCTTTGATACAATAAATTAAAATGGAAATACCTTTTGGACTAACAGAAAAAGAAGCCAAAGAAAGATTAGAAAAATTTGGACCAAACCTTTTTTGGCGGGAGTTAAAATTCGATTGGTTGAGGTTTTTGAGGGAAGAAGTTTTGAATTACTTTAATATACTTTTGTTTTTGGTTTTTTTAATCTCTTTTTTTGGCGGAGGAAAAAAAATTGAATCTTTTTTAATTTTTATTTTTTTGTTGATCGCAATTTTTTTGAGTTTGTTTTCTGAACTAAACTTTCATCATCTTTCGAAAAATTTAAGAAAGTATTTAACAAAAAAAGTTGTTGTTTTTAGAGATAAAAAGAAAAAAATAATTTCTGCTGAGTTTTTGGTTCCAGGAGATTTGATTTATTTGAGTAAAGGTGAGTTAGTTCCTGCAGACGGAAAAGTTATAAATTGTTTGAATTTTTTTGTTGATG
>Ga0080004_1093769_pt1 | contig 28843 bp, 28 predicted proteins | sample WasSprMetagenome_FD_69207 | JGI IMG/M metagenome (GOLD analysis project Ga0080004, IMG submission 69207) | Sulfidic aquatic microbial communities from Washburn Spring, Yellowstone National Park, USA - WS (SPADES assembly) (version 2) | ecosystem: Environmental > Aquatic > Thermal springs > Hot... | reverse complement strand
ACATATGCATCATTGCAATATTATTGCAATAATAGCTTAAAAGCTTTACGGTTCACCATTCACCACTCAACACCACGCTCAACAATAAAATTTATTAGAAGGATGGAAGCTAAACACGTACGGACAAACTTATCAATCCATGGGACATTCCAAGCTCCATGGATGCCATTGCGGGGATAACCCGCCAAGTAAGTAATGCAGTGGCCCACCTTGACATGTATGCAAACAATAATCTTGGAACTGTTCTAATGATTTACCAGTTCACTAGCGCAGCCATGCGTTTCGCCTTCATCATAGCGGCTATCCCAGTCTTTTTTGTAGCGTGGTATGTTGGAACAACAGTTTCAGAAGTGTCCTACAACCTGCGCAGACGTGAAATCGGCTTGCTCTTAACCAAGGGTTTCTCAAACTCCCAAATATTCAGACTATTTCTTTCCGAGTCCATAATGATTGGAATTTTGGGCGGACTTGCAGGCGTGGGGCTTGGCTTTCTGCTTGGGCCTCTATTTGTCGGGAAAAACATGGGACTCGAACAGATTACGCCCGTTCTAAGCACGGAAGTAATTGTCATAACCATGATTTTCGGTTTGGCTTTAACCCTCCTATCTACTTTCCGTCCATCGCGGAGGGCTGCGAAACTCCCAGTCGTGGAGGCTTTGAGGGAATACGCGTACATCGAGGAGGTTAAACCCCACAAGCAGCGGTTGCCGTGGATAGCTTTCAGCCTCGGACTCTACAAGATTGTCATGTTCCTTCTGGGCATAAGCTCGCTTCAATCAATTTTCAGGCAGCCGCCCTTCACAAACATATTCCTTCTAATACTTTTAGGCATATGGATCATTATAGACATAGCTTTAATATACATAGGCCCGCTGCTGTTCTTCTGGGGTTTCACAAAAATTTCATCCGCGACTCCATGAAGTTCCAAGAGCTCGTAGCCGGGGCGGCGAAGTTCCTAGGCGATTTGGGAACCCTTGCCACAAAGAACGTTCAAAGAAACCCGGTTAGAGCGGCCTCAATGGAAGTGAGAGGGGTGGAGTACAGACGAAAAACCGTGGGTCACATATTCCAAACATTAAACTTAATACCAACTTTGACTGCCGCTGAAAACGTGGAGCTTCCAATGATAGCCTTAGGCGTTCCAAGAAGCATGAGAATCCAGAGAGTGAAAGAGCTCTTGGAAATAGTTGGATTGACGGAAAGGGCCAACCACAAGCCCGATGAACTAAGCGGGGGAGAACAGCAGCGAGTAGCCATAGCCGCCGCTTTGGCCAACGACCCGCCATTGATATTGGCGGACGAGCCAACAGGCGAGTTGGACACCGCCAACGCGAAAATAGTTGTAAACTACCTCTCCAAGGTCAACAAGGAGTTGGGCAAAACGATAATTATGGTTACTCACGATCCAAGCGTTGCAAGGGCGGCAGACCGAATACTGCGAATCGAGGACGGAGTAATAAAGATGGCTTTAACACCGTCAGAAGTTATAGCTGAGGAAAGGGCTGTGTCCTACATAGACCAAACAAGAGCCAGAATAGCGGAAATAGACCGCCAACTCGCCCAGCTAGATGAAGATTTCAAGGCTGACAGAATAAGCGGAGACGAATACGTTGCGAAAAGGCAAAGCCTAAAACAGGTTAAGGAAAGCCTCCGCGAAGAACTCCACAGAATGGGCATAGTCTCGTAGGCATGGCGAAAAGCTAAACAGCCTATCACGCAAAGGTCTCATCAATAATTTAATTCATATACCGTTAATTCAGCCATAACTTGCTGTAAACCTCCGTTATGGATTCAAGATTTGAAAATTTTATATATGGCTGTTGTTATTGTAGTGTTGAGCGTCATGGCTGATATCTGTCCAATATGTGGGCTTCCAAAAGACTTGTGTGTCTGCGGCGAGATAGGCAAAGAGCAGCAAAGGATTCGCATAAGGTTTGAAACAAGAAAATTTGGCAGACCAACAACAATTGTGGAAGGCTTAAACGACAAAGACACAGATCTCGGAAGCATAGCTCAAAAACTCAAAAGCTTCTGTGCCTGCGGAGGAACAGCCAAAAACGGGCAAATAATCCTCCAAGGAGACCATCGCGAAAAAGTCCGCCAATACCTAATAAAGCTTGGGTATCCGGAAGAAAACATAGAAGTTCAGTAAACCTCCAACGCTTGTTAAAGGGAAGCCAACCCATGAAAATCCTACAAAACATACGTGAGATACTTAAAACTATAAAACATCGCCGCCCGTCGAAAATTTACTGCCCACGATGCGGGAGCCCTAAAATCCATTTGTCAAGCAGCCTAGACTATTGGCTAACGCCGAAAAAATACATCTGCGAAGAATGCGGCTACCATGGACCAATAGTTATGGAATTAGACGAAAACAACGAGAAAGATGAAGGCTCTGGAAACGTTTAATCTGGCAATTCTAGATTTAATTGTTTCTTCAAAGTCTTATAGCGGTTTCGAACCGTAACCTCTGTGACACCAGCAGCTTCCGCAATATCCTTCTGGGTTTTCTTTTCGTTGTTCATCAAACAGGCAATGTAGAGTGCTGCGGCGGCCAACCCCATGGGGTCTTTGCCAGCTGCAGCCCTACGCTGTTTTGCTTCCCTAAGGATTTGTATGGCGAGACCTTGCGTTTTGCCGGAAATCCCTGTTTTCTCAGCTATTTTAGAGATGTATGTTAAAGGGTCTGCTATTGGCATCTGCACGTCTAACTCGCGGAGCAAGAGCCTGTAACATCGAGCGACGTCCTTTTTGTCGACAAGGCTTGCTTCAGCTATTTCTCGCAGTGTTCTAGGCGTTCCGCTTCCACGGCAAGCCGCGTACAAGGCAGCGGCTGCTATGGCGGCTATTGAACGGCCTCTCACAAGGCCTTTGTCAAGGGCTTTGCGGTATATGACTGCAGCCTTCTCCTTTATTGGCGGCGGAATGTAAACCTTATCTGATAATCGGTCAAGCTCAGCCATCGCCTGCGCCAAGTTCCGGTCTATGGAAGAGTGCACCCTTGAACGTATCTGCCATTTCCTCAAACGCCACATCTGCAGACGCGTTGAAAGCGGAAGTTTCCTTCCAAAAGCGTCGCGGTCCACTTGGCTTATGGCTGTTGAAAGCCCCTTATCATGGACAGAGTAGGATGTTGGAACACCCACACGACTTCTGGCAGCCTTCTCCTCCTGAGTGAAGGCCCGCCACTCCGGCCCCTTATCCATCATTTGCTCGTGGACGACGAGTCCGCACTCTCCGCAAACCGTTTCGCCAGTGTCATAGTCATGGATAAGGTTTCCGCTACCACACTCTGGACACTTGTCCAGTGGACGTTGACGGGTTTTAACTTCCTGCTCGCTCATTATTCCACCCCTTTTAGCCGCGGCAGAACCGTTTCCCTTCCATTATTCCTCATCAAATCGGAATAGAAAGCCAGCCATCCGGCCCGCATGCTTACTCAGCTGAAATGTTTTAATATATAAATTTTACGGCTCAAACCAGAATATCTCATTCACAAATTTTGAATATTAACCCAAACTATAATTATTAGAAGTGCAGTCGTATGATCAGAGTCCCGGAAAAAATCAGAAGAACTCTTGAAAAAACCGTCAAGGAAATGGCTTCTCGTGAGGATGTTTACGGCTTAGGCCTGTTTGGAAGCTGGAGTAGAGGAGACGCAGCCGCTACGAGCGATGTTGACTTGCTAATCTTAACAAAAAGTGAAATTTCAGACGAATATATGGAAAGAACTGCAGCCAACGGCTTAATGATAGATCTTAACTTTATCCCCATGAAATGGATTCTGGGGCCCTTGCCGCCGGAACTGGACCAGAAATTATTTGAACTTCAAATTTTCTACGACAGAGACTGGAAGCTAACAAACATTAAAATGTTAATGGCGAAATCCTATGGTTCGCCGGAAAGAGTGGAAATTCGGACAAATGCTCATGCAATAGAGGCTGACATCCACCTAAGCAGAGCAACCTCCGCCCTATTCAAGGGCGACCTTCTAAGCGCCAGGCTTTTCGCCTCAACATCCATGGAAAACGCCCTAAAAATACCCTTAGAAATAGCGTTGCAGCCAATCTCAAATAGCCACTTCATAGAAAGAGCCGAACTCGCAACAGAAAACCTTGGCTTAAGAGAACTATTCGCAGAATACATGGAAATAGCGGGGCTAAACAATGTGGATAAAAAGTTGGCTGAAGAGAAACTAAAACTTTTCAAAACTCTATGGGACGAAATGCACTTTACAGTTAAACAAAACATCCAAACCGTTGAAAAAACCCACTTCAAGGTAAAAACCGCCCTAAAATATTACTTTAATACGTTCTTTATGCAAGGCACAGTTCTGCGAACCACATCCATTATTAATGCCGGGAACTTCGCCGAAGCAATCCACTACTTACACAACACGTTCACCAACATACTCGAAAACTACGCATGGCTAAAAGCCACACTAGAAAAACAATACATAAACCACACAACACTAATCCGTTCAATCCAAAACCTCGAAAAAACAAACCCAAAAACATACAAAGCCATACTAGACTTCCTAGGAATAGCGAACACAAACAAAACATCAGCAACCAAAACCATTGAAAAAGCTAAAAAGAACATAACCAAAATCCACAAAGAAAAGAAACATTTAATCAAAACCCACATATCTAAGAGTTAACGAAAACACCGACGAAGCCCGGTGGTGTAGCGGACAAGCATAGCGGGCTTTGGACCCGCTGACGGGAGTTCGAATCTCCCCCGGGCTACCAAAACATAACCTTTTCTACTAAAGCAAAATGTCAAAGCGGGCCCGCTGGGATTTGAACCCAGGATCTCCGGCTCCGCAGGCCAGCGTCCTAATCCATGCTAGACTACGGGCCCCATAAAAGAGACTACAGGCTTCCAATATATGAAGTTTTGATTTTTCTAAAAATAGGTTTTACGCCCTCTATTTCAGTTATGTATTCAAATCCACCTCTATCAGCTTTTTAGCTTCTTCCACATTGCTTGCCACTTTACAGATGTATTCTACCATGTGTGGGCTGGTTGTGTATACCTAAGCGTTGATTTTAGGTGCTATGTCCAAGTAGCTTCTGAACGTATAGTATGTCCTTTGTTTTAGCGTATTTCATGGTAAACTTCCAACATCTCAGAGTAAGGATATTTTAAGAAGCCTTGGCTTCTTAAGTTTGGCGCTATTCTCCGCCGCTGATCCTCAAACAGTTTTTGCGGACTTTTCAGCTTTATCCCTGAAAATCGAACTTATTGGTTCGTCACTAGGAGAATGATAAGTTTTCCGTAAAATCCGCCATGGTTGTGTCGTTTGCTCTGCGGGCTTCCGTTTATCGCTTTTTTCTTTTTCCTTCTTTTGCACTGTGGTCAAGGTTTACACAAGCCTGCCAAGGCTGGTGGAATCTCGACCTGCATGGTCATCGTTCTCTTGGCAACTTATGATCTAAGTCGTTTTGCAAATTAAATTGAATAAAAGATTGTCGGAGGGCTGGTACGGATATAGAAATGCGCCTAGGCTTTTGTTGAAAATATTGTCTGCTTCGAGTCAACGGGAGTTGGTAATCTTTAAGTTTATTGTAGTTTTTGCCTTGCTACTAAGGTGGCTATCGCGGTTGCAATTAATGATAAAAAGGCTGCTAGGTAAAATGAATAAAGGTAGGACCCTGTTAAATCCCTTATCAAGGCTCCTGTCGCTCCGCCTGTTAAGCCAGCTGTTCCCCAAGCCGTACAAATAAGCCCATAAATTCTACCAAAGTTTTTTCTTCCAAAACAGAGGGCAGTTGCAGGAGAAAAAAGAGTCAATACTCCTCCATAACAAAAGTAGATCCAAACAACGACGATTAGAAAGCTCCAAGGATTTACATAAGTAAACGATAAAACAATTAAGAGAATTGCTGTAATTAAAAAGTTAAGTCGCATTGCTTTCCACACGCCGATTTTGTCTGAAACCTCTCCCCAAAATGGCCTACCACACGCATTGAAGATTGAAGTAACCATCATGGAAAAAGGGGTTACTGTATTAGTTATATAAGTTAGATTAAAGCCAGAGATAATCCCACTCTCATTTATTATAGGAGCAATATTGCCTATGATCATTAACCCAGCAAAAGCTGAAAAGGCGTGGACAAGCCAAAGTATGTAAAATTTGCTGGTTTTAACAGCCTCTTTTAGAGTCAAATCAACCAAGGGTGTTGACGGATGAAATCTAAGGGAAGAGCGCTTCTCTGAATTAGCAGAAATGTAAGGTTTGTAGTCTTGTGGAGGATTTTTAAAAAAGATTCCCGCAATGACCAAAACTAATAAGTAAATTAAGCCGACTCGTATGAATGTCTGAAAGACGCCTACGACGTTTAGGAAATATTGAATAAGTGGAGCTAAAACAGTTGCTCCTATTCCAAATCCAAAAATGACGATCCCGGATGCAAGACCGGGTCTATCTGGAAACCATTTTATGACTGTGGATGCTGTAACAGAGTAGGTTAACCCTACTCCCAAACCTTGCATCATGCCAAGTCCAATATAGTAGAACCATCTAGCAGTGTTCCAATCAGAGATTGCGTGTAGGCTCCATCCAATAAAATGCCCAATAAACAGTAAAATTGCACCCACAAAAATGTTCAGCTTCGGTCCCTTTTTATCGTAGACAATGCCCCCAATGAACACTGCCACTACATCTAAAAGCATAGCAATAGAATATGCCAATACTAGTGGAGCGACCAAACTCAAGTTGTACGTTGTCTGGAGAGCTTGATAATATAAACTGAAACAGTAAATCCCTCCAAGTATTAAGTTTATAACCGAACCTATGACCGGGTAAACCCATCTATGCACGTTTTTATTTTATAAATAAACAACTGCTTAAAATAGTTTGCTTAAAATAGTTCGCTTTAAATTTAAGGATATTGGTCATGCCAAAACGACGCTTCTCTTTTTCATGTTTCCTCTAGAAAGTCTGTTTTCTTTTTTAGTTTGCGTGAAATTGCCGGATTGGGGAAATTCAACTCTTCTTAATGAGCTTGATTAAGGGTTTTATGATTCCCTCAGGCATTAACATTATAAATGCGACAAATATTATGCCATATATCAAAAGGTGAGCTCTAGCAATTACACCGCGAAGCAGTTCTGATAATAATGTTAGGATGTAAGCCCCTATTACGGGTCCTACAATTGTTCCCATTCCTCCCACCACGCCCATGGCAAACGCCATAAATGAAGTATCGGCGGATAGTAATGCGGGGGAGACTATCATCATATAATAGCAGTAAAAACTGCCAGCCATTCCAGAGAAAAAGGCACTTATGGCAAATGATAATACCTTATATTTTGTAGTATTTAGACCAGAGGCTTGAGCAGTGATTTCGCTTTCTCGTATTGCAGTCAATGGGATTCTAAGTCTGCGATTCGCGATGTGATACATAACGATTATAGAAAAAGTCATTAGAAAAAGCGATATGTAAAAATTAGGAATCATTCCACTCACCATAGACTTTACAGGAAGACCCTCTTCGCCTCTCGTTATTCCCGGAAACGCTATAATAATCGCCCTAACTGTTTCAGCAAATGCTAGGGTGGTTATGGTCAGGTAAGGCCCTTTAACTCTCAAGGATGGTACTCCAATAATGATGCTGAAAAGCGCCATAGCAGCACCTGAAATTGGAATACATATGGGTGGTGGAACATTATACCACATAGTTAGGAAGGCAGCTACATAGGCTCCCCCTCCGAAAAAGACAGCATGGCCCAAGCTTATTTGGCCGGTGTAGCCTGAAAGCAAATCCCAGCTTGCGCTAAATACAGCATAAATACTTGCAACAGTCAATAAGTGTATTATGTAGGGATCTGTTAAAAAAATGGGAATTAACGCTAAAATCACCGACGGAATGAAACTAGGAAGCAGATCTCGAACTTTTCCCTTCCATGCTTTAATTGTAAGTGTCATGTTTCCTTCCCCCTTCTAAATATTCCTGAGGGTCTGACAATTAATGTGATTATGATGCTAATGAAGAAGCATGTGGTTCGCCATGAGGGAGAGATGAAATATCCGACCAACGATTCTGATATGCCTAGCACGATTCCAGCGATTATAGTTCCTCTAACATCACCCAGTCCTCCAACTATAACTATGGCAAGGGCTATTAGCAAATATTCCCATCCTACATGTGCATGAAACATGTAGATTGAATTGAGGAGAACCCCTGCTATGGCAGCTAGGGCACCGCTTAGAGCAAAAGTTAAGGCACGTATTCGTTCAATGGCAATCCCAAAAATCATTGCGGCTTCCTCGTCTTGAGCAAGTGTGCGTATAGCTTTTCCAAGCTTTGATCGTGTAAGAAATAACCATAATCCACAAATTAAAATGGTGCTCACCGCTAAAAGAACTAAGCGCTGTATTGGAAATTTTATGCCGAATAAGTCTATGGAGCCAAGAACGTAGAATCTAGACATGATGTACATTGGCCACATTCCTAAGGCGCCTGCTAAGAGAACAATCTGTTCAACTATTATGCCCAATCCAAAAGTTATCATCAATATTCTCATCTCATAAGCTCTGAATGGGTAAACGGCTAACCTTTCAATAAAAATTCCCAACGCAAAAACAGTTAACGCTGCCAGTATGGTGGTTATAAGGGGGTCTGGGATAAAAATGTTATATAAATAGTAGGATAAGAAAGCACCGAGGACTAGAAGAGAACCATGCGCAAGATTTACTACACGCATTATCCCAAAAATTAAAGACAAGCCAACACTTGCAAGTGCGTATATTGCTCCTAAAACCAGCCCGCTAAAGATTAACTCCATAATTGTCGCAATCAAAAGACCTACCGACTCCTGAATGTTTTTCTTAAGATGTGTTTCTAACCCTTTTAAAGCTTTTTGGCATAATTAGAACTTGAGCAAACACCATGATGTTTCATTCATTATTAAGTAAGACTTTTAAATGCTATGGAGGTATACAATAATGGATTAAAAATGGCTCTTCTAGAAGTTAAAGGCTTGACAAAAAGATTTAAAGGATTAATAGCTGTTAAGAACGTAAGTTTTACTGTGGATGAAGGAGAATGTGTAGGAATTATTGGACCGAACGGAGCTGGAAAGACCACGATATTCAATTTAATAACAGGTTTTCTTAAACCTGAAAATGGGGCTGTTTTTCTAAAAGGGGAAGACATAACAAACCTTAAGCCTTATGAAATCGTTAATAGAGGAATAGCTAGGACATTCCAATTGATTTGTCCTTTTCCCAACATGAGCGTTATGGAAAATGTTTTAGTGCCTTTATATGGTAAGAGGAAAAAGCTGGAAGGAAACTTAGAGGAAAAAGGTTCAGAGATATTGAAGCTTGTAGGTTTGTCTCATCAGAAAGATAAACTAGCGAGAAATTTGCCACATGGAGACTTGAAAAAGCTCGAAATAGCTAGGGCTTTAGCAACGGAGCCTGAAATTTTATTACTAGATGAACCATTTGCTGGGTTAAGCTTCGATGAAATGGCTGTTCTAATGGAAGTTATTAAAAAATTGCATGAAAGTGGTCTCACAATTGTTATAGTTGAACATGTGATGAGAGTTATCATGAACCTTTCCGAGCGAGTGATTGTGATTTCTGAGGGTGAAAAAATAGCTGAAGGAAAACCCAAAGAGGTTGTTCAAGATAAGAAAGTTATCGAAGCTTACTTGGGGGTAAGTACAATTGCTTAACTTAGAGGGAGTTACTGTTTACTATGGAGGTGCACTAGCACTAGAGAATGTAAGTCTAAGCGTCGAAGAAGAGACACTTACAGCAATCATAGGACCTAACGGAGCTGGGAAAACAACTCTTCTCCGCTCAATTATCGGATTAAAGAAAATTCACAAGGGCTCCATATGGTTTGCAGGTAAACGCATTGACGGCTTGTCTACGCGTGAAATAGTGAAGATGGGTGTATCTCTGTGTCCTGAGCGAAGAAGAATACTTCCAGAAATGACAGTGTTAGAAAATCTAGAAATGGGAGCTTACTTACGTAAGACGAAAGGTGAGGTAAGGGAAGACCTGAAGAAGGTGTTCGATTTGTTTCCTGTGCTTGAAGAGAGGAAGGGACAGCTAGCTGGGACTTTAAGCGGGGGTGAACAGCAAATGCTTGCCATAGGCAGGGCGCTGATGTCTAGGCCCAAGCTTTTAATGTTAGATGAGCCCTCTTTGGGTTTGTCTCCAATCATGAGAAGTGTTGTTTTTAAGAAAATTGACGAGATCCGTATGGAAGGTGTTACTATTTTGTTAGTGGAACAAGATGCGTACTCAGCCCTGAAAATTGCTGATAAAGGGTTAGTTTTAGAAAATGGAAGAATAGTTCAAGAAAGCAGTGGGGAAAGTCTTCTTAAAGATGAAAATGTTAGAAGGGCCTATTTAGGAATTTAAGGTTTAGATTGCTGGTTGTGTAATAGGGATAGTATTCAGCCATGAACATCACCGAGAAGCTTTCTGAATATGTTGCAAATGCTGAATTCAAGGATTTGCCGAATGCTGTAGTTGAGAAGGCGAAAGAACTGATTTTAGATAATGTTGGTTGCGCTTTTGGGGGTTATGCGACGGGTGCTGATAAAGCCTTAATAGATTTTGTTAAGGAGCTGAGTGGAAGACGTGACTCTACGATAATAGGTGATGGATGTAAGGTGCCTAGCTGTTTGGCTGCTGGTGTCAACGCTCAAATGGCGAACATCCTCGACTTCGATGAAACCTATAGGAATCGAGCTCACCCTGCATCACCCATAGTTCAATCAGCCATTGCTATCGCCGAATCTCTTAAGGCGAATGGAAAGGATTTAATTAATGCTATCGTTGTTGGTTACGAAGTTGCTACGCGAATAGGAGATGCAACTCACCCATCTTCCGAATTAATGAAGAAAGTTTGGCTTCAAAATTGGCCCATTTTCGGGGTAGCCGCAGCTGCGGCTAAGCTTTTGCATCTTAACAAGGATAAAATTAAGCATAGCTTTGGAATAGCTGGAGGAGTGGCACCGGCAATAAACGTACATAGGATTTTAGATGTACCCGGTGCTATGATAAAACTGCCAAATTTCTGGTTATGCGAGGCAGGGATAAACGCAGTCTTTCTCGCTCAAAAGGGGTTCACGGGCTTTCATGATTACCTTGACGGGGACAAAGGTTACTGGGTCACAGTTTCAGACAGATGCGAATGGGAAATGATGGTAAATAGGCTAGGAGAAGAGTATAATATTCAGAAATTTCTTTCCTTAAAACCTTGGCCAACATGTAGATGGATACATCCTGGCATCGAGTTAGTTTTAGAACTTTTACAAGAAGAGAAAATAGGGATAAATGAAATTGATGAAATAATTTTTAGAGCGCACTGGAAAGTTTGCGCTCCTCCATATGACAACCCGGAGCCTAAAACGATGTGGGATGCCGTCTGGAGCGTTCCATGGGGCATTGCGATGGCAGTTCTAGGATACGAGCCGGGTCCAGAATGGTACGCGAGTGAAAGGTTCGTTGATCCAAACGTGCTCAGTTTCACTAAAAAGGTAAAAGTAGTGCATGATCCAGAGGCCAGCGAGATATTTGAAAAAACACCGGAAAAAACTTTTGCCAAAATTGAACTCAAAGCTAAAGGCAAGGTTCATATAAGAAAAAAAGAATATTGTAAGGGAGACCCGGAAATGCCAATGACAAAAGAGGATTTACGGCGGAAATTTAAAAAGTTAGCGGGCGCGATTCTAAGCAAGAAACGCACAGATATGTTAATTAGAACAATCGAAAACCTTGAATACGTAGATGATATAAGTGAACTTACGAAACTATTTAGGTCTCAGAAAAAGGGAAAAACAGGGGTTAATTCCTAAGATACCCATGGAGGCTTTGTATAGCTTCTTTCAGCCAACTCAGGCGGCCAAAGTACGTATGGCTTCCTGCCAAGCCATTGTGCAAATATAGCGTTTATGTATCCCGGAGCCCAATAGATGGCTCCATGATCTGTTGGATCAATTTTCACCTTGCCCCTTACTCCGACAACTTCGACCGTTTCAAGGGCTTCTATTATGGCTTCCCTGTCAAGGGTTCCTGCTTTTTTGATGGCCTCTGCTATGAAGTAAACGAGATCGTATCCAGCAGGTCCCTCCAGTCCACATGCACGGTAGCCATATTTTTTGTAGAAGTTGTTAAAGAATGGAACTGTCTTCTCGGTGAGGGATACGTTCCAACTCCATGTGCCAAAGCATAAGTAGTCAGAAACTTCTCCAACTAAATCGGGAAGCTCCCACATGCTACATACAGACATCATGCCTAGGTAGGGCATGCGTAACTTCCTTTCGTAGGCTTGCCTTGTAAGTGTTACTTCAGCTCCGCTGTACACGAACCAGACAAGTGCGTCTGGATTAGCTGCTTCAACCCTTATAAGCGCGTCTGTGAAGTCCTTGCAACCTATGGGCACAAAAATGTTCTCTAAACATTGAACCCCTACCGCTTTAGCCATTGGCTCTAGGTATTCGGCGATATAATGGCATGTTACGTATTCCTCCCCGATATATACATAGCTCTTGCCTTTTGCGACTTCCCTTATGAACGTGAGCAAAGCCCTAGCTATTTGATCGTAGTCTGGATGAAGTGTAAATACGTTTCGGAATTTAGTGGGATTCTGTTCGTATAGCAGCCTTGGGGCTGAAGAGATTGGTGATACGTAAGGGATTTTTGACTCTGCAAGGTACTCGCTGATTGCGATAACATTACCCGATATTAATATTCCAGCCAATACGCTTACTTTATCTACTTCAACTAATTTCTTAGCCGCGGCTAATGTCTTATCTGATTTCCCCTCATCGTCTTCGAGGATAAACTCTATGGGTCTGCCCAAGACGCCACCCTTGCTGTTTATCTCCTCTAATGCCAACCGCATTCCATCCCAAACCTCTTTACAAAGCCTAGTAGGACCACCGGACATATGCAAAATTACCCCTATCTTAATCGGTGTACGAGCACTTGGTGTTGTAGTGGTATAATAATAAGCTGCGCCCGCTATAGCAGCGATTACGATAATGATGGCGATAATAACCGCTTGAAATTTGGTAATAGCTTTTCTCCCCAAATAGTTGAAACTCTTCATTTATAAAAAACCTCCATAGTTAGTTTCTTAGGGAAATCTATTTAAAACTTTCTTATGCTAAGACTTATGCTAAAAAGGACGTAAAAGTAATAAGAAGGCTTGTGAAGAGCATAGCCATGGTGGGGATGTTGTGTATCTAACTAGTGAAGAAGAGAAGATGCTTGAAGGGGATTATGGTTCTGGTGTGCAAAAGGCCATGGAAATATTGGTGGCTATAGGTGATCTTTATGACGCTGAGAAAATGATACCAATTAGTAGCGCGCACATGGCCGGAAACTATGGGGTTTTAAGGGATGAAGGAGTTGAATGGTTGGAAGAATTTGCTGAGACAGGCGCTTCTACTAGAGTTTTCACTACAGTAAACCCGCAAAGCTTTGATTTCGACTTATACAAAGAGATGGGTGTCCCGGAAAATTTTAGGGAAATTCAGTTAAGAATTGACGGAGCTTTAAGAAAACTAGGGGTTAAATTGTTCTACACTTGTCAACAATTTTTAGTTGGAAACTTGCCCAGAAAAGGCGAGCATATTGCTTGGGCTGCATCGGAAACTGAAATATTCGCCAATTCGGTTCTTGGAGCCATGACAAATAGGGAGGGAGATCACTCAGCCCTTGCAGCTGCGGTTACGGGAAGAACCCCAGAGTATGGAATGCATTTGCCTGAAAACAGAATTGGAAATATACTTGTCGACGTAAGTGAGCTTAATTTTGGAAAGCTAACTCAAACGGACTATGCCGCCATGGGCTATTATGTGGGTAAAATCGTTGGCGATAAAATTCCAGTGTTTGTCGGTTTGCCTAAAGATATTTCGCTTCCAAACCTTCAAGCACTAGCATATCCTCTTCCAGTTTCAGGGGCTGTCCCAATGTTTCATCTAGTTGGAATAACACCTGAAGCACCAACACTAGAAGCAGCCTTCGGTGGAGGTAAACCTGAAGACAAGATAAAAGTATCATCATCTGACATAAAAGAAGTTTACGAAGAATCCTGCAGAACAAATGAGAGAAAAGTTGATTTGGTGATTTTCGGCTGTCCACACTGCACTTTACAAGAGATAGAGGAAATTGCAACGATGCTTAATGGAAGAAAAGTTTGTAATGGGGTAAAATTGTGGGTATGCACTTCTAAGGCTACTAAGGCTATTGCTGAACGAATGGGTTATGGTGATGCTATAAGAAGAGCTGGAGGAATGCTAGTTGCTGACACGTGTCCTTCTGGAGGGCCATATGCCTATCTAAAGGATAAAGGGATCAACGTTGTTGTCACAAATTCTTTAAAAGCTGCATACTACGCGTATGGGCTGTTTGGAATGGGCACCATATTCGCCTCAACTAAAGATTGCGTGGAAGCTGCCATTAAAGGGAGATGGGAAAAATGAATCACAAAATAGTGTTAAAAGGTAAAGCCATCTCTAAAGGTAAAGCTGAAGGAGAAGCGATAGTCACCAAAATGCCAATATCCATCACAGGAGGTCTAAACCCTTACAGCGGTAAGATCGTGGAAAAAGGACACGAGCTTGAAGGACAAAGCGTCGCCGGAAAAATATTAGTATTCCCACATGGCAAAGGTTCAACTACTGGTCCTTGGCAATTTTATGTAGCATATAAACGTGGAAAAGCTCCCAAGGCCATAATCAATGTTAAAGCTGAAGCTGTAGTAGCTGTCAGCGCTATAATTACAAACACCCCCATGATGCATATGCTAGAGAAAAACCCTTTGGAGGTTATAGAAACAGGAGACTTCGTAGTTGTTGACGCTGACAATGGGATTGTAGAAGTAATCAAGAAAGTAGGTTAGGATCAGACATCTTCTAATGATCATTCTCTTTTTTATAGATAGATTAATACTTCTCGAGCGTTGGATATCTCTTCATGGAAAATCGCTTTAAATGAACAAGTTGCAAATTGATGAAATTCTATTGCGCAGACGTCCTCTCAATTACTTCAGAGGAAAAAGCCTAAAACGACAAAGCAAGCCAAACAAAAACCAAAAACAGAAAAAGTGGATTTGCGGGGAATCGACAGCCATATTTCAATACATGTTAGAATATGGGTCAGCTTGAGTTGCGTTATTCAGTTAATGAGAAACTATTAAACACTCTATTGAGGCTTAAGGAGTTTTGGAGGCGTTTTGTTTTCTTGAGTGGTATAGCCCGGCAAAGATTAGGGCTGCACCCGTCAATTGTAGTGGGCTTAAGGTTTCGTTTAGGAGTATCCATGCGGCTGCCACGGCTATGACTGTCACTAGGTATTCGTAGAGGGCTGTTCTGGCTCCTCCTATGTGGCTTACGCCTGTGTACCATATGGCGTAGCATATGGCTATTGCTAGGCATGAGGAGTATGCTAGGCCAAGCCAAGCTTCCGTGGGGATGTATGGCCATTTTGAATCATTATGGATGGGGCTGAGGCTATAATTAGCGGTGGGGTTCCCATGGCCACTGTTAATCCGACGAGCTTTAGGGGTGAGTAGCGTTCCAGTAAGGGTTTAGAAAGCACCGTGTAGACTGACCAGCATAAGGTGCATGCTAGGATTAGTATGTCGCCAAGAATGTTTTGGGCTGAAAGGCTTAAGGGGGCTTTCCGGAGCCTAGTACTATTAGGAGGACTCCTAGAAAGGATATTAGCATGGCTTCCCAAACCCTACGCTCAACTTTTTCAACCCTGAGGATTGAGTTTAAAACAGCAACAAATATTGGTGTAGTCGCTAAAATCAGGGATGAGTTTCCGGCGGTGGTTCTGTAGATTCCGTTTATGAAGAGAATCTGGTAGATGGTGTTTCCCATAAGGGCGAGAAGAATGAACCTTTTTAAGTCGCTTTTCTGGATTTTGAAGGATTTCTCCCTAACTTTTAGGATGAGCATTAGCAGTGTTGATGCTATGCTGAAGCGTAGGGCATTAAAGCTTAACGGGAGGAAAAAATCTAGGGAAATCTTAACCACCACAAAGTTCAAGCCCCAGATTAGGCTCATCCCAACAAGCAAGGCGTCCACACGAGAAAACTTCGAACCCTCAGAGTGTCTGGGCTCAACCATGTAAGGGTGCTCCGTGAGTGGCTGATAAGCGAAAACTACACCCTTTAAAAGTTTTCCGAAGTTAAAAGGAGGTTTTAGGTTTGGTTTAGGGTGCGTTGTAGGGCGTTTATCACGTTTTGTTTTCCCATGGCAACTATATATGGGCCTAGTCTTGGACCTTGAGGCGCCCCTATCAAAATGGTGTATAGGGTTTTGAAGAATTCTGGGGGTGGGATGCTGTGTTTTTTGGCGATGTCAAATATGGCGTTTTGGATTTTTTCCGCTTTCTCTTCAGATTTTAGAGTTTCAATCAGCTCTTTTATGGCGGCTTTCTCCTCTGGTTTTAAGGTTATGGCTGTTTCACGGATTTCTTCGAAGTCTCTAACCCAGTTTAGGGCGTATTCTATCCTTTTTTTCAAGTTTTCGTCGAGCTGCTGTCCTTTTGGCAAATAGCCATATCCTTGAAGCTTTTCTGTTATGAATTCCGTTTCTCTGCTTTTCGGTGCAATTTTCGCCAGGTAAGTCAACATGTTGTATGGAACGTGGATGCTTGGCTGTTTTGGCGGTTTTAAAACCCAGCAGTACTCGTATAGGCCTTTAAGTTTCGCCAGCTCCTTCTCGTCTGGAATTGTTTTCTTTCCAAAGTATATGTCTTCCAAGTAGTCTAGCTCGTTCATGTAGGCGGGTATGTCTGACACATCTAGGGTGCGGGTTCCAACAAACCTTTTCAACATTAAAAGCATAAGCGACTGGGGTGAACCATATTTAAACCAGACTTGGGGTGTGAAAACGTTGCCCGTTGACTTTGAAATTTTTCTTCCACTTTTATCTAGAAACATTTCGTATCTGGCGTGGGCTGGGGGCTCATAGCCCAACACTTCGCGGCTTATTCTGTCGTTGACGCGGACGGAGTCTGCTATGTCTTTGCCGTAGGCCTCAAACCTAATGTCTAGGGCTTTCCATCTGGCGGCGAATTCGCCCTTCCAGCTTAACTTTCCCATGCCCTTCGTGACGTCAACTTCGCCTTTATGTCCACATCCTTCAATCCATCTGCCTTTAATTTCCATTCCTTCACAGACGTAGAGCACCTTGTTTTCTTTGGGCAGATACTCCAGTGCTTTGGTTGTATAGATTCTTCCACATTTTTCGCATACTGGGAAGTAGGGCAAAACCTCCATGTACCGTTCTTGACCAACCTCCTCTTTGACGATTTCGCCAACCTTCTTTGCGTTCAAAAGTATTGTGTGGATTTCATTGTTGAGTAAGCCTCTTTCGTAAACTTCTTTGGCTGACATGTAGCGGTATTCTATTCCACACTTGTCCATGGCTTCAAGCAGTAGCGAGCTCATGTGTCTTCCATAGCTGTCGTGGCACTTGAAAGGGTCCGGGATATCTGTGACTGGAAAACCAAGATATTTTTCCAAGGTTTTTGGCAGTCCAGCTGGCACCTTGCGCAGTCCATCCTTGTCGTCGCAGAAAGCGATAAGCTCTGAGCGGTAGCCTTGCTCTCTTAGGGCTAAGGTTACAGCGTAGGAGCGGGCGGCGTCGCCTAAACTTCCAATGTGTGGAAAGCCAGAGGCGCCCAAGCCCATTTCTGTTCGGATCACGTCTAGGCTTCTGCCTAGTTTCCGCTCTCTTTCAATGATTTTCGCTGCCATTTTGTCATACCATGTTCCCCGTCCAATTATTTTCTCACTCATCACCTATCACAGTCCACGCGTTAAAATAGTCCGATTTTTGTTTGTGGGATTTCGCCCTTTATAACTGTGCCAGAGGCTCCGTCAAGCCATAACGTGTAAACTTTGCCTTTATATTCATATTTAACGAGCCAGACTGGAGCGTGGAGGTAAACCGTCTGATTCACTTTTATTTCGTTTTTCATTTCTATGATTTTATCAACATCTTGCTGAGCTAAAAAGCGGTGATGCTCTATTATTTGTTGTTTCACAATTTCTACGGCTTCTTCCTTGTCAATTTCACTGTTTAGAACTTTTGCAAACTCTTCGATTCTCCTAAAGTCGTATGGAACTTTGCCCTCCAACGGCACGTCGTATTCTCTTGTCGGAAAGTCTGAGGCTTTTATTGCTAGGACAAGCCAACTGTATTTTTTGGAGATTTTTCCTTCCTTTACCATTGGCGGGTTTAAGCGTTCAAAAACGCCTTTGTAAGTGCTTTCAGCCTCAGCCGATACAACCCAAAAAGGCAGATACATCAATGTTTTCTCAATAAACCTCGCCTTTTTCGCCAAATCTGGGGGCTTGAGGAAGCCGGAGCGCATCCAGTCTTTGGCTGGTTCCTCAACGCTTTCTGGATTATATTTATTGAGGAGCATGGAATGCTCGAAGGTGAAAGCCTTCCCGGTTTCAATAACCACCGTGTAGCCGCAGTACCTGCATGTGGCGATTATTTCACCGGGTTTAAACTGTATGGGTGCACCACAATAGGAGCAGCGGAGCTCCTTAACTATTGACATTTCCCTTTACCTTCTGCTTCTCCCGCCTTAAGATTTCTCTCGCCACAATCACTCCAGAGGCAGACGCTTGGATAAGCCCTCTTGTAACCCCGGCGCCGTCGCCGATGGTGAATAGGTTCCGTATTCTTGTTTCAAGCGAGTTGCTTAGTTCAAGCCTTGAAGAATAGAATTTAACTTCAACTCCATAGAGCAGCGTGTCCCGCGAGTGAATGCCGGGAGCTATTTTGTCCAAGGCTTCAAGCATTTCCCTTATGTCGGCTAGATAGCGGTACGGCAAAACGAAGCTTAAGTCTCCTGGCGTCGCGTTTTTCAACGTTGGCGTTACGAGGCTTCTAGCTATTCTTTCTGGGGTTGAACGTCTGCCTGCTATTAAGTCGCCTAATCGTTGTACCAGTATGCCTCCGCTTAGAAGGTTTGAAAGCCTTGCCAAATACTTGCCGTAGGCTATGGGTTCCTTGAATGGTTCTGTGAAGGACGTCCTAACAAGGATTGCGAAGTTTGTGTTTTCCGTTTTTCGTTCAGCATAGCTTTGTCCATTAACGGTTAAGACGCCGTTGTAGGATTCTGTTATGACCTCCCCGTAGGGTGCTACACAGAAAGTTCTAACCTGGTCGTCGAAAAATTTCGAGTAGTAAATAAATTTCGGCTCGTAAAGGACGTTTGTTAATTCTTCCATAACTACGGCAAGCACTTCTACTCTTACGCCCACGTCCACCGGGTTGTTAAGCGTTTTCAATCCTAAGGTTTGGGCTTCTGTTTGAAGCCATTCAGCGCCCACCCTTCCCGGTGCCACAATGACATATTTTCCAAAGAATTTTTCTCCGTCGACGGTTTCAACCCCTTCAACAACACCGTTTTTTACAATAAGCCCCTTAACGTCTTTCCTCATTTTTATTTCGACTTTTCCTTCGAGTTCCTGTCGCATTTTCCGAAGGGTTCGGGCGCAGCGTTCTGTCCCCATATGCCTAATCTTTTGCGGGACAAGCTTCAACCCGGCCAGGGAGGCTTTCCGCTCTATTTCCTCCATTTTTTCCAAGTCGCCGCCGTAAATGTGTTCCGGCGCTCCAAAACGGATGTAAATGTTATCCACATAGTTTATTAGTTCGTACAATTCTTTTTCCGCAACGTACTGGTTTAGCCAGCCGCCCACCTCTGTTGATATGGTTAGTTTGCCGTCGCTGAAGGCTCCGGCTCCACCCCAGCCGCAGAGAAGCCCGCAAGGGTCGCATTTCACACAGCCGAAGCCTCTGCTTGCCGGACATTTCCGCTGTTCAAGATCTGGACCCTTGTCAAGCATTAGTATGTGAAGGTTAGATTTGCCGATAAGTTCAAGGGCTGAAAATATTCCAGCGGGGCCAGCTCCAACAATTACTACGTCGTACTTCAAGGCTTTTCCTCTCTGAAGCCCAAAACTAGATGTGATAACCAGCATATATTTTTAGCGAAGAAAACTAAAGGATTTTTAGCGGAGCGGCACTAGACAAAGAAACCTTACAGTCTTTTTTCCATTATTCTTAAGCTGGTGCTTCTCGTTTGGCGGAATAAAAATCACGTCACCAGGCTTGAATTTTCTTTCGCCTTCCGGACCGACAACGGTGCCTTCACCTTCAAGAATGAAGACCTCATGCTCCCAAGGATGGACGTGTAATGGACTGTGGCCTCCAGGTTCCATTTCAAAAAGTCTCATGGCAAAGTTTGGGGCTCCAGTGTCCTTCGTTATGAGCCATCTAACTTTCAATTTTGAGACGCCTTTTTCTTGGGCTTCTTCAGCTTTAACTTCGCTGTAGTGGAAAATCTTCAAGCTTAGCACCCTTTACTAGTCTTTTATGGCTTCGAGGATGCTCATAACATTCCAAAGCTTAACGCGTGTGTAGGGCGGCATGTTTGGATCTTGCAGAATTTCATCCAGTATGGATATGGCGTTTGAAGCTCTAACCGCCGGCGTGAACTCCGTTGTCTGTAAAGCGTCCATGGAGTCTTTGGCTGCTCTCCTAATATTTCGCGGTGTTGTGGTGTCTTCGGAAACCTCAGCCAGCACAGCCAAAGCCTGTTTAATCCGCGCTTCATATTCTTCAAGCTTTTTCTTCTTAACCATGGCAGCTCACCACTAGTCAGAATATTCAAGTAGTCAAGTTATATAGGCTTTTATACACCTATTTATCCTTGAGGTCTGGGCAAATGGCGCAAGACGCCAAAACCGGAGATGAACAATACATTAGGCGTATGGCTGACCTGCTTCGACAAGGCTCAACATTAACAGAGCTTGCCTGCCCTGTTTGTGCATCGCCGATTTTTAGGCTTAAGAATGGCGATTTATGGTGCGCCAAATGTGAAAAGAAAGTCATAGTTGTCAAGGAGGAAGCGGAGCTGACGAAAATAACAAGTGCCCTAAGCCTTGAAACCTTGGAGGCAACGCTGCTCGTCAAGATTCAGGAAATCCAAGAGAAAATGCAGAAGGAAACAAACGTTGAAGAACTGCAAAAACTCGGCGCGGCGCTTTCCGGCCTACTAGAAAATTTGGAGAAGGTCAGGAAAGCCAAAAAACTCTAAAAGGCGAACCTCAAAATGCTTGGATTTTACGAGAACTTTCCAGTCAACGTGCACATGGTTATGCAGCTAACCACTTCAATCTCTGCGAAAAAGCTTCAACAAGCAATAGTGCAAACGCTTCACAAGCTTAATGGCGAAAACCTAAGTCTAAACGCTGTTGCCAAACCTTCCATTTCAGAATGCACCGTCATCTTTGAGTTCGGCATAGCAGAAGGCAAAACCTTCGACTATCTGGACCGTGAAGAAACGCAGAAAGTGTTGGAAAAGATTGGAGAAGCTCCCATGAAAGTGATGGACCTTTTCAGCGCCGTACGCTATTATAAGTGGATGGAGGGCAGAAGCAAACCGTTGAAGTTCGACTACTACATGATCCGCCTAACTTTCAATGCTAACCTTGTGAACGTGTACGTCTTCCATGAAAGAGGGCCACGTCATATTTCTCCAGAAGAAATAGTCAATTTCCTCGTGGCAAGGGTGAACACATTATTCCAGAGAAAAGTTTTAAACCCCGCTTAAGGTTTCGCGATTCTTCTCTAAGCGGTCTAGTACTATGGATAAGATTTCTTTTGCAACTTCCTCTTTGGGCTTGTTTCCATACACCCTTATGAGTTCTCCGTTTTCTACAAAGCGCATGTAGACTTTCCTAACTTCCCGTTGGGTTTCAAGGTTTTCCATGACCGACTTCTTGGGCTTTAGCCTTTGAATGACAGTTTCTGGTTCAACATCTATGTAGATTGCCAAGTTAGGCGTCAATGCGTGCTGGTTTATTTTCCTAATCCAGTCTAAGCTTAGGCCAGCTGCCCCTTGATAGGCTAGGCTGGAGTAGACATACCGGTCTGAAACAACTATTTTCCCTATTTTTAACGCCGGGGCTATTTCGTTTTCCACGTGTTCGTAGCGGTCAGCTGCGAAAAGCAAAGCCTCAACTATGCTTGAAACCCGCTTTTCTCCATGTAAACAATACCTTTTTATAAACTTCCCAATTTTTCCTCGGCTCGGCTCAGCTGTATAAACTGCCTCATAACCCCTTTTTCTAAGCTCTCTCACCAAAATTTTTGTTTGGGTTGTTTTCCCGCAACCGTCTAAACCTTCTATACATATAAAGAACCCCTTTCCAGTCAACGCCCCAAGTCCTCCAAGTTGAACATCACACATTATAAAAGGGAACCCGTATTAATAATTGCTAGCTTACCAGTGGAGAATATACCATGCTGAAAACCTATTGGGGCGAAATAAAGGATCCCGTGTATGGATACGTCTACATAACGGAAAATGAAAAAGAAGTTATTGACTCTTATCCTGTGCAGAGGCTTCGAAGGCTTAGGCAGCTGGCTGGAGCCGAATATGTTTATCCCGGGGCAAACCACACGCGTTTTGAGCATTCCGTCGGCGTAATGTACTTGGCTGGAAAGGTTGTTGAAAACCCAAACGTTTCACAGATAGTGAACGAGGAAGACGTGGAGGCTGTGCGGATTGCCGGTTTGCTCCACGACGTGGGTCATGGGCCATTCTCTCACGTGTTTGAACACTTGCTTACAAAGAAGCTTGGCAAAACCCATGAGGACATGACGGTGTGGATAATTAAAAATAGCGAGTTAAAAGACGTTATAAGCAGGCTTGGACATAAACCAGAATACATTGCTGAAATGGCTGCCGGTTCGCTTTCAGAAAGCCAAAAGGCTTTCCTCAACCAGATAGTTCGAAGCTCCATAGACGTTGACAAACTGGACTTTGTCGTTAGGGACACGTATCACACTGGCGCCGAGTATGGTTTTGTGGACGTTTTCCGCCTAATCCACTCATTTGACGTTTTGGATGGAAACCTAGCCGTAGACATGGGGGCGCTTTCAACCCTGGAATCGTTCATAATAGCTCGAATAGAATCCTTTAAAAGCATATATTTCCACCGGGTGGGAAGAGCTGCCCAAATAATGTTGGCCACAGCCCTTGAAAAGGCAGATCCAGAACTTGGTTTATCGGCTTTCAAAACACCTGAAGAATATTTGGCTATGGACGATTACACGGTTTGGACTATGCTTAAAAACTGCAAGAAATCAAGCCAAATCATTAAGGATTTGGAAAGGCGCAAAATGCTAAAATGTGCTTACGAGCAAACCTTTTACGTTAAGGACAAAACGGTCTCAAACATTTTCAGCGCCGAAGAATTCCGCAAACAGATAAGGGACAAGATTGCAGAGAAAGCCGATGTGGAGCCAGACGCCATAATAATTGACGTGCCAACGGTGCCAAGCGTGCCATACCACCATTCAATGTTCATGGAGCCGATGGAAATCCCAGTTTTCAGCAAAACAAGAGACGGCAAAAAAGAGGTCAAGCGGCTCAGCGAAATCTCCGGCATATTCGAGGTTTTAAAGGGTTTCATAAACATTTTAAGGGTTTACACAAACGAGAAAAACCGTGCAAGGGTGGCGGAAGCTGCCTCAAAAGTTTTGGGCGAGATTCCCTCCTCAGCCAAAATATCTTACTAAAAGTGGCGCCGCAAATGACAAGTCAAATAGTTCTGCGTGGACGAGGAATCGTTGAAGGAAAATGCACAGCCCAAGCTCTAGTCTCCAATAAGCCAATAAGCTTTCTCGGCGGCGTGGACCCAGCCACCGGAAAAATAATCGAGAGACACCATGACCTTTACGGCGAATGCATAAAAGATAAGGTTTTATGTTTCCCCCATGGGCATGGCTCAACCGTTGGAAGCTACGTCCTCTATTCATTGGCGAAAAATGGATTGGCACCAAAAGCCATAATAAACCGTAGAGCAGACCCGGTGGTCGTTGTCGGCGCAGTTATAGCCAACATTCCCATGATAGATCAGGTGGACATAAACCAGATACGAACCGGTGATTTGGTTGAGGTGGACGCCTATAAAGGCATAGTCAAGGTCTTGAAACCTGCAAGGTTGGAGGGCTAGCAATGTATTTGACAAGGGAGGAGGAGCGCATTTACAACGGCGAATATGGTTGGGCGAAACAGGTTTGCATGAAGGTTCTCGTCAAACTTGGCGAGCTTTTCGGCGCTTCAAGGCTCATCCCTGTGGAGTCTGCCCACGTTTCTGGGGTTTCCTACAAAACTTTAGGCGATGCACCCGCAGACTTTTTGGAGGCTTTGGCGGATGCCGATGAAAAAGCAGCGGTAGAAGCCACATTAAACCCCCAAAGCCTAGACCCAAAGCATTTGGCTGGAAGGCTTCCGGAAAACCTTGTGAAAACCCAGCGGAGACTCTGCGAAATTTTCGAGAAAATGGGCTTCAAAACATGCTACACGTGCACGCCCTACTACATTAAAGCGCCAAAGAGAGGCTCTCACTTGGCGTGGGCTGAATCCTCAGCTGTTGTTTACGCTAACTCGGTTTTAGGCGCATGGACAAATCGTGAAGGCGGACCAAGCGCCTTAGCATCGGCAATAATTGGCAAAACACCGGACTGCGGCATCCATAAGGCTGAGAATCGCAAACCACAAATCTTGGTTGAGGTTAAGGCACCGCTGGAAAAAGAGGTTGATTTTGGCGCCCTTGGAATATTCCTCGGAAAAGTTTTGGAAGACAAAATCCCACTCATAACCGGCTTAGGAAAGCCAACATTTGAGAATCTCAAACAGCTTGGCGCAGCTTTGGCGTCCGCCGGAATGGTCAACATGCTCCATTATAACAGCGCCGCGGTCAAAATCGAGAAAGAGCGGCTGGAAAAAATAACAGTAGAACCCAAAAACATCCAAGAGACAATAGAAGAGTTAACCACAACTTCCACAGCAAAGCCAGATCTGGTTTTCGTTGGTTGCCCACACTGCTCGTTTCGTGAAATCCGAGAGATTGCAGAGAAAATGAGCGATAAAAAAGTTAGGGCAGACATCGAATTTTGGGTTTGCACAAGCCGCCACATAAAAGAAAAAGCCAACCGCTATGTGCAAAAGATCGAGGCAGGAGGCGCCAAAATCATAACGGACACATGCGCCGTAGTCACATGGACAGACAAGCTTGGAATAAAAACAATAATGACAAACTCGGCTAAAACAGCCCACTACGCTCCAACCATGAACAAGGCTGAAGTGAAACTTGCAAGCCTCGAAGAATGCTTAAAAACAGCCCTAAAAAGATAAAAATTTATCCGAAACAAAAACACTGCATAAAGCCAAAAAGGCGCTCCGGTAGTATAGCCCGGTCAAGTATTCCGGCCTTTCGAGCCGGAGACGCGGGTTCAAATCCCGCCCGGAGCATTCAATTTGCTTATTTCATCCGGGAAAAGCTAGGTATTCGTTTTTGAATGTAGAAAATTTTATAATGTGTTTTATTGTGCATAGTTAGGGCAATCTGCCACTTGAATGTTTGCAACGTTTAGGTGGTGTTTCAAACAGACTTTAAATTTCAAGATGCTAGGTGAAACGGATTTGATTGATAAAAAATTGGTGATGGTTCCAGGCCCAACCAACGTTCCGGACAGCGTAATGTATGCTATGTTGCAGCCGATGATAGATCATCGTGGGGCCGATTTTCACGCGCTTTACTCGGAAATAGAGGCTAATCTTAAGTATGTTTTCCAAACCGAAAACGACGTTTTCATATTGACTTCGTCTGGGACTGGCGGGGTTGAATGTGCAGTGTGCAACCTAATCAGTGAAGGTGAAAAGGTCATAGTTCCAGTTTTCGGCGTATTCAGCGAACGGCTGGCTGAAAAGATAAGGCGGCGAGGAGGGGTTCCAATAGAAGTGGCCCTTCCATGGGGAACCGCTCCAAAAGCCTCGGAAATAGAGGAAGTTGTCGAAAAGGAGCCGGATGCAAAAGCCATATTCCTTGTCTATAATGAAACTTCCACGGGCGTTACTGTTCGAGATTTACCCCAAATTGGAAGAATCGCTGACGAGAACGACATGTTATTTATGGTTGATGCAGTGTCAATCCTCGGCGGAGACCATCTTCCAGTGGATGCATGGAACATCGACGTGTGTGTGACTGGGAGTCAGAAATGTTTAGCTTGCCCTCCAGGCTTAGCGTTGGTTTCTGTTAGTCCAAAAGCGTGGGAAAAAATAGAGAAAACAGAGAACAAGCCCATGTACTTTGACCTGTTGAAAATGAGGGAATATGCGTCTAAAAAAGAGACCCCGTTTACGCCAGCCCTGCCCCTATTTTACGCCTTGAATGAAGCATTGAAGCTTGTTAGAAGGGAGGGGTTAGAGAGAAGGATCGAACGGCATAAGCGATGTGCAGAAGCCTTCTACAACGCGATAGACGCCCTAAGAATGACTCCCTTCCCGATGGAAAAAGAAAATCGCTCGAACACGGTGATTGCCGTTAACGTTCCAGATGGAGTTAACGAAAGCAAAGTACGCGAGATAATGCGAGAAAAATATAACGTGCTTATTGCTGGTGGAATGGGTAAGCTTAAAGGCAAAATTTTAAGAATTGGCTGCATGGGCGTGGTGTCCCAGATGGAGGTTTTAATGACGGTAAATGCCTTGGGAAATGCGCTAAAAGACGTGGGATACCCCGTAAACATTGAAGATTGTCTTAACGCAGCAAGAAAAATATTCCAGTGATTCAATGTTTAAAATTGAAGGAATGCAACCTCCTTTAACATTTAAAACTTGTCACATTCTTGGCACTTGTAGTTGCAAGATACTTTAAGAGCATGTTTAACGATTGAAATGATTTTCTGCGCTACTATTATTGAAGCGTATTTTTGAGCCTCCAAGGTTTGTGCTCCTATGTGGGGGGTGCATATAACGTTCGGCAATTTTATGAGTGAGAAATCGTTTGGGGGTTCTTTTTCGTAAACATCTAAGGCTGCTCCAGCTATTTTTCCATTTTTTAACGCTTCAAACAAGGCTTTTTCATCTATTATTGATCCTCTGGAAGTGTTGACTATGTATACGCCGTTTTTCATTTGCTCTATCTCTTTCTTGCCTATCATGTGGTATGTTTCCTGTGTTAAGGGCACATGTAATGTTATAATATCACTTTTTTTCAGCAGTTCCTCTAAAGGTACGATTTCTACGTCCAGTTCTTTTAGAAGGTGTTCAGAAACGCTGTTTAGCTCGCAAGCAATGATTTTCATTCCAAAAGCCTTTGCAAGCTTTGCAACCCTTTGACCTATCCTCCCCAAACCTATAATGCCTAAAGTCTTTCCTTGAAGCTCCCAACCAACAATTTCCTTTTTAATCCACTTTCCTTCTTTCATTGCACGATCAGCCATCGGTATCTGTCTGGCTAAGGATAAGATAAGCCCCATTGTAAGTTCAGCGACTGCCGTGGCAACAGCTTCCGGCGTGCATACAACCCGTACCCCCTTTTTTTCTGCATATTCGACATCTATGTTGTCTACACCAGCCCCCGCTCTAGCAATTATTTTCAAATTTTTTCCAGCGTCGATTATATCTTTTGTAACTTTTGTTCTACTTCTCACTATAAGAACGTGGTATTCCGCCACTTTTCTTTTGAGGTCTTCCATGGAGATTTCAGGCTCCAAAAGCACTTCAAACCCAAATTCCTTCAGAAGCTCTATGCCTTCCGGGTCTATTAGGTCGCATACAAGGACCTTTAGTTTCTCGTTGCTACTTGCATTTTCATTTTTTCTCCTTTCCTGTATGAACTGTTCTATAATGGGTAAAGTTTTGTCAAGTCTCTCTGAGTATATGCTTATTTTCGTATGTTCTTTGAGTATTTGTGTTGGATTGAATGCTATTCCAAGGCCTGCTTTGCGTATCATATTTATGTCGTTTGCCCCATCACCTATGGCGATTACGTTGTCCATTTTGACCTGATATTGTTTTGCTAGGTGTTCCAAGTGTTTGTCTTTGTTTGTATCCACGTTGATCTTTACTCCGGCAAGCTTACCGTCGTTAAATATAAGTTCATTGGTTATGGCGAAGTCTAGGCCTAGCTTTTCCTTTACAGGGTTGACGGCAACGTCAAAGCATCCTGTTATTACACCTACCTTGACTTCTCCAAGTTTTCGCAGCGAATCTAGAAATTCTCTAACGCCTTGCGTTAACTCAAGGTTTTCAGCAGCTTTAACACATTTTTCGTATTCAACGCCCTTTAAAAGCTCTATTCGTTTTATCAAACTTTCTCTCCAGCTTACTCGTCCTTCAATTGCGTCTCTGGTTATTTTTTCGATTTCGCTGCTTTTTCCGGCAATTCTCGCAAGTTCGAGCAGATACTCCCCTTTAACGAGTACCCCGTCAAAATCAAGAATTACCAAGAACATAGGTCAGACTCCTCCAACTTTTCTATAACAAAAGCTAAGCAAACCGTTCGAATCGAAGGGTTTTTTAATCGGATTGGCAGCGCTTCACTTTACAACAGCCACAAACTGTATTAAACATATAGCATAAAAAGCTTTCGTTTCTAATCTAACTAAGGCTTATCTTAACCCTTAAGTTTAAGCTATTTTTCCTTTAAACCTAGGCGCATTTTTCCCTCTTTATTTCGAAGATCACTGTTCCACCGTCTGTGTAGGGTTTTCCCGGGTCTAGGCATTGCATGTAGCCGGTTTCGCCTTCCTCCCTTGCCAAGCCTAAGGTTTTGAAGCTTATAAAAAGGGGTGCCCAGAAAACCCAGAGCTTTAGCTCTGGGATGAATGGGCTAGGTTTAAATAGTCGTGTGTTGAAGAATTGCTTGGGATGTTCCCTTGCAGTTCAGATGCCCGAAATGCGGGCTAATCTACAATAGAGACCTGAACGCCTGCATAAATATAGCCCATGCCTTAAAGAGAG
>Ga0080004_1118878_pt1 | contig 28847 bp, 25 predicted proteins | sample WasSprMetagenome_FD_69207 | JGI IMG/M metagenome (GOLD analysis project Ga0080004, IMG submission 69207) | Sulfidic aquatic microbial communities from Washburn Spring, Yellowstone National Park, USA - WS (SPADES assembly) (version 2) | ecosystem: Environmental > Aquatic > Thermal springs > Hot... | reverse complement strand
GTTTGAAGAAGTGTGCCATTAGTGCTTGATTTATTGCCTATGAAATTTTTCTCTTCCCAAATTTTTTAATTAGATATTCGTAGATTTCTTCTTTCAGCATTATTGTCGTTTTTACAGGCAATTCTCTCTCAGTAGACGTATTGAAATCTATGCGGTATTTATGCCTTCTTTAGAATCTTTAGGTGATTCTCTCTTCGACAATCTCAAATCCTCCTCTAATGTTCCCAAAATGTTTTTCTACTTGTGAAGAGCTAGGCTTTAACGTTCTTCATTAATCTGTTTAAGAGATACTTTTTAAGCTCAATATCATTGCTATTTAGATTTTTTTGCTCGAGCACACTAAATCTATAATAAGTAGAAAGGGTGTAGTGTATATCGTGAAGATTTTAACCTTCGACCTATATGGGACGCTCGTGGACTGGGGGGAAAGCATTTCAAATGCTATAGAGTTCATATGTCAGGGGGCGTCTAAAAGATTCTTTGAAAACGAGTTTTCAATAGTAAAGGGTTTGAAAACGTATGTGCCATATTCGAGCATACTTTCTCAAGCGCTAGAGATGACTTTGAAAGAGAAGGGTGTAGAGTTTAAGGAAGAGTATGCTCGCCTCCTTATTACAGCTTTTTCTAAGTCACAGTTTTTCCCTGACTCTATATTGGGCTTAATAATGTTGAAAAAGAAGGGATATTCTACGGGAGTAATTTCTAATACTGAAAAGAGGCTTTTGAAGGTGACGTTGGCTGGAGTAGAGGACCTATTCGATTACATTGTTACTGCAGAGGATACGGGATTCTATAAGCCGAACAGGAAAGCCTTTGCTAGAGCTTATGAGATATTGGGTGTTGACTTGAAGGATGTTATACATGTTTCAGCGTATCCGCAGTATGACCTTGAGCCAGCATCCGAACTTGGTGTTGAAACGGTATGCTTGAACAGGTACGGGTACAGTTGGAAAAGAAGTGTGCAAAGGTTGGACATGCTTGAACCATAGCCCTTAAGAACAAACATCTAATACATGAAATTGAAGACTTCAACTAATAGCATTAATTTTCTAACATCAAAGTTGGGGTGTAGTTTAGAAAAATTGTTTAAAAATGAATAGGTTTATTAAAGGGTATGGTCTTCTGCAAAAATGATGTACGCTGAAAAACTAGAAAGGGCAAACAGTTTCGATGAAATATTCAGTATAGTGAAGAGTGTTGTTGCTAAAAAGCTTGGCCTTCATAGGGCAGGATTAAGCCTAGTGCTTGCAGACCTACCTCCAAACATTCTAGCACTACATGAGATGGGCTCGAACACTATAGTCATGAACAGGCAGACTTTAGAGGCTATATCAGTTCAAACAGAAGACAAGATTGTAAGAAACTCATACATTTTCGTCACACTATTACACGAGTACCTGCACAGTTTCGGCTTCGCTGACGAGCGTAAAGTTAGGGAAATGGTGGCTAACGTTGTCGTTTCAACGTTTGGAAGAGAGCATCCAGCATATATTGCTGCATTGAATCCCCTAACATTGTTAGGTGGAAAACAAGTTCATTTAGGCAGCTTAAGCCCTTCAAGGCCGCCTACGATAGTCAGAGACTTTGACAGGGAGAGCACACCATACATAGGATAAAAAACTTCCTAGATCACTTCAACTTTAAAATGAGAAGGATGCTGTAGAATAGGGTGAAAGAGACAAGAGAGATTGTGAACAAGTCTATGAAAAGAAACTTAGGCTGCATTCTTGGCGTAAGCAGCAGAGGATATATGGTTAAACCTAGAACAAGATAGGCTAAAACATAAGCTAAAGAAAGCACGCATAAAATTGAAGACAGCCTCAAACTAAAATGTTTACAATATATGAGGTATAGTAGGATAATGAGAATAGATGGTAAAAGGGTGACATTAAGAAGACAATATATGGGTGACATTGTAACATTGAATGTTCCAAACTCCCAAATCATGCGAACGATAAAATAGACTAAAATTATGATGAAGCCGAAAACATTTCCATCAAAACGTTCATTAGCCAAACTGTATCACAAAATATTTTCAGGATAGAATATTAAAGCCTTACAGCAAAAAATTTCGTAAACAACAATCTAATGAATAGAGTCGATAAAAGTTCGTTTGCAAAGAATGAGGAAAGGATAATAAATGTCCTCGCAAGAAAATTTTTAGGAAAATGCGCCTGTGGTCAATACATCCAAAATACCTTGACACAAAGGGCCTAGTAGCCGTATGGAGGGAGGCACTATTAGCCCAAAAAGTTTTAGAAGGAAAAACAAAAGGCTACATAAACCATCCACAGCTAATAAGGTTCAAGAAAACTGAGAATCCAACTTTATACATTGGAACATACTTACACCACATATACTTAGAGGGGTTAAGGAGAAGCTATAAATTCGACCGCACAAAAATAAGAGAATTTGATACAAAAATACCCAAAATTCCCGTAACAAGAGGACAAATAGCCTACGAGTTCAAACACCTACTAAAAAAGCTTTCAAAAAGAGACAAAACATTGTACATGAAGTTGAAGAAAACAAAAAACGTAAGAACACATCCAATATTCTATATTATCGAAGGCCCAGTAGAGGAGTGGGAGAAAACAAATTATTAAAAATAGTAAGTCCTCAAGATTTCTTAAATTCCTCTACCCAAATTGCTTTGGGAAATTAAATGGCAAAGGTTTAAGGCTTTGAGCGCCGACACAGCCTATTCTCTTGTTTTATTCTCTAGCCCAAATTTTAACCCTTCCAATATTTTGCCTAACCTATAAGAAGGAAAGAAAAACTTCCATTTTTAGCAAGTGTATTTTCTGGTTTAACTTGCCATATCATAACTCTTCCTATCTTATATTCTATTATGCCATATCCCTAAAACTTAATCCTTTTTAATAAATATAACTAATACTGTGGCTATAAAAAGAACAAATAAAATAGTACACGCTAAAGACAAAAATGGATCGAGATTAATATGGCTTGAAAAGAGTTTTCTAGCAATCTGGGGACTTAAAGCGTAAACAGCCAAAGCAGTTGTTTCAGTATTCGTTACAACAGCCTCTGGTATTGTCCCATTAGGATAATAGCCTGTATAGAATCCACCATTAGACGCTTGAAGAGATAAAATGCGATTAATAACATTATCTGGAACACTGTAGTCTAAAACATATCCCGCTAAATAGAACAAAGCCAATTTATAGGTTTGATAAATTCCCTTACTTTCGCCTTTCTTAAAAGAGCGTAGGGAAGGCTGAAATTAATAATAGCAGAGAAAAAAATATCGCAAAAACCTTCACACACATACCTTAAACTCTTACATGCTTGTATAAAAATTGTGGAGGAAAGCAGGGTTCAAGGGACCCGTTTAAAGGCATAGTTGGATCATGACTCTAGTAGCCACTTCCACAGAGGTAGGAACTTAATTCTCCGGCCACCATGCTTTTCTACGCCCTCATAGTCCCAAGTGATTATGGTCAAGTTGCTGCAGTCTAGTTCCTTAGAGGCCTTCACTAGTGCGCTTATTTCCCTCTCCTTCGTATTAAAGTCATCTATATTGTAGCATACTTGTATTAATTGCTTAACCTTTCCACCGCTTGTTATAACGAAGTCCACCTCCTTATTGTTAGAGTAGAAATAGAACAGGTTTTCGTTTGGAGTGAAACCTTTCTTTAAGAGTTCTGAGAAAAAAAGGTTCTCCATGAGCCTGCTCGCGTTTTCGACCCCATTGATGATGAGCAGGCCATTATCCACAAAGTATATTTTTGGAATGGTCTGCTCCACCTCCTTATAGGATCTAGAATACTTTCTTAAAGTGTATAAAACTAGCGAATCCGAAAAATATTCAACGTAATTGTAGAGAGTGTTTTTGCTAACCTTCATCCCAAGAGATTTAATATAGTTATAAAACTTGTGGATTGAAAAATACGTAGATGACACTAAACCCTTAACCATTAGCCTAAGAACCCTTATGTTCTTAACCCTAAACCTTTCTATAATGTCCCTGTAGATTGTAACATCAAATATTTCCTTCAAGACCTTTTCCCTCTCCTTTTCGAACAGCACTACTTCAGGATAGCTTCCCTCCATATATTTTTGAAGGAGGTTCAGAAGCGTAGCTTTCTTTGAAGAGGAAAGATACTTTTCAACCTCAAAGCCTTTCGCCCTCAAGAACTCTTTGAAGTTAAAAGGATAAATGTAGTAGGGGAGAGTCCTACCCCTTAAACTTGTCGCCACCTCAATGGATAGAAGCTTGGAGGAAGATCCGCTGACATACACTTGAATCCCACCACTATCTACAAGGTTGCGCACAAACCTCTCCCAATAAGGGACGTTCTGAACCTCGTCTAGGAAAAGGTAGATCTTTCGCCCCCTATTTTCAGGGTAAATCTCGTAGAAAATATTAAGCATGTTCCTTAAATCCTCTACGGTGCAGCCGATTAGCAAATCGCTTTCAAGGTTAACGTAAAGTATTCTGCTTTTATCAATACCGTTGCGCAACAGCTCCCCTATAACTTGAAACATGGAGAAAGTTTTACCCGCCCTCCTTGGCCCAATTATAGAAATGGCCCTTTTTATCGGAAGATCAGCCTCGATCCTAAGGTCTCTTTTCACAAGCTTAGGCAACTCGAATTCCTGAAAATCCTTTATCGCTCTTATCCAAGTCTCACGTGTTATCATCGTACTGTATAAAGGGAAACTATTTTAAAAAGTTTCCCTCTTTAGAGAACCATAATGTGTGCTCAAACCGATGAAGATGACCTGATCATCAGACTATTTTGAGGTGAAGGAGAGTTCTTCAATGGTTCCAGCTTCAAGAGTCTCTGCGGGACTATTACTGACATGGAGGGGAAAAAGGCGTAGGTGAAATAATTAAACTTCGTAGAAGAATAATTGGTATTAATATAAGGATAGAGGGCTCATATAAATGCGTGGCAAACGCCGAAGGCGAATATGAACTTGGAGAAAACTTGGGTGCTACACATTATCTCCATCACCCTTCAAACAAAGCCTCTGTGCTAGCTTTTTCACTGAGTACATGTGCAGCATATTGATGAACTGCACAGTTCCAGCCTGTTACTTCCAATCTCAAAATTTTTTAAACCGCAATATCCTATCTATCGCTTTTTATTATGGCAAGGAAAAACAGCAGAAGTATTAGAAAGTCGATGAACGCCAAAAGCAAGTCTATGAAGGAAGTTTCTAGATTAGGAAGGAAGAGATCTAGATGTTCAGCGATGACTTTGACGAAATAGAGACCAAATGCACCCGAAACAAAGAGGAGTCTTCTCTGCCTGTTCCTATAGTATGCCAGCAGCGATATGAATAGAAGGATAAGGGCAAATAACCCTGAGCCCAGTTTGAGTAGTTCTTCTATGTTAAATTCTTCAAACATGTTCTCGTTCCTCCTTTTTCTTGTAGGTTGACAGGTCTAGCCAGACATCTGCAAACCTATCCGCCCACCTCTCCCAGAACATTGGGTGATAGTTCTTCATAACCTTTTCAATGTCGCTAACGAAGCCGGTGATATAATATTTCACGTCCCGACCCTCACGACGGGCCTCAACTAATCCTTTATCAATCAACCGTTTCATGTGCCAAGTCACGGTTGGTGCCGATACTTTTGCAAATTTTGCGATTTCTCCATGGCTGGCACCGGGCTTCTGTAGCAAGAAAAACAAAATTTTTCTCGGAGTTTCTTGCGACAGTATTCCTACAATGTTTTCTTGCATTTCATCAAACATCTTGCTTGGATAAAAACGTTTGTAAATCCCCATTCTCTTAGAAACAATGTGACCTGCCTTTTCTAAAACATTCAATTGGTACTGCACGTCACCCATCGCCATGTTCAAGTTCCTCCCGATTTCACGCAAATGGGCACCAGGATGTTCACTTATGTAGTCCATGATTTTCTTCCTCGTCCCCGAGAGTTCGTTCAAACGTTATCGACTCCGTTAATGTACTAAAAAAAAGGGGGGAAATTAATGTTTTAGGCTTAGCCATCATTGCTACTCGCCTAGATTTTCTACGGCGCCGACTTCGTTCTCGATGCCTTGGTCGATGAACAATATGCTTCCTGTTCCCGCGTCTACCTTCACATCATAACTGGTCGCGCCTTTAACGATCCCCACTGAATACACTAGGTTTCCGTTTTCATTATCAAGTGAGACACTGGTAACCGTGCCTCCTGCAACTGTAGGATCTTTGAGAGCCGAGGCCTTTGCCTGATCCGGGCTGATCTTTGCTAGGGTCGCAAGTTGCTGATCTTCAACGTTTTCTGGAACCTTTATGGAGCCGACGTAATTGGGATACTGCTCGTTGACATCAGCGTTGGAATTAGCACCTGCTGGGGACGTTGTCGTACTTTGTGCGTGAACCGCGAGGAATGCCATTGGAAGTAACATAGCGAGAACGAGAACAGGTAACATCTTTTTCATGTTTTTCATGCCTTTTTTCACCTCCATTTGCATTTGTATAGAACACGACATTATAAAGGCGTTGTGGTACAAATATCTAAATATAATGGCGTTTAAGGGAATTAGTACAATTATCTAACTATTTTTTCAAAAATAAGCCTTTTTTTAACCTTTTATAATACTCACAGATTTGTGGACGTGCTTGCTAAAACAATTATTAACATCCTTAACCTTACAAACTTGGGGTGAGAAGCTGAACAGGAAGGCTTTAATCCTCGCCTTCACCATAATTTTATTAGCACTATACATTTCTATATTTCCTCCTTACAGAGAAGGTAAGAGTATTGTTTTAGTCGACTTAACTTCCAAAAGCGCGAGATGTTTCATGGTTCACGCATGTGGGTCAGCGTTCATGGAAAACGGCACCTTTATAACACATGTTAAGAATGGGACAGGCTACGGTATCGGAGTTTGGGCAGACGGCTTCCCACCTCACAGCTGGGACACAGGGGAAGGGCAGAAGCTGGAAGTTGACGTTTCAAAGCTTTCAGAGGATAGACTTTGGCTTGAAATAGTTTTAGAAAGAGAGGACATAACATGGTACAGTGAGGGAAGATGGTGCAACTACGGAATAGTATTCTTCATAAACTCTTCAAGCGTAAAATACGATAGCAGAAACGAGCCAGTTCCACAGTTCGACATACAGTTTGCAGCCTTCACACCAAAAGGTGAAGTAGAACCTCAGACAATAACATTTGACACGTCACCATACGACCCAGACCACCACATCATCTCCATAGTAAGCAGGATGCCTGAACCTCACAAAAGATACAGTTTCAACATAGACTTCGGAAAATACTTGAAACAGTTCTGGAACATTTATCACACAAGATACGGCTACAACGACACAAAATTCACAATCACATACTTCAACATATACAATGAAGTTTACGGAGCAGAAAGCGGATTAAAAGTGTACACCTTCAAAATCTACACCCGATAAAACAAATTTCATCCTAGAAAAATAAGGATAAAGTTTAATTAATAAACGGTTCTAAGAAGCCTTAAAATAAAACGACCTTCATCAGTAGGATACAGAAAACGCCCATCGTATGTTGCAAGCCCAATTTTAACAAGCATCATCAAATGCCCAAGATCAAGACGCAAACGTCTAACCTCAACCTTACCCTCTAAGGCGTCTGCAACCTTCTTCAATGCTTCTGGAGGAAAGGGGACAACAGGAATCTTTATCACAGAATATGTGCTCGGATGAGGATACATTAAAGGCTCAAACACATTCTTATTATTCAAATAATGTTGCCTTTTATCATTTGTCTTCCCAAACTCTTCAATGTAAACTTTAGCCCTCTCTAACCCAATGTTAAAGGCTTTAACATCAGGCATTACAATATGGAATATCCCCGACACGGGTAGGAACTGGCATATCATGGAGAGAGCTATAAGAGCATCCTTTCTTCCGCCAGCAGAATTGACATAAATCTTGTCAGCCTTGAACTCGACAACCTGATCTCTCATGAGCTCAGCCATATTTAGCATGAAATCGCGTAACTTATCCTGTGAGTCTATGTCTTCAAAGCCAAGCTGGTGCCTATGAAAATGTATATGAGGATATTTGTCGAGGACAGCCTCTTCAGCTAGGTCAGTACAGCATATGATGTAGGGGTCACTGGTGCAAATTACAGTAAGATCACTTATACGCTCGCCAAGAGCGTCTTCAACATATTGTACAAACTCTGTGACCACAGGAGGAGAGGTTCCAATTGGCGCTATCACAGAAAGTTTCATCTTCTACACCACTTTCATATGACAGATACATTTAATTAACCTTTATCTTGTAAACTAAAAATTAATATGCTCAAGTTTTAACTTACATGTTGTATGAAGACACTTATAGTATCAGTTTGGGGGAACCCGAAAAATTGGGAGCCCGTAAAGTATACGGTTGAAAGAAAGGTGGATAAAGAAAATATAGAATTTTATCAGGCTAAAAGGGAATATAGGAGCACTTTAGGCGCGTTAATTGAGGCTTACGATGATGCTGAAGTCCTACTACTTGCATCCTCAACTATTGGAACACTATCTAATGGGAAAAGGTATAGTGGAGTGGTCGAAGAAGCCTACAATACAATAGAAGGATATTTGAAAAATCCAGAATATTGTAGTGAACGGGAAAAGGTTAGCTTGAAGATTTTGCCAGGAATAGGTAAGTTCAAAGACAATAATGTTGAGAAAAGGTTTAAAGGCAGAATAGACTGTTTCAGAGTCGCATCATTCATATGCTCCTACAAAAAGATGATTGAAGCAAAACCTGAAAGAGTCATCTTAGACATTTCTCACGGCATAAACTATATGCCCGTGTATGCACGTACATCAGTATATTTAGCACTCTTAGGATATATTGCTTCAATAAACAGCAAAATAGAATGGTTAGTCTACAATTCTGAGCCAAAAGAGAGGGGTGTAAAAGAACTTGAACTGATGCTGGTAGAAGATTTAGAGATAAAACCGGAGACCGCAATACAATCAATATACCGCGAATTTGAAACACTTTCAAACGTTAACTTCAAACTTCTCAAATCGTTTTTCGGCCGACAGCCTCCAAAATATTCTAGCCAATGGGAGCAGCTTAACAAGGAAACGATAAGGCTTGTCAAAACAGCGAGAAACGGTCTAATAATACCGTTCATTGAAACAGCCCAAAAGCTGGCTGAAACAGAAACAGAGCCATTAGAGAACGAGATAAGAAAATACTCTTACCTAGAAAACTGTGACGATATAGTGGAAATCAGCGAAAACGAACTAAAATACCTCTACGCTCCAAACATATTATCCACGCACATAATAGCAATAGTAAACAGCCTAAAGCAGCTAAAGGAAATGAATATAGACACATACGATGAAGGATACTACATCGAAAGCCTCAAAGAAATTTCACAAAAATTCGTTGAAAAGCCAGCACTAACCATATTAAAACACGAACTACATCAAATGAAAGAAAGAATAGAGTTGGCAAAAATGGCTGAAATAGAATTCAACACATGGGAACCATACAATACATACGTACAAATAGGAGAAATAAGAGTAGAAGAAGAACCACTACTAGCAATATACGAAAAAAACAAGAAAAACAGAGACAAACTAAAAGAAATAATAAAGAACGAGAAAACACTACAAAAAATCTTTTCAACAATAGTAAAAGAAAAAATGCAAGCAGAAAAAAGAATAAAAAGCCCAGAAGAAAGAAACTTTCTAGCACACGCAGGCCTAGAAAGAAACATCACACAAATATACATCAAAGAAGAAAAAACATACATCAAATATGGCAAGAAAAAAAGAGAAGAAATAGAAAAAATTCTAGAAAACATATAGAAAAAATAAAACAGCAATAACCTTTCCTAAGAGCACAAAAACATCCCACAAAAAAATATATCCTCCAAAAAGCATAAACTAACCAAACACCCATTACAATAGAAAATGTTTCTACCCTTTATATACCCTATTGCAAGTTGGGGGGTAGCGGAAAACATATCATAAAAGAGGCTACAAAAAAGCTTATTTAGCACAAAGGACAAAAATAAGGGGTCGGAATCTCATAAAGAGAATTGAAAGGAAAAATAAGAGGAGAAGACATAAAATCACCTTACGTAGGAATCTCATAAAGAGAATTGAAAGTCTGGAGTCATGTAAAGTTCTGATGGTGGAACAACCTCGAATCTCATAAAGAGAATTGAAAGTGAACTGTTACCACTCCGCCAAGATATATTGTGATGTAGGAATCTCATAAAGAGAATTGAAAGCCAAAAATGCCGATAATCATTTCAAACACCTAAAATTTGAATCTCATAAAGAGAATTGAAAGTTATTTTCGACTTTTGTTAATCGCACGCTTTGTATTATAAGAATCTCATAAAGAGAATTGAAAGTTAAACTTTTGTAAAAGTTTTTCAAGCAAAATTTTTTCTCTGAATCTCATAAAGAGAATTGAAAGATAAGGGCGTTCTAAAACCTTTATGCGTTATATTTTTTGAATCTCATAAAGAGAATTGAAAGTAAAACCCTATTTTACTGAAAAAAATTTGACAAAAGAGAATCTCATAAAGAGAATTGAAAGCCAAGCTCCTAAAACTCCTATCACGAGCACCATCTAAACCAGAATCTCATAAAGAGAATTGAAAGAACACACCACCTTATTACCTATGATATATAGGTGCTTATGAATCTCATAAAGAGAATTGAAAGTGCTTTCTCGGCTGGCGCACCTCATACAAGTCTATTGGAATAGAAATGGTTGTATATGAATCTCATAAAGAGAATTGAAAGTGCTTTCTCGGCTGGCGCACCTGTTACTCCTGTATTAAGAATCTCATAAAGAGAATTGAAAGTTCGGAACTATTATTCGGCCAAACCTGGAATTGCCACGTGGGAATCTCATAAAGAGAATTGAAAGCTTTTCTCTTTACCAAATTTTAGTGAGTCAACTATGCTTCGAATCTCATAAAGAGAATTGAAAGATAGAATAGTAGGCGAGATAAATTGGGTAACGTAACCTAAGAATCTCATAAAGAGAATTGAAAGAGACATAAAATATTTCACTAAACAGCTTCTTGTATTCTTCAGAATCTCATAAAGAGAATTGAAAGCTTTAGAGCAGTTTAAGACGGATCTGGATAAGCTTAACGTGGAATCTCATAAAGAGAATTGAAAGACATTTTGCGTTCGGTGCAGACGTTATAAGCCTTGAAGGAATCTCATAAAGAGAATTGAAAGTTCAAGCCTATCGAGCTCCGAGAGCACTACAAGATAGTGGCGAATCTCATAAAGAGAATTGAAAGTTAAGGGTCCCAAGGTTACTGCAGCACTGCACAGGGCCAGAATCTCATAAAGAGAATTGAAAGCTTATAATGTCATCGCAGAACATTTGCTTAAGATAGTATCGGAATCTCATAAAGAGAATTGAAAGAAGTAATCCATGTTATACACTTCAATATTTTTTCATCGATTTGAATCTCATAAAGAGAATTGAAAGAGTTACCTTCAGCAGTTATCAAAATTTTTTGACTGGAGAATCTCATAAAGAGAATTGAAAGCTTTTTTTACCAAACAAATAACCAATGACAACACCTATTATGAATCTCATAAAGAGAATTGAAAGTAATCTTATACTTTTTGCCATTGACTTCAATTTCTCTAAAGAATCTCATAAAGAGAATTGAAAGTCGAAGATGAACTTGTCCGTTTGAGCCTTTATACCGGAGAATCTCATAAAGAGAATTGAAAGCACTTTCCTCTTTCTTCCTATTATCTTCTTTTGTTTGAGAATCTCATAAAGAGAATTGAAAGAATTATAGAAGTTTAACCTATATAATGTTTATATATTATGAATCTCATAAAGAGAATTGAAAGGCCTCTATTAGCGCCTTCTTTGCTCTAATGAAATCGTATTCGAATCTCATAAAGAGAATTGAAAGTCCTCCTACCCTCATAAGGTTTTGTTTCATTAAATTCTTTGAATCTCATAAAGAGAATTGAAAGTTTATTTCAAAACCAACCTTCTTCCCCATTCTACTCAAGGAATCTCATAAAGAGAATTGAAAGTAAACGTATTTGACAAAATCTGACCAACTGTCTATTCTTGGGAATCTCATAAAGAGAATTGAAAGTAAAAATATCTGCACTCCTATGCTACTTAAAAATTGATGAATCTCATAAAGAGAATTGAAAGCGAGACTAATGAAAGTGGCATAAGTTTTCCATATGATAGAATCTCATAAAGAGAATTGAAAGCTGAAGCCAATGTATGGGAGGCCCTTTATAGAGGGCAACCCCCGAATCTCATAAAGAGAATTGAAAGTTCCACGTGTAATAGATTGCCTTGGACACATATATAAGCGTTCGAATCTCATAAAGAGAATTGAAAGAGTACCTTATCGCAAGAGATGTGCTTCCAACTCCTGTTACGAATCTCATAAAGAGAATTGAAAGGGGGATATGGTTTTGGGATGGAAACACCTATTATGCCTAGAATCTCATAAAGAGAATTGAAAGTTTTCTGGACCCGCTAGGTTGGACAAAGCGTTCAAGGAATCTCATAAAGAGAATTGAAAGCAACTATAACATCCATAATATGTTCATCACAATCAAAATGAATCTCATAAAGAGAATTGAAAGTTATTCAATTTGTTTCACCTCAAAAAAAATGGGGTTAGAATCTCATAAAGAGAATTGAAAGCTTCTCTCAACTGTTAACCTTCTACGTATTTGTCTCTTCTTGAATCTCATAAAGAGAATTGAAAGCTGTGGGTGCTTTTGCTGTAGTTGTGTTACGTACTTTTGTGAATCTCATAAAGAGAATTGAAAGAATTTCATAGACTGCGACAGGATTCAATTCTCCTCTAAGAATCTCATAAAGAGAATTGAAAGTTATACGCACCACTTGCTTTACTCTCAGTCTTATTATGAATCTCATAAAGAGAATTGAAAGACCTTTTCTTGTAACCCTGTAACCGTATTTTATAATGTGAATCTCATAAAGAGAATTGAAAGAATTCTTTGTTATCGTCCTCCTTGTTCCATCAGCGAAGAATCTCATAAAGAGAATTGAAAGGTGTCGTAGTCGGGCCAAAATGTTTTCGTCGCCGGCTTACGAATCTCATAAAGAGAATTGAAAGAAAATCTGCCGCTCTAAGTTCTCTTACAGGCTTTCCTCTTGAATCTCATAAAGAGAATTGAAAGCTTTATGAGATTCATCCGAAGGGAGACAAGTGTAAACTGAATCTCATAAAGAGAATTGAAAGATTGGTGGCCATCGGACTGCACTATATCGGTCTCGTCTCCGAATCTCATAAAGAGAATTGAAAGATCGTAGGATAATACGTTTTCTGGGAAGCTTTCGCTGTAGAATCTCATAAAGAGAATTGAAAGTCGTCTGTAAGTTTCTCTTCTTCTTCGTCTTCGTAGAGAATCTCATAAAGAGAATTGAAAGTTAGAGTAAAGTGAGCGTACCATTCTTTATTACGTTGAATCTCATAAAGAGAATTGAAAGATTGTTCATCACTTTTCTTCACCGTGTTTTTATAGTGAATCTCATAAAGAGAATTGAAAGATAGAAGTGAACGTCCTCGACCGCAGCGGTTCTCCTGAACCTGGAATCTCATAAAGAGAATTGAAAGTTGTTTCAAGCCACAGCCTTCTACCATGCTCTCTCTCGTGAATCTCATAAAGAGAATTGAAAGCGCCTTAATCTGGTTAGCATCATAATCCACATTCCATCCGAATCTCATAAAGAGAATTGAAAGTCGCATTTTCGCAACGCCCTCTTGAAATCTTCTATCGTTGGGAATCTCATAAAGAGAATTGAAAGATTGAACTGTCTAAAGAGGAGGCTGAGAAGCTAAAAAATGAGAATCTCATAAAGAGAATTGAAAGGCAATTTCTTCAAGGTATGTTGTGTCGCTTACTTTTGTAGGAATCTCATAAAGAGAATTGAAAGAATAGTTCTTTCCATTCTTTAAGGTACCCTTCTGCATCTGAATCTCATAAAGAGAATTGAAAGTTTACATAAAGTTTCACTGTATTTCTTGTCCAATCAACGGAATCTCATAAAGAGAATTGAGAAATCCTGCCTCAAAAGAGCTTTCACTCTTCCTGTCACCGTCCTGATCTATTAAATAAAAAGCACTGGATAAAAAAAATTGAAAAAGATTAAACAGTAAAGTTTTTTAAGGCACATAAGAGCATACTAAAGAATTTTAGAACTGGAAGGAATCTTTTATATAATCTTCGATTAATTTTTCAATTTGGTAAATAGAGTAAAGATATATCTTTCCGATATTTGAACTGACTTTATTTTTTAAATACACGATCGTTGGATAAATACTACTTATTTCGTTGTTAATTGTATTACTAATTTTATGATTAAAAGCATTAATATCACTATCTTCGCAAACAGTCTTACATTCAATGATTAGCATTTTTCTAAATAGTGATCCAACTGGAATACAGATTATATCGAATTCATTTTGATTTATTGCAATATTCCTTGAAATAATGAAATTTAGTTGTTTAGTAGCAAATAATTTTCTAACGCTTAAGTATACGTAACGCTCAAAAGTAATTCCTAATTTTTCATGATCTTTAAGCATTTCGTAGCATCCTTCAGAAATAAGAAAAATATTTTTATAGAGCGTAAAATTTGAAAAGCCACATTGACATTTTTTATTATTTATATGCATGAGGTGTTCATGGCGTCCGTTATCCATATCTATAATATGGCCGCGATGGCATGAATTGCACACTTTCAGTTTTTTAGCAAAACCAAATCCAAAATGGTTCAGCTGAGAATAGCCTATTTTACACAAACTTTTAGCGAGTGATCCGAAATGCTTATTGCTAATAATGTAATAGTTTTGAAAACGTAATCCTTCTATTGTCACTTTTATAGGCTTTTCAGACTTCAACTGACTAATACATTCAATTAAGTTCTGATCACTATTAAAAAGTAACGACAAGAAGTTTATACCTAAAAAAATGTCCGAGTACTCAAGAGAATATAAATTGTGTAAGTTTATCTCATTTTTGAATGATTCTCTGAGACAACCTATCGTGAAATACAATATAATAGAATCGAGGAAAGACATTATTTCAGGTATATTAGTAGTTGTTAATAGATCAGGAGCAATAGTTGAATTCATTATTTTGTATAGTAACAGAGACTTGTAATTTTGAGAAATACTTTGCAATTCATCTGAACATTCTTGTTTACCATCAATTATAACATTGACAGAAATATTGCAATTAGTATCATTAAACAAATTTTTCACTTTCTGATCTTCATAAATAACTAAATCAATTAATTTTTCGCCATCTTCTTTAGCTAGTTCTTCCTTTGAAAGATAGAATCGCTCCCTATTTAGAATAGGCAAAGTGATTTCATTTAAGAATAAATCTTTAACTTTAGTTAGAATATCCTTAACTTCAGATGGATGTAACGTGCCTTCCTTTAACAGTTCAGTTGAAACGTATAAAGCCAGTTGTTTTTCAAATGGCGTACAGTAAAAAGAAATAGGATTAATCAAATCTGAATTGAAGGACAATATATATACCTCCTGCACTGCAAACATTATTTTGTAAGAGCTTCTAAATATTCACTGATTGTTAGATGTTCGTAATGTTGTTCCTTAAGTAATAGTGCACTTATATTGGATATAAGGTCTTCAAAACTTTTTGGATTAGAATTGAACTTTAATATTTTAACACTAGACTGAGTAGCATCGAGTTCAAGTAGCCCGTAACCCCTACTCTTTAGACCGCCAACGACTAATCCTTTCTCTTTAACGTATATTAATAAGTTTGCCAGTATACGCGCTTCTTTGGATTTACTTAAAACATTATCAACAATGATCCTTGTTCTAAAGATTGCATTTGGACTAATTGCTTCAACTGTATACAAGGATCCCTCTTTAACTGTAAGAGTTTTTCTTAGTATAGAAGCTGAAGTATAAGTTACGATGTCTAAAGCTTGTACTGGGATCATATCCGATAGGTTTATCTTCCCAGCTAAGCTTTTTGATCCAAATAAACTACATATCGGGCAGTTTAAAGAAAAATATAAGTCTACAATATCTTTATCTGAAAGTTCTTCAAGCTGTTTTTTATTCAAGATACCTTCATTTTCTAAGAAATTTCTTGATTTTTCCTTATAGTTATTAATGATTGAAGACTTAGCTATATTATCTTCAGGCATGTGAGTATCCTTTCTGTGGAGTTCCACTGCCATATTTGAGTCTTGGTCAAAGTTCATGTCCTTAGAAATTGTACTTGCCAAGTATCTTAAAGTACCCTTTAAAGATTCAGATGGAATTATTGGAATAAGCCTTCCATTAACGAAAAATCTAGTTATGAGGTTTAAAGTTCCTTCTTGCACAGATCCCACATGAACAGGAGTTTTTGCAATAAAGTATAATTCAAGTATTGCTCTACTCAATAGTTGATTTCTTAGTATGCTCTTCAAAGTTCATACACCTCCAAAATATTGAATCCTGTATAAGAAAACTGACCAAACCCAGAAAGTTCACAGTATACAAGTTTTTCATAGTCTAGATCATAACTGGATTTATAAAAGAATAGGGAGCCAGGTTTTGCTCCCTGCAAAGAAACTTTTGGAATATTAGAAATTGTACTAAACCCAGAGACTTTACTCATTCCTGCAAGGAGGTAGTTTTTGTCTCCAACTAAAGGGTATTCTAAAAGTCCGCTGGAAATATATTGAGCAACTATAGTGGGATTAGAACAAAGACGAGCATTTCCATTTGCGTCATTTTCTATTTCAACATTAAAAACTGGGGAGAGTGCTCTTAGTATAACTATCTTATCAAGATTTTCGACAGCAGTTTTTACACGATCAATTTCTTTGTCAATAAACTTACTATCTTCGTTTAACTTAGCTCTTACATGACCAAGACCTCTAGAGGTTCCTCTTCCAATATATAAAGTAAATTCCTTATCTACATCTAGCTCACTTACTCTTTCGCCTTGATCAAAAATTAAGCCCATAAATTTAGTTTTTGGAGAAAGCGCGACATAACTATAGATCATCCCAACTTCAACACTACCGAGTTTTCTATTTATTCCAATCGAATCTATTGATGTATAATAGTTATCTAATTTAACAGATTTAAAGGTTTTTTTGTTATTCTCTTTCCTTTCAATTATCAACTCTCCACCTTTACTTTTTGTAGCAAAGGGGTGCCCTTTTGGACATTTAATTGGGATCGCCTTTTTAACATTCCTTGAAATTACGACCTCTTTAGATAGCTCTGTAAAGATTGGATCTTCTGCACATAACTTGCAGGAGAATACTAATGGATGCGCAGGTCTAGCGGCGTCCTCTCCTATAAGAAGATATGCTGGATGAAAGACTAACTTTGGATCATTAATTTCTTGCTCGATATTTTTCTTCTTATTATAAAGATACGTTAGTAAAGAACCTCTAACTGTAGAACCACTTATATAGCTTGCCGAATGTCGGAGTACATTAGTTGTTTGATCATCAGTTATTACTAACGGCGTTTCAACTTCAAGTTCTAATTTGTAAACTTTCAAACGCTCATCGCCTCCAACACTAGACTAACAATAGAATCTTCCGCTACTTCCTTCGGGATTTTGCTTTCATTTTTAACAATCTTTACATCAACGATTCCAGCTTTACCAATTCTTTCGTACTTAATTTCCGTTATTGCAGCAATTAGTGCCCTAATTTCTTCGACACTTAACTCATTTCCAATAAGCTTTACTTTAAAGTTACAACCTATTGGTAGATACTCTACTGTAAACAAACCTTGTTCTTCTGCAACTTTAGTTTTATCATCAATCTTAACATGAGTCAGAGGATAGGTATCTAAGTTATCAAGGACTGCTGGACTAATCTTAATTTTGCTACGTGTACCGGGCTTTCCAAATATGCTTGTTATAACGTCATCTTTTGAACTTCTTAGACTTTCAGGATTTACACTATCAATAACACCACTTGAGTATCCGAGCAAGTTTGAAACCCTTATTAAGCTAGTCCTTAAAAGACCCTTAATTGTTGAAGCGGGAATAAATATTTTTTCACCCTCATTGCTGGCAATTATTCTTGCAAAAGGAACATCTGACTTGGTTTTTAAAGCCAATCCCCCGGAACTTATATTTAATTTCTTTTCAGTTGTAAATAAAAGAGACAAAACGATATCGTAACTCAAATACAACCACCTCCAAGTAACTTGATCATTTGATATAAATCATATAAAGCGAATGTTGCTTCATTATCTGAAAATGAGAGAAGGTTATACACAATTCCACTTATTATTTTATTTTCTTTTTCCTTCTCCTTCTCTTTCATTGAGAACATTATTCTTATTTCGAGCCCACACTTTCCTAAAATTGTTGCCCTCATACATTTTAAAATTTCTTTTCGGATTTCTCTAAGCTCTTCTTCAAAAGTTTTACTAATCAGGCTGTTCTTAGAAATTGAACTATTGATTATTTTCTTTATGCTGTCTCCGTTTAATGCACTTAGATTTAAACCAGAATATAAACTTATGTTACATAAGAGCCTAAATATTGAGTTGTATTCGGTTTGATCAGAAAGAATAAACGAATGAGAATACTGTAGGCTTAGTCTATCGCGATAAATCTGCCTTAATACAGAGTTTAAAGCCTCCTCACTCATATTACTTCCATCAGCAACAAAGAACATTAATCCTCCTCTAAACTTGCTAGAGGGAGAACTTACAATTTCCCTATGAGAGTAGTCAAATGCTAATTTTCTCGTATTGTCCTTGGCCTTATCTAGAAGCCAACCAGCTGAAGAATACAAAAGGCTTACTGGATGCTTTGGTTTTCCAACCGCAATTCCTATTGAAAGTGTTGATTTTCCTCCCATATTTAAGTAGTATTCATTCAATAAAAATAGAGCGAGGGGGACTGCCATCACTGAAGGAACCAATAAACATCCGTCATCACCGCCAATATAAACAGTTCCAAGAACCAACCTATTGTAATATTCTGTTCCAACTTCCTTATCTATCGAAGACACTATATTTAAAAAATCTAAAAATGCCTTTTTTACTGAATAATCTATTCTTATACTTCTCTCAAAAGCATCTGTAATTGAAATGCAAGAAGCCATAATCTGAGAAGCTAAATTCGCATCAAATCTCACGAGAGCAATATTATAATAGTTTTCAATTTCTTCACTTTCTATTTCTTCTAAAGTATGTCCTGAAATGTACTCTATAATTCTTTTACTCAATTTATTGAAATCTATCTTTAATTGTTCACATTTTTCTTTAAAGTGAAGTTCTTCACCAATCTTAGATTTTAAATTACATGTTTCACATATGAGAGCGTCCACTATCTTATATTGTGCATACTCCCTTCCACAATACCTACAAACTTGAAAAATATTTTGATTAACCATTCCAAAACTACTTTCAGTCATTTTGATTATTGAAAGATCATTATCAATATTACGATTTATAATTGAAAATTCACTGAACAAGGGAGAAAATCCTATTATAATTTTAATCTTTCCTTCCTCGAAGAATTCTTTAACTTTTTCAACGACTTCATCACGCTTGGAATTAGGTATGAGTAGCGTTATATTTCCACCACCAGAATACAAAATTAATTCAGGAGGAAATTTCAATTCTTCAGTTAGGAAGAATGTAGACGACAAATAAGTTACAATATCAATGATACGACTGCCTCCAATCATTGCTTTCAAATCATTGTTTTTGACATAGGATTGTATCTGCCTTATATCAAGTCTTGCGATATGGATTTTTTCACTTAATTTATTGTAAGATGATTCCCCATTCAGCTCTAAAAATGTGGGATTGTCGTTTGAAATTTTTGAAACAATTTTACAAAATTCTTCCGTTAGTTTTTTAATGTAGTCAATACTGATATATTTGTTCCAGAACTGCCAGTCATCAAACAACTTTTCAAATAAATCGTTGAAGTTTTTTTCGTAGCTATTTGAATATTCTTTCATCTTTTTTTCAAGATCGCTCCTTAAGTCCGATTTTTGAGTTATCACTTTTAGAAGTAGGTACTTGATTCTATCTACATTGCTCGCTATAATATCTGCTTCTTTAAAAATTTCATATAGAAAGCTAGTTGAATCTTCAGACTCTTTTATTAACTTTTTGGCACTTTCAAGTATTTCTTTTGTCTCTTCCCCTTCAACATGGTAGCCAAAGATTTCCTGAACGAATTCTGAAGATATTTTTTTATGATTAGTCCAGTCGACCACTTTTCCAATATCATGAAACAGAGAAGCTAGCCTTAAGATCGCTAATTCTTTTATAGCAAGGCTACTATCTTTACTCTTTTTCTCTAAGTATAGACTGGCCGCAATAGCTGAAGTAACTAAACTATGAATTAATAAAGAAGACGTATTGGATGCAGGTCGAGTATCGGCAGGAAAACGTAAAAGCCTAAATATGCTTTCTCTCAGTTGACCGTTATATAATTTGTCTTTTACGAAGGAGTTCCTATTTTTGTTTATCTTCTCATATATATCACGGATATTCTTAAGCGCGTAGGGTTTACTCACTTTGTGAAGAGTTGCAAATTTATAGTAGACATATGCACTCGAGATGGCAGAACCTATAACTCCTGGTACCGGGTCTAAGTAAAACATTGATCTAAGATAAAGTATGAGAGCGTTAAGAACCTTATTGAAGTCGTCTGCAGAAGATATTTTTTTACCATTTAAGAAGTCTTCCGCAACTAAACTTACTATTTTTTTAAATCCATCAAAAGTTCTTTTAGCCTCTTCTTCGTCAATGATTTCAGAATATAAGAAATCATTTTCCTTTCTTATTGGAATTATGTACCCTCTTACAACTTTCATTTAAATCACCTCACTTACTTTTTTTCCAAGAGCAATCTCTTGATGGAGAAAGAAATTATTAGAAACATTTAATTTCCGCAAAACATTATACACTTCTCCGTTCTTTATCCAAAATATTTCGATAACATCTTTATCTTTTTTTCCAAACGCATAACCTAAGACTCCAAAATCTTTTATCTCAGAGGCAGTCTTGTACTTAATCACTGTAAAATCTTTTAAAACAACCACTATAAGTTTACAATTTTCTTCAATAAGTTTTTTGCTAAGTTCCTCTTCTCCTAATGTTATATAGCTCATAAAATAACACCTTTATTATAATCAATGAAGTTAGATAATTCACTATTTAGTAATTCCTCTTTCGTTTTTTCAACCAGTTCATTAGTGGTCATCCTCGACAACTCATTACTTATGAATTCATTAAAGTTAACGAGGTTAAATTTTAATAGACCAAATGAAAACTTACCCTTATATAATTTTTTAGTAATTTTCGGGTTATATCTATATTTAAAGCTCCCAATTAGTATTGGACTGCCGGAAAATATTTCAAAGCCAAGAAACAAAAGACCAAGTTCTACTAGGTTTAAGTTAATTGCGTCAATTCGCAAATTAAATTTAGAATTAGGTTTAACGGCCTCTATGTTTAGGTCTTTTAAGAACTCTAGGCTAGTAGATGTAGGAGAAGTTAGTAAGGCATCAGAAAAACTTACTCTTGAGGCTAAACTTTGAGTACCAAATAGGTCGCATACAACGCATACTTTAGGGACGTTACATGAAAATCTAAAGTATGAAGCATCATCTCCCCAAAATGTAAGATGATTTTTTGCAAAAAGTCTATTCAAGAATGAACTCTCAGCTATATAGCACGAGTAGGAGATAAAACTATCTCCAACTTTTGTAGGTTTAAGTTTATATTCAATTCTAGAACGAACAGCCCCTTTTATAGAGGATCCAGGAATAAAGTAATTGTTTAAAAGTCTAGGAAAACTCATGCTTTTTTTAAACTTTCGTTTTGAAATATCTATTTCATTTAGCAGTCTTTTAATCTCTTCTTCTAAGTGTAACTTTTCGCCACTTAATATTCTTTTTCCCACATTGTATATGCTATCGTAGAAGTTTTTAGGTTCAGGCAACTGTTCTGGAATAGCGCCACTAAAAATATAGCTATTTTCTGGAACTAATGCTTCAAAGTTTAATGTGAGATTGAACCTATCTGGAAGTAAACGTTCTCTTAATGTGAACTCCTTCCTTCTTATTTCAACTTGAACGTTTCTTTCCGACATAATTTATCCAAACCCTCCTACACTCTTCTAAAAATTCAGAGGCATTAGAAAATTTTACAGGCTCATCGTCTTCGTCGAGAGGCAAAAGTTCTCCTTTTTCTAAAACATTTTCGTAACTACTTCCCACTAATACATTACCCCGAAGCTCCTTGGGGATGACTTCTACATTTCCAAAACCTTTTGACTTGAAACCTCCTATTTTTATGACTCCAAGATTTATGTTATTTATAACTGTACTTATTAAACCAATAGCATAGTTTGGTAAATTATAGAATTTAATACTTCCTTCAAATTCAGATCCTGGCAACACGAATTCAACAGTATAAAGAGCACCCATTTTTACGGCGCCACTTCTTCTATCAATAGCGATTCCAGTCTTTACTCCTCTCCCTGGAACCTGATTCTTAGGATAAGCGTCACTAAACGATACATGCGAATAGTAACTTGCAGAACCAAATATTTTACAAATTAGACAATATTTAGACAATGTATTTATTATCGATTCAAAATCACCATTTTTCATAAAAAGTTGAAGATTTAAATCATAATTATTTTTGCAACCTTCTCCCATCATACATGCATTTATTCCATAAGACCTAGCTATAAATTCAGATGAAGAGCGAAATACTCCCTTCAAGCTACTACCGGGTACGAACGGAACTTCAATACCATTAATGTTCATTGTTATAACTTGAAGATCGACAGAAGAAGTTGGACTTTTTCCTTTTCCTGAACCTATCCTTAAAGGGGATTTTGTAATATACTTAACAAATACTTCTATAGTTCTATAAATAACACTATGGGTAAACCATGGAAGAGGTTTCATGGACAAACTTACTTCACCTCAGTACTTATAAGATTAGTTAATTTTTCTTTTACAACTTCTTTTTGCAATTTTCCATCTTCTAGATAGTGTTTAGTCACATCGAAACTTTTAATTTTAATTATTCCTAAACCTATACTCTTTCTTGCTCCAATCTGAATGCCTTCATTTATCATTTTCTTTAACAAGTATCTTATTACTTTACTTTCATCAGTGTTGTTTAGTATATCGATATTTTCAATTTCCATTGTTAAATTAAATTCTGAATATGGAACTATATACTCTATATCAAATAATCTTCCAGGGTGCTGTCCACCAGTTACTCTATCAATAGAAACACATTTTCTAGTTTCTGTAACAGAATTCTGAGAAAAAGCATCGAAAACTTTTATATGGGAAGCAACAGTTGGACCGCCGAAGATTCTGCAAACTAAGCATGGTACATAATTCTCATTAAGTTTATCTTTTAGGGACAACTCTCCATTTTCTCCTTTTGGATTTAAAATATCACAAACATATTCAGGACTTTCACCATATGTAGTTCTTACATACTTTTCTGCTTCAGACCTAAGAGCACCCTTTAAACTACTTCCGGGAACGTATACTTTGCCATTTAGTCTAACTACAGGATTATCTAACCCTTCTAAGGCCGAGGTAGCAGACTTTCCTGCACCTATTGAAAGTGGTGTTAGATTTACAAGCCTAATTTCGAACGTGTATATACTTATAAGTTTATCGAAGTTGCTCCAAGACAACTTTAATAGACCCTCCGAGTTATAAACAATTTTAGGAGATCATCGAATCGTTCAACACGACTTCCAGGTCTACTCTCATAAATCCATTTGAGCAAGACAAGATACTTCTGGAGAAATTCTCTTAGCCTTTCTGGTTTGTCCTTAAAGTTATCTAAAATTATTTTTATGTCATTAAGCAAAAGGCCTGAGACCGACCTATCTATTTCATTTCGCCCGCTCTGCCTCAATATGTATGCCGTTAACAGTAAAGTGGCAGTAACAGGATCAGACTCACTTTGAAAGATTGGAATTATATTCTCTATAGTTGTCTTATCTGTTCTAGAATTGGCTAGTGCGCTTCCTGTTTTAGCTGCTAAATCAAAAATTTGTTTCTCAAAATCACCCAATTCTTTTGAACTTAACATAAAAGAATAGCCACTATATCTCTATATAAATTTTTCTCTTCTTCAATATTATGACGATACTTTCTATACCTATGCTAGAAATCTTGAAGGCCATTCAAATCTATTTATGGGGGTTTGAGGAAAAACGGTAGCCACATCCATTTTAAAAAGGCGACAACTTTCAATTCTCTTTATGAGATTCTGTTACGGTGGCTGGGACCGGTGTAGCAACATATTTGCTTGATCTTTCAATTCTCTTTATGAGATTCTACGTACTTGGGGACGAGATACTCGGTGTAATTCTTTCTTTCAATTCTCTTTATGAGATTCAAAATGGCCAAGAAAAGAATAGTATTTCTTGGTGAGACGAACTTTCAATTCTCTTTATGAGATTCCTATTATTGTCATTGAAAGAGTAGGCGGCTAAAATCTTTCAATTCTCTTTATGAGATTCCTTAAAGCCATAACTTGCCAAGAATACGATTTCATTCTTTCAATTCCCTTTATGAGATTCATTAAAGCTAATTCGCGAACAGAAAGCCAAAACTAGACCTTTCAATTCTCTTTATGAGATTCCTCATGGGTCCCTCCACTCCTCTTCTGCACCACATTCTCTTTCAATTCTCTTTATGAGATTCACAGCAATAGTGAACTCGGTTGGATTATCTAAAATACCACTTTCAATTCTCTTTATGAGATTCATGAACTTAGTGAACAAGTGAACTTTATGGGGATAACAGTAAACTTTCAATTCTCTTTATGAGATTCCGACACTGTCGTAAGGTTCACGCAGGCACTTTTTTAGCCTACTTTCAATTCTCTTTATGAGATTCAACGTTTTAGCTGTTGCACGTGCTTTTGTGCTATAAAGCCTTTCAATTCTCTTTATGAGATTCCCGTCTTCATTTGCCTAAGTTTCATGAACGTGCTTCTTACTTTCAATTCTCTTTATGAGATTCAATGAGGCGTTCGAAAGCCATGAGAGGCAGTGGAATTATTCTTTCAATTCTCTTTATGAGATTCGCTGTAGCAAACTTAATGTCGTCAGCGAACGCATCATATTCTTTCAATTCTCTTTATGAGATTCTGAAACAAAAATGTAGACTTTGTCTCGAGGAAGTGAAAGACTTTCAATTCTCTTTATGAGATTCTTGTACGTCTTCTGTGCTGTCTTCTGCACTATCTTTTCTACCTCTTTCAATTCTCTTTATGAGATTCAAATACCTAGCGTTTTTTATAAAACAGCACCCCTTTGTCTTTCAATTCTCTTTATGAGATTCCTTTAGTCGTGGAGTAGCTCACTTCATTGTGGGTTAACTTTCAATTCTCTTTATGAGATTCAAGTAGATTAAAGTGTAGTAGCATGAAACGGTAAAATGACCTTTCAATTCTCTTTATGAGATTCCCTAAATGGTTTGGAGAAAAATTAGCACGGATGTCGGCTTTCAATTCTCTTTATGAGATTCCTTGTCCAGAAAGAGCCCTATGTGCATTAGAAAATATGGCTTTCAATTCTCTTTATGAGATTCACGGAAAACGGAAACAGGACAGAATACCAATATACTTCAACCTCTTTCAATTCTCTTTATGAGATTCCTTGAAGGAAGCGAAACTTTTCAGACAAAGGTTTTCGACTTTCAATTCTCTTTATGAGATTCAGGGAAGAGGGGGAAGAATTCAAGTTTCCTTCTAACCGCTTTCAATTCTCTTTATGAGATTCCGGAGATAAGTGCTTCACATAATGGTACAGTTGAGTTTACTTTCAATTCTCTTTATGAGATTCAGACGAATGGAAGCTAATGGTAGCATTCATATGAACATCTTTCAATTCTCTTTATGAGATTCTTGTGAAGCTTGTCCTCTTCAAGTTTAAGCATATCCTCTAGTTTAACTTTCAATTCTCTTTATGAGATTCCAAAATCATCAATAGGTAAATCTTTTTCTGATAAAGCATAACTTTCAATTCTCTTTATGAGATTCCGAGACTTCCTCCATCTACGCCTACTCTTCCATCTTTAGGCTTTCAATTCTCTTTATGAGATTCATACATAGGTCAGCTCCAGTTGCTGAAGCAATACACAACTCTTTCAATTCTCTTTATGAGATTCGAGCATACTATGACGTGCTTAACAATGGAGTAAACTATGACTTTCAATTCTCTTTATGAGATTCATACATGATAGCTTATTTTATAGTGGCCGAACATTGCTACTTTCAATTCTCTTTATGAGATTCTGTATTTCGCAACACGCGGAAAAAAGCTACTCCAAATTATCTTTCAATTCTCTTTATGAGATTCTAACACTGAAGCAGACCTTGACCACTATGAAGTGTGGAGGCTTTCAATTCTCTTTATGAGATTCCGGTATCTGGAAGGTGAACAGCATGTTTGAAACCACAGACTTTCAATTCTCTTTATGAGATTCTCTTTGTCATAGCATGGTTGATAGAGGTCTAAGTCTATGTCACTTTCAATTCTCTTTATGAGATTCCGTTTCATGTATGTTATTAGTCCATTGTCGAAAAGAGAATCTTTCAATTCTCTTTATGAGATTCAGGACGTGGGATTAAAATGAGTGATGATAGTGTAATTTACTTTCAATTCTCTTTATGAGATTCCGCCCACCTGCAGTTTTTCCAGTCCACCCAATAGTCCCCTTTCAATTCTCTTTATGAGATTCCTACTTTGGTCTGCTATGGCTACGGCACTTATAACCTATTTACTTTCAATTCTCTTTATGAGATTCGGTTGTTGGCGGATATAATCATGCTCAAGGTGTAGCCTTTCAATTCTCTTTATGAGATTCGCAATTCCTCCCATAGGTGGTAGGTGATGCCGTGTATGGCTTTCAATTCTCTTTATGAGATTCCTAAAAGCACCAGTCCTAAACCACCAAGCAATAAAACAACTTTCAATTCTCTTTATGAGATTCCCTTTTTTGTATCCTGATTACGATTGGGGGTTTGATTAACTTTCAATTCTCTTTATGAGATTCCCCAATTCTGCAATATTGGAGAGAGGGAGGCAGAATATGTTCTTTCAATTCTCTTTATGAGATTCCTTCAAGGTTTATAACGTCTGCACCGAATGCAAAATGTCTTTCAATTCTCTTTATGAGATTCGTGGTCACCCATGGAACGCTTGGATAACTGTGTTTAAGGGCTTTCAATTCTCTTTATGAGATTCACTTCACTTTTTGCAAGAGAGGTGATTGTATAGAATACTTTCAATTCTCTTTATGAGATTCAGCAAAAAGTTGAATTCAATAAGTGTTCACAGCAAAATAAACTTTCAATTCTCTTTATGAGATTCACCGACAAACTTTTCTATACTCTTCAAGAATGTGAAAGCTTTCAATTCTCTTTATGAGATTCAACAAGCATTTTCATGGACGGAACAAGTTCAACAAGAAGTGCTTTCAATTCTCTTTATGAGATTCTCTATTGGGAATTGCCACATGGTAACTCTCGTTATGGGCTTTCAATTCTCTTTATGAGATTCCTGAGCCTGTTCGACAACGTTAGCTGAGCTGAACGCAACCTGCTTTCAATTCTCTTTATGAGATTCCAGGAGGACCGGATAAAGAAGGACTTGGACAGGTTAAACTTTCAATTCTCTTTATGAGATTCAATTTGGATTAAAATCCCTAATATTACAGCTTCAAGCACAACTTTCAATTCTCTTTATGAGATTCAGTATGTTGATTTCATGAAAAGATTAGGTTATAAGGAGGACTTTCAATTCTCTTTATGAGATTCCACAGGTTAGGTCAATTTGATGAGAGGAAGCTTAAGGAAAGCTTTCAATTCTCTTTATGAGATTCGCTTTTTGGTAGCCACTCCTTTGGAAAAACAAGATTTAGGCTTTCAATTCTCTTTATGAGATTCACAGTACAATAATTTTTTAAATGGTGGTGGAAGAGGAACTTTCAATTCTCTTTATGAGATTCCAGATTTTAGCGATTACTCACCATATTGTAATCGTTTGCTTTCAATTCTCTTTATGAGATTCGACATCTTTATCAGCAATAAAATAATAATATGTGCCTGCCTTTCAATTCTCTTTATGAGATTCAAGATAACTGCATACTGTACGTTTTTGGAGAAGGAGGCTTTCAATTCTCTTTATGAGATTCCTACTAGGTATTTGTCTCTTGATACTTTCCCGCTTGCTCTTTCAATTCTCTTTATGAGATTCCTGGGACAACACTTTCCGTTTCGACTGCTTCAACTGGTCTTTCAATTCTCTTTATGAGATTCACCAATAATACACGATGGAAAGGCGACAGCATGGAATTTGCTTTCAATTCTCTTTATGAGATTCATTGATATGGCAACTTGGAAGGAAGTTGGAACAACATTTCTTTCAATTCTCTTTATGAGATTCACCAACCAAGTAATACCAGTCCTAAACCACCCAATAAACTTTCAATTCTCTTTATGAGATTCACGAAATATAAGAGTGGCAGAATAGCTTTAACATTTGAATTCTTTCAATTCTCTTTATGAGATTCCCCCGGTTTAAGGTTAAGTTTTGCGACAACGTCATAGGGTACTTTCAATTCTCTTTATGAGATTCGGAAAAGGATAAGAGGAGGTTCGAGTTCCACCTTTTCAGCTTTCAATTCTCTTTATGAGATTCCAAAAAGCACCCTCCCCCAGGGTGCAGAAGTCAGGCAGGGCTTTCAATTCTCTTTATGAGATTCCGACCCTTTATTTTTGTTTTTTGTGCTAAATAAGCTTTTTTATAGCCCCTTTTATGATATGTTTTCCTCTACCCCCTAAC
>Ga0080004_1088449_pt1 | contig 28852 bp, 30 predicted proteins | sample WasSprMetagenome_FD_69207 | JGI IMG/M metagenome (GOLD analysis project Ga0080004, IMG submission 69207) | Sulfidic aquatic microbial communities from Washburn Spring, Yellowstone National Park, USA - WS (SPADES assembly) (version 2) | ecosystem: Environmental > Aquatic > Thermal springs > Hot... | reverse complement strand
CGGTTTTTCTGGCTTTATGGCCTTCGCTCCCCCAAACACCGCCTCCAAACCCTTGAGCCTCTCCTCAGTGAGCTCCGCGCGCTTCGCCACGCCGCACCACCTCCTTCGCCACTTCCAAAAAAGCCTGAGCCCCGTCCCCATCCGGGTCATAGGCTAGAATCGATTTCCCAGCTACCGGCGCTTCCCGAAACCGCACGCTCTTTCGCACCAAAGGCAAAAGCTCCTTCCCAAACCGGCTCCGCAGGGCAGCCAAAACCTCTTGCGCGTGCAAGGTCCGGGCCTCAAAAAGGTTTGGAAGAACGCCGAGAACCCGGAGGTCCGGATTAAGCTCCTCTTGGACCCGCTTAATCGTGGAGAAAAGGAGGGCCAATCCCCGGAGAGCGAGGAACTCACAGGAAACAGGGATGAGGACAAAATCCGCGGCCACAAGGGCATTTAGGGTGAGGAGCCCCAAGGACGGCGGGCAATCCAAAAGGATCCAGTCGTAGCCGGAAACCTCGCTCAGCGCCTCGGATAATCTCCAATGCCGATCAGAAAGGGAAAGGAGCTCCACTTCGGCTCCCGCAAGGTCGAGGGAGCTTGGGGCCACGGAAAACCCTTCCGGGCAGGGGAGGATGGCCTCCCTCATTCTTGTTGGGAAAAAGAGGGCTTCGTAAACGGTGGCCTTGGCCTGGTGATCCTCGCCGAAAAGCCAGGCGGTGAGGCCCATCTGGGGATCGAGATCTACGGCCAGGACTTTTCTTCCCATTTTTGTAAGGGCAGCGGAAAGGGAGACCACCGCTGTGGTCTTCCCAACCCCGCCCTTTTGGTTGGCCACCGCGAGGATCGGCACGATTTACCAGTTTACCAGAAAACCGTCTTTCCGCAACTCTGGCTTACTGTCCTCGCCTCGCAAATCCCGCCTTTTCTAGCAAAGCCAGCAATTGCAGTTTTACCATAAAGCTGTTTTTCAATAAAACTGGTTTTCGGCCTCGCTTTCAGCTCTCAAAGCCTGGGCTCTCGGTATTTCCCCCAAGAGGAGGGACCTTGGCCCCAACGCCAAAGGAAGAGACAAGGTTTAGCCACTCAGGATTGACCGCCGCTTAGCCGTAAAATCGGCTAAGGCATGGATGGAAAGCAGTAAGGTTCAGTTCAGGCTATTCTCGCCCAAGAGCTCCGCCTCAGCGCCGGCGAGGTCCAAGTTCGCGGGGATGCTTTCCTCGGGCAAAAGAGGAGCAGGGTAGGGCTGGGCGACCAGCATGGAAGAGGGTGGTTGGGAACGCGGGCGCGGCCATAACGAGAGGAGAAGGGGGTTGTGGTGCGGGAATTCCCTGCGCTGGTTTCGTTTCCTGCCCCAGCTTTGCACCTCTTTTTCGCCACCCTTTTTCGCCGCTCCCTAAACCCCTTCCCGGACTAAGGTTTCGGCCTTCTCCACATCCACCCGGTATTGCGCGGGCTTCCCTCGGCCGCCTTTCCTTTCCTGCGACGTCAAAACCCTGACCTCACAAAACCGACGGCGCTAGGTTTCTAGGCTCTTTGGCTTCCTCTCCCGCCGGTGGAAGCGCTCGCCTTTCTCCCTTATGAGCTCCGTGACACACTTTTCTTCCAGTTCGCCTTTTGACTGCTGTCAGGCGTAACAGACCTTCCTTTTAAAATTTCGAACAGGACGACTACGAGAGGACAAAAACTAGAAAGGCCGAAAGTCTTCTACTAGCTCCCCAACCTGATGATACTACTGACGGACGCCTTAAAAGTCCGCCCTCAGGGCGAGGAGGTGACTATCCCCCAAAGTGCTAGGGTGAAGGCGTAGTGGATTTCTATCCAGCTGAAATGGCGAACGCCGAGCCCAGCCCCGCCAATGTCCCATGGGTTCCACCAAAAGCCAACCGTAGCCAAACCGCAAAAATACCCAGTCCAGGGAGAGCTCCGTGTTCATCAAACCGCGGCCGGCGGAGTCTCAAACTCGTACCCCATAGCTTGGCCTGAACTAAATATTTATGGGCTGAGTCACTCGTTAAGGACTACCCTCTGCGCTCACTGATGATATGCCAAGCTTGTCGGCCTCATGGCTTAGTGGAACCCCTGAATTCCTTATAAGGCTTCATGTGATTAGGGAAGAGAGGCTGGCACTCCACCGCTTTCAAGAGAGTCTACCGTCTAGTCTTGGAATTCGTTACTTGGAATCGAGATTAACCAGAGCTAATATATTTTATGCATTGGCAAGGGAAAAACCTGGAAGTAGAGGTGTTGTTCAGCGCGGCTGGTTTAGCCACGCAGGTTTTGGTTAGGGCTGGTTCAATTTATCTTCTTTTTGATACTGGCGATGGTACTCTCCGTGATCTTTTAACAAGGAACATACCGCCGCAAAAACTTACCGCAGTTTTCATCACCCACGGTCATGCAGACCACATGGCCGGTCTATATGCCCTTTTAGGATACCTTCGTGCTGAAGATCATAAAGGACGCTTTTGGGTTTGCTATCCCCGAGGGGCGTGCGAAGTGGAAGAGGTGCTTGCGGCTTTCCAGCACTGTCATAACTCCACAATGCCTTATGAGCTTGTTTGCCGTCCTTTAGATGACGGGGAAACTGTCAATTTTGGAGAGGTACAGGTACAAGCTAAAAAAGTATTGCACTGGCATAGTATTAAAGGGCAACCCCTCGCTCCGGCTCCGGCACTTGGATATCGATTGACATTCCAAAACGAAGTATTTGCTATTACCGGTGATACAGCGTTCTTCCCAGGCCTAGCGGACTTGATTAAGGACGCAGATATTGCCTTAATTGAAGCTACTTTAGACGATGATGCCCCTTTAGAGCAAAGATGCCTAATTCATCTTACGCAACAGAAGGCGCAGATGCTTGCCCGTTTAGCTAAGAATGCGCTCTTTATTCATTCAGCTCAACCACACAGTTGACAGACCAACCACTAACTAATATAATGCAAACGTGTGAGCAAGAACTAATTCCAAGGGGGTGATAATGGGGGTATCAAAAGTTTTAAATGTGCATATACTTTAGAAGGGGGTGACTTCGATGAAACGCGGGGTTTGGTTGATTGGTTTGATATCTTTGATCGCTTTGGTAGGGATAGCTACTCCTGAAAAGGTTACTTTGCTGTATATGACAGCTGGTGATATTAACATGCTGGCTTTGGCCCAAAATGTGCTAGGTCCAATGTTTTCCGAACGCTATCCCGAGGTGGAGCTTCGTACTGTGCATACTGGTCCAGGGGATGCGGGATCCCAGTTGATTTTTGAAAAACTTCGCGCTGAAAAACTTTCTGGAAAACCTACTTGGGATGTTGATGTAGCTATGGTGCATCAGGTTTTTATGTCCTGGGCAATGGCTGAGGGTGATCTCCTCCTTCAGTATGCACAGGATCTGGAAACTTGGAAGTATGTTACTTCCCCTCAGGCCAAATATGCCCTTGGTGTCCCGGTCGAGGGTTATGTAATGCCCATGTTCTTTAGCCAGGTAGCCATCGCTTATAACCCTCAATACGTACCCGATCCTCCTAGAAGTTATGCAGAACTCGTCGAATGGGTTAAGGCTCACCCGGGCAAGTTTGGATACAACGGAATCAAAGGAGGTATGTCCGGCGTTGCCTTTGTTGTAGGTTGGGTATATTGGAAAACCGGCAAATATGAGAAATATGCGATCACCGGACCTTATGAAGAGTCGGAGGTTGCTTCTTGGGAACCGATCTTCAAAGAGCTCAAGGAATTCAACAAGTATGTAACTATCACTGCCGGAAATGTAGGCACCTTGGATGCTCTAAACCGCGGGGAAATTTGGATGGGGCCGGTCTGGGTTGACATGTTCTACACCTTTATGCTCACTGGGAAGATGGACCCAAACATTCGCTTAGTCTTACCAGAGCCTGGTCTTCCTGGTCAGCCAATGTATTTCGTTATTCCTAAGAAGGCCAAAAATATCGAATGGGCAAAGAAATTCGTAGAATTCGTGACTAGTCCAGAAATTCAAGGAAAAGTGATAGTAGAGATGTACAACTGGTATCCAGGCATCGATGGTTCCTATATCAAAGATTATGTAAGTCCTGAAGCTTATGCTCGGTTGTATCGAGACATAACACCGGAGGAGCTAAGAACAAAAGGACTCTCTTTCGCTTTGGCTAAGTATCATGCTGCCATTCTCGAAGCTTATGAGAAATGGACAATTGGTGGCTAAAGCGAGCTTAGGGGGAGGGGCATCAAAGCTCCTCCCCTTTTTGTTGCTTTTGCCTGCCCTTGTTTTCATCGCCGTTCTTTATATTTACCCCCTAGTTCGATCTATCTGGGGGAGCTTTAGCGTTGGCGCACAAAGCTTAAGCCTGGGTAATTATGCGAAAGCTTGGGCATTGTATAAGAAAGACATTATTTTCACAATTATAGTGGCTGTTTTGGGAACGATTTTGTCCGTTGCAGTTGGACTAATTTTGGCTTGCTATGTCCGTCTTAGCATTTCACGGGCTAGTCGTTTTGTTAACTTCGTTAGCCGCCTAACCATTTTTCTCCCCTATGTTATCGTAGGACAAATGATGAATAGCTTTCTTGCCCCTCACGGACTTCTCAATGTTATTTTAGCGAACCTTGGGATTGTAAACTTAAATAATCCCCTTCAATTTTTCAACATTAGAGGCTTGCTTCTCGGCTTTCTTTGGAAAGAAGCGCCTTTCATCGCTTTTCTCACCCTGAGCAGTCTTCAGGTAATTGATAACAGCTATCTTGAAGCGGCGAGAAGTGTGGGAGCTAAAACTAGGCACATTATTCTATACATTCTAATCCCTATGATTAAACCTGCTGTCGCTATGGCCGCAGTTTTAACTTTTTGTACTATAATTAGCACTTTTACCTTGCCTTACATGCTTGTTACAGAAAGCCCAACCATGGTTACTGTCGACATCGCCCACCGTGTGACGTACTTCCGCGATTATGGGGTTGCTAACGCCCTCGGTGTGTGCCTTTATTTGCTCGCAGCGCCTATGGCGGTTTATTACCTAAGGCGGACAGTGAGAGAGGAAATTTATGGGTATTAAGTGGTATAGAATTGTATTTAAGGCTTTAGGAATTGCGCTCATTGCATTCATAATATTCGGACCGCTTTCTAGCCTTGTGCTATGGTCTATCGCCATTAAATGGTATTGGCCGCATGTTCTGCCGCAAGAAGTCGGCCTCGCGTATTGGAAACAAGCTTTAGGATTGCAAAGAGACTGGGCTATTGCAGCAGTAAGTATCTGGGATGCTTTTAAAGCGAGTATCATTATAGCCTGTATAGCTACAGGTATAACCATGATTGTCTCTATTCCGGCTGCATACGCTTTGGCTAGGCTTCGTCTGCCATTGAAAGTCTTGTTTCTGTTGTTTTTCCTTATGCCCAAAGTGTTTCCACAACAGCCTATATTTGTAAACCTTCTTCCTATTTTCACTCGCTGGGGTTTGGCGGGAACGGTTCAAGGTGTGATCCTGGTGCATATTCTCGTTTGCCTCCTTTTTGGCGTTTGGATCAGCACCTCGGCTTTTAAAGCTATCCCTGAGTCTTTGGAAGAAGCTGCGCGCAGTGTGGGAGCTACAGCCTGGCAGACGTTTTGGCGGATACTTATACCTCTGGCTATGCCTGGTCTTCTTGTGAGCGCAATTTTTGTTCTCGTAACATCTCTTACGGAATTTACAGGCACATTTTTTATAGGGCTTCCATTTGTCACTACCCTTCCCATGCTTCTTTATTCCGCAAGTGGCTATAATATGCAATTCGCATCTGTTTTAGCTATTGTACTACTCGTGCCAAGTCTCCTTCTGATGGTTCTCACTGAGCGCATTTTCCGCCCAGAATTTTTAGGCGCGGTTGGTAGGTGAAAACATGCCTGAAGTCAGGCTTGTTGAAGTAACGAAGCGGTATGGGAAAGTTACAGCAGTCGATGGCTTAACCCTCACTATCGAGGACCAAGAAATGCTCACCTTTCTTGGACCCTCTGGCTGTGGTAAAACCACAACTCTTAGATGCATTGCTGGATTTGTAATTCCTGATTCAGGACAGATTTTTATCGGTGCGCAGGATGTTACTCGGACCCCACCTGAGAAGCGCGATATTGGCTTTGTTTTCCAAAATTACGCGCTTTGGCCTCATATGACAGTATATCAAAATATTGCGTTTGGTTTGCGACTGCGGAAACTGCCAAAACAAGAAATAAAAAACCGCGTTCATGAAGCACTAAACCTCGTTCGACTAACCGGTTTAGAGGATCGTTACCCACGGCAGTTGTCCGGTGGTCAACAGCAAAGAGTAGCGCTGGCGCGCGCTTTGGTGTTACACCCTCGTGTCTTGCTGCTTGATGAACCCCTCTCTAATCTTGATGCAAAACTTCGAGAAGAAATGCGCTTCGAAATAAGAGAATTGCAACGTCAGCTAAAAATTACGGCAGTCTATGTAACTCATGATCAATCCGAAGCGTTGGTATTGTCTGACCGCATCGCTGTGCTTAATCAGGGCCGCATTGAGCAATTAGGTACCCCTGAAGAGATTTACCAACGACCTGTAAACAAATTCATAGCCACTTTTATCGGTTTATGCAGTTTCATCGAATGCCAAGTTATTGAGCATGAATCAGGCCACACTTTAGTGCAAACGGAAGATGGGTTAAAGTTTTATGTAAAACAAACAGATGTCGTGCCCGGACAAAAAGTCGTTTTAGCTATCCGTCCAGAAGCATTAAAGGTTTCTCTGCAAGAGACACAAGAGCGAATAAATACCTTTCGTGGACAAATCACGCGTTTTGCTTATCTTGGGGAAAATACAGATTGTTGGTTGAAAATTGGCAAGTGGGATTTGCGCGTACGCTTTCCAGCAGCACAATCCTTAACCCCTGGGCAATGGGTGTGGATCTATTTGGCCCCGGATAAATTGATCATTCTTCCTGCCTAACGCTAGATACATCGGTATAGCCCTTAAGCCTAGCAATGTCCATCCCTTCCAAAAGAGGCCAACTTTCCAGTGCCTGCAAGGCCTGTAGGACTTGGGAACGCCGGTCCTTGGGTATGCGAGTAAGGTTCTTCTGGGCGGTTTTAGTGAGAAGGACTTGCAAGGTCTTCTTGGAGGGCTTTCTCCAAGGGGACGGTCTTACCTGCCTTCGCCTCTTTTATGGCTTTTTCCACGGCCTTACGGAACCGAGGGTGGTACGAAAGGAGGAAATCTTCCAGTTCTTCCTCAGTTAGGCCGCGCAGGACCGCGATGGGCTTTCCCCTTTGGGTTATGAACACAAGCTTTCCGTCTTTGGCGCGGCGCAGGATCTCCGAAGTGCGGTTATGGAGCTCCCTCACATTCACAAACTCCATTCTTCCTCCTTGTTGCTACGATTATAGCAACAAAAAGCGGGCTAGAAGTAATAGCGGGTTTTGCCCCGCGTTTCGCACCCTAAGAGGGGATCAGGGCCCAAAATCAGCGGGTACCCGCCGCTTATCTCCCCTAAGGCCAGACAAGCATACTGAGGAAGGGCTTTCACAAGGACAAATAGGGAGCTTTCCTCGATCATCCCAGATTTCGCCACCCACTTTACATCTTCCTCTAACGGCAGCCGAAACACGAACAAGTTATCCGCCGCCCGCAAAACCCCTTCCGGAAGAGCTGTGGGTGTATTCGTAATAAAGAAACTCGTGATCCCGGTGTGCCTTGCCCTCGTCACGAGGGCATCGATTCCTTGTGGGGTCACATAGAGGTGCGCTTCCTCAAAAAACACGAACGGAACTTTTTCTTCCTCCTCTACAAGGGCAAAGAGGAACCGCAAAAGCGCCTGGGCAAACCCCATCCTCGCTGGGGTGGAAAGCCCGGAAAGATCGAACGCCACCGCCCCTCCCTCCCGGATTTCCTTCCAAACCCCCGCGAACGACGAGGCCTTGAGGGGACTCCTCGCCACCATTCCCGTGAGTTTTAAGGCTTCTAGCCGGGACCGAAGGGTCCGGTTCACCGCATCCGCGGCATACCCGCTTTGGGTGGGATAGAACTCCCCTTCCTCCGCCATCGAAATAAGCTCATCGATCCCGATGAAATCTTTCTTCTCCTGGAAAAGCTTCGAAAGCCTCGTCTCAAAATAAAGGAGGGAAGTAGCGGGTGTCCCGAAGGCCTCAAGCATCACGGAGAGAGCCTCAACCCCGATCTCCCGAACCCCAAGTTTGAAATCCTTTCCCACCGAATACGTCCGAACTTCTGGAAGCCCGCCGTACTCCCGGTTCACATCCAAAACGAGGCACGGCGCTCCCGCTCGGATAAGCCCAAGGAGGATGACCTTCGCAAGATGCGACTTCCCCGAACCCTTGGCTCCCACGATCACGTTCACCTTCTCTAGCGCCCTTCCGCCCGGGGAGAACTCTTCCCCTTCCAAGGTGCGGCCAAGGAAAATCTTTGGGCCCGGGGTTTCCGGGATAGGAGGGCTAGTCGGGAAGATTTCCGCATCCCAGCCGGGGAGGACTCCGTCCCAGGGGCCGCGGACCTTGGCCCGGGCGACCCATCTTGTTCCCTCAGCTTTGGCCCACACCACTTGGAGGAGGAGTTTTCGGGGGCCCTCACGCAGAAGAAGAGCTTCGCCGAGCCTTGGGGGTCTTGGGAAGGAGACTAAGGCTTCGTCGCCCTGGAAGGAGAGGAGGGTAAGCCCTCGATTTAAAGGCTTTCTTTTGGCTTCCAGGGAAGGGGGCCTAGGTTCACCTCGTCCCCCCTCCTCGAATAGGGAAATAAGGGCTTTCTCCTCGGCCTTCACGGCTCACCCTCCCCCGTCTTCCCTCTCTTCCGGGTGATCTCCAACGAGAGAACCACCTGGGTTGAGGAAAGTTTTAGGAGCCGGAATTTTCCCCGTTCCCCTCCTTCTAACCCCAGAGCCAGAGCGAGGTCTTTGGGGATGGTTACCCGGAACCGGCCGTCCTTTCCCCGCACCACCGCCACCTCTCCGCCCCGGAGCTTCATGAGTCCTCCATTGTTCTCTCTAATGGTACCATAAAAAGACCTTTAAGGCAAGGAAATGCGGTGGGGACAGGGTTAGAGGGGAAAAGACCGAGTTAAGGGGGATCTGAACTTAAAGGGGGAAGAACTTAACAAAAGGACTCAGTGACCAATTTCTCAGCCTCGGTCACCCCTTTATCAAATACCAGAGAATAGATATGTTAATCAGTGATATCGATCACTTCTGTAAACAATTTTGCCTTCAACAATTGTTAAGTGTACATTTAGTTGCTCATCAAATACTACAAGATCCGCTTTTAAACCTGGCGCAATCAGACCTCTTTCAGAAGTAACGCCCAAGATCCGCGCCGGCACAAATGTAGCCATTTTAACGGCTTCGGCAAGAGGCACGCCAACCAAAGTAATAAGGTTGTGTACCAAAACATTCATCCTTGCCACGCTACCTGCAAACGCTGTCCGATCAGCTAATTTAGCTACATAACTATTTGGAGCTGGACAAATTTCATACTCATCGGGAACGTTGCTTTCTACAACTATCTCCAAACCGCCGAGTTGATAATGCCCAGGCCCTAGCCCCGCTGGCGCGATGGCGTCTGTCACTATACATACCCTATCTGTTCCCTTAGTCTTAAGTACTAACCGCATTAAGCTAGGTGGTAAGTGATGACCATCGGCTATCATTTCGGTTGTAAGGGTGTCTAGCAAAAGTGTTGCTTCTAGCACACCTGCAACTCGATAGGCCTTTACCCGACGGATGATGGACATCCCTGAATAAATATGGGTAACATGCGAAAACCCGGCTTCCACCGCTGCTAGAACTTCCTGATATGTAGCATTACTGTGGCCGATAGACGCCAAAATTCCACGCCTTTTGAGTTCTGCACCCAGCTCCAATCCACCTGGGAGTTCTGGAGCTACAGATACACGCTTAATACATGAAAATTTATTCAAAATAGTCTCATATTCTTCTCGACAAGGTAGTTTTAGGTATGCAGGGTTTTGCGCGCCCGCTTGTTCCGGATTAAAGTAAGGGCCTTCTAAATGAGCACCTAAGATTTTCGCCCCTTTTAGCGGAAGCTGTGAAGCTGTTTCAATAGCTGACAGTGCTGCCAAGATTTGTTCTTGTGGAGCAGTCAACGTTGTAGCTAACCAGGATGTGGTGCCCCCTTGCGCATGCGCAACCGCGATAGCCTCTAGAGCTTCTAAAGAACCTTCCATCACATCACGGCCTCCTCCGCCGTGTACGTGGAGATCTATGAAACCAGGTGCCACATACAGATCTCGCACATCAATGTCTTGGCAAGAAGGTTTAAGTCGCGTATTTTTATCGCTTACCGCAACGATACGATCGCCCTCTACGACTATGGTTCCCCCCACGAGGGTGCGCAAGGGGGTCAAGACTACACCTCTTCGAAGGCAAAAACTCGCCATTGTCACCATCCTTATTTAGTTAATATAGGGCATGTATGGCCACCATAAGGCATTACATAAATTTTAGCGTTCTTACCATGAACCAGGAACACGTATTCGAGCGCATCGTTAATGTTTCGGCAAGATTTAAATCCAGCCTCCTCTATGTCAATACTTTTAAGACCATCAGATATTATTATAATTTCTGCCCGTCTACGAGCATAATGCATGAGGGTTGCAACAGAAAGCGGCAAAATCTCTTCTGGAGTCAATCCCCCCTTTTGAGCTAAAGTCAAAAGACCTTTTAGATCCTTTGCTCCGCAGAACCGCAGAAAAGAGGCATGAGGCCCTACACCTTCATAGCAGGGGGTAACAAGAACGATCGTCCCGCCGGTCTTAACAACCTTCTCTGCAGCCATGATAGCCTTCCCAGCTTGCCAAAAGTCAAGGTCTGCCGGAAACGAACTTACTATTACGGCGTCGGCAAGATCTTGCACTTTGATAGTGTACAGTTCTTGACAAAAACGAATTCCTTGACGGTGAGCTTCAACATAATGGCCAGCGACAACTTGATATATTTCGCCGGTCGGTGTCAAAATGGCGTTTACAACAAAATCGAGTCCTACTCGGTCAACCCAGGTCTCCATTTCTTTTCGCACAGGATTTTCCGCCTCGCCAAAGAGATTTTTATCCACTAGAGCGGCACTAAGATGAAATTGAGCAACAGTCATTTCTCCTGCCACGCCAGGATATAGAATCTTAGCTCCACCAGTATATCCGGCGGCCGGATGTGGGAATACGCTACCAATTCCAATTTTGACATCTGCTTGAATGACACGTTTATCTATATAAATATCTACGCCACTTTCCGTAGTACCTACGTACACCAATTTCGATGGATCTCGAAATTCAGAGTTTACAACCTGATAGTTTTCATAAATATCCGATCCCAATTTTGCACGCATTGCTTCTGAAGTCATAGGCCGGTGGCTACCCAGGGCAAAAATTATTAAAATATTTTCTTTGGAGACCCCTACGGTTTGAAGTTCGTCCAATATGTAGGGCAATAAAATGTCCAATGGCGTGGGACGAGTAATATCTTCACATAGGATGACTACCTTAGAGCGCGGGTTAACCAAGGAGCTTAGGGAGGCAGTGCCGATAGGATATCTAATAGCTTGAAAAATCGCAGGGGGGACCTTGGGTACAGAAGGGTTAGGAAGGAGTACTTCTGCAACATTTGTTTCCGGGATGTTAAAACTTATATGTTTTGTCCCGTAAGGAATTGTGATAAGCATGTTTAAATAACAGAGGGCGGGGTTTGCCCCGCCCTCTCAACTTCTCGAATTATGTTTAAGGCTTAGGCAGATATCCAATCGCAATAAGTGCCTCTTCAGCTTCTTTGATTGCAACATCTATTGAGGTTGTACCTGTAACTACCTTGTAGAACATTGTGGGGATAACCCAGCTGGTATAAACCATCTGGGCGCGGCCATCAGCTGGTGCAGGCCAACCAAATGGCCTGACAAAGCGAATGTATCCTATCACAGGAGCAAGTGTGGGGTCCTTATAGAAGACTGGATGGGCGTCAAATCGAGGGTGAGCTGGCATATTAAAACCATCACCGCTCGACATGAAGAAGTCCATATTTGTCTCTTGGTACAGGTAACGGAGAAACTCTTTAGCAAGTTCGATATTCGGGGAGAATTTCCATATCATCAAACTATAAAAGTCGGCTGAGCCATAGAGGCCTGCTGGACCACTAAGGGCACCGTGTAAGGATATATTAGCAGCCAGGGCGGGATCGGTTTTTCGGGCGCTGATAAGGACACTGATTGGATTTAGTGTCCAAGAACCATCACCAGAAAGGATGAACCTGTTATTACCAGCGTTATCCCAAGAAAGAACCTCTGGGGGCATATATTTAAACAACTCTTTAACAAATTCTAGTGCCTTCCGTGTCTCTGGAGAGTCAATGGCGACTACACCGTTTTCGTCCGCGATTTTGGCGCCAAATGCCCACATTATCTGCATCAAAGAGTTGTTAGCATCCCCACAGGAGCTGATAGCGAAAGCGACGGGATGGCCGATCTCAGAAAGCTTCGGAGCAATTTGAAGTAGGTCATTCCAACTGGTAGGCGGCTCCACCCCGGCGCTTGCTAGGTAATCCTTCCGATAAAGACCGTGAAAACCGACAGCCCAGAACGGTAGCGCTTTCCAGTGCCCATCAAAATAGCACAAAATTTTGGCAATGGGGTGGAATGGGCCCCAGCGATCGATAATTTCTTGAATGACGTCGTCGATAGGAACAACAAGATCTTTATACAGCGCCACCATGAAGTTCTCGGCACCTATGATATCATGCCCAGCTTGAGCCTGCGCTTCCGCTGCGGCCCTGGCATACATCTCCGGGATGGAAATAAAATCTACCACAACCTCGACGCCTCTTTCTTGGCCGAACCTCTGAGCTAAAACCCGCAAAGCTTCATCGTTTGCTGCAGCAAAAGAGCTAAACATCAAAATCCGCAACGTTGGTGAGGCTCCGAAAGCAAGAGCCGAGCCCAACAGCACTACACCTAATAGTAGGACCACTTTCGACTTGACCATACCACCCACCTCCTTTAAAATTGGTCATACCAGTATAACCATTATTATGTTTGTTGTCAAGGTTAGGTTAAGAGCAAGTAAGAAAAGTTCGTTTGGTACTGAACGCAGGAAAGGCTAAAGGTATGAAGATCTACATCTATAGTTCAGAAGAGCGCATGGCCGCAGCCGCTGCGGAGAAGGCGGCTTTGGCTCTTAGAAGTACCGTCGAAGCGAAGGGAAAAGCCGTCTTTGTCGCGGCTACTGGCGCTTCACAGTTGCAGTTTTTGAAGGCTCTTACGAGTCGCAAAGATATACCCTGGCCTAAGACAATAATGTTCCATTTAGACGAGTATATAGGCCTAAGTGACACACACCCTGCAAGCTTTCGCTATTATCTCCGTAAGCATTTAGTGGATATAGTACATCCAGGCGAAGTTCATTTCATTCGTGGGGATGCAGAGGATCCATTAGCCGAATGTCGGCGCTTGAGTCAACTCATAACACAATATTCTGTAGACGTAGCGTTCGTAGGAATCGGTGAAAATTGCCACCTTGCGTTTAACGATCCACCAGCTGATTTTGATACAAACCAACCATTCATCGTGGTAAATTTGGATTATGCTTGCCGATTCCAGCAGGTCCGCGAAGGGTGGTTTTCCCGGATGGAAGATGTTCCTCTAAAAGCAATTACTATGTCAATAAAACAAATTTTACGCGCTTCCGTGATCATCGGTGTCGTACCAGAAGCTCGCAAAGCCCAGGCAGTGAAAAACGCTCTCGAAGGCCCTGTGTCTCCCCATTGCCCGGCTTCCATTTTGCGGACTCATGGTAATTGTCACTTGTTTCTCGACAAAGATTCATCTAGCATGTTGAATATTGAGCGACTCAAGTATGCTTATGAAGTTTATTTGGATGGTGATCGCGTATGAACATTAAAGAACTACAATACACTAATCCCGAGCCTTCATTTCTTGGGTCACAAGGTACTAATAAAGCTGCAATCGTATCCCAGGAGTTATTGGCTCACATTGCAGCTGGCGTTTATCAACCTGGCGACAAGCTACCGCCGGAACGTGAACTTGCTCAGCGCTTTGGAGTCAGTCGAACGGTTATTCGCGAAGCGCTTGCAGCTCTCCGTATCGCCGGAGTGGTTGAAAGCAGACCGGGCGATGGTACTTATGTAAAAGTGGCGCGCCAAAGTTGGCAAAAAAGCCGGGAATTGATTTCTGAATTGTTCCAAAAGGGTGATCCTATGGAAGCTTGGCGCGCTCGGGAAGTCTTAGAGCCTTGTCTTGCCCGTCTGGCTGCTGAAAACGCTACCTTAGACGATGTAAAAAGGCTTTTTGCAGCTGTGGAGAGAATGAAAACGGCGGTATATGCTCGCATTGTACCAGATTTTTATAAAGCTGATCGCGATTTCCACTTAGCATTAGTGGCCGCAACGCACAATGCTTATCTTGTCGCAGTTGTTAATCCGCTCCTTGATTGGATAGCGCACCCTATTTGGTGGGAAATCAAATCTGAAATAGAAAAGGAACTAGATCCATTCCTTATTTCTCTAGAGTTGCACACAAAAATAGCCCGAAACATCGCGAACCATGATGCAGTCAATGCGAGTAATAGCACAAGGGAGCATTTTGTTATTCTTGCTCGGTACCTTGTGGCAACACGAGACGAAAAGGAGGGGGTGTAAGATGAACAACGTCGTAGAGGAGTATTTTGAGAAGATCGTGGAGATATTGCGGGCGATCAAAGAGCAAGAGCAACCTAGCTTAATGGCTGCGGCTAAGCTCGTAGCTCAAGCAATTGAGGCAGACAGGCTGGTTCATGTTTTCGGTACTGGTGGACATTCTGTGATGGGAGCCATGGAGGTTTTCTATCGCGCTGGTGGATTAGTACCGATCAATCCCCTCTTCCCGCCCGGAATCTCAGTAATAGACAGCCACCCCAACACTGAACGGATTGAGGGATATGCAAAGTACGTGCTTGATTATTATGGGGTAGGCAACGGTGATGTGCTAATTATTTGCAACGTGAATGGAATTAATGCCGTGACTATCGAATCCGCGCTGGAAGGCAAACGCCGCGGGGCGAAGCTTATTGGTATAACATCACCCGCTTTCTCCCGCGCAGTACCACCGGGAATCCCCGCGCGCCACTCGAGTAACAAAAATTTATATGAGCTCGTAGACATCGTCGTCGACGTCCATGTACCCCCTGGAGATGCAATTCTAACAATCCCAGGCGTTGGCCCTAAAGTCGCTGCTAGCTCGACGTTTGCTATCTGTTTCGCTTTGAACTCTATATGCGCATTAGCCGTAAAACTTTTGGCGGACCGCGGAATAACCCCCCCTGTATGGGTTAGCGCAAATATGCCGGGCGGGGACGAAATAAACAAAGCATATCGTGACCGCTACATGCCACGAATTCGGCATCTTTATTAAAACCAATGCGGAGAAGACTTAGCCGCGAGGAACGTACTGCGTACGCCTTAGTGGCTCCCGTCGTCCTTTATACTGCAAGTTTTGTCCTTTACCCTTTATTGCTCGCTTGCTACTTAGGATTGACTAATGCAACCGTTGCTAATCCAGGTAAGTTTGTTGGATTGGAGAACTTTGTGCGCATATTACAGATGCGTTCTTTTCGGACCACGTTATATAACACCGGCCTCTACTTTTCGGTAGCAGTAGCGTTAAAAGCTTCTTTGGGCCTGGTTTTAGCGCTACTTTTACATCGAATAACCGTTTTTTCTCGCCCAATCAGGGCTATTATTTTACTACCATGGGTTACGCCTATCGCTTTTACCGCAATTGCATGGAGATGGATTTTTGACCCGCAATATAGCTGCCTTAATTGGGCTTTGCGCTCTGTAGGCATTATCAATCGAAATATTGCATGGCTCTCTTTCCCATCCTATGCAAGAATCGCTGTCATCGCTGTCAACATATGGCGGGGACTGCCGTTTTTTGCCCTGAACATTCTTGCTGGCTTAAAAACAATCCCTCAAGAACTTTATGAAGCAGCAAAAGTTGACGGCGCAGGAGCGTGGACACAATTCACACGCATTACAATGCCTTTAATTGCACCAGTGTTTGCAATGGTTGTCTTATTCTCAACTATTATGACAATAAGTGATTTCACTATTGTCTATACCCTTACAAAGGGTGGACCTATGGATTCCACGCACTTGCTGGCAACACTGGCTTATCAAACCGGCCTGACAGCGGGTTTCTTGGGCCGAGGGGCGGCAATCGCACTTTTCCTCTTCCCAGTGCTCCTTATTGTCGTTTACCTCCAATTGCGAATCATGCGTAAACGCTGGTCATGGTAACAATGCGCATTAGGCGGACCTTGACAAACATTGTCAATTATTTTGGCCTATTACCTTTTCTTTTGTTCGCTTTATTCCCTTTTTATTGGATGATTTTGTGTTCAATAAAAACCAATATTGAATTATATAACCCTCGCATGAATCCTTTTTTGATCAATCTTAAACCTACAGTTGAACATTATGTTTATTTGTTCCAAAAAACTAACTTCCCTCTTTGGTTTTTTAACACTTTTCTTGTCTGCACAGTTGCAACCGTTTTTTCTGTTACTCTAAGCGTATTAGCTGGGTATGCTCTAGCCCGCCTCAGGTTCCGCGGTGCTAACGTTTTAGGAATTGGCATATTCGTGACTTATCTAATACCACCTACTTTGTTATTTTTGCCTCTTGCAAAGGTAATGGGCTCGTTCCGGCTTTCGGATACACTCTGGTCTTTAATCATTACATATCCATCTTTTATGATTCCTTTTTCTACATGGATGTTAACAGCTTTTTTTAGAACCATTCCAAAAGAGATAGAAGAATGTGCACTTATAGATGGCTGCACTCGTCTCCAAGCGATCAGAAAAGTTATATTACCTTTGGCCCTTCCTGGCATTGTGACCGTGACGTTATTTTCCTTTTTGCAAGGCTGGCAAGACGTTATTTATAGTGTAGCCTTCATCTCTTCGAGTCAACACAAAACTCTAACTATTGGCGTATTACAAGAATTAATTCGAGGCGATGTGTATTATTGGGGTTCCCTTATGGGCGGTGCATTGATAGGATCTATACCCGTAATCTTAATTTTTGTTTTCTTGCTCGATTATTATATTGCTGGACTTACTGCTGGTGCAGTTAAACAATAAAAGGCAAGATAAGTTCTCTTTATTGTGGCAGAAGCCTTCACAGATTATAAAGTCGCTTTTAATTTAAAGTTTCTGTCTCCAACTCCCTAAATTTGTCAAGACAACACCTAGAGCGGCAATTATACCACCAACCAGTGACAACTGGCTAGGTATTTCTCTAAGCCAGAGCCAGGCAATGAATACTGCCAAAACAGGATTAAGGTGGAGGACACTGGAAAGCCGTGATGCAGAGAGTTCTCTTAAGCAATATACCCACAAAATATACGCTATACAGCCTGGCAAGATGCCTAAATAAGCCACTGCACAAATTGCAGTAACTGGAGCTGAAGGAAGCGTTTGAAAAAGAGTAGGCATAAATACAACCAGTGGAATTGTCCCTATCCATACTGTGTACGCGCTAAACACCAGCGGTGGATAGCGTGCCACGTGTCTTTTCTGGAGCACTGTGTACAAGCTAGACGAAATAGCCGCAAAAAGTATGATAAAAGCGCGGGGTTCTAAACCAATACCGCCCGCTTTTCCAATAGTAATAATTGCTACTCCCAAAATGCCAATTGTGATGCCTGGCCAAGTGATCAAGGAAAGTCTCTCCAGCAACATCACTGTTGCTAGCAGAGCAGTGAACACGGGCGCAGAAGAAATAAGGAAGCTTGTTGCACCCGCTGTGACTCTCTGCTCTCCGTAATTAAGCGCCAAGTGGTAAAAGGTGATTCCGAAGAGACCTAATAAAGCGATAAATGGAATGCCCTTGCAACTCAGGCTAGGTGGACGGTGCAAAGCCACAATAACCCCAAACGCTGCAGAAGCACAAAGAAACCTTAGCAAAGTCAATTCTCCCGGCGAGAATGCTAAAAGCGCAAATCTGATTACCGCAAAAGCTGAAGCCCACATGACCACTATAGCACTTATAGCGATCGAGGTTCTCAGGCCTATATTTGTCTTTTGCATATTCTTTGTGTTCCCTGTATGATCAACCAAACATTTTACCGTTCAACTTGCTACAAAGCTTCATGCCTTCCGATCTCCCACTGCTTGTCTAGTAATGTCTTAGAAAGTGTGTTCAACGGGGAATACGTTGGCTTTCTCTCTTCGTTCTGGCCGCTTTAGAAGACTACTATGCATGCCCTTTCAAAAGATCCGAAAAAGTGAAGCACGAATCGAGACCTTACCAATACATACGACACTTGAGTGAATAACTCCCGATGGGGTTAAACCCCGCATCACCTATGAGATAAAAATCCATGCTCCCTCTCCTTAAGTAAAACTACTACAGTAAACGGATGCGGCTCTTATATCGTTTGATGTACTCTTTATTGGCCTGATCGCCACCTGGAATATTAGCACTGGTCCAAATAGGGGGTGTGATACCCTTCTCAAGAAGCTTTTCGACCGTTCTTATAACAAGGAGATTTAAAGTGAAGCAATTCACTAGCGTCGACACAGGTGCAACCTTTTGCTGAAGTCCTTCGATTGAAACCACGGCGTCTCCAAAGGGCATGTGACAGTCAATGTGTACATCCACAACTTCAAAGAGGTTCTTCTTGGAGGGATGCCGGGCCGGGTGATCTGCGGGAACTTTCTCGGCAAAAGCCCGACTGGTTACTCCTATCGTAGGAATACCCCGTCGGCGAGCTTCGAGAGCCACATCGATGCACATTGCATTTATTCCATATGCATTCACGATGATTAAAACGCCGTCATTCACCTCGAAAGCTTCCAAAACGGCCTGTCCGTACCCTGGGGTTCGCTCGATTATGGTAGACCGCCTTGCCCCCATACTAAGCAAAGTTCCGGGATCAAGAATCGCATTGATGGGGACTAACCCCCCTGCTCGATAAAACATCTCGTAAGCACCTATATTGGAATGCCCACCAGGACCGATTACGTGGATCAATTGATCGCGTTTGATCGCCTCCGCCATTAAATCAGCAGCTCGATCGATAGCTTGCTGTTCCTCCCTTTCGATTTGCTCGAAAAGCCCCACTACTACATCTTTATAAGCGCTTGTGTACCTAGACATTGCAAACGATCACCCCCCTTTAAGAATTAAAGATGCGCTGTCGACGTCGAGAAAGAGCGTAGCATTGGGATGTTTACGCAAAATACTAGCTGGACACTCTGTAGTTATTGGACCTTCTAAAGCCTTCCTAACTGCTTCAGCTTTTCGTTTGCCCGGTACCACACATACGATCGCTCCAGCCTCCATAATGGCGGGGATTGTAAGCGTTATAGCGTGTGTAGGAACTTCATCTAAACTCTTAAAGCAACCGTCATAGACTTGCTGACGCCGGCAAGTTTCATCCAAACGCACTACTTTGACTTTACAAGGGTCTTCAAAATCAGCCACTGGAGGATCGTTAAACGCAATATGGCCATTTTCGCCTATCCCAATGCACGCAATGTCCAACGGGTGGACGTCTAATAGTTTACGATAATATGCACATATCTCTTCAGGGGTCTTTTTATCTCCTGGATCAACATAATGTACCTCCATAAATGGTACTCGACTAAAAATTCTCTCGTATAAATATCTGGAAAAACGTTGTGGTGCTTCCAGAGAGAGACCAAGATACTCATCGAGATGAAAGGCACGAATACGATCCCATTGAATTCCAGAGAAACTTGCTAACGAATCCAAAAACTCATTTTGAGATGGCGCTGCAGCGAATGCCATATTAATGCTTTTCGCTTTACTAAGCATTGTCTTAATGAGTTCTGAGGTGAATACCGCTGCCGAGTCCCCCATGACTTGTCGGTTTTGATAAACGAACACATTTAATTTGTCTACCCGGATTTTCGCGATTGGCTTGCGGCTTGGTTTTATCATTCCTCCCCTCCACATTTTCGTAATCAAAAGGCGCAGATCATGCAAATCATGTACATAATGTTCACTTTATGCTCCCTGCGGTCAAACCTTGAACAAAATAGCGTCCCGCCAAAGCAAAACCAATGATCGGAGGGATAGCAATTAATACAGAACTGGCCATCATAATTCCCCATTCGATGGCGTATTGTTGCAAAAAGACGCTGATACCTACCGGCAACGTCTTCCACTGCTCAGACACCACCAAAACGGACGCGAACAAATATTCTGACCAGGACATCAAAAAAGAGTTTATACCTACCGCCGCTACTCCAGGGGCAGACAAGGGTATAAACACTCGGAAAAGACTTTGCCACCGACTTGCTCCATCAATTAACGCCGCTTCCTCAATTTCTATTGGTATTGATGTGAAAAAGGTTCTTAAAATCCACACGCTAAAAGGTGCCGTTAGTGTAACGTGTGCTACAATTATTGAAAACGGCGTATCTAAAATTTTAAATTTTGCCAAAAGCACATACAATGGTATCAAGAGAAGAGTTTTTGGAAATACATAAGCTATCAAAAAGAGAAAATAAAAGAATCCTCTTCCTCTATAACGGCAGCGGTAGATACTATACGCTGCCATTCCCCCAGCGAGGCTAGCAATACAGGCAGTACTTATACCAACCACCAAGCTATTCAAATAATAGCGAGCAAAAGGTACTTGCCTAAACAAATTCTGATAATGTTCCAAAGTTAATCTTCGCGGCAGTAATGTTGGGGGTACAGTTAACAATTCATATGTGGGCTTAAACGAACAAAGAATAACCCATACCATTGGTAATATAAAAATCGCCAGCACAAAGAAAACCGATCCATAAACCAAAAGACCGCGAAAATATTTAATCATATTTACCCAACGCCCCTTTCTAATCCTCTCTTGTAAATAATGTATAAATAACCAAAAGCAAACAATGCCAATATAATGAAAAATAAAACAGACGAGGCTGCCCCCAAGTTAAATCGGAATTTCTGAAACGACACGCGATAGATATAAAGCGGAAGCGTTGTTGAATAATTCAAAGGGCCACCGCTAGTTAATAGCCAAATGGTATCGAAAATGTTACTTGACCAAAGTGCGCTGAACAGTGTTAATACAGCAAGTGTTGAACGAATGCTAGGAAGAGTGATGAAACGAAATCGCTGTAATGCAGTTGCACCATCTACTGCAGCGGCTTCGTAGAGTTCTTTTGGTATGCTTTGTAAAGCGGCTAGAACTATTATTGCAAGATATGGAGTCCACCGCCAAACATTAATGATTATTACTGTGGCTAAGACATAACTAGGCGTAGCTAAGAATTTGACTGGGCTGGTCGTGATTTTTGAAGCCTGCAAAATATAATTAACGATGCCTAACGTGGGATCCAATATCCATGTCCACATAATAGCTAATACAACGGTGGGGAGTACCCATGGCAGCACTATCCAGTTTCTGAGAAAGGTTTTGCCAACGAATTCCTGGTTTAAAACAACTGCTACTATTAAACTTCCGACGATTTGCAAGACTACATTCGCTGCGGTCCAAATCCCTGTACGAATTAAAGAGCTATAAAAATCTGAATCGGTTAGAACAGAACGATAATTTTGGAGACCAACGTAATTATAAGGTGTGCCTACATAACGTACATTGGTAAAACTGAGGTGTATTGTAAATACTAAAGGATAAAACAACGTCAGAAAAACCCAAAGCAATAAAGGTGCAATGAGTAAAACACCAACACTGCTATCAGTACTTAAAAATTTAAGTCGTAAATATCTGGCCCGCGTCATAGTAAAAAGGGCACGGGGGCAGATGAGACCCACCCCCGTGCCCCGTACACCTCATCGGACGGCTTTTGCCATTTCCTGCGCACCCAAAGCTACAGCTTCCTCAGGGGAAAGTCCTTTAACAGTGATTAATTGAGCAGTCCAAGCCAACAAGTTAGCCGCAGAGATGGCCCCCACGTTGGGATTGACTTCAGCCCGGGTAAAACCTGGCAGGCGACCATATTTCAGGGACTCAAGTTCGATCATAACCGCTGCAACCTTTTGCCGGATTATAGGATCGCTCCAAAAAGCGTCAGAGTAAAGCACTTCCTGAGTTGGCGGCAAAAAGAATCCTGGATCCATATGGAGGAGCCAACTCATGATGTGGGGTTGATACAACCATTTTATGAAGGTCTTGAAAGCTTCACGCTTCACAGGATCGGCAGTAAGTAATGTGAGGCCGTTCGCGTAGAAAATCGTGCCAGGCTGTCCACCTTCGTCCGGTATTGGAATAAAACCACATCCGAGGTAGTCTAGCGGCAAGTTTGTGTTATCAACCCAACCCTTAATATAGTGCCCTTTCTCCATAACCATGGCTACCTTTCCTGTGAACAACGCTGTCCGCGGTTCATCCCAGCGCCATGTTTCACTACCCGGAGGCGAATAACTAAACAATTGCTTGTAAAATGCGTAGGCTTTTACAGTGTTAGGATTGTTAAAAACGATCTCGTTTGGATTCTCACCAAACAGATGTTCCGCACCAGCTACAACCATTAGGGTGTAGATCAGCTGATCCGTAGCAAGATGGATGGCACCGGGTACAGCAATTGGATATTCCACCACTCCGCTTTGCTTGAGTTTTTCGCAAGTAGCAATTAGTTCAGACCAGGTCCTCGGCGGTCTGTTCGGATCAAGGCCAGCCTTTTCAAAGATATCTTTACGATACCACAGGACGAAGTCCATACCATAAATAGGCACAGCCCAACAGTGACCCCCAAAACATAGTTGTTGCAAATACGAAGGAAAGATGGTGTATTGTTGTCTAAGCTCTTCGATAATGTCATCAACTGGCTGTACCAGACCTAGGTGTTGAATGTAAGTGATAAAATCACCAGTGCTAAGGATAAAGTCAGGTCCTTTACCAGCCATTATAGCCGCCGAAGCCTCTTGATAAATATTGGTCCATGTCTTCATCACGGGAGTAATCTTGATGTTGGGATGCTCAGCGTTGAAACGAGCACAAAGCTCTTCATACCGCTGCACCCTGTGTGGACGAGCTTCCTGATGCCAAAACACCAACTCTACCTGCTGGGCTATTACACCTAAACCCAATGCAACTAACGCTACCCCTAAAAGCCACCGCTTCATTTGACCCACCTCCTAGTTTGTTTTTGTTCCGGATTCTAATGAGACTTGTTTCCCTCCTTCACTCACCTCCTTTCCCAAAAGGGCGATTGTTTCAAGTTTGGCACGGTTCAGATGAGCCTGTAAAGCTGCTACAGCCATTTCCACATTGCCCTCTGCAATGGCTTCCAAAATGGCGCGATGCTCCTTACACGCGGCTTGAGGATTTTGAGACATTCTTGTAGTAAGCGCGATCAAATCAAGTATATTATGCACGATCTTAATCAACCATTGACCTCCAGCCCGATATAGAAGAAATTTAATGTGAAAATTGATATCAAATGTTCTGGTTTGATCAATAGGGTAATTTTGTCGTTCGATATTATCTAATTCACTTAAAAGTTGGCTGACGACATCTCGAAAGCCCCCGTTTGCGAAAACGCGTTCAAGAGCGAAGCATTCTAATAATTTGCGAAGCTCGAATAACTCAGCAACATCAGCAATGGACAAACGCCGGACAAAATATCCGACATAGGGCTTCTGCTCAACGAGGCCTTCCTTAATTAATCGGTGTAGAGCCTCCCGAACTGGAGTACCGCTAATACCAAGGGTTTGTGCGATTTTCGCGACCGGTATTTGTTCGCCTGGCTGTAAATCGAACTCCAGGATCGATTGCTTAAGGTAATTATAGGCTGCGTCAGAAAGCGTACTCTTTTCAAGCATTGCAATATATTATATACGATCCACGATGTTTTTTGTCAAGAGCCCGAGCTCCCTCAACCGCCTATGCCAAAACCATAAAAACAGACGCGATGTTGCAACCCCCTATCGTTTTTAGGCCTCCTTCACAAGCTGTCGACAAGAACACTAGGAACAGCCCAATGCGACTTCACTTCCCCTCGTTTCCGCGCCCTATCCTACCATGAGCAGATCCTGCCACAGCAGCAGGGCGTTATCCAGGGGGCGAGCTCTCCGCGTTCGATTCGCTATGCAAAAGAGACAATTGTCCTCTTTACAGTCGTCGCCTCCTCTATCCCCAGGGACTTGGGGACCGAAGCAGAGATGGAACCTTTCTTCTCAAATGCTCTCCTTCCCCTAGCCCCTAGTCTTTCTGCCTTCGCTCGCCTCGGCGACTCTGGGTCTTAGAAATGGAACCGTGCCGTTTCTGACCCTTTGAGCCGCAATGGAGGCTAAGTGGCTCGACTTAGAGAAAGAAGAGACCTTCTCTACAGTTTTGCCCTAGGTGGGGATTAAAATTCTTATGCAACATTTGTCGCGGCAAACACGCGGATTCCGGGATTGCAACACCAGCCTGCTACAATTTGCATCCAATTGTAATCAACCCTAAGGCCCATAAAGGCGGCCTGTTCGAAGAGAAGGGGAAGAAGACTCCCTTTTAGTCTCCCCACCTTTTACGAGCCTTTAAATCGAAGGTAAAAAACACCCTTCCGAACCACTTAAAGTGCGACATTCGTCGCAAGGCAAAGCAAGAAGGTGGGCCTGCCGGCCTCATTACCCACCCAGCCGGCTGCTCTGCCCTACTGTGAGCGGCCCCGACAGAGCAACAGGTGCCAACCAAGGTTGTAGCTTTACCTGTTCAATTCACTACGCAAAAGCAGAGACTCATCGCCGTGACGGTCATCGCCCTCTTGTATCTCAGCGGTTTCTGGGGCGAACCATAGATGGAACTTTTGGACATTTTTGCTAAGTGCTAAGCGCAGCCAACCCTTCCGTTTTAGCCGCCTCGTTAAGCCTTCCATCAAAAGAGGAGAAAAAGATGTCTGAGCGTACCCGCTCCCTAAGGAAAAGCGCTGAAGCAGGATGCAAGACATCGAGGGCCCGTAGAGGATGTTTTTTTCCGCAAGTTCTCCGATTGAGCTACGCCTTTGGAGATTTCGATTACGAAATAATGCTTCCAATCCTTCTCAAAATCCGAGAGGATGTGCCTGTATTCCTCTTCGCTCAGCTTGCCTTGCCAGAGCTTTCGGGAAGGCTAGCCCGCATTTCCACGTAGGCCACCCGCAAAGTGGAAATGACGCGAGCCCTTTCTAAAAGCGCCCTCACCGCCTTGGAACCTAGTTCTTTCACGTAGAGCTTCACCAGGGCGCTGGTATCGAGGTAGAGGATCATCCCCGATCCTCAAGGGTCAGTGCCGAGAGAGCTTGACCACGGATTTTAACAGGCTTGGAGGAACCCGAGGGTTTCCCGCCGCCCCAGGAAGCCACGCCTTCTTCAACTAGCGTCAAAAGCTCTTTTGGAGCTTTGTTTGTCCTTGCTGGAATAAGGAGGACGACCACTTTGCTCCGGTGAGTCACCTCGATCCGTTCCCCATTCATCACCCGCTTTAGGTAGAAACTGAGCCTATTCTTGAGCTCTCTTATCCCGCCCGTCGGCATAGCGCCCCCTTAAATTTGTAGCCACTTAAGCAAACAACTCTAGTACTTTAGGAAGTGTGCCAGGGATCAGCATGATAGCCTTCTCAGAAGAAGCCGGAAAAGCAGGGAAGAGGGTTTTAATGAGATGCCTCCCTTCTTTCGTGGCAATGCGGAGCTCTTCTTCATCGGAAAGCCCATCGTTCCCAACCTCATGCGAGGAAACCACATCAAAACCTTTGCTCCGCAAGGCTTGAGCTACCCGGCTACTCATGTCCTCGTCGAGGTAGAGCTTGACCATTAGGGCCTAGGAAAGAGGTGGGGATAGAGTTCAGGGGCCTGGGATTTGAGCTCCTCTTGGCGGCGGAGCTCCTCCTCAATCTCTTTGGGGTAAAGGCGAAAGTAGTGGAGGGCATCGCGGAGCTGCCGAGGGGAAAGCCAGTCGAAGGTTTCCTTGAGCTTTTCGAAATCCTCGCCGCAGTCCTTATAGGCTTTGACCACCTCCCAGACCTCAAGGCCTGTTCCGGCGAGGACTGGCCTTCTTCCCGTGGGTCCGTCCACAAACACGATCCCCGGGCAGCGCCGCATCCGCAGCGCCTCCTCAAGAAGATCGCGGACCACAGCGCTCAAAGAGCGACGCTCCCCAGCGGCCAGCCGCTTGAGCTCCCCCTGGATCCAAGAGGGCAACCGCACACTCACCCGTGCTGCCTTTGTCATACTATGTCAGACAATCCTATCGTAACCTCGAAATAAACGCAATCCCCGCGCTCTTTTTAAAGAGCTCAAAGGCAAAAGTAATACCTCGTTTCCCCTCTTGTTTTGCAACCCACTAAGGGGTCGGGAAGGAGAACCAGGGGGTATCCACCGCTGATTTTCCCAAGAGCTAGGCAGGCATGTTGAGGAAGGGCTTTTACCAGGCCAGTCAAAGAGCCTTCCTCGATCGTTCCAGATCTCGCTACCAACTTTATGTCCTCCTCTAAGGGCGGCTGGGAAACGAATAAGTTATCCGCCGCCCGTAATACTCATTCCAGGGGCGCTGTTGGTGTATGTGATCCCCGTGTGCCTCGTCCTGCATTTTTCCTTGCCATTTTGTAAAGCTGCCCAGTTTATATTTGAAAATTCGGAACGTATTTTTGGTACAATCCTTTAGAAAGGGGCAAGGTGAAAGCCTCAAAGACTATAGCGCAGTTTTTTATTTTTGTTGTTTTGACTGGAGTTTTTGCGTTCCACGGGTTTCCCTCGTGGCAGGTGTTCTTTTATGGAGCAGTTGGTGGAGAAGTCGCTGGATCTTGCTATTACCTGACCAACGGCACGGATGCCGTCCTCATTGATTGTGGGAGCCCTTTTAGTGAGGAAGTTGAAAACGAAGGGGAGCGAAAGGTTGTTGGTCCTCGCACAGATCCTTGCACCACGGATGCTGATCGTTTCCCATTCGATGGAACCAAAGTCAGGGCTATTCTTATCACTCACGCGCATGCAGACCACATTGGACGTTTACACTGGTTTATATTGCAGTATCCAGATTTCACAGGCCCAATTTATATGACACCTGCTACGTGGGAGATATACTCCGCTACTCTTGATGACACGATCCAGTACGCTGACTGTTTTCCTGGGTGCCTAAAGACAACTGTAAAAGAGCGGATCAAAAATCAGAAGGAAGTTGTTTTTCCACTTGTGGCCTTCTCCCTGGTCGAGGGAGTTTCTGCTTATTTCGTGGAGAACGGGCATATCCCGGGCTCAGTTTCTGTGATTATCAACATTGTTGAAAGAAACGAAGTTACGACTATCTGCTTTTCTGGCGATATTGGCCCGGGGAATCATCCGTTCCTTAAGGATATACCTTATGACGTTTTCAGCATGACCCAAGCGGATATTCTTGTCGTTGAGTCTACCTATGGTGACAAGAGCCGTGATAACGTAGAAACAGTCGAAGAATTTTATCAGGTTATTAGGGAAAGCGTTAAAAATAAAAAACTAGTTATTATCCCAACTTTTGCTTTAGACCGTACACAGCGCATCCTTGCTTTGCTAGCCGAAGGCATCCGAGATGGAAAAATTCCGGCAACGACGAAGATCGCGGTTGGGGGCAAGTCCTCCCGTTCGATCACGGAAAAATACGTGGAGATGATGAATTGCAAAGACTGCGAAAGGATGGGATTCTCTACAAAATTTTGTACGGAAAAACCTTTAAATGAATTTTGTATGGAAGAATTTCAAGATGCTCGCTGTACTTGGGTTAGGTTTAGTGAGACGAATATCGCTGAAGCAAAGAATTACGACGTTATCGTGACCCCTTCCGGGACCGGGGAATCAAGCGATTCCCAAAAGTTGCTCAAAGCTTATGTTGGCGATCCGAAAGTGGTGATTGTCCAAGTTGGTTGGGCACCGGGCGACTCTCCGATGGGGCAGCTTGGGGCAGGTAAGAGGATCGTGGAGATTGAAGAAGAGAACAATGGACAAAAAGTAAAATACACATGGAGAGTAAATTGTATTTTTTACTCTTTTCACGACATTTTTTCTGGGCATGCCGACCAACGTGGTCTGCTTAGATTTGTACAAACCTTCAAAAACCGTGATACAGTCATAATTACTCACGGGAATGAAGGATGTCGCGATGCTTTGGAAAAAGCCATAAATGAAAAAATCCCGGGGCTAAAGATTTTCAAACCTAATTATGGATGGGGGTTTGATATAAAAACAAGGTCCCCTATCCCTCCCAAAGAGTCATACCAGACTGAACCCCAAGTAGTAATCGCGGCTGTCTTGCCCAACCCGCGTGGTCTAGAACCAGATAATGAGTGGGTTGAATTGATGAACATAGGACCAGAACGGGTGAATTTGAATGGTTGGTACATCTGTGATAACGCTGGGATCTATGTAATCGATCGGGATATATATCTTGAGCCGCACCAAAGCATCAAGATATATGGTCGGGAATACAATCCCATAAGGGATAAAAAAGGTGTATGGCTAGCTAACGACAGGGATTGCGTACATCTGTTTAAGCCAACGGGAGAGGAAGTTTCGCGTTGTTGTTGGAAGCGTCGGCTAGATCCTGACGAAGTGCTGCCTTGCGGTAGATAGGCAGCTCTTAAAAAGGCTTGGCTCAACTATCAACTATGACATAAAGTCTGAAGACGGTTGATGTTGTGGCATTTAATGTGCATGGGAAGGTGAAGCTGCTAGATTCCGAATTATTTAAAGTAATACCTCGTTTCTCCTCGGATCCTGTAACCGGTCAGGGGAATGGGAAGAAGAATTACAGGGTATCCACCGCTGATTTCTCCCAAAGCTAGACAGGCATGTTGAGGAAGAGCTTTCACCAGGCCGGTCAAGGAGCTTTCCTCGATCATTCCGGACTTCGCCACCCACTTTATGTCCTCCTCTAAGGGCAGCCGGAACACAAACAGGTTATACGCCGCCGGTAAA
>Ga0080004_1134771_pt1 | contig 28854 bp, 33 predicted proteins | sample WasSprMetagenome_FD_69207 | JGI IMG/M metagenome (GOLD analysis project Ga0080004, IMG submission 69207) | Sulfidic aquatic microbial communities from Washburn Spring, Yellowstone National Park, USA - WS (SPADES assembly) (version 2) | ecosystem: Environmental > Aquatic > Thermal springs > Hot... | reverse complement strand
CCGTCCCGCGGCGGCCTGGGCGGCCACCAGCCCTTTGGAGTCGAGGCCCCCCCGGCCGCAAACGTGGCCGTCGATGATGGCCCCGCCGAAGGGGTCGAAGGCCCACCCCTCGCCGGCCGGTACCACATCGGTGTGGGAGAGGAAAAGCAGGCGGCGTTCACCGTGGCCTAAAGTGGCGACGAAACTGCCCCTTCCCGGCTCACTTTCCACTACTAAGGAGGGGATTCCTGCGGCGGCGAAAAGATCCCGCAGGTAAACTGCCACCGGCGTTTCGTTGCCGGGTGGGTTGACCGATGGAATCTGAATCAGGTCCGAGAGAAGCTTTTCGGGTGTCATGACGCAGTTAGCTACCTCCTGGGGCACTGGTTTTTATCCCTCAATGACCGAGAGGGTTGCGTCCGCCGCACACCGGCGTGTGCGGCATAAGGTTTTGATAACTTACCGGCATGGCTTGACCTGTCGTTTTTTTCGACACTCGTCTTGGTAGGCCGGAAAAGAAGTGTGAATAACTTCTGACCGTGGAGCTTGACTTGTCGGGGAACCTTCGATAAAATTGTACCCAAAAATGCACAAAGGAGTGTCACTATGGACTTTGAAGTCTACGTTCCCCGGGGAGAAAAGGAACAGAAGCTGCCTGTTGTTTCCTTCTCCAAAAGCTCCATCGTGTTGAATAACGTGGCCCGCCAGAAGCTGGGAAGCGACCGCGTGGAGCTTGCCTACAGCCGCGCCACCAACACGGTGCGTATCAGGGCAGTTGAGGACGGCGGCATGCAGATCAAGAAGACCAAGGTTTTCGGTAAGGGTTTCTTTAAGCATTTCAATATCAGTCCCCGCGGCAAATACGTGGCCGAATACAACGATCGGGAACGGGCCCTATACGTCAGGATCTAGTTTATCCAGAGTGCGGTACTGTATGGCTTCGGCGACGTGCTGGGCCGCCACCGTCGCACTACCTTCCAGGTCCGCGATGGTACGGGCCACCTTTAGGATGCGATCGTGGGCCCGTGCGCTCAAACCCAGAATGTTGTACGCTTTTTGCAGCAGTGTGCGCGCCTCCCGGTCCAGGTGACACACTTGTCTCAGCTGGGCCGCGGTAAGCTGGGCGTTGCAGCAGCCGGTGCGCCTCTGTTGCAGGCGACGGGCCGCGGCCACCCTGCGCCGCACCTCGGCCGAAGATTCCGCGGGCAGGTCCTCCAGTTCGTGGTAGTTCAGCCGGGGGACCTCCACGTGAAGGTCAATGCGGTCCAGCAATGGTCCGGACAGCCGGTTGACGTAGCGGTGCACCTGGTGCGGGGTGCAGGTGCAGGGTTGGCCGCCGTCGGTGCCCAGGCGCCCGCAGGGGCAGGGGTTCATGGCCGCCACGAGGGTGATGCGCGCCGGATAGGTGACCACGGCCCCGGCACGCGCCACGGTCACGAATCCGTCCTCCAGGGGCTGGCGCAGGGCCTCCAGGCAGTCGCGGGGGAACTCCGGCAGCTCGTCCAGGAACAGCACGCCCAGGTGGCTCAGGCTGATCTCCCCCGGCCGGGGGACGCGGCCGCCCCCGACCAGGCTGGCGGTGGAGGCGGTATGGTGGGGGGCACGGAAGGGCCGCCTGGTAATCAGAAATTCCCCCGGGGGCAGGAGGCCCGCCAGGCTGTAGAGCTTGGTCACCTCCACGGCCTCCTCGAAGGTCAGGGGCGGCAGGATGCCGGGGAGGCGGCGCGCCAGCATGGTTTTGCCGCTGCCCGGGGGCCCGATGAGGAGTAGATTGTGGCCGCCGGCGGCGGCGATCTCGAGGGCGCGCTTGGCCGCCACCTGGCCCCGTATGTCCGCCAGGTCCGCGTCTGGCGCCGTGTCTTCTGCGAGCAGGCCTTCGGCATCCACCCGGCAGGGGTGAATGGTTTCCTCGCCCCGTAGCATGCCCACCACCTGGCGCAAGCTGGCGGCGGGGTAGACTTCCAGCCCCGGCACCAGGGCGGCCTCACGAGCGTTGGCCTCCGGTACCACCAGGCGGCGGCACCCGTGCTCCGCGGCTACGGCCGCGCATGCCAGCACGCCGTGCACCGGCCGCACCTCGCCGCCCAGGGAGAGTTCGCCCAGGAATACGAATCCCCGGCACGCGTCGGCGTCGACCTGGCCCGTGGCCGCCAGAATGCCCACGGCGATGGCTAAGTCGTAGAGGGGGCCTTCTTTCCGCAGGTCCGCCGGCGCCAGGTTTACGGTGAGCCGCTTCACCGGGAATTCTAACCCTGAATTCTTTATGGCCGTGCGGACCCGGTCCTTGGCCTCCCGGACCGCGGCGTCGGGCAGGCCCACCACCTCGAAGGAAGGCAGGCCGTTGGCCACGTCCACCTCTACCTGCACCAGCTGGCCCTCCAGGCCGCGGAGGGCCGTACTGCTAACCACGGCCAGCAATTGCCGGTACCCTCCGTTTCTCTCCGGTTCTGCTCCCCGGACCCCGCCCCATTGGTCAAGACCTCCTGAGCAACTCGTCCACGTGAATCTCGTGGTAGGGCAGCAGTTCCCCCTCCGTAAAGACCGGTACGGTTACACGGCGCACGGTTTCGAATCCCGCGGCGGGCAGTTCCTCCAGCAGCGCGCGGGCCGCCGGTCGCTCCGGCTGCGCGAGCAGTAGCCGGCCGCGGGGTTTCAGGTGGCACCGAAAGATTTCCCGCAAGTGACGGTTCAGCTTCGGGTCGTAGCAGATGTCCGAACCCACGATCCAGTCAAACTGCCCGTCCACCCGGAACGCGCGCCAGTCGGCCAACAGGGCACCGGCCCGCACCCCGTTGCGGCGGGCGTTTTCCAGGGCCAGTGCCAGGGCCTCGGCGCGGCAGTCGGAGAAGGTGACCCGCGCCCCTTTCAGGCCGCAAACCACCCCCGGCAGGCCCAGACCGCAGCCCAATTCCAGCACCGTGTCTCCGGCAAAGGTCAGGTGCTCCCAGATGTAGCCTGCTAGCCCGCGGGCCGCGGGCCAGAGCTCGGCCCAGCACGGAACGGCCTCCTCGTCCGCGGGATCTGTAATCAGCTCCTCGGTGTTGCTCACCACGAGTAACCGCACGGTGCGGGCCGGCAGGGGAAATTCGTATTCTCGCGTGCGCACGCGCATGGCCGATTTACACCCTGGTTTAATTTCACGTCGCGGCAGGAAACTCCTGCTGCCCGCAAGGGCCACCCGCCCGGGCGCCGGGAGGGCCGGGTGACGCATTTTGCGGCCGGGGCAAGGAAAAGGAGTCCGGGCCACGAATTACAATTCTAGAAGGCCGCCCGGCCCCTTACCCAACACACACCCACGGGGGCCCGGCGGGCCGGCGGGTGGTAGGGGCTTTTGCGTATTTTCGGATTGAGTGATCTTCACCTTTCCTTTACGGCGTCCGTTACCCCGGGCCGGTGGGAAGACGTGGTGGAGGCCAAGCCCATGTCGGTCTTCGGCGAGGCCTGGCGGGAGCACTACCGCAAGACCTACGAGCACTGGTGCGGGACCGTGGGTCCGGAGGACGTGGTGCTCATGCCGGGGGACATCTCCTGGGCCATGCGCCTGGAAGAGGCCGCCCACGACCTGGCCTTTCTGGGGTTGCTGCCGGGTTCCATCATTTGCGTTCCGGGCAACCACGACTACTGGTGGCCCAAGAGCGTTTCCAAAGTGCGCCGGGCCCTGCCGCCCAACGTGCGGGTGATTCAGAATGACCACGTGCTGCTGGGCCGCATCGCCGTCTGCGGCACGCGGGGCTGGCTCTGCCCCAACGACACCTGTTTCGAGGAGCGGGACTGGAAGATCTACCGGCGGGAGCTGCACCGCCTCGAGCTTTCCCTGAAAAGCGTGCCGGCGGGAGTGGAAGAAATAATCGTCATGATGCACTTCATGCCCACCAACGACCGCCACGAGCGCTCCGGGTTCATCGACCTCTTTCAGAGGTACGGCATCAGGACCGTGGTGTACGGCCACCTGCACGCCCGGGCGCGCAGTTACCGGCTTCCGCGGCGGGCCTGGGGCATAGATTTCTTCCTGGTGAGCGCGGATTACCTTGATTTCCGGCCCCTGCTCATCAAGGAGTTGCCGCCGGCCGCCGGGCCCGGCACCGGGGAGGATTGGCGCTAGCATGGAGGACGATCTGGTGGCCTGCTTGCGCGCCTTCAGCCGCGAACTGAGGCATCGCAGCGCGATGCTGGGGGACCGGGCGGTCTTAAGGGAGCGCATCCTCCGGGCCGGGGGACGTATCGTGAGGCTCGGCGGGCGCGGGGATTATCCCTTCGGGAGTGCCCCGCTGGTGGCGGTGGACGGCTCGACCCACGGGTTCGGGGGTAGCTATCCCTTTGTCCTTTATCTCTTCCGGGCTGCGGCCCGGAGCAGCCGCGGGGAGCGGGTCGTGGAACAGGGGTTCCTGAGCCCCCTGGTGGCGGCGCACCGCGAGGAGGTGGCCCAGGTGGCGGCCCGGGAAGGGGTACCCCGCGAGTACGCCCTGTTGCTTGTGCGCGACCGGCAGCTCTGCCGCCTGGAGGTCCGCGCCGCGGCGGCTGCGGTGGCCGCCTTTCGTCCGGCCCTGGTACTGTTCGACGGGGGGTTTTTGCGCTACGCCCACCACGCGCCGGAGGAATGGGAGGAGTACTGCCGCACGGCGCGGGCCGCCGGCGCCGTGTCCGTAGGCGTCATCGAAGAGGCGGCCTCCAGCGGGCTGGCCCGGGCCGTGGTGGGGGAAGGGTTTTACGACCGCGACCTCCTGTTCGGCCTGCTGGACCCGGGGGAGGCCCTTTTTCCCCCGCCCGTGAAGCGGGGCCTGTACACGGTTTTCGCGCGGCTGTCCCGGCACCCCCAGGCCGTGGCCTGCGACTTCTTGCCCGAGCACTCGCAGCAGGCCCCGGCGGTGATGGAGTACCTCTACCGCATTACACCCTCGGATTCGCGGGGCATACCGCTGTTCCTGGACCTGGTGGACGCCGAGGTGCGGCTGGACGAGCGCGAAGTGGAGCTGCTGCTCACCACGTGGGTGGAGGCAGACCTGCGCGAGCGCTTCCTGGTGCCCCACCGGGCGCGGAGGAGCTATTGAGGGGGAGTGAGCCTTGCAGGTGGTGGGGACGACCACCCAGCAGGAGGTCTGGGTGGCCTCGCGGGACCGCAAATTCCTGATCAACGAGTTGCTGCTCATCGAGGACCCGGAACGGGAAAACCCCGTGGGCGAGGTGGTGAGCACCAGCTCCCTTAACCGCTACCTGCCCCTGGCCGGGGAAAAGACCCCCCTGGTGGACGAGGGCGTGCTGGCGGGACTCAGGGCCGTGGGTTACCGCATCGAGGAGGAGGAGATCCACCTGGCCCGCGTGCGCCTGCTCCAGGAGGCCGGAACTCCGGTCACGGTGGGGGCCCGGGTGCGGCGCCCGGCCTTCGCCGAGGTGGCGCGCTACCTGCTGCCGGCCCGCTACCGCGACGGGCTGGTGCTGGGCGTCATCCGGGGGACCGGGCACCTGACTTCCCAGCTACCCGGGGACCTGCGGGATGTGCTTCGGCTTTACGACCCCGAGCGCGGTCTCTACCCCCAGGACGGGGTGCCCTTCATTTTCGACCACCACCAGATGCACCAGTATCCCCACATCGGCATCTTCGGGGGCTCGGGGTCCGGCAAGTCCTTCGGACTGCGGGTCCTCCTGGAGGAACTCATGGAGCGGCGCATTCCGGCCGTGGTGCTGGACCCCCACCTGGAGATGGACTTCTCCGAGCCTTTCCCGGGCCTGCCCGCCGAATTCGTCCGGGACTACCGCGACCGCTTCGCGGTTTTCACCGTGGGGGTGGACGTGGGTATCGACTTCACCGAGCTGACCTCCCGCGAACTGGCCGGCCTGCTGGACGCGGTCTCCTCCCTCACGGAGGCCATGACCAACGCGGTGGAGACCCTGCACCGCAAGAGGGACTCCCTGATCTCCTTCGGCAGCAACCTGCGGGACCTGATCCGGGCCCTGGAGGAGGAGAAGGTTCTCCAGACCGTGGCCGAGGACAAAGTCGCAGATCCCGTGGAGCGCGAGCGCATCAAAAGATACAAGGATTTGCTGGCGCGCTACAAGGACCGCGTGGGCGGTGTGAGCACCCTCAACGCCATTTCCTGGCGCCTCAACTTTTTGGAAAAGGAAGGCATTTTTACGGCCGGGACCGGGGTGCTGGAGGAGGCCCTCCACCGGCGGCAGCTGGCCGTGGTGCGGGGCCCCGTGAGGCTCCTCGGGGTCTACGCCGCCTACCTGTTCCGCCGCCTGTACACCCGGCGGCGGGAGTTCCAGGACGCCCGCGCCAGGGGCCAGGAGGCGCCCTGGTTCCCGCCCTTCCTGCTGGCCACAGACGAGGCCCACCACTTTGCCCCCCGGGGCGAGCGGGAGGTCCCCGCCCGGAATATCATCCGCGAGATCGCCCAGGAAGGCCGCAAGTACGGGGTCTTCCTGATCCTGGCCACCCAGCGGCCGGCCCTGCTGGACGACACGGTCACGGCCCAGCTCAACACCAAAATCATCTTCCGCACCGTGCGGGCCCTGGACATAGCGGCCATCGAGCAGGAGACGGACCTGGTGCGCGAGGAGCTTGCCCGCCTCCCCTACCTGGCCTCCGGCAACGCCTTCGTGTCCTCGGCCCTGGTGGGCCGCACCGTGCCCGTGCGCATCCGGGCGGCCAGGACCGCCAGCCCTCACGTGGTCAACCCCTTCGACGAACTGGCGCAGCGGGCCGGGGAGGAGGACCGCCGGCTGCTCGAGGTGATCGCGCCCCTGCTGCCCCTGGGCGCCTTCAACCTGGACCTGCACCTGCCTACCATCCGGGCAAAATTGGGCAGCGGCATTTCCTTTCAGGAACTCCTGGACCGGCTGCGGGCCCTGGCCCGGGAGGGCCATCTGAGGGTCGAGCCGACCCCCTTCGGCGAGCAATTCCTTCCGGGGCGGTGAGTAACCTATGCGCCTCCTTTACCTGACCGATACCCACATACGCGGCACCACGCCCCAGAACCGGCGGGACAACTTCCCCGAGGCCCTCAAGGCCAAGCTGCGGGAAGTGGTGCAGGTGGCAAACGAACTGGAAGTGCACGCCGTACTGCACGGGGGCGACTTCTTCGACCTGCCCAACCCCACCCTCCAGGTGTGCGCCGAATTCCTGGAGATCCTGCGCGGCCTGGAAGCCCCCCTGTACGTGGTGGCCGGCAACCACGACCTCTTCGGGCAGAATCCGGAAAGCCTGGGTCGCACCATGCTGGGGTTCCTGGCGCGCCTGGGCTGGTTGCGCCTGCTCGTGCCGGGGGAGCCGGTGTACCTGGAAGCCGAAGGGGTAAGGGTGCAACTGACGGGCCAGCACTTCCATTACGACCTGGACCGGCGCGACCCAGTGCATGACTACGTGGTACGGAAGCGCTCCTGCGACGTGGCCATTCATATGGTGCACGGCATGCTGGTGGAGCGTCCTTTTTTCCCCGGGGCCTGCTGCACCCTGGTGGAGCGCATCGCGGCCACCGAGGCCGACTACACCCTTTCCGGACACGCGCACCTGGGTTTTGAGGACATCTGCCTGGACGGCCGCTACTTCATTAATCCGGGGGCCCTGGCCCGGCTCACCGTGCTGCCCGGGGAACTGGAGCGTACGCCCCAGGTGGTATTGCTGGATTTCGGCGGGCCCGCTCCCTACCACCGCCGTATTCCCCTGGCCAGCGCCGCGCCGGGAGGCGAGGTACTGGACCGGAGCCGCCTCCTGGTTTCGGCCTTCCGGGAGGAGAAGCTGGCCCGCTTCGTGCAGGTGGTACGGGAGAGCGGTGGCCTGGAGGCCCTCGCCCTTGACCAGATCATCGCCGCCATCGCCGAACGCCACGGGGTGGAGGAAGAGGTGCGGCAGGAGGCCCTGAGGAGGCTGACGCTGGCCCACGAGACCCTCGCCGCGGGAGAAGGGGAGAGCCGTGTACGTGAAACGGGTAATCATTGAGAACTTCCAATCCCACCGTTACACGGACCTGGAGCTGAGCCCCGGGCTGAACGTGATCGTGGGAGAGTCGGACCGGGGTAAGAGCGCCATCTTGCGCGCCCTGCGCTGGGTTTTCTACAACGAACCCCGCGGGGCTGACTTCGTGCGGGCCGGGGCCACGGAGTGCCGGGTCACCGTGGTACTGGACGACGGGACGGCCGTAACCCGGGAGCGGAGCGGGAACCGCAACCGCTACCTGGTGCGGCGCGACGGGCGGGTGTCGGTGTACGAGGGCTTCGGTTCCGAGGTGCCGCCCGCGGTGGCGGCGGCCCACGGTGTGGCCAAGGTGCGGCTGGACGACGACCTGGAGGTGGCCCTGCACCTGGCGGGACAGCTCGAAGCCCCCTTCCTTCTGGAGCAATCGGGATCGGTCCGGGCCCGGGCCATCGGCCGGCTCTACGGGGTGCACGTGGTGGACGCGGCACTGCGGGGGGTCCTGCGCGACGTCCAGCGCCTCCAGCAGGAGGAGCGCGAGGTGGACGAGGAGATCCGGCGCCTGGAGGCGCGCCTGGAGGAATTCGCGGACCTGCCGCTCCTCGGGGAGCGCCTGGCCAGGATAGCCTCGGTCTTGCAAAGGGCCGAGGAGCTGACCGCCAGGCGCGCCGCCCTGACCGCCCTGGCCGCGAGGCTGGGCGCGGTGCGGGAGGAGGCGGCCCGCAACCGGGACCTGCTGGGGCGCCTGGAGCCGGTTGCGGCGGCCGAAGAGGCCGTGGAGCGTGCCCGGCAGGCGTACCGGGACCTGGTGCTCCTGCGGCAGCGGCGCGAGGCCCTGGAGCAAAACAGGCGCCACGCGCGGGTTGCGCGGGGCATCCTGGAGCGCACGGCCCGCCTCCACCAGGCCAATCAGGCCCTCGAGGGGGCCACGCGGGCCCGGGAGCGCCGGGCGGCCCTGGAGCGGGCGTCGGCGAGGCTGCGCCGCCTGGAGCAGGCCCGCCGGGAGGCGAACCTGGTGGCGGAGCGCACCGACGGCGTGCCGGCCGCGGAGTCCGCGGTGGTCACCCTGGCGGATGCCGTGGCGCGGCGGGCCTGGCTAGCGGAAAAGGCCAGGAAACTGGCGGACCTTGGGGAACGCCGGGCCCGGGGCCGGGCCTACCTGGCGGAGCGCGTGCGGGAACAGGAGAGCCTGGCCCGGGAGTACGCGGCCCTGCTGAGCCAATTGAAACGCTGCCCCGTGTGCTTCGGCGAGGTGGACCGCGCCACGGTGCGCCGCATACTCACGGAACTGGTCGGGGGGAGTGAAATTGGCGGCCAAGGGCGTGGAGGATAGGATCAGGGAGCTCCGCGAGGCCCTGGAAAAGGCCAAGCAGATGCGCATCCAGGCCGAGACCAGGCTGGAGGAGCTGGCGCGGCAGGAGGGGGAGATCTTGCGGGAACTGGAGGCCCTGGGCGTGAAGCCGGAAAACCTGGCGGAGGAGATTGAGCGCCTGGACCGGGAAATTTCCGCGCTCCTGGAGCAGGCCGAGTCGTTGTTGCCCTGGGACCTTGTGGGCAGGGGCGGGAGCTGAGACCGTGACGCTGCAGGAGCTCCGGGCCCGCCTTCAGGAACTGGAGTCCATTTACCATCACCGGCGGGGCCAGTACGAGGAACTGCGGTCCTCGCGGGAGCGGGCCGCGGCGCGGCGGGAGGAGATCGCCCGGACCGTGGCCCTGCTGGAAAAGGTACGCCTGCTCCTGCAGGAGGTTTCGGTATTTGCCCGCGAACAGGCGCGGCAGCAGGTGGAGTACATGGTTACCCAGGCCCTCCAGTACGTCTTCGGAGCCGACGTTCGGTTTAAAATGGAGGTCCAGGAGCGCCGCGACCGGCCCGAAGCCGAGTTTTACGTGGCCTCGGATTACGGTGGGCACCAGGTGGTCAACAGGCCCCAGGACGCCCGGGGCGGGGGAGTGGTGGACGTCGTTTCCCTGGCCCTGCGCGTGGCCCTGTTACAGACCGTGCGGCCGCCCCTGCCCGGGCCGCTGATGCTGGACGAACCGGGCAAGCACGTTTCCGAGGAGTACGCCCGCAACGTGGCCCTATTCCTCAAGAGCATCGCCGAAATGTTCGGGCGGCAGATTATCCTGGTGACCCACAACCAGCACCTGGCCGAGGTGGGGGACCGGGCCTTCGTGGTGGAAATGCGCAACGGCGAAAGTGTGGTACGTTAATAGCCAGGGGGTCGTTTCATGCAGTACACCGAAACGCTGACCGTGGCAAGCCACGAGCGCAACCAGTTCATTGACGTCACCCCCGAGGTAAACCTGGTGGTGGCGAGAAGCGGCATCAGGGAGGGGATGTGTTACCTTTACGTGCCCCACACCACGGCGGGCATCACCGTCAACGAAAACGCGGACCCGAGCGTGCCCCAGGACATCCTCGAGCGCCTCAGCATCCTGGCGCCGCGCGAGGGTCGGTACCGCCACACGGAGGGCAACGCCGACGCCCACATCAAGGCCACCCTGGTGGGGGTCTCCCAGACGGTGCCGGTGAGCGGAGGGAAACTGCTCCTGGGAACCTGGCAGGGAGTGTTCTTCTGCGAATTCGACGGCCCGCGCCGGCGTAAACTCGTAGTGCGGGTCATGGGGGAAGGGGTGGGCTGAGATCGGGGAACCCCGCCTGTACTGTTTCCTGATGTGCAACGAGGTGCGGGCCGAGGAGGCCGGCCAGTATTCGCTGGTGCGCGTTTTTTACCGCGTGCACCCCAGGACCTACCCCTGCTACTTCAATTGCTACCTGGTGGTGGGGTGGTACGGCGCATCCGGCTCCCATACCTTCGGCCTCCGCTTTCTGGAGCCGGACCGGCGCCTCGTGCTCTGGGAGATGCCCTCCCAGCCCTTCGTGCTGGGTGCGGATCTGCCCTACGCCAACGTCATCGTGCGGCTGGAAGGTCTGACCCTCCACCGCGAGGGCCGGCACTGGTTCCAGGTCCTCCTGGACGGCGCGCCGTGCGCCGAATTCCCCATGGAGGTGGTGGGGGGCACACCGGCCGTGGTGAGCTGAGCCGGGCGACCGGCGCATTCGCGTGTCCGCATGCCGGCGCCGGGATCGGGAAAGGCGCCCCCTAGCTCGCGGTGCGCGCCGTATATTTTGTCGTCTGGCCGACAGTTGCATTGTCGTATGGATGCCGGCGTGCTATAATTGCTAGTGGCAGTGTTCACACGCACCAAGGTTCGGGGGGTGGGATCGATCACGAGGTGTTGCGGCGGCCTCCCGCCGGAGGCCGGGAAAATCGCTCGAACCCAACTTTTGATCCGGAGGTGAAGGGTGATGGCCGAAGAACGGGAGCGCTCCCTCGTGAAGAGCGAGGACTGGTGGGCCGTCTGGATCGGTCTGTTCATCTTCGTTCTGTCCCTGGGAGTGTTCCTAAACCTGGACCTGCTGGGCTGGGCCGTGAAGACCAACGTGTGGCTCGATCTGTCCAAGGCCCTGGCGCCGGTCTCGGCCACCTACAAGGCCCTGCCCGGCGTGGTGTCGCTGCTGCTTACCTACGTTTTCCTCCTGGTGGTTATGAGCATAGGGGCGCGCGTACTGGGGGCCAGCCCCGGCAGGTTTGCCGTGGGCTTCACGGTTATCTTCTGGCTCTCGTACCTGAGCTGGATCATCGGAAACAACGCCTACATTGCCGCCACTCCCGACGCCCGCGCTAAGCTTGGAATCACCTCTTCATTGAGCCTCACCGGAGAGTCTGGATTCATAATTGCTTTGATCCTGGGGTTGATCATCGGCAATTTCTTCACCGGCTTCGCCAACTACCTGAAGGAGGCGGCCCGGCCGGAGTGGTACATCAAGACGGCCATCGTCATCCTGGGCGCCTCCCTAGGCGTCAAGGCCAGTCAGGCCCTCGGCCTGGCCACGGCGGTCATGTTCCGGGGCCTCTGCGCCATCATCGAGGCTTACCTCATTTACTGGGCCCTGGTCTACCTGGTGGCGCGCAAGTACTTTAAGTTCAGCAAGGAGTGGGCCGCGCCCCTGGCGTCCGGTATCTCCATCTGCGGGGTTTCGGCGGCCATCGCCACGGGGGCGGCCATCAGGGCCAGGCCCCTGGTGCCCATTATGGTTTCCTCCCTGGTCATCATCTTCGCGGTGGTGGAGCTCCTCATCCTGCCCTTTGCGGCCTCGGCCTTCCTCTACAAGGAGCCCATGGTGGCAGGGGCCTGGATGGGGCTGGCGGTCAAGACCGACGGCGCGGCGGTGGCCAGCGGCGCCATCACCGACGCCCTGGTCCGGGCCAAGGCCCTGGCAGTCCAGGGCATCGCCTACAAACCGGACTGGATGCTGATGGCGGCCACCACCACCAAGATCTTCATTGACGTGTTCATCGGCATCTGGGCCTTCGTTCTGGCGCTGATCTGGTGCTATTACATTGAGTGCAAGCCGGGGGAGAAGGTGCAACCTATCGAGATCTGGTACCGCTTCCCCAAGTTCGTCATCGGCTACTTCCTGACCTTCATCATTATGCTGGCCATCAGCTTATCCGGCCCGGCGGCCCTCAAGACGGCCAACGCGGCCATCGGCCAGGCCGACATCTTCAGAACCCTGTTCTTCGTGATGACCTTTTTCTCCATCGGGGTCATCTCGAATTTCAGGACCCTGCGGCAGGAAGGCATCGGACGGCTGGCCGTGGTTTACCTGGTGTGCCTGTTCGGGTTCATCATCTGGATCGGGCTGGCCATCTCGTGGATCTTCTTCCACGGGATCAAGCCGCCGCTGGCCTGAGGGAGCCACGGAAGGGGGTTGGCACGTGAGTACCGAGACCCGTTCGGCCCAGGAGGAACTGCGGGCGGAACTCCAGGAGGCCCAGGCAGAGCCCCTGCTGGCCGTGGAGAAGCAGCTGATCGCCTGGAGCATCGGGCTGGGCATCGTCCTGCTGGGCATACTTATCTGGGTGAGCTACAGGCTTACGTGACACGGTGTCCGGACACGGGCCCGCCGTCGCATATACGATGGCGGGCCTTTTTACATCGTAAGCACCGGGTCAAGGTTGCCTGAGCGGGTTTGGAGGTTTGGCACAAAACACCAATTATATTTTTGGGTCCGGGGTGACAGGATATTTCGTCCGGTAAGAGAATTAAAACGATACAATGCAGTTTTAAGGGGTATAGGGGCATGGTCGTTCCTGCGAAGGACGGAAGGTGCCTTTTGGAAGAAGAGTGGCGAAGGGCTCTACACCGGCTCGTTGCCGAGCACGCCTTTGAGTACGGGGAGTTCGTGCTCTCCTCGGGCAGGAAGAGCCATTACTACTTCGACGGCAAGCAGGTTACCCTGTGCCCCGAGGGGGCCTACCTACTGGCCCGGATTATCATCGAGAAGATCAGAAACGACAACATCCAGGCCGTTGGCGGCCCCACCATCGGGGCCGACCCCATTGCCGGGGCCGTGGCCGCGGTGGCCTACCTCGAGGACCTTCGCGACTTAAAGCTTTTCATCGTGCGTAAAGAGCCCAAGCAACACGGCAAGCGCCGCTGGATCGAGGGCCCCCCGCTGACCCCGGGGGACCGCGTGGTAGTGATCGAGGACGTGATCACCACCGGAGCGTCGGTGGTTAAGACCGTTAACGTTTTGAGGGACGCGGGTTGCGTTGTGGCCAGGGTCATCGTGCTCGTGGACCGGCTGGAGGGCGGCGCCGAGGCGTGTGCGCGCCTGGGCGTCCCGCTGGACCCGATTTTCACCATCCGCGACTTTGGCGTCAGCGTTTAAGCCCTCTGCGGTGCGGGCACGCTCCGAGACGGCGGAGGGAAGGCCACGGATGAGGGTGAGAAAGCAGCCCGGCTTGACGGCCGGGTTTGTCTTCTCGGATGGCCGGAGGGGCCCAGGGGTGGCCTTCTGCTCGGGTGGCGGCAGGAACAGGGGGTTGGCACCCCGCGCGCGACTTGGGGCGGACGCGGGAAACCGGATCGGATAACCCGGTTCACGATGGCCGGGGCAGGGATGCTTAAGGCCCTTGACCGGGGGCCGCCGGATCCGGTAACCTGGCTAATGGTTACACTATACCCGGAGGGAGTTCGTACTTTGGTTCGCGTACGCTTTGCGCCCAGTCCCACCGGCAGCCTGCACATAGGCGGGGCCAGGACCGCCCTGTTCAACTGGCTTTTCGCCCGGCACCACGGCGGCACTTTCGTCTTGCGGCTGGAGGACACGGACCTGGAGCGCTCGGCCAGAGCCTGGGAGGACCAGATTATGGAGAGCCTGCGCTGGCTGGGGCTGGGGTGGGACGAGGGGCCGGACCGGGGCGGACCGGTTGGGCCCTACCGGCAGTCTGAACGTCTGGAGATTTACCGGGCCGAGGCGGAAAAGCTCCTCGAGAAGGGCGCCGCCTACCACTGCTACTGCACTCCGGAGGAACTGGAGGCGCGGCGCGAGGAAGCCCGGCGGGCCGGACGGGCCCCCCGCTACGACGGGCGCTGCCGGGACCTCGACCCCTGGGAGGTCGAGGAATTTAAGGCCGCCGGGCGGCGGCCGGTGGTGCGGGTGCGCGTTCCGGAACGGGGGGCCACAGTGGTGCGGGACCTCATCCGGGGCGAGGTCCTTTTCGAACACGAAGTGCTGGACGACTTCATCATCATGAAGTCTAACGGCCTGCCCACCTACAACTTCGCCTGCGTGGTGGACGACCACCACATGCGGATTACCCACGTAATCCGGGCCGAAGAGCACCTTTCCAACACGCCGCGCCAGATCTTGCTCTATCAGTTCCTGGGCTATTCGCCGCCCCTGTTCGCCCACGTGCCCATGATCCTGGCCCCGGACCGGAGCAAACTCAGCAAGCGCCACGGGGCCACCTCGGTGGAGGAATTCCGGGAACTGGGGTACCTCCCCGAGGCCCTGGTCAACTACCTGGCCCTGCTGGGCTGGTACCCCGGGGACGAGGAGGAGATCCTTTCCCGGGAGGAAATGGTCCGGCGCTTCTCCCTGGAGGCCGTGGCCAAAACCCCGGCCGTGTACGACGTGGGCAAGCTGACCTGGATGAACGGCCAGTATCTGCGCCGCCTGCCCCTGGAAGAGGTGGTGGAGCGCGCGCTACCCTTCTTCCAGGCCGCCGGGTTGCTCCGCGCTCCCGCCGCGCCGGAAGAGGTGGGCTATTTGAAGGCCGTGCTGGCGCCGGTGCGGGAGAGGGTACGCACCCTGGGCGAGGCGGTAGAAGCGGCCCGCTACTTCTTCCGCGACGACTTTCAGTATGAGGAGCAGGGCGTCAAGAAATACTTCCGGGACCCGGGCGTGGCCGAGCTGCTGGCACGGGGGCGCGAGGCCCTGGCCGGTTTGGATACCTTCAGCGCCGAGGAGGTAGAAAGGGCCTACCGGGACCTGATGGCCCAACTCGGCATTCCGGGCAAGGCCCTCATTCACCCCACGCGTCTGGCCCTTTCGGGCCGCACCGTGGGACCGGGCCTGTTCGAGCTCATGGCCTTGCTCGGGAAGGATCGCTGTCTGGCGCGCCTGGACCGGGCCGTGGCCTGGCTGAGGTCCGGCCGAAGCGTATCGGATTCCGGCTGAGTCGACCCCGCGGGGCGGGCGGCTCAGCGGCTGCGCTGGGCCACCCGCGGCCGCGCTGGTGCGGACAAAGACGGACCCGTCCCCGACCGTGTTGCTGCCGGCCACGGTGCCGGGCCGGTGGCCGGACCCCGCGGGCGCCGGCCGCGGGGCACGTTGACACCACCACGTTTTTGTGCTATCATTTAATAGCGAACGCGGCGGTGGCGGAACGGCAGACGCGGTAGATTCAGGGTCTACTGGGCGCAACGCTCGTGGGGGTTCAAATCCCTTCCGCCGCACCAGGAAATGAGGAGCCCTCCCGGCGCACATGCCGGGAGGGCTTTTTGGTATTTTGTCCAGCGGGTACTGCGGGAGGCGGGCTTGTGCTGGCAGAGGTCCTTTTCTGGCTGGCCGTGATCACGGGTGCGGCCGGGGCCTTCATGGTAGAGGGGGCCCCCTATCGGTCGCCGGCGCGGCCGCGCGGCTTTGTGCTCGTCCTTACCTCCATCGGTATTCTTCTTTTTCTGGCGCTCCGCGGCTGGGACTAACGTAGGCCGTGGTGCGGCCCGATACGGTGCGCCCCCTCAGTACCAGAGGACCACCGCGGCCAGGGCACAGCCTACCCGGCGCACCCGGTGGTCAATCCCCTTACTCAGTATCCTTTGCGGCCTGAGACCGCGGGCCGCAAGGGCTTGGTGCAGCATCTCGGTTACCATCCGCTCCGCGTCTTCTGCGGTCCCGTTACCCGAGTACTCCATAATCACGCCGTAGGTGTTCTCCACCACTCCCACCGCCACCGCGGCCGCAATGGTGGCGTCCGTCTCTTCGCTGGTGATGGCCCCGAAAGCCACGGGCGTCAGGGAGCCGGGCGGTATTATCAGCCGTTCCATAAAGGTGCACCGTGGTGGTAGAATGCTGCTCACCTTCACAAGGTTGAGATTGCCGATGCCGGCCTCCAGAAGGGCGCGGTCAAAGGCCACGAGTTTCCAGTCCGCGTCGCCGGTACCTGCGGTCAGCGTGAACTTGGTCGGGACAGGGACCATCAATCCGGCTCTCCCCTCGTACGTAATTTCAGGATTACTATGGGAGTCTGCTGGTCGTCGTTGCCGAAGGGATTATCGCGCAAACTTTCGACCAGGAGCTGCGGGTCCACCCGCGACGTGGTGGCCAGAATGTCAACGCACCGGGCGTCGTTGACATCGGCAATCAGGGCATCGATGCCTGTGGCCTCCTTGATCCGGTGGACCACCTTGTGGGGTTCCTTGGGCCCCAGAACAATATATGTCTCGAAGGGCCACATGGTGCCCGCCACGTCGTCGATGCGCGCCAGGTCCCGGCCCGCAACCAGGAAGAAGTAGCCCCGCCGGCCCAGGAGCCGTCCCACCGCCGCCGCCACGCACCCGGCCAGGATGCGCCACACGCCGGCCTCGTTAATGGCCACCTGCATGGCCTGCGGGGTGGCGAGACTGCCCTCGGGGTTGGGAAAACGGGAGAGGAATCTGGCCAGCCATCCGTAGCGTACCGCACGCGAAAGAACCGCCCGACCCTGGGTAATGGCCACGGCGGTTTCGGAAATGGCGATCACGTCGCCGGGCTCAGCCAGGTCGCGAGTATAATGGCGGACCACGGATACCAGGTCGTCCCGGGCGGTAAGGATGTGGGTGCGGAGAGGTATGCGACCGATGACTTCCGCCTGTTTCATTCGTCAGCCCCTTCCCCGCGTCTTGCAGTAGTAGTCCTTTAAGCCGTTGAAAATACCCTCGGCAACTTTCTGGTGAAAGCGGGAACTGCGTAGCAGTCCTTCTTCCACCCAATCGGAGATGGTGACCACTTCTACCAGGAGGCCGGGGACGGGACCCAGGAGGCGCAGGAAGGGGTCCGCACGGCTCCTTCTGGGCCGCAGCCTGACCTTTTCCACCAGCGCCGCGGAAACAAGGGAGGCCATTTCCTCGCTGCCGGGTCCGAGGGGGTTGAAGAGCACGGCCGGCCCGCTGACGCGGGGATTGGCGGACCAGTGGGTGTGGAGGCTCACGAACACGTGAGCCCCGTTTTCCCTCGCGCACGCGATGCGCCTCTTTTCGGAGACGGTTTCGTCGCCGGACCGCGTGAAGACGACCGTGCTTCCACAGCGGCCGAGGATGTCGGCCAGCCTGCGGGCCGTATGCCGGACCACGTCCTTTTCCCAGAGGTTGACCGGCCCCCGATACCCGAAATCCCGGCCCCCGTGACCGGGATCGATGACCACCACCTTATCGCCGAAAAGGACCCGCAGGAATTGACGGTCGAACCGCAGTGTCAGACGGGCCGGCATCTGCGGGCGGGTCCACAATATGTCGGCTGTGGAGCGGTGTTCAAGGCTTATCTCCACCTCCACCTGTCCACCGTAATTCCGGACCTCGATCTGGCCCACAAGCCCGTCCCGCACCAGAATCTTACCTTCGGGTAGGTTTGCGGTCGCCCCTAGTACGTATACCCTTACCAGTCGCGGTGCGGTGTCTACCCGGTAGCGGAAGGGTAGATTGGCCTCGATGTGCACCTCCGAGCAGCAGTTTATGCCCGGGTCCTCGCGCACCGCGGTCCATATGTTGGTCACCTTGACCATCGTCAGGGAAGACACTCCCCCCGCCCAGTGGCCCGGCGTTCAACCGGTACGCCCGCGAGAAGTGCTCTCCCCTGATCATATTACCCCGCCCACCAGTATATGTTTGGAAAGACCGTACCACCAACCGGCCGAACCCGTGCCCCACGGGAGCAAGTATGCCGCGGCCCGGCGGGCCTGGCCGTGCTAGGCTGCTCCCGGGACCACCCGTTCGATTGCTATCAGGTGGTCACCGGGTTGCCGATGACCCGCGAGGGTATTCCCGTGGTCCACCGCGTCTTTCCCGGCAATACGGCCGGCGCGGTTGCCGCTCAACCCGTGCTGCAGGAGCTCCGGCAACGTTTCCGGCCGGGACGGGTCATCCTGGTGGCGGTGACCATTCAGGTGCTCCTGACCTTCCTGGTGACCAATGCCAAAAATGGCCGTCCGGCTGGCCGCCAGAGGGTCAGTGTCTCCATGTGGGGCATGAAAAACACAAACCGGAAAGAAAAGGTGGTAACCAAAGGGTGTGAGCGGAGTTCCCGGGCACCCGAAGGCTGTTGTGCCACGATTTACTTCCAGACCGGGGGAGTGCCGGATAGCCAGCGTGCTCAAGCCCTGGTGGATTTTTCAGGGGTCTCCGTAGCGAGACGTGGGCGCGGGCTTTACTGCCACAGCGACCACGAGGCAAAAAGAAAGCCGTCGCAACACGGCCCGGCCTGTTCTAATTGCAGTAAGGTTGTCGTAAAATTCAAACGCTCCGGGCCGCCCCTTCCGTTCCCGGAACCCTTGATGGTTTCTTGGTAGCCCCAAGGGGAAGGATGCAGTATGTAAACACCCTTGTCAACCAGGCAAAGGTGGTTTTTTTGTGATGGTTCAGCTGCTTTTATCTACGTCCGCCCGTTGCCGGACTGGGCCAACCTCGGCGAGACGGAAGTAGCCGCGGCGGATTTCCTTGACGTGGCCGGGCATGTACATTCCTCCAGACAAACCGCCTGGGTTTTCCAGGCGGTCAGTAGACGAAGCACGAGCAAATTGGAGCAACTTGGCAGGAGCTATTTATAGATGTCTCCTCGTGGGCCGACGTCTTTTATATAGACAGTCTTCTTTTCTTCGTCAACTGAGTAAACAATCCGATACGCTTTTCCGAAAAAGACACATGCCAAGTAGCCTTTCCATTTTCCGTGTAACTCCTTAAAGCCCTTTCGATTCCGCCGCGGATAGGGATCCGAGGCCAGTTCTTTGAGGCGCTCTTCATAAGCTTCGCGCACATTTCGAGGCAAACGATTCACGTAGGACTCCACGCCGGGGGCCTTCATTATGGTGTATCGCCCAACCATATACGCCCCAATCCTTCGGCAAGGTCTTTCTCGGCCTGCTTTATACGCTCTGCCACGCCGGGCTGAAACGTGACATCTAGAGTTTCAAGCCACTCGTCCAGGCAAACGGTTAAGGGGGCAGTATTGCCCTCAATCAAAGATTCCTCGTAGGCCTTTATAACATCGGCTGCAAAATCACGCAGCGTCTCAAGATCGGCGCGGCTCAGGTATTCGCGTAGAGCTCTTCTCTCCTTTTCGTCCAAACGGCCCACCCCTCCCTGCGGACGGTCGCTGTGTAGTAGCGTCCCATCAAAATGAAAATGAGTCTCCTGCCTTATAATAATTGTTGGCGCCGAGTTTGTCATGCGGGGCAACTCGGGAAATAACGGCAACGCCAATTGGCTGTACCTGCCGCCGTAGCCTTCTCGCACCCTTATTCCCCCTCTGTTCGAATTTGAGAGACGGTTGTCTTTGTGTACAGGTCCCATTTCTCCTGAAGCCAGTTAATAATGCTCGGCACTACGCTCATGGGCATGGTGACTCTCGCATGCCGAACCCGTACTATGTCCACGTCTTCTGGAAAAACCGGTTTTTCCTCCGGCTTGCCAACTCCTTCTTCTGGTAGAACCACTTCCAACCGCTCGGGCACAAGTCGTAAATCTTCCACGATTTCCATCACCAACTCGCCGAACCAATTAACTCCTCCCCACACGCCCGTGGCATGAAATTCTACATACCGGGGCGATTGCTCAAACCGTACCCGAATGACCTGTTTGTCAGACATCTTCTGTCCCCTCTGCATAAAAATTATTCGGCCTCCGCCTCCTCGAACTGGAGGACAAACCAGTTCCCGGCCTCGTCCACCACCGGCCCCGCTATCACCGCTCCCAGCACGCCGCCCGCCACCGTTCCGGGCCCCACTACTGAATCTTGAAAATGGCCAGATCCATGATGTCCAGCTTCCCGTCCTCGTTGAGGTCCTGCCTGTCCAGGGTCCCGTTCTGCTCGTGAAAGTCGTACACCAGCTTGAGGTACTTGCTCAGGACAAGCTTCGGAATCTCCTCCTGCCGCTCGATGGCATACCAGTAGAAGATGTCCTTGTCCCGCTTGGAGGAGTTGCACCGCCGGCAGGCCAGTACCAGGTTGCTGGTGATGTCCGGGCCCCCGCGGCTAAGAGGGATAATGTGATCGAAGGTCAGCTTCTCCTTGCTCCCGCAGTAAACGCAGCATTCGTCCTTGAGGATCATGTTCCGGTCGTCCCGGGTGATGTCGCTCATCTTGATCTGACCAGACTGGAGCTTTTTAAACCGGCTGACGATGAATCGGTAGTTACCCCGGAACCCGGCCGCCCGGGCGATAAGGTTGGCGTATTCCCAATAGATGAGGTCGCGGATGGTCTTAACCATGCGGGGAGGGGGTTTGATAGCGGCGGGCCTTTTCTCATCGGGCACAACGAGCACCCCCACGTTAACCGCCCTTTATACCGGCTCAACTACCCATCGTCACGTTTCCAAAGCTCGGCTGCCCGTTCGCTGGCGCTTATACTCGATTACCGCCTGCTTGCTGATCAGGTTATACAACTGACGAAAACCCGCTTTGAGATTCTGGCGCGTGCTGTTAAAGACCTCTACGTCGGACTCATAAGGACTGCGGTAGAGAAAAACGCGGAGCTCGTCCGCGTTGGTTACCAGGTAATAAGGCGTGCCAAGCCAAATGGCATAGGTGCGGGCCTGTCCAATATAATCCGCCAGCTTGCGGCCGGGCCCCTTGGCCTCTATGATGAGAAGGGCGTTCTCTTTGCTCCGGTTCGGACCGTCGAAAAGGACGAAATCGGCTTCCTTGGTGGCCTTTTTCACCCCTTCATAGATCTCCACCGGAAACCCGTCAGCCCGGTCCTCGTCGGTGTAGCCCAGCCGCTCCAGCAGCGGCAGAATAAATCGAATCTCAACTTCTTTCTCCGACTCAAACGTGCGTACCGCCAATTCATCAAACCAAGTGTCGACTTCCGGACCCGCCAGCTCCTGGACGGGCAACTGGGCAGCGTAGTCGGTCTGCGGAATGGGCGGCTCGATTCTGGTCAGGACAATCCAGTCTTCCCGGCCGGCTTCACGGATGTCGGGGTTGACCGTTATGCCGGCTTCCTGGAACATCCGCATGAGCATGTCGGCCCGCTCCTTGGTCTTGGCGGCAAAGCCGCACTCCTTAAGAAGCGTTTTCAAAAGCACCCGTTTCATTTTCTTGGGGCTGCTTTCTATAGCCCCAATTATATCTTCGATTACCTCCCGCACGTCCCGCCGCTTGCCCCTGGCCACGTGATTCCCTCCCGCCCCAAAACAGGTTTATTTTAGCCTCAACCCTGCCTTCCTGACGGCTTCCAAATATCTCATCAGGTCGTCAGGCTGCATCCCGAGGGCTGCAGCCTCAGCAACTACCTCCGTCCACCCGGCCAGCCCCCGGTGGACAGCAATCAAGTCCTCATACACCCTCATGGCCGGCGGGTCCTTCAGGATCTTGACCACGATGCCAGCTATCCGGTGGGGCTTATCGTCGAGCAGGATATCCTTGTATTCCGGCCCGGGGTTCGCCGAGCGCAGCCATCTTTTCCCGCCGTATTCCACATAGTACTTGACGAGGATACCCCAGTTGTTGTCCGCCAACGAAGCCGCCACCATCTGGCCGTGGCGTACTTTCAACCATGTTGCATCCCGGCAGATGACGATGTCGCCGGGGTGCAGGCCGGCCCAGAGCATTGACTCCCCGTCAACGCGGGCCGCGAAGTCAGCTTCTATGTCGGCCGGGATTTCGATCCATCCTTCGGGTATTGCTTCTACGACGTTGACGCCAGCTTTGATGGCGCTGAGAAGCCGAATTCGATGCTTCCAGCCAACCGTCTTATCCGAGCGCGGATCGTCTGTGCGGCCAAGAAGGTAATCGACTGAAACGTTGAAAAAGGCAGCTATTTTGGCTACAGTACCGAAATCTGGTTCACGTTTGCCTTTCTCGTAAAGAGAAATAGTCGATTTTTCTAATGATAGCAAATCACCCAATTGTTTTTGAGTAAGGTCTCGTTTGGTACGTAATTCTCTCAGTCTCTGACCAAACACCTCAAAGGCCTCCGTCTAATTTGTATCATAATTTACATTCTGTCAATTGCCAATACCTGGTTGACAATACGTCAAAAAATAGTTTAAAAAGGTATTGACAAATCGCAAACCATGTGTTACTTTTAGTTTGGACGGTTAACGAAATGAAATACCCATAAGGCAGGTAATCCCCCTAATGACTGGCCTGGGTGAATTGCGGAAAAACAGGCGGGCAAAACGCAAAGGGAAGTCGCCGAAGCGCTAAATATTTCCCTCAGTGGCTACTGTTTACTGGAAAAAGGTAAGCGGCGCCTCACCTTAGTGGTGGCAGGGAAGTTGGCATTACTTTTTGGAAGGAGCCTTGACCAAATTTATTTTGCGTATCAGGTTTGCACTTTGTCAACCAAAGCAACCGGCTCCAACGGCAGGTAGAGAACCATGTCCGAGGCCCTTACCAGACCCACAACGGAATGCTACAGGTAAAAAAGACTTACGTCCCCGACTAGGCCCCGCGGCTACACTGTGGTCAAGGTCAAGGTGTACGCCGACGAGGCAATCAGCGGGAGAACCGACCAGCGCCCGCAGTTCCGGCAGATGCTGGCGGACGCCAAGGCCGGGCTCTTCGACGTGCTCATCATGGACAAGGTGGACCGGTTCGCCCGGGACCGGTACGATTCGGCCGTCCACAAAAGGTACCTGCGAAAGAAGTGCGGGATCCGCCTGGAATACGCCTCACAGCGCATAGACCACACGCCCGAGGGCGAAATGTTGGAGGGCCTACTGGAGGCCCTGGCACAGTACTTCAGCGCGAACCTGGCGAAGGAAACCATGAAGGGATTGACCGAGAACGCCCTCAAAGCCTGGCATACCGGAGGCCGGCCACCGTTCGGGTTTGACCTGGAACCCATCCCCGGTACGCGCAGCAAGCGGCTGGTAATCAACGAGCGGGAGGCCCGGGTGGTGCGCAGGATCTTCGAAATCATCGACGCCGGCGGTACATACGGCGACGTGCGCGAGGCCACCAGGGCCGACATGATCCTTCTCCGCGGTCGGCCGCTCAGCAAGAACTCCATTCACGACATCCTGCGGAACGAGAAGTATAAGGGCACTTTTTTCGTTTACCTCAAGGGAACCAAACATCAGCACCGGCACGAGCGCGAAGACGTGATCCGCATCCCGGGAGCCATACCCGCCATTGTGCCGCCGGAGGTGTTCGACAGGGTGCAGGCGAAGCTGAGTGGCCGAAGCCACGCCGAGCGGGCCCGCAGTAAGGCGAAAAGGGTTTATCTTCTTTCTGGAAAGGTCTACTGCGGGAAGTGCGGCCATGCGATGGTGGCGCGCTATGGGTACAGCAAAAACAAGGTACGTCACGACTATTACATGTGCGGGCTGAAGGCGCGGTCTAAAGAATGCGACGCCAAAACCGTGCGGCAGGGCTACCTGGACGCCGTGGTTCTGACGGCGCTGCGGGAAAAGGTTTTTAGCCCGGAGGGCCGGACAGCCGTCACCGACCACTTGGAAAAGGTGCTACAGGAAAGGCGGCGCCAGGCCGACGGTAGCAGGCGGAACGCCTCAGAAGGCCGGATGCCGGTGTCCAGTTGGAGGAGCAGGAGGGTAAAGTCCCTGAGCCCCGCGAAGGTGCCCTGGTCGGGCTGCTCCAGCAGGCGGCACAGGCTTTCTTCCTCCAGCACAACGGTCCGGCCTTCGGCGCGCTGTCTTTTCAGGCCGGCCAGGGGATTGGCGGCCACGTAGCCCTGTTCCCGGCACCAGTTGAAAAAGTTGCGCAGGTAGACCAGGCGCAGGTTGTAGGTGGCGGCGGCTATGCCCGGCTCGGCCACGAAGGAAAGGGCCGCCTCGCGGAGCCGGTCCTCGCGGCCCCAAACCTCGGGGTGGCGGGTGAAGAACTGGGTTATCTTCTGGCGGTAGTCGCCCACGGTGGCCGGGCGCTTGCGTGCGGCCTGCTGCCACAGGAGGAACTGCTCCAGGGCGGCCTCCCAGGTGGGCAGGGGTTTGGGGAACCGGACGGTCTTCGCCATAAAACAATGCACCCCTTTCGCCATCCCAGTATTTCTGAAACTGGGGTGTCGAAAGGGGCGGGTCATGCATACCTCAAGAGGCGATTTCTGGGCTGCATGACCGTGGTTCGAGAACTTGGTAGCCCCAACGGGAGTCGAACCCGTGCCTCCACCTTGAGAGGGTGGTGTCCTGGGCCACTAGACGATGGGGCCAACAATGGCTGCGGGACTAGGATTCGAACCTAGACTGCATGATCCAGAGTCATGCGTGCTACCGTTACACTATCCCGCAGTGCGGTTTCTATTTTACCACGGATCGCGGTCCGTGGCAAGAGGCTGATATGGATAACCGCCGTGGGACCGCCCCTGCCTCGGTTCCGCGCTGCGTGCCCGGCGGGGTGGACGGGACCATCACGCCGCGGTGACCCTTATAATGGCGTCGGCCGGGCAGGCGCGGGAGCAACGGCCGCAGCGGTTGCAAATCTCCTGGTCGATGGCGTAGCGCGCCTGGTCATCAACGTAAATGGCACCGCTGCCTCCACCCCGGTGACATTCCCATTCACACGCCGCACAGGACATGCACTTTTCCTGATTGATTTCAAAGCTGAATTTGAACTTTTTTTTGGGCGCCGGCTTGGTGGCCACGGGAATCCCCTCTTCCCTTACGAAGTTTGCTATAGTTATTCTCCATGCGGATCCGGATTCCTGCCTAGCACAGAAAATTACGTATAACGGGGTTCCGTTGCGGTGATATTGATGGGGGGAGGGAGCAACATGCGCCGCGTACGCGGCTTTATCCGCCGCAGGACAGGACTCCGGCGGACCGGTTACCGGGCCGTCTGGCAGACCGGCAGGGCCCACGCCGCCAAACTGGAACAGCGACGGACGGGTCCCAACAGGCCCAGCACATAAACTTCTCGCCGCTACGGCGAAAAACGCCGGCCGGGCCTTGGCATGGCGCGATGCTACCCCTTTGGGCGCAGGGGTTATGCTTTCGTGGCCTCGGTATGACGCTCCTCCCGCGCGCTCAAAAAAGGGGCCCCGGGCGTCTCGGGGAGCAGACCGGCCGGACAACGTGCGTCGGAAGTCCACCGAGCCGCCCCTTCGGCCGTGATTAATTAACGTGTATCAGCCAGGCCGTGCCATAGAAGAGCAACGGCAAGGACTTCCCCTCCGGAAACCCTTGCCGTTGCCTGCTTTTCTGGTGGGCCACCCAGGAATCGAACCTGGAACCTGACGATTAAGAGGTGTCTTCCTCCGTATTTTTGCTTGCATCTGGTGTAAACCCATGTCCCAAAACCCGCGGAAATGCTGGACTTGGCATTCGTTTCCACCCACTCCGTGGACGGAAAAACACCTGGTGCAGGCGGTGCTTGTTAGCAAAATGTTAGCACGGAGAAAAGGCTCCAGGCCAGGCGGGGCAAGGGTTTGCGGGTTTGGTCGGGCGTGAAAGGAGGGAGCGGCGGGTGCGGAGCCGGGCAGGCCAGAGACCCGTTCTCCCCGGCACAAAGGGTGTGGGACGGAACCACACCTTTTTTTGTTTGCGTATCGTGTACAAAAGCCACCGGAGGGAAACGGAGGGGAAGCAGCGCGACACTTGGGGCAACTGCTCACACTCTGTGAACGCCATCATGCCTCTTTGGGATGAGGCGGGCACTAGCATGCTAGTATGCTAGTATACAGCAGAGAGCTATCGGGCGCGCAGCATCATGGTGCCAGGTAGCTAGCGGAATCTACCAATACGGTAAGCCGAAGGAGCACCGGCAAATTACGTTGCCTCCGGTGGTTGCTGCAACCATCCAGCCGCGAAAGATATGCCAGCATACACAAAACGTGGGGACGAATCACACCCTGGGATACCGATATGACATTATTATAGCTACTTGCGGACACTAAACCAAAAAGTGCGATTGACAATGAGTGTAAACGGCAGAACGAGAAAAATAAAAACCAGCTCGACGCTGTTAACGGAAATCGCTGTTGCTAAGTCGCGCCAGATACAGTATGTTTATCACGAAAAAAATCCGGCAGGTTGACCCGCCGGAGTGCAACAGATAGAATATATCCCGCTGTGGCAATTATAACGCACTCCAGACCGGTGTCAACCTCCCGGAGAAACCATTGACGGGAGGTTTTCTTACCTATGAAGCGCGTTACTTCCGTTAGCTCGCGCGACGACCTCTTTCAGCCTGCCTCGATTAGTTATCCTCAGGGCTTTGAACCTCGTAAGGGCTTTGAATCTCGTACTTGTTCCTTGCGCGAGGCGGCCCGTGCTCTTGGCATTTCTGATTCGTTGGCTTACAAATTGGCTAGGGAGGGGCAATTTCCGGCCCGCGTGCTAAGGATCGGCCAGCGCCGATACGTTGTAGTCCGCGAAAGTCTTGAACGACTGCTGGCGGGCGGTGACGGACAATGAAAACGAGAAAAGCCCGCCAAGGCGGGCCGGAGCGGGTATGGACGATATTCGCGTGCCTCCGTCCCCATTTTACTTCGTCCGGCCGGCGTCGCGCAAGACCTTCTGCCACTGCTCCGTCGGCAGGCGCGGGTGGGGTGACAGCATGACCACCCTCTTGGAAGCTGCCCTCGCCTACGCGGCGCGGGGGTGGTCGGTCATCCCCCTCCGTCCACGGGACAAGCGCCCCGCCCTTTCATCCTGGCAGGAGTACCAGCAAAGTCGGGCTACCGAGGAAGCAATCCGCAGTTGGTGGGAACGGTGGCCCGACGCCAACCTTGGCATAGTCACCGGCGCGGTTTCCGGCCTGGTGGTGCTGGACCTGGATGGCCCGGAGGCCGTGGCCTTCGCCAAGGAACGTAGTGTCCCCAAAACGCCGACGGTAGCTACAGGGAAGGGTTATCACCTTTACTTCGCACATCCCGGCCATCCGGTGCCCAACGCCGCGCGCCTTGCGGAATTCGCGGACGGCGGCTTGGACGTGCGCGGCGACGGCGGGTACGTGGTGGCCCCGCCGAGCGTCCACCCTTCGGGTCGTCGCTACGCCTGGGTCAAGGGCCGGTCCCCGGAGGATTTGCCGCTTTCCCCCCTTCCGGCATGGCTGTTGGAACTCCTAGAGGCACGGGGGCAAGCGGCCCCAACGGGCACGGCTGATGGGACGGGTACGGAGCCAGGCTGGGTGGAGCAGTTGCTCCAGGGAGTGCCTGAAGGTCAGCGGGACGATGCGGCCACCAGGCTGGCGGGCCACTTCCTGGCGAAGGGTCTGCCGGAATCGGAAGTTTTGGCCCTGCTCTTGGCGTGGAATCAAAAGAATACTCCGCCGCTCCCGGACAAGGACATAAAGAAGTGCGTGCGTTCCGTGGCCCGGCGGGAGGCCCAAAAACCCAAGGGGGCACGCAACGGCGTAAGTACCCGGCGCACCCCTACCCTGGTTTGTCTGGCCGATGTAGAACCCCAGGAAGTCCGCTGGTTGTGGCATCCTTATGTCCCCCTAGGGAAACTCACCATCCTGGAGGGTGACCCGTCCGCGGGAAAGACGTTCTTGGCTCTTACCATCGCCGCCATCGTAACCAGGGGGTGGCCCTTCCCGGGGCAGGACGGGAAGCCCGGAGAGCCCACCACACCGGGCGTCGTTTTGTATCTGACAGCCGAGGATGGCCTGGCCGATACCCTACGTCCCCGGCTGGACGCCATCGGTGCGGACCCTTCGCGGGTGATTGCCCTGACCGGCTGGCAAGCCGAAGACGGCACTACCGGAGCGGTAACCCTGGTGGATGTAGACATTTTGCGGATGGCCCTGGAGCAGCACCGCCCGGTGCTGGTGGTTATCGACCCAATCCAGGCCTATCTAGGTCCTGACGTGAACATGAATCAGGCTAACGAGACGCGCGCGGTTCTGAAGCACGTTGCGGCTCTGGCAGAGGAATTCGAGTGCGCCATTCTGCTGATTCGCCACCTGGCAAAGTCGGCGCGGGAGCGGGCCATCTATCGGGGTTTGGGCAGCATCGACTTGGCCGCCGCACCGCGTTCCATTTTGCTGGTTGGACAGGAACCGGGGGGTACCGGCAGGCGGGTCTTGGCTCACGTTAAGTCGAGCCTCGCGCCTGCCGGCAAGTCCCTGGCGTTTGAAATTCGTGACGGCAGGTTGGAGTGGGCCGGGGCAACCGATTTGACGGCCACTGACCTACTGATACCCGAAAAGCCAGAACGTGAGGAGTCCGCGCTAGACGAGGCTGTTAGATGGTTGACTGAGTTGCTGGCACCTGGTCCGATGGATGCCAAGCAGGTGAAGAAGCTAGCGCGGGAGGCGGGTTTAATTGGCAAGAGCGATATTCTGTTGCGCCGGGCCAAGCAGGAGCTAGGCGTAGTGGCAAGGCCCGTCAAGTGCGTATTCCGACGTAAATCGGACACCCATTCCGACTAATTCCGACCACCTGTTCCGAGATAAATCGTCCACCCGTTCCGGAAAATATCGTCCACCGATTCCGGATTAATCCCGACCACTT
>Ga0080004_1156298_pt1 | contig 28857 bp, 22 predicted proteins | sample WasSprMetagenome_FD_69207 | JGI IMG/M metagenome (GOLD analysis project Ga0080004, IMG submission 69207) | Sulfidic aquatic microbial communities from Washburn Spring, Yellowstone National Park, USA - WS (SPADES assembly) (version 2) | ecosystem: Environmental > Aquatic > Thermal springs > Hot... | reverse complement strand
AGTCCACCCCCTTTATCCCCATCCCCGCCATCAACTCCGCGTATTCGTCAAACTCGTCCCTCGACACGTTCACGTTAGGGACTACGGGTATTTTTACGATTATGTTCGCGCCCCTCGCGACTGCGAGCCTCAAGTTGTCGAATATGGGCTTGTTGGACCCGCCGGTCAGCGCTATGTGCTTCGTTTCATCGACGGCTTTGACGTCGTACAACACCAAGTCAACGCTGTCTAAAATGCGAGAAAAAGTGTTGCTGTCGCAGAAGCCGTTCGTCTCGAGCACCACCGATACGTCATTGCTCTTGGCCAGCTCGCAGAGCTCTAGCGTGAACTCGGGTTGCAACGTGGGCTCGCCGCCGGAGATCGTCAGGCCACCGTCACTCTTTTCATAAAACACTTTATCCCTAAGGACCTCGTCCATCACCTCCTCTGCTCTTATCCACCTGCCGCAGGTAGCAAGAGCGCTTGTAGGACAGGCTCGTTCACAAAGGCCGCAAACATCGCACCTGGCATCGTCTATGAAGACCTTGCCGTCGAACACCATGGCGTCCTTGGGGCAGGCTTTAATGCAACGCAGGCAACGAATGCACTTCATTTCGTCGAATAACAGCTCAGGGTACGGTGACTGAGATTCGGGGTTGTGGCACCAAGCGCACCTAAGCTGGCACCCCTTCAAGAAGACCACGGTCCTTATCCCCGGCCCGTCGTGGAGGCAGAATCGCTGGACGTTGAACACCAAGCCCCTGACCATTACGGGCTCCCTCTATGACGCCTGATGATCTCGTCTTGAACCTCCTTTGGCAAGTCGACAAAGTACGCGCTGTACCCGGCGACCCTGACGACTAAGTGGCGGTACTTCTCTGGGTTCTTCTGCGCCTCTAACAATACGTCAGCGTCGACTACGTTGAAGTGCACATGCATCGCGCCCAACTCTATGATGCTCCTGAGCAACGAAGCGAAGGTGGCGAGTCCATCGGGCCCAGCAAAGAGCTTCGGGTCTATGGTCAACGTCAAAGCCGCTCCATTAGGGTACCCGGTGAAGTCCACCTTCGAAACCGACCTTATCGCGGCCGTCAAGTCCCTCGTCATCGAGTAGCTCTGGGGGCTCGCCCCATTGCTTAGTGGCTCTGAGGCCCTCCTCCCGCTAGGCAGAGCTGCGGTTAACCATCCAAACCCTATGTGCGTCGTCATGGAGTACATCCCGGCTATGAAACTCCCGCCTCGCACGTTCTCGTACTTCTCGACCTCCTCGCTGTACACTTGAGCGACTAAGCGCGCATATCTATCTGCCAAGTCATCGTCGTTGCCGTACTTTGGAGCTTTGTTGAGCAACATCTGCCTGAGCTCCTCTCTCCCCTCGAAGTTTGCCTTGAGGGCCTCGACGAGCTCATCCATGGTGACGACGCGCTCCCTAAACACCGTCCACTCGATCGCTGCTAAGGAGTCCGCGACGTCCGCTAGGCCAACAGCTTGGACGCCGGTGAAGTTGTACTTCGCGGATCCGAGCGTTATGTCCCTCCCGGCTTCAAACGGGCCTTCAATGCAAAGGGATAGGAGCGGGGTCGGCTTTACCACTTGGTTCGCGCGCTCGTAGGCGTTTGAACCGATGACCATGGCTTTGACTAGGTGGGAGAGCTGCGCCCTAAAAGCCTCGACCACGTCCTCCACGGATCTGAACTCCCCCGGATCACCGGTCTCAACTCCCATCTTCTCGGATAGGACCATGTCCACCCCGTTGTTCAACGCCAGCTCAAGGCACTTGGCCAAGTTGAAGAGCGCTGCATCGGATGACGTAAAGCTATTCCCGAACGGCGCAAGCTCGACGCACCCTATCGTTGAATAGTTCCGAGCCTCCTCGACTTGGAGGCCCTTCCTCAGCCAGGCCTTTATGATCACATCATCGTTGAATATCGCGACGTTGTTCGTGCCGGAGAGCATTACCTCTGCTAAGTGCTTGACCAACTTCTCGGGCGAGTTCCTGTGGAGTCTGACGTGTACGTTTGGATCCCTCATGGCGACGTTTTTCGCGGCCTCGAGGAAGAGGTACGTCAACTCGTTGGTGGCGTCCTCGCCGCTAGGCTTTAAGCCTCCTAGCGTTATCGACGGGTTCGTCGGCAGCCCTGCGAAGTAAGCGTTCACAACGGAATCGAATAGCGGGACGAGCTCGTTGTGCTTGATCAAGAAGCACTCCACGAGCTCGAGCGCTCGGCTTTCATCTATCCTGTTCGATTTAAGATCTTCGAGGTAGTACGAGAGCAGGTACTGATCTATCCTCTCCATCGATATCCCTTGCTCGTAGCTCTCCTGGTGTAGAGCCACTTGGGTGAGCCAGATGAACTGCAGGGCTTCGTGAAAGCTCCTCAGAGGCTTCGCCGGGACCCTCCCGCATATCTCAGCTATCTCGATCAGTTCCTCCCTCCTTCTCGGATCCTTTTCGACGTCCGCCAGCTCCTTGGCCTTCTCTGAGTATCTCTCCGCGAACGAGATTATCGCGCGCGACACCATCTCCGCGGCCTTGTAAAACGTCGCCTTGTCGATATCCTCGGGGCATGCCGACTTTAGATTCTCGTACTCCGCGATCTTCTCCTTGGCCAGCTCCTGGTACTTCTCAAATCCAAGAGACAATAGCTTAGGATAATTGACCGCGACGTGCGAGATCCCGGCTATTTCGGTCAAGATGAAGTACGCACCTCGGTATTGCAGGTCGTAGACCTTCTTCGGCATTATTTCCTTCGCGTAAGCATCAATGGTCCTCTTATCCCACCAATAGGGGAAGACCTCCTCCTTTAGGACCTTTATGGCGTCTTCGGAAATCCTGAAGGGATTTGTCGGCCTGCTTTCGATGGTCTCTAATTCGGATAGCGCTACTGAGCGAAGCCCTATGCCCTCTGGGTACACTATAGCCCCCGGAGGGTCGCTGACCATAGTCCCAACGATCAGCTCCCCCGGATAGATGTTGACGGAGATGTTCATCAACACCCTCTCCAACGCTTTAGCGTTCCTAATAATCATCGGTTCTCCCTCAGTCTCCTTCATGGCCTCCGTCCAATACTTAGCGCGTTCAACGCAGATCATTGGCTTTTTCTTCAAAAGTAGCTCTTTCAGAGAACGTGTACGCGGCGTCATAATAACGCCCCAGCACTAATCGTATAGTCCTAGCGTATATTAGCCTCCTCGGTTAAGCGCTGTAATTTCGCGTCTACGATTCCATAATTCTTTGAACAGCGACCGAGAAGAGAAGAGAGTTGCGTCATATAAGCCATTTCTCGCATTCGCCATGCCCCGCTTAGCTCGCTATCCCGCACAACATCTATGCCCTTCTCCCCTAGCTATGATTTTGCTGGGTTGACCTGTATGAGAATTTGAAGCGAAGGTCCACCGTGAGCGACTAACTCGTAAGGTCTCCCCAATATCTCGTACTTCGTGGTCTCCAATTTTATGAACGGTAGCAAGCCGGCTCTCCACGTCGCGCAGAGGATGAATGAAATGAGATGTAGAGGAGATGTAAAGAAGGGGGTTGGAACTTTTTACCAGGAACCCTTGGAACCCTTTACCAACCCGCTTCCTTCATGTCCTTAACCGCTTCTGGACTCGGCCTTGATCGAGTGAACAGGCTGACGAGCCAGGTCACGAATGCAGCCACTAGAGTGGCCCAGAAGCCGTAGTATATGCCTCCAGGATTTAGCCAGGGATAACCGCTGAACAGGACCATCACGGCGGTCGCGGCTACCAAACCAGCGACGACCCCCTCTTTGGTCACCCACTTCTGCCCCGTCATCACGTAGACGCAGACGGGCATGAGTATCATCCCTATAGTCGCCGGGTAAACGCCGAGCCAGCCCAAGGGCTGTGGGAAGAAGAGCGCCAGCAGATATCCTAGGCCGACTAGTATCAAGCACGTTAGCCTAACGGTCCACAGGAACCCCTTCTCGCTCAACATTTTACCCCTCAGCCCCTCGACGATGTCGTGGCCGATGACCAAGCCTAACGCGTGGACTTGGCTGTCAAGGGTGGAGAGCAGTGCCGCCATGATGGCTGCCAAGCAGACCGCCCATAGTACTGGGGAAATCGCCTTGAGGGAGGTTATGAACACCAGGTCTGGCATTACCCCTGCGATGACGGGAGGGGCTACGACGGCCAGCGTCAGCGCGGCGAAGTAGAAGAGCGTCATGTCGATCGTCGTCTCCGTGTAGATGGTCGCCGCCCACGCCCGAGAGGCGAACTCGCTCTTCGGCGTCAACATCCTTAACCACATGTGGGCGTGGAAGGCCCAGCCAGCTCCGTAGACGAACCCCCACGTGGCGGCGTAGAGGGGGCTCCATTTAGGACCGATGTACAACAGGTCCGGGCGAGTCGATAGGGCTTTTGAGAAGACTTCGACGAAGCCTCCACCGAAGAAGTACACGACTATGACGGGGACAACGAGCATGTAGAACAGCATGAGGCACCCGTTCGTGAAGTCCGTGTAGGCGATGGACCTTACTCCACCGAGCCAGACGTAGGTCAAGACAACTAGGTATACGAAGAGGGCCCCTGCCCAAGCTGGCATCGCACCGCCAGTGGCCGATTCGAGCACCCAGCCAGCCCCCAAGACCTGGGCTTGTATGTATGGGATGAGCGCTGCTACGAGGAACGCTGCGAAGAATAGCCTAAACCACTTCCCCCCTCCGAGGTATCGGGATATCACGTCCGTCGGTGTGAGGTCTCCGTGCTTCTTGCCCAATCGCCACAGTTTTGTCCCGAACATTATGAAGAAGAAGGAACACCCTATCATGTAGGCCGTGGTAAAGGTGAATGAGAAGTGAGCTCCTATCATGTAGGCGAGCCCTATGAAGCCCATGAACGTGAGGGCGCTTCTCTGCGTCGCCGAAGCCGTCATGAAGTTAGTTATTGCCCTGAGAGACCTTCCTGCGACGGCCCACTCCTCTCTCGTTATCTTCTTGACTCCCACTATCCTGGGGCCAAGTATGCCCATTAGGGCTACGAAGATGACCCAGCCGAAAGTGACTATGGGGACGTAGATGGGGATTTCCTCGGCGGCCATCATTTACTCACCTCCTTTGCTTCTGCTTCTCTTTTCCCTCTCCTGAGCATTAGAACCGTGTAGATTATCGCGCCAGCTATGCACACGGGATAGATGAATAGGACGGTGTACGGTACGAAGGTTTCTGGCTTGTTGAACACGGTGAACCCAACGACGTATGCTAGGATCCACATGATCACGATGAATATCGTGAAAGCCGCAGGTAGCGATATCTTTGCCATACTTTCGTCACAAGAAAGAGTTTTTAAAAAAAAGGGGCTATTTAAGCCTTGCGGTTAAAAAAGTTATCAAATCTAGTCTTAGGCCTAGTGTATACCGCATATCAACCCAACGTTGTTGGACCAAGAACCCTTGTACTAAGAGCTGGGGGACTTCGATCTCTCTTGGGTACGAAGTTCCATTTGTTGCAATGCCACTAAATCGATCTTCCCGGTCACGGTCCTCGGTAATTCTTGGACGAATTCTACTATGCGGGGCACCTTGTAAAACTCTAGCTTCTCTTTGACGAACTGCCGGAGCTCTTCCGCAAGCTCCGACGTCGGCTTGTAACCCTCGTTCAATATCACGAGCGCTTTGACTATTTGTCCTCTTAGAGGATCGTAGGACCCGACAACGGCGGCATCCTTAACGGCCGGGTGCTCAAGCAATCTAGCGGCTACCTCTTGCCCCACTATGGTATACCCTGAGTACTTTATTATAGAGGCAGTCCTGCCCTTTAACCAGAAGCAACCATCTGGGTCCATGAGTGCGTAGAGCCCCATGCGGTTCCAGCCCTTGATAACGGATTTCGCTTGCTCCTCCGGTCTATTCCAGTAGAGGTTGCCCCATATCCCCCTCGTGACCAGTTCTCCCTCCTCATTTGGAGGAGCGAATGAACCGTCCTCCCTCATAATGGCACACTCCATGCCGGGAACGGAGTAGCCTATTGAGCCTATCTTCTCCTCCGGCCAGCCTGGTCTAGTCGATAGCCAGTATTGAAGCTCAGACGAGCCGAGCGAATCGATAAGTTCCACGTCTGGGAACCTGCGACGCCATTCGCGAATTATCGCTGCCGGTAATATGTCGGCGGCGCTTTGCACCAACCTTAAGCTACTTATATCGTACTTCTCCTCCACGTTTTCGACCATGAGCATCTGCTTCAATGCTGTTGGAACGACATACAGCTGGGTTATCCTGTGCTTCTCGACGAGCTCCCACTGCTTCTCGGGGACAAACCTCTTTATTATGGAGGTGGCGGCACCAAAGTACCATGGGTAAAACGTGAAGTTGACGGAGCCGAAGGCGAATGTGAAGTACGGGTGACCACCACACACGTCCTTAGGGGTTAGGCCCAGTATATAGCCGCCGTGGCAAACATTTGCAGCAATTACTTGGTCAGCTGTGCGAATGGCCCCCTTTGGCCTTCCGGTCGTGCCCGAGGTATAGATGAGCCTCGCTACGTGGTAGCGCGTGGTCCTCGCGGGCTCAAGCTTCGAAGACTGGCTGTTAACGAAGTCCTCGTATCTGATCGTTCCAGGACGGTCGACGTCCAACACGATGACGTTCTGTACCGTTGACAAGTTGTCCCTGACCTTAAGGAGCTCGTCCACCGTTTCGCCATCCGCCACTATGACCTTAGCCCCAGAGTCGTTCGCCATATACTTAACGTTGTCAGCCCTAAACAGGTGGTTGATGAGCACTGGTATCCCCCCAATCTTCCATATGGCAAAGTTGACGATGAGCCACTCAGGGCGGTTAGGCATGTATAGCCCTACGCGATCGTTGTGGCCAACGCCAAGCGCTAAGAGGGCGTTACCAGCTTTGTTGACCGCTACTTCCAGCTCTCCCCACGTTATTTTCTTATCTTCATAGTAAATAGCAGGGCGGTCAGGGAACCTTTTCGCGTTTCTGTCTACTGCGAGTTCTCCTAGGTTGAACTCATAGGGTATTAAGCGGAGCTCCGGGCAAACGCGAAAATCCCATATGAAGTCGGGCCAGTACTCCCTAGGAGGAAAGTATTTTTTGAGGTCCTTCCATTCCTCGGGTACGCCCTCACCTGGCCAGAGGGCTTTTTCAGCGCCAGGCGGAGGGAAGTTCAAGGGATTCTTCGCGGAGCCTTCGCGTGCCAACTCCATTAGAGGGCCTTCCTTAAGAGGATTCATCACACGATCTCCCCGTTTTTCCGTTTCTCTTGTTACCTCCAAATTCTAGTTTCCAAGCCTCGTGGTTATAAATAGTTTTTGCATAACAAGTAACAAGCCTAGACCCTATGATGTTTTCCGCACACGCGATGGTGGGTGCCTCGTTACGTAAATTCGATGACATGTCTGGATGGGAAAGGCTCTTAAGCCCTCTAATAACTCAGGCCTCTTTGTCGAGTGCCCTGACACCTCTACTCTCTTAGTCAGGGGGTGAGCTCAGAAGAGCCAGGCTAAGGACCGAGGTCAGAGGTCAAGTTCACTACGTCAAGTCCTCAAACTCTAAGACGCCAACCATGCTTGTGCTTCTGCGGCTCTCCTTGCGATCGAGGATTAAACATCGTCACGACTCGAGCTTGAACGATGTCCCCAAATCCGTTGATGATCACAGCCCTTAGGGTAGTCTCCTCATCTAGGGCTTGTGCATGCCAATTGCTTTTATTATAGCGCTATTCAGGGACCTTGCTTCATGAACATATTCGCCTATGTTTCTTAGCGTTTCTTCAAGGCTTTCTCCCACAAGGCCCTCCTTACATTCTACTCCTTTCGAAGCTAACTCTGCAGATCTATATGCTGTTTCCACCGCGGTTATGGCTTTTAAGGCGCAAGGCGGTTTGCCGCCATCACATACGATTCCGGTGATAGCTGCCAAGTGGTTTTTTATAGCACTTTTTATAACTTCCTCTCTTCTTCCCAGCAGATATCCAAATCCTGCGGCAACGCCCAGACCCGCCTTGATAGCCAACCCACATAGAGTTGAGACGTACTTCGTGAAGGCCGTAGCGTATAGGGTAGTTAACCAAGCCAGTAGTATAGCCTTGCACGCCTCCTCTTCCTCTAATTCAACTTCTTTGGCGTAGACGGCAAACGGCACGGTGGTGACTATACCCTGATTTCCAGATCCAGCTACGGAGATAGCAGGTTTACTTAATCCGCTCATTCGTGCTTCGACACCTGCAGATGTGTACTTCAAAATCTTTTGCAGTAGGGTCTCATCGGGCAACGATTTAGTTATGACGCAGTTTTGGCTTTCTAAACCTTCTTCAACCAACGCCATGTTAAGTTTGATCGCCTGTCTGACTTTCTCCAAGACCTCCCTCCTATCAATTAGGAAGTCTATAGCCTTAATTATTATGCTGTATTGAATTTCTTTCATAGTTAGGTATGCTGATAGATCTCTTTTAGGAGAAAACATTGATAGGGCTTCTCGTAACTCAATTCGTGGACCTCTATAAATGATGTTATCATGTGTTGATATGATGACAGAACAACCATTGTTCACACGCGCATATATGAAAAGAGCGTCTATAGGGAGCGGCCTTATGCTAATATTACTCACAAGGTTGGCACTTACTGGCTTTACTTCGCTTAACACTTCAAGCTTCTTCCTCCAATCAGAGTTCAACCCCATCAAAATAGCGCTCTTTATTCCTTTCCCACTAGGAACCCCTACGTTTATGGCGTTCTTATAAGTATCGTAGTCTAAAGCGACTTCTACATCGTATGGCGGTTTTTGTTCATCTTTAGCCGCGGCTATCGCCAATCCAATGGCGACTGCTTCAGTGCACCCAACAGCTACCTTAACCTCTTGCAAGAGGATGTTGCTCAAGTAATTGACGTATTCTCGAAATCTTTCCACATCTCTCCCCCTACATCCTTTAATGTTAACACTTATATAAAGTGTTATGAAGTGCTAGGACCCCTTGACAGATAGAGGCCTAGCACTTAACTCTTTCTTTTTGGTTTACAGAACTTGACAGCTTAAGCTATCGCGTAATCGACTACAAATATTTGGTAGACGAGGTTGCTGGATGGTTTACATGTATCTAAGAAAACTAAGAGGAAAATTTAATAAGTACTCAAGCCTATCACATTTTGTTGTAGCCTCTCTACTGCACGTTCTTGCGATGAGATGAAGAACTATGAAACTGCTTGGTGAAATCGATGAAGTTATGACTACTGACGTTTTGGTTGTAGGTGGTGGTGGAGCTGGCCTGAGAGCCGCCATTGGTGCTGCAGAGAAAGGTGCAAGTACCCTCCTTATATGTAAAGGATTGACAGCTAAAAGTGGAGCCAGCCTTCTGGCGGGTGCCGACTTAACGCTTGATGGAAGGAGCCTTCATGAGCTTGGGTTCCCCGGAGAGCCGAGAGATACCAAGGATAAGTTCTTCAATGACATAGTCACGCAAGGCTTTTACCTGAACAACCAAAAACTCGTGGAGCTTTATGTAGAGGACGCTCCTAAGAGGGTTAAAGAGTTGTTAGAATGGGGAATCAAAGTAAACTTTAGCGAGCAAAGAGCTATATTTACGAGCGGATCATCAATTCTGAGTGCACTATTGAAGAGGGCCAAAGAAGTTGGAGTTGGAACGATGGATGACGTCATGCTCATCGATCTTTTAACAAAGCATGGGAGGGTTTCGGGCGTCCTAGCCCTTAACATAAGGACTGGAGATTTGATAGTCTTCAGGTCAAAGTCTGTGGTTTTAGCTACGGGCGGATGGCACAAGGCATATTCACCCAACGCTGGGTCAAGAGAGTTATCTGGAGACGGAATTGCAGCGGCGTATAGAGCTGGGGCTGAAGTTGCAAACATGGAGTTTGTAACGTTCTGTTGCAACGTTTTGCTCTGGCCGCCAAAATGGCAGGGGATAATCTTCCCCTACCTACTTCACTTATTGGTTGGAGGCAGACTTGTAAATAGCAGGGGCGAAGACTTCCTGAACAAATACGACCCAACAATTGTCAAGTTCGGTACATCAATGGAGTGGAACAAATGCTTCGTTTCAATAGCCACCGCGCTTGAGGTCTTAGCCGGAAGAGGGTCACCGCATGGAGGCGTATATTATGAACCCGGAGATGTACCGTGGGAAGAATTTGAAAGCCGTGTTACAAAATACTACCCGAGCTGGAGATACAAAGGGATAGACTTCTCAGAACTTAGAGGGATGTTGAAGGAAGGAAAGCCCATCGAGGTCGGACCTGCTGCTGAATATTTCGAGGGAGGGATAGTTATCAATGAGAAGTGCGAGACGACCATCCCAGGCTTATACGCGGCAGGTGAATGTGCTGTAAGCTTATTTGGGGCTAATAGAATTGCTGCAGCTACAACAGAGATGTTAGTTGAAGGCGCGATAGCTGGCGAGTCGGCAGCGGAATATGCGAAAAGAGTTGTTATGCCAGAAATCGACGAAAAACAGGTTGAGAGACTAAGAGAGAAAGTGCTTAGACCTCTAGAGCGCGAAGACGGCACTAGGCCAGTAGAATTAATGAAGAAAGTTCAAAAAATGGCTCATGAAAAGCTTGGCCCCGTCAGAAAGCACGACAACATGGAAGAATTTGTTCGGTTCATAGAAGTAGTGAAGGAGAAGGAGCTCCCAAATCTTTGCGTAAGCTCCAAAACTAGAAGATACAACAAGGAGTGGATTGAAGCCCTCGAACTCGAAAACATAGTACAAGTTCTTGAGTTATCTGCCAAGTCCGCGCTCATGCGCACAGAGAGCAGGGGGGTCCATTATCGCCTCGACCATCCGTATACGGACAATGACAATTGGCTAAGAGAAATAGTGATGAGGAGGGTCGGTGACAAAATAGACGTAATAACGCGACCTGTTGTTGTTACGAAACTCCCCCCCACTCGTGGTGTGGTTCCATACATGGAAATGATGAAGAGGATGATGGAGGCGCACTCAGAAATAGGCGGCCATCATTGAGATGATGCTGAGTGTCGCAGAGAAAAGTCAAGGTTAAGGTGTTCAGATTTGATCCGTTGGTAGAACGTGAGCCCCGTTACGTGACTTATGAGGTACCTATTGTGGAAGGGATGAGCGTCTTGGACGTCCTCGACTACATATACGAAAATATTGACAGTAGTATAGCATATTATGCCCATGCAGCATGTAGACATGGAATATGCGGTGGATGCAAAGTAGTTGTCAACGGGAAATTATGTCTGGCATGTCAAACACCAGTCTCGGGGGACATGACCATAGAGCCCCCATCCAGCTTCAAAGTAATTAGAGATATCGTTTCTATGATGAGTGAAGACGCAGGGGGACGGGTATGAAAGATGAAAGGGAAATGGTCCCTTTGGACGTGGCGAAGCAAGCAGTCGCAAGCGTCAGCCGGAGAGTAGCACTATTGCATCTCTCGTATGCTAAAACCTTAATAGAGGAACTTGGGATGGAGAAGGGTTTAGAGCTCATTGCCAAAGCAATAAGGGAATATGGAGTTAGAATAGGCGAAAAGACAAGAGAAGAAGTGCTAAGTCGAGGACTGCAACCAACCCCTGAAAACTTTAGTATTGGAGAGAGCTATAGACTGCCCCCCTTTGGCATGCACGACAAAATCGAGATCGTGGAAGTCAACAACGAACAAAGGATGAGGGTCTATGGTTGCATGCTTGCAAGAGTGTGGCGAGAGTATGGCGAAGAGAGAATAGGGCGGTTTTATTGTTACATGGACGTGGCGAAATTTATGGGTTACAACCCTAACTACAAGCAAATACACGTAAGGACCATCCCAGACGGAGATCCGTACTGCGAGCTGGTAGTTAGGCCTACAACAGAAGAGGATAGGAGAATGTTCTTGACGGCAAAGAATTGGTTCCTCATAGACAAGTAATTAGTCAACCGAGATAGAAGTTTAAATGTCCTAGTCCTTATAATAGACGCGAAGATTATGAACCAAAAAGAGCTCGAAGTCCTAAAAACTGTGGAAACCTTACGGGAGGAGCTTGTTGAAAGAGTTAAAGAGCTCATCAAAATACCGACAGTAAACCCTCCAGGTGAATGTTATGAGGAAATGGCTAATCTTCTAGCAAAGAGATTAAATGAGATAGGCCTTGAAGTAGACGTTATAAATGTTCCAAGAGATGAATTACGTGAGTGCGGCGTCGAGCTCCCGAGACCCATAGTTGTCGGATTTCTAAAAGACATGAACAAGAAAAGGAGGAGTAGGAGACTAGTACTTAATGGACACTACGATGTTGTGCCACCTGGGAGTGGATGGTCTGTTGATCCATTCCAAGCTGTGGTGAAAGAAGACCGCGTATATGGTCGTGGGGCGGCTGACATGAAAGGAGCCATAGCCTCAATGATTGTTGCCTTGAAGGCTATTAAGGAAAGCCAAGTCACCCTCAAGGGAGGTCTGTGCTTCACTCTTGTACCCGATGAGGAGGTAGGAGGGCGCTCAGGTTCAGGGTATGTGGTCAAGAAAAGAATCGTGTCAGGAGATGGTTGTGTAATTGGTGAGGCAACAGGCTTAACTTCATTATTTACTGCGCAAAAGGGGCTTCTTTGGCTTGAAGTAATAACGCGCGGTAGAGCTGCGCACGCAAGCATGCCGCACATGGGGTTAAATGCTGTTGAGAAGATGGCTAAAATAATTGTAGGCCTTGAAAGGTTGAAAAGTGAGTTTGCTAGGTACGAGTCGACGTTGAAGTTCCCAGATTCAGCAAGGCACACCACAATAAACGTCGGTGGGGTGATTAGAGGGGGTACTAAAATAAACATGGTACCGGATTTTTGCTCGTGCACTTTAGACATCAGGGTGATACCCGAAGAGAGCACAGAGACTGTCGAGAGAAGGGTGAGGGAGTTCTTAGAAGGCTTAAAGAAGGAGGACCCAGGGTTGATGTATGAGTTACGCGTACTAGACAAAGCAGAGCCAGCGCATACGTCAGTTGCAGAGGAGGTAGTTAAGGTGGGCATCGAGGCCGTGAAGGATGTTATTGGAAAATTACCTGCTATCGAGGGCTCACCTTACTCTACAGATATGAGGTGGTTTAAAGAAATCATGCCTACGATAATATACGGCCCAGGTAGCGTGGAACGATTACACGCTCCTGATGAATGTGTAAGTACAAGTGAGTTAGAAGGGGCTGCCAAGGTCTACTCACTGATCATCATGAGATTTCTGGGTTACGAGTGAATTCACAGCAAAGCTCCTTCTTAACTGAAAGGAGTTCCCGGATCCTTAAAAGACCTAAGTAATCCCTAACTTTGTCGAAGCTCTTACAGATTTGCATCACCTAAATAAGGCATTATCCGAGCATCTACTTCCTGGTCCGCTTCTAATCTGATGGTAAGTCCTACGCGGCGCGGAGGTGATACGAGAGGCCCGAAGGTCTATCGCTTATAAAAAACGCGGTGTCTTGGCCTACTTCGCATACGCCACGCACGTACTATGCGCCCTATTAAGGATCATCGCTATTTGAGGAAGAGGCCTCATACGGGCGTTTCTCTTAAACCATCCCCATGCAGGACCTAGCAGTTTAGCATGTTGCAACTGACCTTCCAGTCTCTTATACCGACGTAAAGCTTATAATCTGTCTTCCTTACACCTCAATGCATGCATCGAGCATCTGAGAGGAATAAGGCTCTTTCAGATGCCTTCAGGGGCTTGTTAAGCCTCGCCGGTTTTCCGGTCGCGGTGAAGATGCTTAAAGAGTTAAATGGTTTTGAGAAATTCGCCCCCAAGCAGGCTTTTGCACTATGCCAGCTAATCTCCCTAGCTCGATATAGTAGGAGCACTTACCTTGGCACGGCCGACAGTCTTGGTCTGTGCTGGGGAGGGCTAGCTGCCACAGGAATGGCAGAGATGCCTGCAGACGTCAGAGAAGGCAAGAGATATGCGGGCTGGCAGTTTTTGAACGAAGAGGCCTCTAGGAAATTTATGGAGGCATTACCTAGGTTTGAGGTCGGGTCTTATAAAGCGATACTAATTTCGTCCTTAGAGACTTGTCCCGTAGATCCAGATATCGTGCTGTTTTTTGGGAACTCTGCTCAAATGCTGGTGCTTTGTAGCGCGTACTCTTATGATAAGGGAGAGTGCTTGACTTTCAGGCAACCTCCAACAGTAAGTTGCGCATATGCCGTTGTAGAGCCCATACGGACTGGGAAACCAATCCTAGTCCTTCCATGCAATGGATTTAGGCTCTTGGCTTTACCAAACGAGACGGACCTCATATTCGCTACTCCCTTTGGATTGCTTGAAGCACTATTGGAGGGAATAAAGTTCCTACGTAGAAGAGGAGGGCCGATGTATCCTCCGGGATGGCAACACTTAACCTGGCAACCCAAACCTCCGATAATCTATATCACCGATCCCAAGGGGCCAGGTCCCATCTGGCTGAAGGGTAAGAAAGCCCCATCAGACTAGGCATGTCTCCATGAGAGTTAAGAGCTCTTTAAAATTCTACCATCCTAAATTTAATTGATCTCAGTGATGAGAAGCGGCAAGTGGTCCAAGCTCATTACTTTACTTTAACACCAAGTATTTTCTGATGCGAGAAAACCCGTCACCTTGACGTTAACTTTTTGCTTTTCCAACTGATGGATGAAGATGACATAACGCTACTAGTGGGGCATTATCACTTTGCCTTGCCAAAAATGCGTGAAGGATAACTAAGGGTCGTGCATTTTAGGACTTCATCACGAAGTTGCCTGAGGCTTTGAGGTCATTTAAAATCGACCAGCCAAGCTAGCAAGAAGTTGGCTAAGGCATGTCTCTGGCGAATATAGCAGGTGGGGTGTGTCGAGAGACGAATTGCGAGGATTATGAGCTCTTGAAGCTCAGGCCACCCTAATATTGAAAAAGAAGATGGACTAGAAAGATGGCCATTAGAACACTCTATCAAGTACTCCCTCTACGTCTCTTAAGCTAAATACAGGGCCATCTAAGCACACGCGTTTATGACTTATCATGCAGTGGCCGCACACCCCAATTCCGCATTGCATTCGTCTCTCAAAGGACAGGAAGACGTCATCCTTGCTGAAGCCGAGGCCTATCAGCTTCTCGCTCGCGAACCTCAGCATAGGGCTCGGTCCACATACAGCCACGATCGTGGTTCTAGGATCTACTTTAACTTCGTCGAGAAGTTTAGTCACAACTCCCACTTTCCCCCTCCATTTTTCATCAGGCTCATCCACCGTCAAGAGTATTTCCAAGCCCTTTCTCCTCACTTCCTCGCTCAGAATGAAATCTTTGAACAAGAGTTCGCTTGGAGTTCTAGCGCCGTAAAGCAGTTTTAGATCGCCATATTTATTCCTATTATCAAGCAAGTAAAGGGCTAAGGACCTGATGCTTGTAAGCCCAATCCCTCCAGCGATCATTAAGACGTTCCTCCCCTCCATTTTATCAATCGGATATCCATTTCCACGCGGTCCTCGAATTCCAATGACGGAGTTTGGAGGTAGATCTAAGAATTTGGTGGTCACTTTCCCCATGCGCCGTACAGTGACTTGGAATCGACCTTTTCCACGGTCGATGATCTTTGACACGCTCGCAGGGAATTCTCCATAGCCGAACACGCTTACTTGGACGAATTGTCCTGGTTTGGCATCAAACTCCTTCTCCTTCTTAAAGGAGATGGTGAAGGTTTTAACCCCAGGGGCTTCTTCTCTTACGTCTTCAATTACAGCAAGCTCTGGCAGGTAGGGGTTTCTCATTCCTACCCCTCCATCAATCTTCTCAGAGCATCGCGTATATCTATTCCACACCAACAGAATTTTATGCAACGCCCGCATCCTACACAGAACGGAGCCCCATACATGATTACCGGGTAAAGGAATTTATCGTAGATTCTATGCTTGAACCTTGAGCCTCTTTCCTCTCTAAAATTAAGTCCTCCAGCTATTTGAGCGAAGCGCTCGAAAAGGCACGAATCCCACACGCGGGACCTCTTGCCCTCGACTTGGTTGACACCTGCTCTATCGATGATAGCAAAGCAGTGGCAGGTCGGGCAGACCATAGTGCAGCTCCCGCATGTCGCACATCTCCTCCAATACTCGTCCCACAATACGTCGTTGTACTTCTCTCTGAGAACCTCCGCCAAGCCTTCGACTTTAAACCTGTTCTTTTCATTTCTTTCGAGGCGCTCCCTTACTCTCCTTAGGTGCTCTTCTCTATCCCTCTCATCCTCAGGAGTAGCGTTTCTGAAGACATCTATCTTAAGCAAGCTCGCCCCTAATTCGCTCCCCGCTTCTACAAGGTACCTATCTCCCAAATCGGTCATGAGCAAGTCGTAGCCCTTTTCGAGGTCTGGTCCTGCGCCCACTACATTGCAAAAGCAGTGTTCTCCAGGTTCATCGCACGTTAAGGCGACTATGATGGTGTTCTCCCTCCTATTCCAATAATAAGGATCCCTATAGACCTCACCGAAGACCTTATCTAGACGCGACAATGCAACAACATCGCACGGGTGAATTCCTAAGAGAACATTTTTTCTATCCCATTTTCTTGATAGGTCTTCAAGAACCATCTCTCCATCTCTTTTCTTGAAGCTGAAAAGCGCTTCGTTATCCGGTAGAAACAGGCGTTTAGGAGGTATTATGGTTGTTTGGTACTTTAGCTCAAGTTGGTCGATCTTTCTGACGTAATTGAAGGCCACGTGGGCGTAGGTCGTAGCGGTCCCCATCCTCGTGGGGCCTATTGCGTCGTAGTGCGCCCTCAAGAATTCGAAAAAGTCCTCAAATTTCCTCTTGTCCAATATCCGCTTCATGAATATCACCACTACGCCTTATACACCTTACAAGGATATCCTCGAAGAGCTACCGAGCCCGTGAAGGGGTCGTAAGGTGGGTCACAGTCGGTTAGGAGATTTATGTTCGAGTCTCCCCACCATCCGAACTCCGCTATTACCACCCTGGGGTGAAGGCCCGGATCCGTCATAACCCTCAACCTCGCCCTACCCCTCCTAGTCTCTATCCAGGCCCAATCGCCATCCTCAAGCCCTAGGCTCTTAGCCGTCTCGGGGTTTATGAACACGGTCGGCGGTGGTGATTTTTCTCTCAATGCTCTTACATTCCTAAATCCCGAGGCGAAGAAAACCTCACTCTTATAACAGGTCATGACAAGGGGGTACTCTTCATTCGGCTCGAATTTGCCGGTTAAGGGCTCTAAGAGTTCTTGGAACGTTGGCATCGGGCTATAGCCCATTTCCTCTAAGCTCTTCGAGTATATTTCGACTTTCCCCGAAGGGGTGTTAAAGCCAACTACTTTGTCTGGATCGTACTTGCTCTTCCCTTCGAGATACCTTACTTCATCTCTGAACTTCTCCCACGTCAGCCCTGCGGGCTCCAGCATATAGTCCAATGCTTCCATCCAATCCTCCCAGAAGTATTCTCTCAGGCCCACTCTCTTGGCGAGCTCGTTTACGATTTTAGGATCGGGCCAGCACTCCCCTGGTGGGTCCACGAGCTTTGGATGGGCCCGAGCCTTGCAAGCCCAAGCGGGCCAATACGCTATTGAGTCGTATTCGCATAGGCTGTAAGCAGCGGGCAAGACTATGTCGGCGATCATCGTGGTAGGTGTATGGAAAACGTCGATGACGACGATGAAGTCGGCCTTCATGAAAGCTTCGTAGACATGCTTAGTGTCAGGATAGGAGGCTAGAGGATTTGTCAGGCAACAAATGAGGACCTTTGGCGCATAGGGCTTCTCCTCTAAGAGAGCTTTTATTAATGCCTGAACGGGTATGTACATGTTCCTTAGAGCCAGCTTAAATTGACCGCCAATGGTCCTTTCCGGCGATCGCGGGAATTTTTCGAGCCTTTCCCTCAACTTTCCGCTAAACATGAACCTGCCCGGTGGGGTGATGGGAGGAGGAGCTATTTCTACTTCGCCTCCGTAGGGGGTGTTAACGTTACCGCAAATAGCCTTAAGTATGGCAATAGCCCGACACGTCTGGAACGCCTGCGGGCTACCTTCTAAACCGTTACCCCAAGCAATAATGCCTGGTTTGTTAGTCGCGTAGAGCACGGCGACTTCTCTAATCTGATCTTTTGGCACCCACGTGTACTTCTCAACTTCGTCAAGGGTGAAGGTCGTAACATGTTCTCGAAGCTTGTCGAAACCGATCGTCCATTTGTCCACGAACTCTTTGTCGTAGAGATTCTCCTCAATTATTACTTTAATCATGCCCATCGCTAATATGCCATCACTGTTAGGTCTTGGTCTGAGCCAATAATCAGCATCTGAAGCAAACATCCCCTTTTCAGGCCATAGTTCTATGTTCCTCGGATCTATTATCACTATTTTGCAACCCGCCAATATAGCTTTGTTAAAATCGCTTCTCTTTATGCCGATGAAGGAACCACCTGTGTGAGCAATGTTCGCCCCCCAAACTACTATCACTTTTGGATCAACCATTCTGGCAGCGATGTTTGGTGTGCCAAAGGTGAACCTGAGAGCGTTGCCAGTTGGTACCCCACAATAACAAGCCGGGGTTGCCACATTAGGCGTTCCAAAGGCAGTAGCGAATCTCTGCCAAAAAGCGTATTCCATGCCTTTGGGCTCATTAAGGAGTATGGCCACCCTTTCCGGGCCATACTTCTCTTTTACTTCCAAGAGCTTCTTTGCGATGATGTCCAGTGCTTCATCCCAAGAGAGCCGTTTCCATTTTCCTTCGCCCCTTTCTCCCTCTCTCTTTAGAGGGTACTTTAGTCTGTCAGGATTATTCAGAACCCCTTGTATGTGAAGAGCTCCCTTTCGCAGTGAACAAATGTTGACGGGAAAGCCTGTTTCCCCCGCTCCACTAACATCAACTACTTTTCCATCCTCAATCTTAACTTTGAGCGCGCAATGGTTTACACAAATAGGACAGAATGTGTATTTTTCCTCTATTACCATGTTTTAGATCACCGGCGTGTGAAGATCTCTTGGTGAGGGACTAATAAGCCTTTCCCTCGACCCTACTTAGATGGAAGTTCCTACGTACATGCACATCGCTCAATGAAATCTCGCTCGCTAGCGAGTAGTGCTAGTCCATCCTGCCTCCACGAGGATGGTATCGACACCTAGCTCCTTTCCCCGCGAACATAACCGATCGCCTGTTGCTCCATTCGTGGAAGGCTGAGGTCAAAGTCCCTCCGAGTTATGCTTTTCTCTTAGCGCATCTTACTGTTTTAAGAAAAAAGTTAAAATAAAAAAATCGTGTACTATGCTTGCTCAGGGAGGAGTCGTCTTGAAATGAAATATTATCAGGTAGTTTGGTCTGTGATGCTTCTCGGATGGCTTGCGCTTTATGCGAGTCGAATGGTTTTCTCTCCATGTGTGGTCTCCATAATGGATGAGTTCCATATAACACACGTCGAAGCGAGCTTGTTGGTGTCTGCGTACTTTTATCCCTACGTGGTTATGCAATTCGTAGCTGGACACTTAGGAGATCGCCTTGGAAGGAAAAGGGTTTTAGAAATTGGATACTTCGCATCAGCATTGATATCCTTTTTAATGGGCTTTTCTGATGTATTCATCATACTCCTATTATTACGGGCTTTATTCGGTTTTGCCCAAGGTTTTTACTTTGCTAATGACCGTTCTATAATATCATACTATACACCCAAGGAGAAGATGGGCATCGGGCAAGCCCTCGGATTCATCGGCGGAGGTTTAGGACTGACTTTAGGCATCATTCTTGGGGGTTTCTTAACTCAGATTTACAATTGGCGATTTGCTCTTTCCTTCATGTCAATCCCCCTTCTTTCAGTCGCTATATTGATATGGAAATTAGTAAAGGAACCACCAAGTCAAGAAGGTGAGAGTGGTCAGGGGGCGAGAGGAACAACTTATTGGGAGGTCTTTAGGAACAGGGACCTATGGCTCGTATCTTTTGCTAATTTTTCCGCTTTATACCCTTTCTGGACTATTTCCACATGGGCACCGAAAGCATTCTTAGATGCTGGCATCTCCACGCTGGCCGATGCTTCCATCTTCTCGTCATTGTTCGGTCTATCTGCGCTCCCAGGTTTATTGGTTGTCGGCTCGATGATAGATGTGGCTAAAAAGAGTATCACTAGAAAGATTATAAGCTCTGCGTCCTTCATCCTCGTAGCCTCTCTTGCGATATTGACGGGTTTCGGTCTTCAATACGGGTTTGCAGTCTGGACCTTAGCGTTACTTATATTCGTTGGAGGTATGTTCAACTGGGGGCTTTTTACGGTTCTATACACGACCATAGCGGAAATTTGTCCACCAAAAATCTATGGAACTGCCTTCGGTTTCTTTAATGCCGTGGGTTTCTTGAGCTCCTTCACCGCACCTGTGATCGCTGGCTGGTTAAAGGATATTACGGGATCCTTCTCTTATGGCTTTTACATAGCCGGGATCACGGCCATGCTGGGTTGCATGGCTATGTCCATGGTTCAAAAGCCTTTATCATGTACCATGCACGCATCAAGGTGTATAAATTAAAGGACAACATAGCAAGTTTGTATGGAGATGTCTAAGACGACGATCTCAAATGCCTCTAGACGACAAAGAGATGGAGAAAGTAAGCATGATGAGTCGTTTTAACTCGCTAGAATGAAGAGATTATGAACGCTAAGCACTTCCAGCCAAAGAGGGCCTCGTAAAAAGTACGCACCCTGAATTGTAGAGGGCCGCCGTTATCCAAGTTTCCCTTCAATGCCGAAACATCAGGAAGGATCAAGTAAGCCTATAGACTAGTTGGCACTAAAAAGGAATAATTTTAAGCAAAAGCACTTAGAGACCTTCAAAAGACGAGCTAGAAAGGCGAGAGCGAAAAGGTTGTATAAAGGCTCTTTTCTTCTTGGTCTTGTTAATTTGCATAGTGGCATTAATAAATAACACGAACGACACGGCAACATGAACCCACAAGACCGAAGAGGAAGCCTTATAAGTAATTAAGCTAAGGTTATACTCTAATGCCTTTTCATACACAACTACTCATCAATGCCCAATGCTTAGGAGTTGTGGTGATCCATTGAAGGTCCTCGGTTTAATTGGCAGTTACAGAAAGTTGGGGAACACGGAAGTTCTGGTCAAGGAGGCATTGATGGAGGCTCAGAGGCTCGGCGCGGAAGTCGACGTGCTACGCCTTACAGACCTCAGAATCGAACCATGCAAGGGCTGCATGGCCTGCATCTTCAAATCGGAGGAGTGCAAGATTCAAGACGATTGGCACACTTTTAAAGAAAAGTTCGAAGAAAGCGACGCTATCATACTCGGAGCACCGACCTACCTTTTAGGACCAGCAGGAATCGTGAAGATGCTTTTAGACCGCAACATCATGTTTCTGCAAAAAGCCCCACGTAATGCAAAGGTTGGAGCAATCATAGGGGTTGCTGGCGCAAAGGGTTGGGAGTCGTTCACAATGGCAATGCTGAGCGTGTTCATGTTCGCATGCGGCGTAAAAGTGGTTGACCAAGCCATTTTCTACGCGCAAGGTCCAGGCGAAATATTGTTAGATGAATCTGCTATGGAGAGGGCGCGGAAGATAGGCCACAACGTCTTTCAAGCCGCCAAGAGGCCAATCGATGAGAGGGAATACCTTGGTGAGGCTGGAGCGTGCCCAGTATGTCAGCAGGACCTCTTCATCGTTAAGGACGGCGTCTTGGAGTGCGCGGTATGTAGAGCTAGGGCTAAGCTCGAGGTCGTGGACGGCGAAGTTAAGCTCGTCTTTGACCGGGAAACTTTAAAGAATCATCGTTGGAGCGAGGAGATGTTGCGTGAACATCTCTCAGCCATTCTTTCGTCAAGATCGAGATTTCTGGAAGAGAAAGAGGAAATAAGAAAGATGGCGGAAAGATATGTCGAATTTCCGTGCAGAAAGACCTGAGGCTTAGCTCTAGAAGCTTGATGTGAAAAGCTCAACGAATCGATAGAGAAGTTGGGGGTAGTCTAAGGCGCTTTCACCTTCGCCTCCTAATCCTCATAGCCTCTGTGTAGCGCACGGCACGTAGCATGTTACGTCTATAGTATGAGGTAACGCGCATCGCGTAGAGAAACATCGTCCCTTAGTAGCACAAGCCTTGTTGAGAACGTGGACGTGGTGTTGCTCCCACGGCGACTCCTCACGTCAGAGCCGCATTGCCCGAGCTCCGTGGGGCTGAAGTCGCTTTACAACGGCGTGCCACTTTGTTCGAATAGACTGCGGCCTGCCACTGCTTCCTCCTCATCCCATGACTTGCATACTCACGTATTAAGGCGTCCCTCTCTTAGAACCATGATGCATGCCGGGATATCCGTCCTTCTCCTCGTCAACCCGACGCATTTCGATGCCTTGACCTCGACACCCCAGATCGTCAGCCGTGCTCGTTCAGCTTGTCATTTCGCACAATTTTTATGCCCCTTCCCTTAGCTAGGGTGTTACTGGGTCGAGGGGCATGAAGAACTTAAAGCCGGAGATCCACCGCGAGAGGCTCATCGTAGAGGGGTTCTACGGCGTGGAGATGAGCGAGGACTTCCTCAAGAGCTTTTTGATAGGGCTCAGCGAGGCCTTGGGCATGAAGGTCATAGCGGGGCCGTTCACCTTCTCCCCGGACAGGTTCTCCCTAATCCATCGAGGCTTGGGGGGCTTCATGGCGTGGGCCGAGTCCGGGGTGGCCTTCTACAGCTGGAGCGACCACAAGTTCTTCACCCTAGACGTCTACACGTGCAAGGCCCTAGACGTTCAAAGCGTGGTCGAGTACGTCAAGAGGGAGCTGAGGTGTAGCGATATCGTTTGGCAAAAAATAGAGTATGAGTGAAAGTGGGACGTGATTCGCGGAAAGCGCCTTCAACTAGAAGCCGATAATAATGTAGCTCGGGTTGGTAGGGGCGTGCTCCCTCTCACAAACTTCCCCGGAGGTTGGATCAGAGAAAGGGATTGGAAATGAGGTGGACGTGATGGTGAGGGTGTTCATCGCGGGACCCATACAGGGTATGGAGGACAAGCAGGAGTACAGGGCCGTGATAAGGAGGATCCTAGAGGCCAAGGGCTACGAGGTGGTGGACCCCTGGGAGAGGGAGAAGGTGATCTACAGGGCCTCTGGAGAAGAATGGTGGAAAAACGTCCCTCCTAGGGACTTCATAGAGAGGGACCTGAGGGACGTGGAGAGGTGCGACGTCTTGATCGCCTACTTGCCCAGGCTCTCCGCTGGGGCCTGCATGGAGCTCTTCTACGCCAAGCTGAAGGGCAAGAAGGTCGTGTCCGTGATAGAGTTCGAAGACCCTAGTCCTTGGATAACGTTGCACTCAGACGTCGTCTTAAGGAGCTTGGAAGAGCTCAAGAGGTACGTGGAAGAAGGGGGGCTTGAGAAGTTACTAAGGAGCTGACCTCGCTAAAAAGTCACGTTTGAGATTTCCTAGAGGAGCTTCCTCATTTTTTCTACGAACTCCTTGACGTCATCCAAGGCCGCTTCGACGCTTTCCGGGGGCATCCAGCTTTCGTAGAAGTTCTGGTGTAAGCAGTTTGCCGAGTACCACAAGTGCCTCAGCTCCTGGTCCCCAAGCTTCTTAACGAGGTTGTTCACGTACCTCCAGAGGTCGCCATGGCTCTTGAGGTCCTTGCCCTCCTTAGCGGCTAGCGCTTTGACCACCTGCGCGGCCGCGCCCCAGCTCTTCTCGGAGGCCTGTACGTAGTCGCCCTTGGCTAGGAGGTCATAGGCCTCCCGCAGGAACTTTTCCGATAGCTTGAGGTGAAGCTCTGCTTTCTCGTCGGGGTCTAGAGAGATGTTCAGGTATTTTGAGAGAGCCTCGATCATCAACTCCTCGACGAACACGCCCTTTTTGGCAGCCTCTTCCTTCAATCTCTCGAAGAGCTTTCCACTAATCACAGCATCCATCATGACAACGACACTGAGAAATCTAAACATCATAGGAATATTAAGCCTTTCACGAGAGGTCCTCGCTTCAAGGCACGACCTTCATCTGTAATCTTTACAAGATGTACTCCCTCTTCCTTCGTCTCAAGAGGTAGATGAAGAAAGGTCCTCCGGCCAGAGCCGTCACTATGCCGACCGGTATCTGAGCCGCTACTTGCGCGAGCCCCCTCGCCACGTCGTCGCACATGGTTAGGAATGCCGCTCCAAAAAGCGCCGAGCACGGGAGCAGCACTCGGTGGTCGGGGCCTACCAGCAATCTGACTATGTGGGGAACCATCAAGCCGACGAAGGCTATAGTCCCGGTAAACGAGACGGATATCGAGGTCGCGAGCGAGCTGACTATTATCAAGGCCAGCTTCGTGCTCTCGACGTCGACCCCGAGGGTCGTGGCGGTCTCCTCGCCCAGCGACATGATGTTGAGGTCTCTAGCGTACAGGGAGGCCACGAACGCACATGAGACCAAGATCGGGGCCGCGACCATCACGTGCTCCCACTTGGACTCCGATAGGCTACCGAGCAGCCAGAAGTAGAGGCCGTGGAGCTTCGCACCAGCGAAGACCGATAGTAGGGAAGTTATCGCTGAGAAGAGTATGCTCACCGCTATGCCCGACAGCAAGAGGGTCATGACCGGGACCTTGCCGCCCACGCGGCTCAGGTTGTAGACTATCATTATGGAGGCCATCGCCATCACGAAGGCCATGGCGGAGATGGCGGCCATGCCGAACAGCGTGAAGCCAGCACCGAAGACTATGGCCAGCGAGGCCCCCAGGGCCGCTCCCGAGGAGACCCCTATCACGTAGGGGTCTGCCATCGGGTTCCTGAAAATCCCCTGAAGTATGGCGCCCGCGAGCGATAGCGAAGCCCCGACCACGCAACCCATCAGCACCCTGGGCAACCTAATCGCCAAGATTATCTGCTCGTACACTTCGTCGACGTCTACGCGCAGGGGAAGCCACTTGAAGAGGACTTTCAGGCCCTCCTCGAAGGGTATCGTGGAGGAGCCCACGCAAACGGAAAAAGGGATTACGAAGAATATGAGCGCCGCGGCTAGCAACGCTACGTAGAGCTTCCACCTGCGCCTCCTGGCCTCGACGAGCTCTAGGCTCAAGCAGAGAACGCCTCTGGGTGTATGTACCTGGCCAGCGCCTCTAAAGCGTCGACGAGCCTAGGTCCTTCTCTTACCACCATGTCCTCTTCTATGAAGTACACCTTGTTGTTCCTTACAGCGTTTATGACTTGCCACCCCGGCCTCGATTTCACCTGCTCTACTGATACGTTGTAGTCGGTCATGTACGTTTTGGGAAGTATTATTACGTCCGGGTTTCTGCTGATCACTTCTTCGCTGTCCACGGTTGGCCATGGGGACTTGGCGTCGTGGAATACGTTCTCTCCTCCGGCTAGGCCTATCAGCTCATCTATGAATGTCCCTGGGCCGACGCTCATGAGCGGGTTGAACCATAACTCGTAGTACACCTTTACTTTGGGTAAGCCCTGTACCTTCTTGATCACGCTTTCGACCCTGGCCCTGAGCTGATCGACGAGTTCTTGAGCCTCTTTAAACTTTCCACAGGCTTTCCCCACTAGGACTATATTGTTGAAGACGTCATTCAAATATCGCGGGAACAGGAGGAGGACGGTCACGTTCATTGACTCGAGCCTCTTAGCCACGTCTACGTGCGAGGGAACCGAGGCGTAGCCTATTACGAGGTCCGGTTTTAGCGCTGCTATCCTTTCCACGTCTGGATCCCAGTAACCGCCTATCACCTTCAAGCTACCATTCTTCTTCATCTCATTGACCACCGGAGGATAGTTGCAGTACTTGGTGACCCCTACGACCTTATCCCCTAGGCCCAAAGCGAATAATATCTCGGTCGCCGAGGGAGCCATGGAGACAATCCTCCGAGGCTCGGACTCGACGACCACGACCCTGTTGGCATCGTCTACCAGCTTCAAGGGATATTGCACTGTCGTCGCCAGCTCGTACTTCGACAAGAGCTCTCGGTACTCGCCTTGGAGCTTGTTGAGCTCTCCAACGAGATGGTTGTTCGTGTCCGCTAAGTAGCCTATCACGAAGGCCTCGACTATCACCGCGACGACCAAGAGGGCGATCCACTGACTTCTCATGTTCAGCCACCTGGTTGGATAATCCAACCTAGTGCTTTTAAGCTTTGCCTCCACACATTTAACTGGCCAACTGGCCAGTCAACATATCGACGCTGGCGCTGAGCCATGTCCTTGAGCTCGCACCACGGCGGCGACGTTTGGTTGGTGGAGAGGGCCCTAGGGCTGAGAGCCGAGGGCGTCATAGACTTCAGCTCCAATGTGAACCCGTACGGCCCGTCGCCCAAGGCCATAAGGGCCCTGCTGGACAAAATATGGATGATCGGCGCCTACCCGGACGACGAGGCTAGGGCCCTGAAGGAGAGGCTGGCGGAGCGCTACGGCCTTAGGCCCTCCAACTTCGTCGTCGGAAACGGCTCGACAGAGATCATATACGCGTTCTCGATGCTAGTCGTAAGGGAAGGGCCTGTCGGCGTGCACATCCCCACTTTCTCCGAGTACGAGAGGGCCGTTAGGGCTTATGGAGGCAGGTGCCTCTTCACGAGGCCCCACGTGTACGACCAGCCCAGCGTCGAGGAGCTCGTGGAGCTAATGGATCGCGGAGCTAGGGCCTTGTTCCTCTGCAACCCCAACAACCCGAACGGCGCCGTCATGAGGCCTAAGGACGTCGAGGAGTTGCTCTGCGAAGCAGATAAGAGAGGGGTCTACGTCCTCTTGGACGAGGACTTCGTCGAGCTGGCCGACGAAGGCTCGGCGAGGAGCTTCGCGGGCGATGTGGAGAGGTTCGATCGCTTGGTGGTGCTGAGGTCATTCTCCAAGAGCCACGGGCTGGCTGGCCTTAGGGTCGGCTATGCGATCGCTAGTGAAGAACTCATCGAGAGGCTCGAGTCCCTTAGGATTAGGTGGAACGTGAGCCTGCTCGCCCAAGAGGCTGCTATCGCTGCTCTAGACGACGTGGAACACGTTGAGGCTGCTAGAAGGCTCGTCAGACAAGAGAAACCTAAGCTCGTCGAGGAGCTGAGGAGGATCGGCTGGCTCAAGCCAATTTACGGCTACGCGAACTTCCTCCTCTTGGAGCTCACTGAGAGGTTCACGTCTTCAGGCCTTAAGATGGAGCTCGCGCGAAGGGGCTTGCTGGTGAGGGACTGTAGCAACTTTAGAGGGCTCGACCACAGATACGTCAGGGTGGCCGTTAAGAGGCCTTGGGAAAACGAAAAGTTAGTAGGCACGCTCAAGGAGCTCGGCGACCGTTGAACTCGAGGGGTCTTCGTTGCAAGAGCTAATACTTTGTTACACAATCGCCTTGGCCGTCATGGTCATGGCCTTTGCATTTGACTTGGTCATAGGCGACCCGCCCAGCAGGCTACACCCGGTCGTGTGGATGGGGCGCGTCATAGAGGTCCTCAAAAAGCTCAACAAGGGCCCTCCTAGGCGCAGGAGGATCTTAGGAGTGATTGTCGCCTTAACCGCCATAGCCATCTTCTTCCTCCCGACGTTCATAGCCTTCAAGCTCTTAAGGGACGCGAGCTTCCTCGCCTACGTGGTCTTGGGGGGCGTTGCTCTCAAGTTCACCTTCGCTTTCAGATCGCTCTCCGACTACACAAAGCCCATAGCCGAGGCGCTGGAGAGGGGTGACGTAGAAGAAGCCAAGAGGTACCTCCCCTTCATAGTCAGGAGGGACCCCTCAAAGCTCGACGAGGAGCTCGTGGTCTCGGCGGCCGTCGAGTCCATAGCCGAGAGCACGGTCGACGGCGTGACCTCGCCCCTCTTCTACTACGCGCTACTCGGGATACCGGGGGCTTATGCCTTCAGGGTCGTCAACACCCTAGACTCAATGGTCGGGTACAAGACAGAGGAGTTCAAGGACTTCGGTTGGTTCTCGGCGAGGCTCGATACATTGCTCAATTTCCTGACTGCGAGGCTCACGGCTCTCTTCATCTCCTTGGCCGCTTGGATCCTCGGCTTAAACGCTCGCCGCGGACTTAGGGTTGCGCTAAGGGATCACTCCAAGACCGAGAGCCTAAACGCGGGCTGGCCCATGTCGGCCATGGCCGGTGTGCTCGGGGTCAAGCTGGTCAAGCTCGGCTCCTACGAGCTAGGGGACTCGATCGACAGACTGAGGCCCGTACACATACACCAGGCCATAAGAGTCATGAGGGTCACGGTCATCCTCTTCGCAATCATTATATGCCTTCCGCTAATAGCTTTGAGGTGCGTCCTTCTGTTTGCGTGGGTGGTCTAGTTGTCACGTTTGGAAAACGGCTTCGAGCTAAGAATCGTGGATAGAAACCTGCTAGTTCTCTTCGACGGGCCTCAGAGGGTTCTAAGCTCGGCCGTGCTCAATGGCGGCTTTAAGCAAGCCAGGGCCATATTGAACCACCAAGTGAGCAAGGACTTCGACCATAGAGATCCTGAGGGTTACTTGAGGAAGGTTGTCAAAGAACTCGGCATCGGAGACGACGTGGTAGGCTTAATGACGGCTGCTGACGTGAGTAAGTACGGTATGTCGATTCAGAAACACGAGGACTTGACTGTGATTGCCATAGTCACGGCCGGTGCCTCAAATGCCGCAACCTGTGGCGAGCCTATAGCTTGTTGCTTTTCGGGGACCATAAACACGATAGTGCTAATCGGGGCTTGGATGTCGGACTCGTGCATGATAGAGGCCGTGAAAACTGCTACGGAGGCTAAGTGCAGGGCCCTAGCCCACCTCGACGTCAGGAGCGCCTATGGCGACGAGCTCGCGACTGGTACCACCACCGATGCCGTGGCGATAGTGGAGCTCGGTGGGGCGAGGAGGTTCAACTACTGCGGCTCTGGGACCAAGCTGGGAGAGCTCATAGGAAGAGCTGTGTTCGAGGCCGTCGTCCAAGCGCTGGAGAGGGGCGATGGGCTGAGGGCTGGGAGGGGGTTGTTGGAGAGGCTGAGAGAAAGAGGCGTAACCCTTGAGGATATGGTCAACGCAGGCCTTGAG
>Ga0080004_1191542_pt1 | contig 28873 bp, 25 predicted proteins | sample WasSprMetagenome_FD_69207 | JGI IMG/M metagenome (GOLD analysis project Ga0080004, IMG submission 69207) | Sulfidic aquatic microbial communities from Washburn Spring, Yellowstone National Park, USA - WS (SPADES assembly) (version 2) | ecosystem: Environmental > Aquatic > Thermal springs > Hot... | reverse complement strand
AAAAAGGGCTGCTTCTAAAACGTCATGGAATGTAGTGCCTTCTCCAGGATCCAGGTCTATAACCGCTATATCGGGATATTCCAGGTGGTCTGCCCGGGAAAGCCAAGCGTGAAGCTCGATACATCCCAAGTTGGCCAGCCAGGCCAGGGTTTCCGGGTTATTACACAGGATGTAGTTGATGGTCTTGCCGCTATCTGGGTGGTATACAGGGAGGGTATCTACCCAAGGCGGGGCGTAATCCGGACATTCCTTCTGGTAGAAAGCCTTCCCCGTTATTCCGTCCGGGTAGCGCTTCATTACTATGGGCCTACCTTTAAGGTAGGTCAACACGACCGGTGCCATGTCAATGTAATACTTGATGAGGGCGAATTTGGTCAATCCTTCCTCCGGCCAGAAAAGCTTGTCCAAATTGGTTAACTCTAACTCGTGCATCCCACCCCTTTTATCTTTCCCCACGCAGGCTTACCCCTTTAAATTTACCAAGCCTACTGAAAAACCGTATTTTCCTCTTTAACCTGCACCCCAAGGTGGCCTCCTCGTTTAGTATTCCTTCACCGGCCACGCCCATATTCGGGCCCACATTCAGCTCCTCCCGGGAAATAAACTTAGCTGCTCCCACTCTCCCTCCTTGGACTCCTTTTTCTTGCGTTCATCCTTCCATATTTTCTTCTTAAGGCAATCAGAGGGTATATCCCGGAGGAAGCGGGAGGGATGAAAAAGAATCCTTCGACCATATAGGGTTCTTGCCCGTGCCGAAAGAAGGACGAGAACTTCCTTAGCCCGGGTGATCCCTACATAAAAGAGGCGTCTTTCTTCCTCAAGCTCCTCCAAGAATTGATTACCTTCTCGAGGAAGCTCTTTTTCCCCAGCTACCTCCTCTTCTTCATCCTGTCCAGCATAGGGAATTATCCCGTCATCCACACCTGTAATAAAGACCACCGGGAATTCTAAACCCTTGGCAGCATGAAGGGTCATAAGGCTTACAAATTCAGAAGTCAAGGCCTGGCCCCCGAGGCGCTCATGATCAGCCTCCTGGGCCACGGTGATCCCCTGCAGGAAAGAGGGCAGGGTATTAAAACGGGCAGCCACCTTAAAGAGCTTTTCCAGGCCCTCTGAACGTTGTAAACAGTGCTCTTTTTCCCAACGGGCTAAAAGTTCCAGGGCTTGTTCTGTTTCAGCTAAGGCCCGGTAGACCAAAAGGGTTTCCTGAAAATGCTCTAGCCTGGATAGTACTTCTGGAGGAAGCCTCAAAGCTTCTCTGGTCGCACTACCCGAATAGTAGTCCTTTCCCTCCACCATCTCACTTATAAACTCCCAGAGGGAAGCTCCCGTGCGCTGGGCCGACTCTAACAACAACACCAAGTATTCTCCCTTTATCCCTGTCCGCCTTAAGCTGCGGTAAAGGTAGAAATCATCTTCCGGAGAATTTACACAACGGAAAAATTCTATGGCCTCCCGTACCTTAGGGTCTTCTAAGAAACTTTCCCGCCCTATCACCCGGTAGGGTATACCTTCTTTAAGAAAGCATTCCTCCAGCTTTTGAAGCTCGCGGCTTGTCCGGAACAAGACCGCTATATCCGAGAAACTGTAGCTTTTGTCTTCAATTTCTACACCGTTCTGGCCGGCTGCGGTGTATTGCCCGTGAGCCTGAAGCATGGTAGATCCGCCCACCAGGTGCTCTATTTCACGTACTACAGCGATGCCTTCAGCCATGTCACTAGGTACTTCCATATATAGGATCCGGGGACCGTCCCCCCGGATAGCTTCCAGTTGGGGTTCTTTTTGTCTGAGCAGGCCACAGGCAGCCTTAAGAATAGTAGGGGTTGAACGGTAGTTAAGCACCAGCCTTATGACTTTAGCCTGGGGAAACTCTTCCTGTAATTTAAAGAAAAACCGGTGGTCAGCTCCCCGAAAACCGTAGATAGCCTGGTCCGGGTCTCCTATTACAAATAGGTTCCTTCCATCCCCCGCCCAAACACACACTAAACGGTACTGCACCAGATTTACGTCTTGAAATTCATCCACCAAAAGGTGGGCAAAGCGGCCGGGCTCCCCTTGGGCTGCACGGGCCTCTTCCCGGCGCAACGCCTCTAAAAGCAGGTCATCATAATCCAAGGCCCGGTAGTAAAAAAGCCTTTCCTGGTAAGCTTCGTAAAAGCGCCTAAGATCAGGCGGTACACCAGGGGAGGAAGGTTCCAACCCCCGGCTTTTAAGGAGGGAGATCTCCTCCTTAAGCCGTCTTGCTTTTTCCTTCCCCGTAGCCGATCTTTCCCGTAACACTTCCTTCCAGATCTCTAAGACATCCGCTTCATCTAGCAGGGTAAATTCCAGACCGTAAACCTGGCGGAGGAGGTCCAGACATATACTGTGAAAAGTCCCTACGGTGAAAGCCTTCTCATGGGTTACCCCCTTAAGTAAATCCTGGGCCCGTTCCTTTATTTCCTCAGCGGCTTTATTAGTGAAGGTTACCGCGGCGACATCACCCGGCGGCACCTTCTTTTCTCCTAAAAGGTAAGCCAGGCGGTAAACTAAAGTCCGCGTTTTCCCTGTACCCGGCCCGGCAATGACCACCACTGGACCTTCTTCTGTCGTTACTGCTTCTATCTGTTGGGGGTTAAGACCGGTAAGTAGGGGCGAAGGCGAGAAAGTTATCCCGTTTTCCCCCTTAAGGCCCTCTGCCCTGGCTTTCTCCTGAGGGCTTTCTGGAGGTTTAACCCCCTGCTCAAACTTCCTGGAAGCTCCGGATACTTCTTCTTCCTCCGCCACCTCCTCTGTCACCGCTTTAACGCCGAACAATGTAGCCTGGCCGCTAAACTCCACCCTTTCCTCCGGTTTAAGCAATATTATCTTCCCATACTCTCCATCAAAACCCGGGTGGACTTCGATCTCGCCTTCCCGCATCCGCCGCACCGCCTCAGCTACAAGCGTGCCGGCCACGCGGGCAATCTCCTCTAGAGGGGCTTCCTGTAGGATGAACAACTCCGGGCCCAGATAACGGAGGAGGGAAAAATAGCGTTGCATTACCTGTTTGGAAGAGACCCCCACACCCAGGGCTGAAGCGATAACCTCGGGAAGGGGCACCAGGCTTTGGTAAGGCCTGGCGTCCGGGGGCCTTACCCCCTCTTCCCGGTCCGCCAACTCTTCCACCCGGTGGAGGACACCCACCGTTAACCTCCGGCCGCACACCGGGCAAATACCTCCCGCCGCCTTTGTTTCGGCGGGTTTAAAGCGCACCCGGCAAGCCCGGTGCCCGTCGTAGTGGTACTTACCCTCTTCCGGGAAGAATTCTATAGTGCCCAAAAACGCTTCCGCATCCCTCTCTTTCAGGGCCCGGTAAATGGCGGGGTAGGAAAGATCTGTCTTAAAAAGGTTGGCCTCCCGGGCCAGGTTACGGGGGGAATGGGCATCGGAGTTAGAAACTAAAAGGAAGGGGTCTAGCCCCGACAGGCGCCAGTTCATGGGCGGGTCCGAAGAGAGGCCGGTTTCTAAGGCATATATGTATTCCGTTAAATCCTCAAAACATTCTTCTGGACTGTCAAAACCCGAATTGGCTCCCAAAAGGGAGAAATGGGGAGTCCAAATGTGGGCCGGAATGAAGAGGGCTTCCTGGCACACCTCTAGGACCAGCTCCAGGAGGTAGCGGCTGTCCAGGCCCAAAATAGGCCGGCCATCCGACTCTAAATTCCCCAACTGCTCCAGGCGCCGGCTAAGTTCTTCCGCTGCTTCCAGGCTGGGTAAAATGATAAGGTGGTGAATCTTCCGTACGCGGCCCGCCTTTTTGTAAATAGTGCTTATTTCACCCGAAATTATAAAGCGGACAAGAAAACCTGGCCATTCCGGAGCGTATGCGGGCTCACCTATCGCCTCTAAAGGCGGGCAAAATTCTTCTTTTAGCCGGTAGAGCCCTTCTTCCGCCGGTTCCAGCTTCTCTTTTAATTCCTTCCGCCAGGCCGGGTGGGTAAAATCCCCGGTGCCTACAAGGTGTACCCCCTTGTAAACCGCCCAGCGGTAAAGTTCCTCGGGTACTGCTTCCTGGCTGGTGGCTCTGGAGTAATGAGAATGAATATGGAAATCAGCCACAAACTTCATTCCGGGCTTCCTCCTTGGCCAAGAAAGCCAGGCAAAGGCCGAAGCAGCCCGCCAACATCATATTGCCGTAAGGCACAGCTTTATAGTATCCCAGACCACGGGCCCTTTCCCGCTGGGGGCCGATCACAGCTACTTTACGATAAGATTCTCGAGGCTTAAAATCGGGATGGATAAAGCACCCGTGACCCCCGTCAAAAAATACCTCTTCATGGGTAAGCTTGCCATCCTGTAACCCTTTAACGAGCTTGGCCAGCTTCCCTTTATCCACCAGGGCCGTATGATGCTCAAACAAGCCCCACACCCTTTGACCCTTAAGCAGGACACCTATGGTATGCTGGTTGCCCATGTTTAAAACTGTAACCCCTTCTTTAGCCCACTCCTTAACCTGGGGATCGGCCAGAGCTCCCCAGATGGCCGCTGCACAGGTATCCATCACCAGCACTTCATATCCTGCCGGCGCGGAATCCCGGATGGCTACTAGGCGAGTAAAATAGGAAGGCGGCTCCCGGTACAAAAGTTCCTGGATATGGCCTCCTGCCTCCACAAAGTCCCTCCAGTATTGAAACCGGAAGGCACGATTGCTTACCCCTGGGGATGCTTCACCATGGTCCTGGGCAGCTACCAGTACTAAAGGGGGAAGGTCCACTTTATAAGGCTTAAGGAGGGTATTAAGGCGTATAATGTCCAGGTCCCGGGTTTCTACCACAACCGCTTCCCCCGGCGGCCTTTCCCCCACCCGAATGCCTAAGCTCAAGACCACTTCTAAATTATTGTGCACGGTCTTAGCAGCCTGGGGTTCGGCATATACGGGCAACCCCTGCTCAAGGTGGCTCCGCAAAGCTTCTACAACCGCACCGCCGCCCATAATAGTACCCCTAAGCCATAAAGGCTTTTTTCCGGCAGTAGCCTCCTTGACCTGCCGGGCAGCTACCACAGTAGGAGAAGGGAGCACCAGTTGCACACATCCCTCCACAGGGAGGCCAGGAGTGTACAAGAAAATATCCTGGGTACCACCACCTATATCTATAGCCAGCACTGGGTGTGATATAAGCCCTTCGCTCTTTATTTCGCGATACACTTTAATAGCGTCCCCCTTCTTGCGTGTGACAAATAGGCTTTATTCCCCGATGAGTTCCCTGCCGATCTTCGCAATAAGTGCAGGATAACCTTTTTTCGAAGCTGCGTCTCAAAACAGAATAACATATTATGTAATATACAGCGAGGAGGTGTTTTCCAAGTATGGCCTTGCAGGAACGGCAACTAGAAAACAATTGGTATTATGTTCCCGACCCCCCAGGGCTAGCTTCTTTACGCAGCCACGGACGCAAGTTAAAATATATCCTACCCTTCTGGTTTGGCGTAACCGAAAACGGAACCCTAGTGGATCAAGCCGACGCTGAAGGTCTAGCGGTTATACGCCAATATAATCTCCCGGTGCTGGCCATAGTCCACAACTACTCTAGTCCCCAGTACGGCCCCCTGATCCATCGCTTGCTTACTACGCCTGATTTACGTCGGACCTTGATAAACAACATTTTAACCCTCATGTACCGTTGGGGTTTTGCCGGCGTCAATATCGATTTTGAATTTGTACCTCCGGAGGATCGTCCATTCTTAACCGGCTTTATGCGTGAGCTTTCGCAAACCTTGCGGCCTGCGGGCTTCCTAACAACTATTTCCGTACCAGCAGAACTAGAAGATAACCCCCGCCACCCCTTCTCCGGCGCTTTTAGTTACCCGGAACTAGGGGCCCTTAGTGACCAGGTCTATATTCTGGCTTATGACGAACACTTCAGTACACCTGGCCCTATCGCTTCCATCGGTTTTGTTCGCCAGGTGCTGGATTATGCTGTAAGCGTTATCCCCCGGGAAAAGATCCGCCTCGGTATGGCTGTTTATGGTTACGACTGGGCTGAAGGGGCGCGTACCCCCAGAACCCTCTCCTACAGCCAAGCCGTAGAGCTTGCCCGCCGCCTGGGTGTTAACATCTATTATGACGAGGCCGCCCAAGAATCCACCTTTAGCTATGTCGAAGACAACATCCCCCATGTAGTATGGTTTGAGGATGTGCGAAGCTTTAGTAAAAAGCTTGAGCTGGTGCAGGAGTACAACCTTCCTGGCATCGGGGTCTGGCGCTTAAGTTTAGAAGACCCGCGCATCTGGGAACTGCGAGCTTCTCCTTAATTCCGGGGCCAGACAGCCCGGAACTGGTAAGCCTCTTTCTTTAGTCCCTCGGCAAAGGCTTGGAAGCTTGCCGGTGAGGAATCTAGATTATAAAGCCATTTACCATCTATTTGATTAAACCAGACAGCGATCTTAATGTTGGGGTAGTTGGCAACCAGGCTCTCCATGGCTCTCTTTATCCATTTAGCTTTATCCCCTCCTATTTCGTTACTGGCAAATTCTGTAATAATAAAGGGCTTGTCCTTAAAATAATACATGTATTCCTTGTAAAGAGGCTCATAAATAGTATCGAACTCCCGCCAGAGGTCTGCAGGGTAGCTGGTACCGTTGTTATATCCCGTAAGCCCTATCCAGTCCACAGTCTGGTCTCCAGGATAGTAAAGAAGGTAGTGGTTCCACTTGAAATTAGGGAAAGAACGATCATGGGGATTGAACACAAAGATGACGTTGGTAGCACCCTCTTCCTTAAAGATCCTGTAAACATAATCCCAGGCCATCTTGAAAATATCGGTATCTTTTCCGTAAAACCAGGCGCTCCACGTGGACCAGTCGCCATTCATCTCATTTCCGAAACGTACAAAAACTGGGTCCCCTATCATCTTAAACTGGCGGGCCCATTCTCGGAGGATATCATCATATTTACCCTTTAGAAGGTCAATCAGCGAGGTATCGTTTTTCTTGCCGTACCACCAAGGCTGCAGGGCCACCATCAAAATACGCCCATCCTCGTATATTTTCTGCAACTCTCTTAAATCGAAGCGGGTGTCGAAGGCGGCATAGGTTATAAGGAATTCAAATTTATGGTTTAGCTTTTCCTCCAGGGGGATAAGCCGGTGGAAATATTCCAGTTTGCCTAATTTATGGGGATTGAGGATGCCCCATAATGTTTTGCCCTTAGGAATAATCAGCTTATGGTAAGCCCCTTCTATGTATATCTCTCGCTCTAGCCGTTGCGGTTCAGGAAAAGCAGGCTTACCAGTAGAAGGTAAGGGTTCCCAGCTTTGTAATATATAGCTTAAGGAGCGGGTAGCCTCCTGTAAGTTTTCGGCATCGGTTTTAAAAAGAAAAGTATAGACTGTACGGGAAACCAACAAATGATATTCCCGGTAGTAATTGAGGTCGCCAGGAGCAACTTTATCCCGCGTCCACTCCCATATCCATGTAGGATAGCCCTTAAGATTAAGCTTTTTAGAGTCCCATACCTTTATGGTAGCCCAACCTTCCTGCAAGCTCCGGTTGCTGTATAGAATATATTCTTCCGCCGTGATCTTCTCTAAAGGCTGTACAAAAATAGATAGTTTGGCCACGCCAGGCCGGGTCAAAATAGTAGCCACCCCCGGGAGAATCTCAGCCTCCCACCCCGGAGGCACCGTTATCCTAAAACCATCGTAAGTGTTGATAAGTTCCCGGGGAGCTTCTTTCTGTTCAAAGGTGCTCTCCTTAGGTACACCCTTGTTTTCCCGCCCCCACGCTTCTTCTCCGGTGCGGCCTCCGGGACCAAACCTAGCCAGGAACAAGACAAAAATAAGGAGCAATATAAAAGTCAACCATTTATACCCGCCCAACTGCTCCCTTCCCTCCACTCTTATAACTCTACCAAAAGCTTTTAGTCTCCAAAGCTTATCCCTATGGCCCTAGCGGTACAAATCAAAGGGTGATCTAGCGGCACCGTACGGGGCTCTCCGGCCACCTCTTCCAAAGGTACATAAGATATCTCGTTGCCGCGCAGGCAGACCATAACCCCGTGGACACCCTTAACGGCCAACTCCGCAGCCACTACCCCGAAGCGTGTGGCCAGAACCCGGTCATAGGAAGAGGGTGAGCCTCCCCGCTGAATATGGCCCAGAACTGTAACCCGGGTCTCAATACCGGTTTTTTCTTCAATAATCTGGGCTACCACCTGACCGATGCCTCCCAGCCGTACCTTTTCCACGCTCCCTTCCACCCGGCGCTGAACCACAAGTTCCCCAGAAGGCGACCTTACCCCTTCAGCAACTACTACAATACTGAAAGGCTTTCCTTCCGCCCGCCGGGCTTCAATTTTTTTAATTACTCCTTCTGGTGTCCAGGGGATTTCCGGTATGAGTATTACATCGGCTCCTCCGGCCAGGCCGCTATATAGGGCTATCCACCCAGCATACCGGCCCATAAGTTCCAAAACCATCACCCGGTGATGGGATTCCGCTGTGGTATGTAATTTGTCCAAGGCGTCAGTGGCCGTGCGTACGGCTGTATCGAAACCGAAGGTCTGGTCGGTAGCCTTTAAGTCATTGTCTATGGTTTTAGGAATCCCTATAATCCGGGCCCCTTTGGCCTTTAAATCCCGTGCACCAGCTAAAGTCCCGTCGCCGCCGATCACCAAGAGAATTTCTATATCTAGCCTCTCCAAGTTTTCTAGGGCTTTCCATGACATATCACGGTAGACTATCTTGTTCCCTTCCCGGACGGGAAAATGAAAGGGGTCGTTGCGGTTGTTAGTCCCTAAGATGGTACCGCCCCGGTGGAGCAAACCCGATATGGCCGGAGGGTCCAGCTTAATGTACCGTCCCTCTACCACGCCCGTGTACCCGTCCAAAAAACCATAAAGCTCGTAGCCGTGGGCATAAGCCGTTTTAGCTACCGCCCTTATTACCGCGTTTAATCCCGGGCAGTCACCGCCCCCGGTCAGGATACCCAATCTCTTACTCAAGGCGAGGAATACCTCCTAATAAGAGAAATTAAACAGTTCCCCTAATGGTAAATCCTTTCTCTTCCTGGGGTTCTTCATACCTAACTTCCATTCCTTCTACATGAGCCAGCTGCGGCCCCTGTCGGCACAAAGATAAAAACTCCTCCACTTTTTCCTGCGGCCCTTCCGCAACGCCTTCTACCGTACCATCGTAACGGTTCCTAACCCATCCATTTATACCTAGGGCTAGCGCATGGTCTCTGGCGAAATAACGGAAACCCACCCCTTGTACGCGTCCGCGTATACTAAAATGAGCACGAACTATAGCCATGAACCCTCTAGTTCCCTCCTTATGCATCTTAACCTTTTTCACCTAAAATTATAGCTCTTTTATTCTTCATTGTGCCATAATTAAATATGGAGTTTCTCCGTAAAGGGCTTAGAGGCTGCAATGAACGTCATCAGCATTGGTGCCATAATTAAATGGAGTTTCTCCCTAGCGTAAAAAGTATAGTAACATTAAAGAGTAACATATAAAGAAACGGTGAGCAGTATGTTAAAAACATCTCCTTCTTTCTTACTTGCTGAAGTTAAAGCCCCGCCCGACCCGGCGGCCCTATATATAAACTTAACCGGCGGGCGTCCGGGTAGCTTTCTTTTGGAAAGCGCTTTACAACACCCACGTCTGGGACGTTATTCTTTTCTAGGCTGGGATCCCTTTCTTGTGCTTAAAACCAAAGGATTTCAAGCCACTATAAAAGAAGATGGTAAAGGAAAGGTAACCATCCTAGATAACCCCTGGAACGTGATCCGCCAGTTCCTTGTAAGATATCAGCAATCCTTATCCCAGCCCCATCCCTTGCCCTTTATCGGAGGAGCTGTGGGCTACCTGGCCTATGATCTGGGCCGCTACATTGAACGGTTACCCCAATGGGCCCAGGACGATCTGCCCTTCCCAGAAACTTACTTGGCCTTTTATACCACAGTAGTAGGGATCGATCACCAGGAAGAAAAGGTGTATGTGGCAACCCATGGTCTTCCCGCCTCTGGTAGTGCAGCCCACAAATTAGCCTTTACCCGTCTAAAGGAGGTAGAGGAGCGGCTGCTAAAGATCCGTCCTTTACCTCCGTCTTCGAAAGTATAACCCCGCTCCCTTCGCTGCTTATTTACCCTTGGAAGAAGGGGTTATTGTAAGCTCTTCTCCAGAGAGATTCTTGCGCGTAAGTAAAGGTCAAGTAGAAACTAGACCTATTAAAGGTACCAGGCCCCGAGGACGGACACCAGCCGAAGACCAGGCCTTGCGTAAAGAGTTATGGGAGAGCGAGAAAGACCGGGCCGAACTGGTTATGATCATCGATTTGGAGCGCAACGACCTGGGACGGGTGTGCGAAGTAGGATCAGTAAAGGTACCTGAACTTTTTGTGCTGGAAGAATACGCCACCGTTTTTCACCTGGTAAGCACCATAACCGGCGTCTTACGGAAAGATAAAGATATGGTAGACTTATGGCGAGCTACTTTCCCTGGTGGATCTATAACTGGAGCTCCCAAGATACGGGCCATGGAGATTATAGAAGAGTTAGAACCAGTACGCCGGAGCGCCTATACAGGTTCCCTAGGGTATATAGGATTCGATGGAGAGGCGGATTGGAATATACTCATCCGCACTTTTCTTGCCCCTTCCCCCCAGAGATCTGGTAGAAGGTGAAGAAGCTTTTTTAACTAACAGCCTTATGGAGATTATGCCTTTGACTTATGTAGATGGCTATCCTATAGGTACAGGTAAGCCAGGCCCCCTCACAACCTGGCTCCGCCTTGAGTACCAGAAAAATAAAGCCGCTGCCCTTCTTTAGCAGCTCTGTTTAGGGCAGGGATGTCGCCGGCTAGAACGTCTAGCTGGGCAGTTTTCAATTTGGGTTAGATCAGCTCGCAAAGAAAGGGTTACTCCAGTTAATACTAAGAAAATACCTATCCCATGGTAAGGAAATAAAGGCTCTTTAAGCAGTATAGCGGCCAGGATTATAGAAAAGATAGGATTTAAGTTGTTAAACATAGCTACTGTCCCGCTCCCAATCCGATGTACCGCTTCGAAATTGAGAAGCACACCGCACCCAGAGATGATAACGCCCATGTAAAGGACGAGCAGCCACTCCTTTAAAGACAGGTGCCAGCCATATTTGATTATCTCCCAGAGACCCCACGGTAGAAGCCCAAGGATCCCGAAGAAAAGGCTATATCCCGCTACCAGCAAAGGAGGGTACCTCCGCATTAAGCCCTGCCCCCAGATGTTGTTTAAAGATACTGCCAGCACATTAAGCAGCATGAGCCCGTCTGCCGGATGGAAGGAAAGGGTTAAAAGCCGGGTAAAGGAACCCTGAAGGATAACTAAAAGCAGCCCTACGAAGGCTATAATCACTCCGATGATCTGGGAAGCTGTGGGACGTACACCCCAGAATAAAGCCAACAAGGCCAGGGTTACGGCCGGAAAAGTAGCAAAAATAATAGCTACGTTAACCGCTGTGGTGGTTTGCAAAGCCCAGGCGAAGGTAGTATAAGCGCAGCCGATACCTACCAACCCTAAAAGTGCCAGCCGCCCTATATCCCCTTTTTCAAGCTTGACCACACCTTTTTGCTTCCAAAGGAATGGGGCCAGCACGAGTAACCCCAAAATTCCCCGAATCAGAGATAGAGCTACAGGCGGTACTTGCGGCGCTATCAGGCGGCCTACTATGGTATTTCCCCCGTATAGAAGGCAGGCTAAAACGGCCTCTGCATATCCTATACGGGCGAATAACAGCCTCTTCCCCAGACCGTACTCTTCCCCTTTGTGCTCACTCATCATCCTTTTCCCTCTCTTCTCTTAAGAGAACTAGGGATAATTTTAGCCCTTTTTAACCTTTATAGCAACTGGGAAGAAAACTGGTCTGGGACCGCCTTGCTTTAAAAAGAAAAAAGGCCTTCCGGCCTGTGCTGTTTTACCTAAATTTGGGGCTTACCGGGAATAAACCGGCCTTGTCCCGGACGGCCTAAGAATCTCCCCTGGTAATATATAAGTTCCCCGCGTAAAAAGGTAGCTTCTGGATATCCTTTCAAAGTATAGCCTTCAAAAGGAGTATATCCTGCTGCGGAATGGAGAGTTTTGCTACTAAGCTCTTGCTCCTTCCGGGGATCAAAAATTACAATGTCGGCATCGCTTCCGGGATTAAGCTCTCCCTTGCGCGGGTACAGTCCGAAAAGCCGGGCCGGATTAGTCGAAAGTACCTGCACAAGTTGCGGTAAAGTCAGCCAGCCTTCCCTCACTCCGTAAGAGTAAAGAAGAGGAAGAAGGGTCTCTGTCCCTGGAACCCCTGCAGGGGTATCCCAGAAGGATGTCCTGGATAATTTTTGTTCCGGAGTATAGCTACAATGATCGGTGGCCACCACCTGGAAATACCCGCGTGATAAAATCTCCCAGAGCTTTAGGTTATCTTCCTTTGTCCTTAAAGGCGGGCACATTAAGTAGAAAGGAGCGTCCTCTCTAGCATAAACCTCATCTGTAAGAAGCAGGTAATGGGGGCAGGTCTCTCCAAAAACTTTTAGACCTTCCCTTCGGGCAGAAGCTATAAGCCGGGCTGCTCCTGCTGTGGAGACATGGACGAAGTAGAGGGAAGCCTGGCACTCCTTGGCTATATCGATGAGACGGCGCACAGCCTCTACCTCCGCCTCGTGAGGGCGGCTTAAAGCGTGGTAACGAACTGAGGTGCGACCGTCCGCCTTAAGTTTTTCCCTGGCGGCCATAATTAAGTCGTGGTCTTCAGCATGGACTGTTACTAAAGCGCCGATCTCTTGGGAAGCTTGGATGCATTTTTTAATAGCTGCATAACTTAACCGCTGGTTATAAGTAGTAAAGACTTTAAAACTGACAAGGCCCCGTTCTACGGCTACCTGTAGAGCCTTTTTATCTTCTTCATGCCCTGGAAGAAGCACGAGATGGAGGCTAAAATCCACCGCTACCTTTCCTTTAGCTTCCTCAAGGCGGCGTTCAATAACTTCTTCTAATTTATCACCGGTTCCAAAAGGCTCTGCATAATCGATAACTGTGGTGACCCCACCGCATGCGGCCGACATTGTACCCGTGTAAAAATCGTCTGCTGTCCACAGGTCTCCTATGGGCATCTGGTAATGGACATGGGCATCAATGACCCCGGGCAAAACATATTTTCCCCTGGCATCTAAAACATCCGCCGCAGAAGCAGTCAGCCCCGGCTTTCGGGCTACAATTTTCTCTCCTTCAACCAACAGGTCTGCCTGCTCTACCCTTTCCGCTGTAACCACCCAACCCCCTTTAATCAGCCAGGCCAAAGGGTCTGCCCCCTCCCTTTATAGAGTTTTTATAGTAAAGGCTTCAGGGCCGCAGCCAGCTTTTCCATATCCGGAGGTAAACTTAAAGGTGCTGGAGTGGCCTTTATGGCATTGGCCACATCCTTAAGCCCGTTTCCGGTAACCAAGCAGACCACTTTTTCATAGCCCTTTACTATTCCTTCTTTTACCGCCCGGATAAGCCCGGCCAGCCCTGCTACCCCAGCAGGTTCTCCAAAAACCCCTGTAGTCCTGCCCAGCAAGCGCATGGCATCAAGTATTTCGTCATCGCTAACATTTATCATGGTCCCCCTAGAATCACGTACGGCTCGTAAAGCTTTTTCCGGATTGCGGGGTACCCCTACAGCTATGCTATCGGCCAGGGTATTCTCCTCCATAGGGCGGACCTTGCCGCCCTCTCTGAAGGCCCGGGTAATGGGGCAGCAGCCCTCAGCCTGCACTCCGAGCATCCGCGGGAGCCTATCTATCCATCCAGCACGGTACAGATCCATCCAGGCTTTCCAGGCCCCCGCTATAGTACAACCATCTCCTACAGAAACCACCACCCAGTCGGGTACTTCCCAATTTAACTGCTCAGCCACTTCTAAGCAGACGGTCTTCTTCCCCTCCACCAAGTAAGGATTAATAGCCGCATTACGGTTATACCATCCCCAACGCTTTATAGCTTGAGCTGAAAGCCGGAAGGCATCCTCATAGGAACCCTGTACGCTTACCACAGTAGCTCCGAAGATGAGAAGCTGGGCTATCTTGCCCTGGGGTGCCCTGGCTGGAACAAAGATAAAGGCTCTTAACCCCACGGAAGCAGCAGCACCGGCTAAAGAGGAGGCTGCATTCCCTGTAGAGGCGCAGGCCACGGCTTTAGCCCCTTCGGCCAAGGCCCTGGTCACGGCTATGGCCGAAGCCCGGTCTTTTAACGAACACGTAGGATTTATTCCGTCATCTTTGATATATAAGTAGTTTAGGCCCAGCTCCTGGGCTAACCGTTTGGCTCTGTATAAAGGGCTCCATCCCACCCTTAAGGGCGGAAGCTCACCTACTTGATTTACAGGTAGGAAAGGGCGGTAACGCCACATAGAAGGCTCGGGATTTTTTCGCAAGCTTTCCCGGGAGATAGCTTTATTAATGTAATCATAATCGTAATCTACATCTAGAATACCTTCCTTCTCCCCGCAATGGGGACAGGTATACAGACCCACTTCAGGCTGGTATGTTCTACCACAGTTTATACAGTGAAGCCCTAGCACGTTGGACGTTTCAGCCATAATGTAAGTCCATCCCTTCCCTTAATTAACCCTAATAATTTTAAAATCGTTTTATCATCTTCTATCGCGCATAAGATAGCTGCTTAATCCTCTTCCTTTTTCCTTCTCCTATAGGGAGTGCCTTCTAGCGGTAAAGAGGTTCTAAAGATTCCATCTCGGCGGAAGTAGGCTCCGGCTACGGCGGCAGCAGTAGGTATACTGGCTATCTCGCCCAACCCTTTGGCTCCAAAGGCGTATTGGGTGCCTCCCTTTTCCACAAGAACAGTCTCTATAGGAGGTACCTGGGTAGTACGGAACAGGCCCAGCCGGCCGAGCTGCTGGTACTGGGGGATACCTCCCTTTACAGGGAAATCTTCCGTTAAAGCGAAACCAAGACCCATTACCACGCCGCCTTCGATCTGTCCTTCTATATTAAGAGGATTTATAGCCCGGCCCACATCATGGGCCGCCACCACCTTGCTCACCCGGCCCTCTTCATCCAGTATCACTACGTGGGTTGCATAACCATAAGCCACATGGGTGACCGGATGCTCCTTCCCCGAATTTATGGGGTCCGTGGCCCCGTAAAACTCACCAGCAAAGCTACGCCCTTCTAGCTCTTCCAGAGTATATTCCTTTAAGGCTTGGGCAAGCTCACTTGCGGCCCGACGAACAGCCTCCCCGGTAAAAAGGCTTTGGCGGGAAGCCGTAGTGATACCAGCGTCAGGAGTGAGGGCAGTATCGGCCAGGACTACCTCTATTTTTTCGGACGGCAAGCCTGTAGCTTCGGCCACTATTTGGATGAGTACCGACTCTAGTCCTTGCCCTAAGCAGGCTGCACCAGAAAAGATTAAAACTTTACCTTCTCTTACTACTAGATTAGCCCTCCCGATATCCCTCGTGCCCACTCCTAACCCTACATTTTTAAAAGCGCAGGCGATACCGGCATAAGGGCTGCTTTCGAAAACTTCCTTTACGGCCAAAAGCGTCTCTTTGATCCCCACATCCTCCGTTACTATTTGGCCGGTAGCTATGGTATCCCCCGGCTCCAGGGCATTTATCCACCGTATCTCCCAGGGCGACTTGCCAACCTTCTGGGCTAAAAGGTTTAACTGGCTTTCGCAGGCAAAGGTTACCTGGGGTACGCCGAACCCCCGGAAAGCCCCGGCCGGCGGGTTATTGGTATATACCGCCCGCCCGTAAATCTTAACATGGGGGATCCGGTAAGGACCAGTAACATGGGTGCAGGCGCGCTCTAAAACCTGCGCTCCCAAGGAGGCATAAGCGCCTGTATCAGAAGTAATCTCGGCCACCAGGGCTACCAAGCGGCCTTCCTCATCGCAGCCTGTAGTAAGTTTAATCTCCATAGCATGTCGCTTGGGATGGACAAGGATGCTTTCACGGCGGCTCAAAGTTATCTTTACCGGCCGTTTTGTAAACCAAGCTAAAAGGGCCGCGTGGTGCTGGACGCTCAAATCCTCCTTGCCCCCGAAAGCTCCTCCCACATATTGATTCACTACCCGTATCTTTTCCGGAGAAACCCCTAAAAGGGAAGCAATTTGTTCCTGCACCTCATATACTCCCTGAGTGCTCGTATATACGGTCAAGCCATCCTCCTCAGGAACAGCCACAGCGCTTTCCGGCTCTAAAAAGGCATGCTCGGTAAAAGGCGTCCGGTAGGTATTGCTCACTACATAAGCGCAGGATTTCAGGGCTTCCTCTGCATTACCCTTGATTATCCTGGTCTCGCTTAAAACATTTCCTTTAGGATGTAAAAGTGGGGCTCCCGGAGCCAGGGCTTCGGCAGGAGAGGTTACCGGAGGTAGGGGTTCATACTCTACCTTTATGCTCTCTAAAGCCTTTCGTGCTATATCCAGACTTTCTGCAGCCACTAAAGCTATAGCATCACCTACATAGCGTACTTCTTCACCTACATCTATTAAAGCAGGCCAATCTTTAAAGATAAGTCCCTGATAGCGCTCTCCAGGTATATCCTTGGCTGTAAGAACAGCTACCACGCCTGGGATCTCCAAAGCAGGGCTCACATCTAAAGAAAGTAGGCGGGCCCGGGCAAAGGGGGGACGTAGGACGGCGCCGTAAAGCATACCGGGGAACACCAGATCGTCAACATAGGTAGCCTGACCCAGCACTTTAGCCGGAGCTTCGGGCCGGAAGAAGCGCTTGCCCATGCCTGCCTCTTCCCCCTGATCGGGCTTAATCTCTCCTCGTAATGCGCGTGCGGCATTTTGGACCGCCTTAATTATCTTTTGATACCCCGTACAGCGGCAGAGATGCCCCTTAAAGGCTCGCCGTATCTCTTCCTCGGAAGGATCAGGGTTGCGGTCCAAAAGGGCCTTAGCCTCCATGACCATACCCGGAGTGCAGAACCCGCATTGTACTGCTCCAGCAGCAGTAAAAGCCCAGGCATAAATTTCCTTCTCCCTTAAGGACAAACCTTCTACAGTTAACACTTCCTTGCCATCCGTTTCAGAGGCAAGGACCCGGCAAGCCCGTACCGGCCGCCCGTTTAACAAAACAGTGCAGGCCCCGCAAACACCTTCTCCACACCCGTTTTTGGCTCCTGTAAGCCGGAGGTGATCCCGTAAAATTTCCAATAACGTAGCTTCTGGTTTTACATCCAGGGTTCTGGCTTGCCCATTCACTATTAAACTTAAGCGCATCCTTGCCCCCTCCTTCTTTGGGCCTCTTAATCTACTTTCTAAGGCTTATATGATATCGCCTGGGCATAACCTATAAAAAACTTAACTTTACTCGCCATCTGCCTTAAAGTTACTCACCGTCTACCTTAAAGCCCGTATCTTCTCATCATACTCTTTTATCTTGGCGTATTCATCCTCCCAGAAGCTAGGACTCCGCATGGCATCTAGATATTCCTTAGTGTACCCGAAGGGAAGCCAGTCCTGCTCTTTTTGAGCAAAAAGCCGTTCCTTGGCCTCAGGCTTCCGGAAATCGTATATATACTCTTCATTCGCCCTTAGGAAAATGTCCCGGAACCAGCGCTCTAAAACAAAATCCGTAATCTCTAAGGTCCGGCGCTCTAAATCATCCAGAACCGAACGGTACCGGTCGAAACCATCGGTAGCAACAGTCACTACATTATCACCGGGCCCAAGCCGCAAAAACTTGGCCATTTTGATGGCCCCAATGATATTGCATATGCCGGAAATACCGAAGTTGTCCTTTAACTCTAGAGCCTTTTCTTCCTTAACCCCCATTTTTATCAGGACTTCGGTACCATCCTGAATAATTTTCAGCCCTTTAACACAATCATCATCATGGATCAAGACCACAAAATCGGTATTGAGCACGTTATGGATTAAAGTGCACATCTTGTCTCCAATGCCTTCGATCCGGTGCTGCCCGCGGCCCCCAGTCGCCAGGGTGGAACACTCGTAAGGCTCCAGCGCCGCCACTTTGCATTCTGGAAAAACCTTCTTAATCTCATCACCCGCTCCGATGGTACCAGCGGAACCCGGTGCGGACACAAAGCAAGCTATGCGGCCATTACCCACATCCCGAACCGCCTCAATAGCCGAATTGCCGGTAACGTACCGGTGAAACCGGTAGTTGGGCAAAAGTTCGAATTGAGCCAGGGCAAAGTTTTTCGGGTCCTTTTTCAGCTCATAAGTACGCTTCAGGGTAAGGATTACATCCGATTCCGTTCCAGGAGTCAGGTCTAGTTCGGCACCATATTTGCGGATACGCTCGTACCTTTCGCTGCTCATGCTATCTGGCATAATGACAACGGCTCTATAACCCATAAGGCGGCAAATGTAGGCTACGCCGATACCGAAATTACCCGTAGAAGGGCCTAAAATAGTATGTTCACCAGGCCTTATAACCCCGTCCACACATCCCTCGATAAGCGTAGCATAGGCCGGTCCCACTTTATGCGATCCAGAAGGGAAATACCGTCCTAAAAGTACCACTATATTGGCGTCCACTCCGGTAAGCTCCGGCGGTAATACAAGCTTGCGCACCTTATTATTTTCATCTTTCCAGGTGATGTTAAAAAGGTTTATGGGATCCAGCTCATCCTCCTTAAGGGCCTTTAGCGCCCTCTGCCGGATCTCAGGGTCGATCTTCTCTGGATAAAGCATCTCTTCATAAGTAGGTCCAAAAGGTATCTTGCCTCCCACGGTAATCCCTCCGTATAGTTTGGTTAAGTACAATATTATACAGGGCCAAAAACTTCACTATTACTTACATAGTATTCGACGGAAAACCTCCGATCCCTTTTTTCTCTATAAAAAAAATTAAGGGCGAAAAATTCGCCCTTAATTAGCCTATTGGCCATAGCCAACGCCCTTTCTTCTCATTCCCTATCCCGTTCCCGGTGGGCTAAACGGGCCGCAGCCGCCGCTACAATAGCAGCTACCAGATCGTCTAAGAAGGTGTTGACCTGCCGATCTTTTTTCTCGTTGATTTTACCAATAACACCGGGCTTTATTTTATCTAAATAACCAAAATTGGTAAGCCCGATGGAACCATAAATATTAACTATACTTAAAGCTAGCACTTCATCTATCCCGTATAAGCTATCATCGCCGCGCAACATACTAGATAGCGGCTCAGCAAACAAGCCCTTTTCGGCCATTTCATCCAAGGAAAGCCCGGTAAAAACAGCGTTCTGTACTTCCCTTTTCTCCAACACCCTTTCTACGCTCTCTAGACACTCTTTAAGGGTTAAAGTAGGAATATATTTTTTCTGAATAGAATAAACCAGGGAAGCCATATCTTCTAAGGTTACACCCCGCCGTTCGAGCCACTCGATGGTCAAGTATTTTAATTTTAGGCTCCCTGGAGTGGTTTCCTCCCTAGCTACATTAATGCTACCCATCTTCTCCGGCCTCCTCTCTTAAAATTAATAACATTATACCACAACAAAGCATAACAATAGTCCACGATGCCATATTTAAAGAGCCCATGACCGATTTACTTGGCTTTGAGCCCGGAAGAGGACAAATGTTATAATTATGCTATCAAAATGATAGCAAGGAGGTGCCGGCTTTGCCCGATGTCCTCATCGCAGCGGGCGGCTGCTAAAGGCCGATCTTTACAGATGGAATTGCATAAAATTCTGGAAGAAGCTGCTAAGGAAAAAAGCCTGGACGGCATCAAACTGGCTGCCGAAATAAGGAAGCAATTACAGGTAAAAGGAAAAAGCTACAGCGATAGTGTGGATTTAATCAGAGAGGATAGGGAAAGGTGAAAATAATTGTCGTAGATGCCAGCGTTGCTGTCAAGAAGTTATTTTGAGTTCAGCGTTGCCGCGTAAGATACAAAATAGCCTCCAATACTCCGCCGGCCACAGCCCGGGCTTTATCAGAGATACTAAAGCAGTGCTCAAGGCTTGCACGGGGGTCTACGTCGCCCACCTTCATCCCTTTAGTCACCCATAGCCCGTCATGCAACAATCCGCGCAAGACACCTCCAATGGCAGATATTACAGGAGCATCTCCTACCCGGGCCACTACTTCCCCTGGTCGAACCTGGTCGCCGATAGTTTTTAATCCCTGGAAAGCCCCTTCGGCAGGGGCCCTCAAAACCCTTTCCACTGTATATCCTGCCACTTCTCCAGGAACGCCAGTATTAGGGCTAGCCTCCCCTTCTAAGATCACCCGGCCAAGGTTATGTCCCCTTTGGGTCTCGATTACCGCGTGGGCATCATGCCCCGCCCGGAAACCCGGACCCAAAGCTATTACCACAGATGCGTCTTCTATCCTTGTACCGAGGTTGGCTTTGGCCATAATGGCATCTATCACTACCTGGGGCTTAAGCTCTCCTACCACCTTTGCCTGGGGATCTACTATCACGGCTATCTCGCCAGAAGTAGCTACCCACAAAGCTTCCTGGGCATCCTTTACCAGCCTTCCCCGTACACCCTCCACCACCGTAGTGCCGGAGTACACAGCCTCGGCAAAGGCCACCGCCCTGCGGATCACCGTAGGTTGGGGTATCTCCGTCATAACAATATTAAAACCTGCCCTCCAAAGCCGGTGGGCCACACCGCTGGCCAGGTCCCCCGCCCCTTTGATGACCACTAATTTTTCCCGAATCATCTCTTTTCATGCCCCCAATTGTTTTCCTTGTATTTCGCTCATTTATTTCCGGCCGACGCCACCAGTGACACCACGTCAGTAGAGTGTATCTCCAGTGGCCCAGGTGCACTCCCTTTCAGGTTTCCTCTTAAGCCAACGAATATAATCTTCCGGGGTGTCTATATCTTCCACCACCCCTGCGCAATCTACCTCTACAGAGAGAACCTCCTCTGGATAACGGCTTAAAAGGTCTCTAGCCCCTTTATCGCCCTCCAAGAAAAATATTTCCTCCCATAAAGAACGGTCCAGTAAAACCGGGTTACCTCTCCGACCCTGGTAGTACGGGACAACGATCTTTTTGCCTGTTTCCGAGTAAGCTTTCGCCAGAAGTTGTAATACAGAATAGGTTACTCCCGGCTGGTCAGCTAAAAGCACTAGCGCAGCCCGTGCCCTTGGCGAAAGACCCAAAAAGCCGGCTTTAAGGGAGGTGCTCATCCCTTCTTGCCAGGACGGGTTAAAGCTCAGGTGTACGGGATACCCTTTAAGAAGGGGGGCTATTTCTTCCGCTCTATGGCCTAAAACTACTACCACTTCACCTACCCTGGATCGCACTGCCGTACTGGCCACCTGCTGGACCATGGTAAGCTCTCCCACAGGTAAAAGCTGTTTAGTGGATCCAAAACGCCTGGCTTCTCCCGCTGCTAAAACAATGATCCCCAGGTTAGTGGGGAAAGAAGCGGCCGGGAAAAGGACTTGCCGTACAGGAGCTTTAAATTTTACCGCGCCTAAAATCACCCGCTCTGGTCCATATTTAAAAAGATCTTCGGCCAGCAGGCGACCCGCTTCCTGTTCTTTTATTTCCTCAGCCTGGTTTAGGAGGACGACCCAACGTGCACCCTCTGGTACACCCTTCTTCCCTCCCAACGGATGCCCCAAAAGGGTGGCTGCCAGAGGAACGGTCACTTTGCTCGGTAATTCCTCTTTACTCCATAACTCTGGAATCAATTCGGCTCTATGCACCCAAGGCTCTTCTAAGGGCTTTCCTAAAACCTTTAACCCCATTACAGTGATGACCAAGGTGCTCTCCCTAGGTATGACCGGTTCATGGGCTGCCGGTACTTTAAGACCTGCACCTTTGGCGCCGTCACCTTCTATGAGCATGTAATCAACAGGCAGGCATGCCAGCTGTGAGACCGCTTCTAAAGAAGGACCTACAACCTTTTCCCCTTCTATTATGCGGCTTCCACAGGTAACCAAATTGCTTTTTTTAAGCTTTTCCTTTACCTGGTCTAATAATTCTGGAACCTGGGGGCATACCACAGGTTCCGCTAATTCTCGAAGCTGGGATAACAGCATCTTGGTAGTAGTGGTGGCTATAACGCGCTTGCCCCGGGCCGCCAGCTCCCGGGCAATACATATAAGGGCAGAGGTCTTCCCCCCTGCCCCTACCAGGGTGATGATCTCCTTCTCTTTAAGCTCCAAACCTACACTAAATTCCATACGCTAGTTTCCCATGCACCAGCCTAGAATAAAGGTGGCGTTATAGCCGACAAAAATACTAGCTCCTTGTCCCCTGGATTCCACAGCTTGTGAGGCACGGCCGCGTAATAATATATGCTGTCGCCCTCCTCTAAATGGTAAACCTCGCCCCCGATGTCGATATCCATGCACCCCTCTAGTACCACGATACATTCTTCCCCGGGATGGGACGAGGGCTCATCGGAGCTGGCGGCTCCTGGTTCTAGCCGTCCCATCATAACCTCCATCTTACGGTTAAGATCCGGGGATAAAAGCTCATAGGTCAGGTGCGACTGGGGAAGGCGCAATACTTTACGCTGGTCCCGCCGCACAACCGGGCTGTGGTCTTCATGATTGAGCAGAAAATAAAATATGGGCACCTCCAGGGCTTCAGCTATCTTACGCAGGGAGGTGATAGAAGGATCTGCTAAATCCCTTTCTACCTGGCTTAAAAAACTTGAAGTAAGCCCTGTTTTCTCAGCCACTTCTTTAAGGCTTAAACCCTTCTCCCGGCGAATCTGACGTATCTTTTTCCCTAGCATCTTCAACCTCCCATAGGCTCAAGGAAAACATCCATGATCCCTCCGCAAACCATACCCTCGCCTTCCGCCACATCTGCCGTAAGATCCAGGCGGAACAGCTCAGGCTCTCTCTTGCGGAGGACTTCCAGCGCCCTCTGCCTTATTTCAGCTTCGGCACACCCGCCCCCCAAGGTCCCCAATATGCGGCCATCGGGCAGGATAATAGCGCTCGTCCCCACCTCCCGTGGCGTGGAACCCCGGGTACGGACAACGGTGGCCAACACAAAGGCTTCGCCCTGCTCTAACAAGTTAATAATATCCTGTATTAGCTTTCTCTCCATCATGTTACTATCCTTTTTGCACTATCTTTTTTTACATTATACAACATTTTTAGGCCTTTTCCTTCTGCTTGATAATAATTTTTACCCTGATTTAACCTGCTCCCCCTGACGGTAAACTTGAATTATCTCGGCCAGAATACTTACAGCAATCTCGGCCGGCGTTTCCGCCCCAATATCCAGTCCAATAGGGGCATGGACCCGTGCTAGGCTTTCCTCAGGAACTCCTTCAGCCGCTAGTGCCTCCATAATACCTTTTACCTTACGTAAGCTACCGATCATGCCTATATAACCAGCAGGAGAGCTGATTACCCGGCGGAGGCAATCATAATCATGGCGGTGGCCCCGGGTGACGATAACTATGTAGGTAGAAGGATCGATAGGGATCTTATCTAAGGCTGAAGCGAAGGACTCACAAATAACCTCATCTGCCTGGGGAAAAAGTTGACGATTAGCGAACTCCGGCCGGTCATCAATTACGGTGACCCGGTACCCCACCTCTTTAGCCAGGGTAGCTACTTTCTGGCCCACATGACCTCCACCCAAAATTAAAAGGTGAGGTTCTGGCAGTACCGGTTCTAAGAAAACCTCTGCCCATCCTTCCCTCAGGGGCACATGAACCAACCGGGGCTTACGCCCTTTAAGAACTTCTTCCGCTTGAGAAGCGATTATCTCTTCTACTTCTTTATCGCCCAGCTCTCCTATCCCGGGACCAGAGAAGTAGTAAAGCTTCCTGGCTCCAGGTTTTAAAACCCCCCTAAGCTCCGGGCTAACCTGGAGGACCCTTGCGGCCACCGCGGCACGGTTTTCCTCTAAAGCTTGGTGTAAGGCCCGGTAAAAGGCCAGCAAAATAGTCACCCCCTAAGAAGCACCTAAGGCTAAGGCCACCACTTCGGCCATAGACTCCGCCCAAAAATCCGGCTCCACATCGGTAAAACGGTGCCGGGGAATATAGCTCCATCCCGCGGCCACTGCCACTACCCCTGCGGCCCGGGCCGCGGCTATATCATGGGGGCTATCCCCCACCATAAGAGCATCCCCGGAAGGCACGCCTAATATTTCTAAACACTTTAGCACCGGTTCAGGTCCCGGCTTGTGGTTATTCACATCTTCCATAGTTATAACGGCCTGAAAGAAATCCTCTAGCTTAAAAAGCCGTAACCCGTACAAAGTAGTTTCCCGGACCCGGGAGGTAACGATGCCCATACGAATCCCCGCCTGGTACAGCTCCTCAAGGCCCTCCCTAACCCCCGGGCACAGGCGCACCAGCTCATCAAAATGTTCTTGGCTATAGAGCCTGTAGATTTCTACCAGCTCTTCTACTTTCTCCGGAACAAAGGCTTTTAATCCTTCGCGCAAAGGTACACCAAAGTAGGGGTATACCTCCTCCGGTGCCACTATACGCCCGAGATAAGGATACAAAGTATATTGAAAGGATCGGATCACCAGATCCGATGTATCCAGCAAGGTTCCATCGAGATCAAAAAGTACCCCTTTAAAGCGCCGACCCTCCCGGCCCACGGGCTTTCCTCCTTAGTCCGGCCCAAATCTTTTGAGGCCTTTAAAGCCTTTCTTTTAAGAGCTGGTTCACCAAGTTCGGGTTGGCCTTACCCCGGGTCTCCTTCATAACCTGCCCTACGAGGAACCCCAAAGCCTTTTCCTTGCCTTTACGGTAATCCTCTACCACTTTAGGATGAGCAGCCAGAACCTTTTCCACAATGGCTGTAAGCTGGGCTACATCGGTTATCTGCGTCAACCCTTTGGCCTCCACGATCTCCCGGGCACCCCGTCCTGTAGCAAACATCTCTTCCAAAACCTCTTTAGCTATGCGGATGCTTATAGTACCTTCCTGCTGGAGTTTAAGGAGCTCGGCCAAACCTTCCGGGGGCACCGGTGCGTCCTGCGGCTCCAAACCTTTAGCATTTAGCAACCGCATGAAATCTCCCATAAGCCAGTTGCTCACCTGCTTAGGATCCGGGAAAAGGCTTACCGCCTTCTCGAAGTAATCAGCCAGGGCTTTGGAACCAGTAATCACCCGGGCATCATATTCGGGCAAGCCGTAATCCTTTATTAACCTCTCCCGCCGGGCATCGGGTAGCTCAGGCAAGGTAGATCTTACCCGCTCTATCCATTCCTGCTCGATGGCCAGGGGTACCAAATCGGGTTCAGGAAAGTACCGGTAATCGTGGGCCTCTTCCTTGCTCCGCAGGCTGTAGGTAACCTGCCGCTGTTCATCCCAGGCCCTCGTCTCTTGAATTATCCTTTCTCCCCGCTCTAAGAGGGAAATCTGGCGCTCTATTTCATAGCTTAGGGCCCGGTGTAAAGCGCGGAAGGAGTTCATGTTTTTAACCTCTGTCTTAGTACCAAAGGCAGTAGAGCCTTTAGGCCTTACAGACACATTGGCGTCGCAGCGCAAAGACCCTTCTTGCATCTTGCAATCCGATACCTCAAGGTATTCTAAGATGGCCTTGAGCTTCTCCATGTAGGCCCGGGCTTCATCGGGGCTCCTCAAGTCAGGTGCGGACACGATCTCCAGCAAAGGAACACCGGCCCGGTTATAGTCCACAAGGGAATAATCGGCCCCCGGCTCCTCGCCATGGATGAGCTTGCCCGCATCCTCTTCCATATGCACGCGGATTATGCCCACCCGCTTCTTTACCCCGTCCACTTCTATCTCCAAATATCCGTCCCGGGCCAACGGGAGATCGTATTGGGATATCTGGTAATTCTTGGGTAGATCGGGGTAATAATAATTCTTGCGGTCAAATTTACAAATAGGAGCTATAGTACAATTTAAAGCCAGAGCTGTTTTGATACCAAATTCCACCATCTGCCGGTTGATAACCGGTAACACCCCGGGTAAGCCCAAGCATACAGGGCAAACTTGAGTGTTGGGGGGAGCCCCGAAGGCTGTGCTACAACTGCAGAAAGCTTTGGAAGCCGTTTTAAGCTCTACATGGACCTCAAGGCCGATGACCGCTTCATATTCCATTAAGCCACCCCTCCTATTTCGGGCCACCGACGAAAGCTTCCAGTAGCCTGCTCAAAAGTATAAGCAACGCGGAAAAGAGTCTCCTCGTCGAAGGGCTTAGCTATAATCTGCAAACCTACCGGCAACCCTTGAGCGAAACCGCAGGGGATAGAGATGGCGGGCAGGCCTGCCATATTGACCGGAATAGTACATAAGTCAGACATATACATGGCTAAAGGATCCCCCACCCTCTCCCCCAACCGGAAGGCCACCGTAGGAGAGGTAGGCGTAACCAAAACATCATACTTCTCAAAAGCCTGGTCAAAATCCCTGCGGATGAGAGTCCGGACTTTAAGGGCTTTAAGATAATAGGCATCGTAGTAACCTGCGCTCAAAGCATATGTACCTAGCATAATGCGCCGTTTAACTTCAGGACCGAATCCTTCCCGCCGGGTCTTCATATACATGTCCACCACATCTTTCCCCGGGAGCCGGAACCCATAAGCCACACCGTCATAGCGAGCCAGGTTGCTCGAGGCCTCGGCTGGAGCTACTAGGTAATAAGCTGGTAGAGCGTACTCTGTATGGGGGAGAGAGGTTTCCTCGCAAAAAGCCCCCAGATCGCTTAAGCGGTCTATGGCCTGCCGTACTACGCTCACCACTTCACGGTCCATCCCCGGCCCAAAGTATTCCTTAGGTACCCCTATCTTTAACCCTTTAATATCTTGTCGCAGAGCAGCAAGATAGTCCGGAACAGGTAGGTCCGCCGAAGTAGAATCCAGAGGATCATGGCCAGCTATAACTTGCAATACTAAAGCACAATCCGTGACATCCCGGGTTAAGGGGCCTATCTGATCTAAGGAGGAAGCGAAGGCTACCAGCCCGTACCGCGAAACCCTTCCATAGGTGGGTTTAAGGCCTACTACGCCGCAGAAGGAAGCCGGTTGGCGGATGGATCCCCCTGTGTCAGAGCCCAAAGCGAAAAAAGCCTCGCCCGCCGCTACAGCCGCCGCTGATCCGCCGCTTGAACCCCCTGGTACCCGCTCTAAATCCCACGGGTTGCGGGTGGGGAAGAAACGGGAGTTTTCCGTGGAAGATCCCATGGCAAATTCATCCATATTGCACTTTCCTACTAAGATAGCTCCCGCTTCTTTTAATCTTCTTACTACAAAGGCATCATAGGGCGGGATCCAGTTCTCAAGCATCTTAGAGGAACAGGTAGTGCGTATCCCTTCCGTGCACAGGTTATCTTTCAGGGCCATGGGTACACCGGCCAAAGGTCCTAAGTTTTCTCCCCGGGCCCGCGCCTCGTCTACCGCTTTAGCCTGCTCCAGGGCTTTCTCCGGGGTCAAGGTAACAAAGGCCTTCACCTTATCTTCTACCTCTTCTATCCTCTTAAGGATTTCTCTTGTAAGTTCTACAGCGCTTATCTCTTTGTTTTTAAGAAGCCGTGCAGCTTCATGGGCGCTCAAATAAAAAAGTTCCAAGGACTTAAATCCTCCCTTCTCCATCCTTTGGCCTTATATAGCACAAATCTTTATATCGCCCCAAGTCTTATACCACCTTAGGTACTTCGAACTGGCCTTCACGGGTAGCCGGTGCGCCTTCTAGGGCCTTCTCCCGCGGCAAGCCGGGTTTCACAACATCCTCCCGGAACACATTGCGTAAGGGTAAAACGTGGGCTGTAGGCTCTACTCCCTCCGTGTCCAGGGCATTTAACTTCTCCATATATTCCAGGATAGCATTTAACTGCCTAGTATAAGCTTCCTTTTCCTCTTCCGAAAGGTAAAGCCGGGCTAAAAGGGCCACATGCTCCACTTCTTCTCTGCTTAAAGGCATACGTACACCACCTTAAGGAAAGTCTACCGGGAACATTATAACAGAGAAAAAAAACAGGAGCAAACGCTTGCGCACTCTGCTCCTTTATATCAATACCATCTTCATCGGTTGAAGGGTACGAGTAAAAGGATTCAAGATAAGCCCCAAATTTTCCAAAGTGACCACACCTAATAAGGGTTCATCCCCCTCTTCACCCAAGATAACCGGGCTGTGGCCTTCCCCTTGAGGTAGGATGATATAGCATTCAGAAATACTTCTTTCGATGTTAGTACCGTCAGCTAGGACAAAAGTCGCTTTGCGTTTGGGTTTAAGCTCTATAGCCTGCCAAACATCGGGAGGAAGAAGAGAATAGGTGGCCCCACTATCTACTAAGAACCGTACCTCCCGGGTAATCCCAGTGGGTCCCACCACTTTAGCCTCGATATGGGTAAGACCCATTCCTTGACACCCCTTCCAAGGACATAGCCTTCTTCTCCCTTTATTTTAACACTGGCCAGCATATCTACGTAGTGTTTTTCTACTGTGCTATGGCTATGCCTGGCCAGGGAGTTTAATCACATTTAACTTATTCTCGCCGGACCATCTCCGTCTCAACTCCGTTTCAAATCCGTTTTTAGAACATATGTATCATAAAGTAGGGTTAAATTAAGCATTGCGCCGGGCACCCGCAGTCGAAGGTCAACCTAATTCCTCAACCTGCGCTCTGCCCTTTTATAAGCCGTACGCTGGCGCAAGCTTATTTAACTTATTTAGTCTACTTACCTGGTATTATTTTACCTGTAGGCTTTACTCCGATGAATGACCTCAGAAAAGGGGAGGCTACCCCCCGTCCTCTCTTACTACGTGATATGCGAATCTTGTAAGCATTGTACCACAAACCTGGTAAATAACGATGGGAGCATTTTGTAGCTTTTTGTCGAACTTAATAGAATTACTTAAGCTTATACTAAGAAAAATTTTCTCTTGAACTATTATTGACCTATGCTCTAATCGGTGCTATACTGGTCACAAAATATGGTTTTAATACAAACAAGTACAAGGGGGACGGCTTATGGTTCGTAAAATCGTTATTATCGGAGGAGTAG